>Ga0209096_1000121_pt1 | contig 117409 bp, 100 predicted proteins | sample AD_UKC034_MetaG_FD_184407 | JGI IMG/M metagenome (GOLD analysis project Ga0209096, IMG submission 184407) | Active sludge microbial communities of municipal wastewater-treating anaerobic digesters from USA - AD_UKC034_MetaG (SPAdes) (version 2) | ecosystem: Engineered > Bioreactor > Anaerobic... | reverse complement strand
GGGTGGCGATCGACACGCCCGAGTTGCCGACCTTGCCGTAGATGTCGGGCCGCGGGTCGGGGTCGTGGCCGTAGAGCGTGACCGAGTCGAAGGCGGTCGACAGCCGCTTGGCCGGCATGCCTTCGCTCACCAGCTTGAAGCGCCGGTTGGTGCGGAAGGCGTCGCCCTCGCCCGCGAACATGCGCGTCGGGTCCTCGTTCTCGCGCTTGAACGCGAACACGCCCGCGGTGAAGGGGAAGCTGCCGGGAACGTTCTCCAGCAGCAGCCACTGCAGCAGCTCGCCGTGGTCCTCGTAGCGCGGCAGCGCGACCTTGCGGATCTTGTTGCCCGAGAGCGTGGTGTGGGTGAGGCCGGTGCGGATCTCCTTGTCGCGGATCTTCACCACGTACTCGTCGCCGGCGTAGGCCTTGCGCATGTCGGGCCACATCGCCAGCAGCTTGCGCGACGCGGGCTCGAGTTGTTCCTCGCGTCCCTTGGCGAGTTCGAGCACGGTGTTGCGCGCGCCGTGGCGGCTGGCGTCGGCCTCCTGCAGCATGCGCGCGCTCTCGTTCAACTGCTGCAGCTCGCGCGCGATGCGCGCCTGCTCGCGCGCGCGCTGCTTGTAGCCGCGCACGGTGTCGGCGATCTCGGCCAGGTAGCGTGTGCGCGCCGGCGGCACGATCACCGTCTGCTGCGTGCTGTGGCGCGTGGCCACGCGCGGCAGCCGGCCTTCGCCGATGTCCAGCCCAAGGCCCGCCAGCCGCGGCAGCAGCGCCTGGTAGAGCGCGGTGACGCCGTCGTCGTTGAAGCGGCTGGCCATCGTGCCGAAGACCGGCATCTGCTCGGGCGGCGTCTTGAAGGCCTCGCGGTTGCGCTGCACCTGCTTGGCGACGTCGCGCAGTGCGTCGGCGGCGCCCTTGCGGTCGAACTTGTTGATCGCGACGAACTCGGCGAAGTCGAGCATGTCGATCTTCTCGAGCTGGCTGGCGGCGCCGAACTCGGGCGTCATCACGTACATCGGCACGTCGACCAGCGGCACGATCGCCGCGTCGCCCTGGCCGATGCCCGAGGTCTCGACGATGACGAGATCGAAGCCCGCGGCCTTGCACGCGAGCGCGACCTCGGGCAGCGCCTGGCTGATCTCGCTGCCGAAGTCGCGCGTGGCCAGGCTGCGCATGAAGACGCGCGCGCCGCTGGCCCAGGGGCCGATCGCGTTCATGCGGATGCGGTCGCCCAGCAGCGCGCCGCCGCTCTTGCGCCGGCTCGGGTCGATGCTCAGCAGCGCGACGCGCAGACGGTCGCTCTGGTCCAGGCGCAGGCGGCGGATCAGTTCGTCGGTGAGGCTGCTCTTGCCCGCGCCGCCGGTGCCGGTGATGCCGAGTACCGGGATCTTCGTGCCCGCCGCCGCCTTGGCGATCTCGGCCTTGAAATCTTCGCCGGCCTGGCCGTTCTCGAGCGCGGTGATCGCTTGTGCCAGCGCTCGCCAGGCGGCATCGGTGTGACCCTGCAGCGCCGCGGCGTGCTTCGGTGCTGCCGGCGAGAGGTCGACGTCGCAGCGCATCACGATCTCGCCGATCATCCCCTGCAGGCCCATGCGCTGGCCATCCTCGGGGCTGTAGATGCGCGCCACGCCGTAGTCGTGCAGTTCGCGCATCTCGGCCGGCACGATGACGCCGCCGCCGCCGCCGAAGACCTTGATGTTGCCGCCGCCGCGCTCGCGCAGCAGGTCGATCATGTACTTGAAGTACTCGACGTGCCCGCCCTGGTAGCTGCTCACCGCGATGCCCTGCACGTCCTCCTGCAGCGCCGCGGTGACGATCTCGTCGACCGAGCGGTTGTGCCCGAGGTGGATGACCTCGGCACCCATGCTCTGCAGGATGCGGCGCATGATGTTGATCGCCGCGTCGTGCCCGTCGAAGAGGCTCGCCGCGGTGACGAGGCGCACCTTGTTCGTCGGGCGGTATTCGGAGAGGGCCTTGAATTCGGCAGAGAGCTCGGTCATGCGTGCGGCTTTCGGTGGAAGGCTTGCGACGGACGGCTTGCGGGCATCGGACGGGTGTGCCGTGCCCGGTGCGAGCCAAGCATGATGCCATTGCTGCCGGCCGCTTAGCGCAGACGACGAAGACGCGTGTTCATGGTTTTCCCGCGTCACGCCGACCGTGCCGCCGGCCCGGCCGCGCTCTGCTAGGCTTTGCGCGATCCCGTCCTTTGCACCCATCCATCCGGCATCTCGCGGAGCGCGCATGAGCTTTCTGGCGATCGACATCGGCAACACGCGCCTGAAGTGGGCGCTCTACGACCACGGCCATCCCGGCGCGAGACTCCTGCGGCAGGGAGCGGTGTTTCTCGAGGCGATCGACAGCCTTGCCGAAGGCGACTGGCGCGATCTTCCCGTGCCCGATGCGATGCTGGGCTGTGCCGTGGCCGGCGAGGCGGTGCGCCGCCGCGTCGAGGAGCAGATGGAGCTGTGGGACATCGAGCCGCGCTGGGTCGTGCCCAGCGCGCACGACGGCGGTGTCGTCAACGGCTACGACCATCCGCATCGCCTGGGCGCGGACCGCTGGGTCGCGCTCGTCGGCGCGCGCCAGCGGGCGCTCTCCGGCGGCAGCCCCCGCCCGGCGCTGGTCGTGATGGTTGGCACCGCGGTGACCGTCGACGCGCTCGACACCGAGGGTCGCTTCCTCGGTGGTCTGATCCTGCCGGGCTTCGGGCTGATGCTCAAGGCACTCGAGATGGGCACCGCCGGGCTGCGCGTGCCCACCGGCGAGGTCGTCGATTTCCCGACCAACACCAGCGACGCGCTGATGAGCGGCGGCACCAACGCGATCGCCGGCGCGATCGAGCGCCAGCACCGGCGCCTGGCCGCTCGCACCGGGGCGCAGCCGCTGCTGCTGATGGCCGGCGGCGCCGCCGTCAAGGTCGCGCCGACGCTCGAGCTGCCGGTGCAGCTCGTCGACGCGCTGCTCTTCGAGGGTCTGCTCGCGCTGCAGGCGCGCCGATTGGCCCTCTGACGGGCGCTCCGACCGGCACTCCGACCGGCGCCTCGACGCTCGGGTCGCGCGGCGCTACAGGATGTAGCGCGAGAGATCCTCGTTGCGCGCGAGTTCGGAAAGCCGCGCGTCGACGGTGGCGGCGTCCAGCGTCACCGTCTGGCCGCTGCGCGAGGGGGCGTCGAAGCTGATCTCGTCGAGCAGGCGCTCCATCACCGTGGCCAGACGCCGCGCGCCGATGTTCTCGGTGCGCTCGTTGACCTCGAAGGCGATCTGCGCCAGGCGCCGCACGGCCTCGGGCGTGATCTCGAGCGTCACGCCCTCGGTCGCCAGCAGCGCCTGGTACTGCGCCACGAGATTGGCCTCGCGCTGGGTGAGGATGGCCTCGAAGTCGTCGACCGAGAGCGAGTCGAGCTCGACGCGGATCGGGAAGCGGCCCTGCAGCTCGGGGATCAGGTCGCTCGGGCGCGAGAGGTGGAACGCGCCGCTGGCGATGAAGAGCATGTGGTCGGTGCGCACCATGCCGTACTTGGTGTTCACGCTCGTGCCCTCGACCAGCGGCAGCAGGTCGCGCTGCACGCCCTGGCGGCTCACGTCGGCGCCGCCATGTTCGCTGCGCGAGGCGACCTTGTCGATCTCGTCGATGAAGACGATGCCGTTGCCCTCGGCGTTGGCGATCGCCGCCGCGCGGATCTCGTCCTCGTTGACGAGCTTGGCGGCCTCCTCGTCGACGAGCAGGCGCTGCGCTTCGGCGATCCTGAGCTTGCGCGTGCGCCGCCGCCCGCCGCCCATCTGCGAGAACAGGCCCTTGAGCTGCTCGGCCATCTCCTCCATGCCCTGCGGCCCGAGGATCTCGAGCGAGGGCCGCGGTTCGGCAAGCTCGAGCTCGATCTCCTTGTCGTCGAGCCTGCCTTCGCGCAGGCGCTTGCGCATCACCTGGCGCGCGGTGTTGTCCGCGGCGGGTGCCGGCTCGCTGCCGAAGCCCAGGCCGGTGCTGCTGCGCGGCGGCGGCACGAGCACGTCGAGGATGCGCTCCTCGGCGGCGTCCTCGGCCTGCAGGCGCTTGGTCGTCATCTGGCGCTCGCGCTCCTGCTTGACCGAGACCTCGACCAGGTCGCGGATGATCGTGTCGACGTCCTTGCCGACGTAGCCGACCTCGGTGAACTTGGTCGCCTCGACCTTGACGAAGGGCGCATCGGCCAGGCGCGCCAGGCGCCGCGCGATCTCGGTCTTGCCGACGCCGGTCGGGCCGATCATCAGGATGTTCTTGGGCGTGATCTCGGCGCGCAGCTTCTCGTCGACCTGCTGGCGGCGCCAGCGGTTGCGCAGCGCGATGGCCACGGCGCGCTTGGCCTTCGCCTGGCCGACGATGTGGCGGTCGAGCTCGGAGACGACCTCCTGCGGCGTCATTCCGAGCGGCGCGTCGTGCTTCATCCGAGGACTTCCACCGTGTGATGCTGGTTGGTGTAGATGCACAGGTCGCCGGCGATCTCGAGCGAGCGCTTGACGATCTGCTCGGCGCTCATCTCGGTGTGCTCGAGCAGCGCGCGCGCCGCGGCCTGCGCGTAGGCGCCGCCGGAGCCGATCGCGACGATTCCCTGCTCGGGCTCGAGCACGTCGCCGTTGCCGGTGATGATCAGCGAGGCCTCCTTGTCGGCGACCGCGAGCATGGCTTCGAGCCGGCGCAGCACGCGGTCGGTGCGCCAGTCCTTGGTCAGCTCGATGGCCGCGCGCACGAGGTGCCCCTGATGCTTCTCGAGCTTGGCCTCGAAGCGCTCGAAGAGCGTGAAGGCGTCGGCGGTGGCGCCGGCAAAGCCGGCGAGCACCTGGTCGCGATGGAGCTTGCGCACCTTGCGCGCGCTGGCCTTGACGACGATGCTGCCGAGCGTGACCTGGCCGTCGCCGCCGAGGGCCACGCTCGTGCCGCGGCGCACGCTGACGATGGTGGTGCCGTGATAGGGTTCCATGAAATACCGTCAGATGAGGGCCGGCGCGCGCGTTTCAAGGGCCGCGCGCGGTGGCCATGGTGCCGGGCGCCTCAGTTCTTGCGCACCTGCACGCGGGCGTGCTCGTTGATGCCCATCGCGCCGAAGAACAGGGCGACGAGCCGGTGCGCGTCGACGAAGTGCACGGCGCGGTTCTCGCTCTTCTTCGTCAGCACCCAGTTGAGCAGGTCGCCGGCGGCGATGAAGTCGACGCGGATCAGCCGGGAGCAGGAGACGCTGACGGTGGCTGCGCTGCCGACGTCGTCGTTGATCGCGCTCAGCGTCTCGCCGATGTCGCCGGCGAGCTGACCCGAGAGCTCGACGCTGGCCACCTTCCCGCCGCTGCCCTGGCCATCCTCGAGCAGGGTCGATTCGACGAAGCCGGTGTGCGGCTCGGTCAGCACCGAGTTCTGCGAGTGGCGTGTCGAGAGCGTGGCCCCGCTGATGCGCACGTTGCAGCGCGTCGGTTCCCACGACGGCGGGGAGACCTCGTAGGTGACGCAGTAGTCGATCGCCGCCTCGTCGAACTGGTCGGGGCGGTTGGCCAGCCGCAGCGCGTCCATGCGCGTGAGCCAGAAGGCCGGGTCGGCGTCGCGCACGCCGGTGGGCGCCGCCTCCTGCAGCACCGTGAAGAGGCGCTCGCCCGAGAGCCAGCGCATCTCCAGCGTCTGCCCCGCCCAGAGACGGAACAGCGTCGAGAGCTGCATCGCGGCATCGGTCTCGATGCGCTGCAGCCGGCCCCAGTCGAAGACCCAGGGCAGCGGCATCTGCAGCGTCTGCGCACGCAGCTTGGCCACGGCGTCGACGTCGAGCTCGGCCGGAGCGGTCCAGCCGATCGGCGACGGCCCGCTGGCGAGCACCGGCTTCTCGGCGGCCATGGCTTCGGCGACGAGCCGAGGCAGCGAGACCCACTGCGGCGCCGACCAGCCGAACTGGTGGGCGTAGTCGACGGCCAGGCTCTCGAACTTCGATTGCTCGTTGGTGGCGCGGTAGAGGTCGAACAGCACGAGCCAGGTCTCGGCGTGCTGGTGGCGCGTGCCGCCCTCGGCGGTGAGGCGGCGCAGCGCCTGCTCGCAGCCGGCGAAGTCGGCGTTGGCAAAGGCGATCACGGCCTCGTCGAGCTCGGGGTCGTGCATGACCTCGCTGACCTCGACGGCCAGCGGGCTGCCGAAGTCGATCCCGTCCAGCGCGGTCGAGATCGACATCGGCGCCAGCGGCGGCAGGCCGCCGCCCATGCGCACCGAGGCGGCAGCGGCAACCGGGGCGGCGTCGTGCGGCGAGGCCTCGAGCTCGATGTCGGGCAGCGGCGGCAGCCCCGGCGAGACGGTGCCACCGCCGGGTGCGCTCAGGTCCAGATCGATGTCCGGCATGGCAGCCGGTGCCGGGGCGGGCGGTCCTTGCGGTGCTGCCGAAGTGGCTGCCGGGGTGAACGAAAGCGGCGCGCCGGCGGACGTCGAGGTCGAAAATCGGCTTGCCGCCGCAGGGCTTTCCGGGGGATTGAAGTAGGCCGGCCGGCGCGGCGGCGCCGCTGCCTCGCGCGGCGGGCTCGCGTCGCCGACCATCTGCTGCTCGATCTCGTCGATCTTGGCCTTGACGACATCGGTGCGCAGGCCGCGGCTGTCGGCGTCGCGGATATCGGAGTCATCGAGCCGGGACGAGGAGCCCAGCGCCGCGAGCTGTTCGGGCGACAGCCCCTCGCGGCGCACCTTGCGCAGCATGTCGAACTCGCGCTTGCGCACGAAGTCGTTGCGCCGCTTGCGCTCGATCATCGCCTTGAGCTCGGACTTCTCCACCTCGAGCTCGCGCACGTCGTGCTGGCGCGAGCTCAGATCGGTCCAGTCGGTGCCGGGGTTCGCGACGAAGCGAACCACCTTGCGGAAGAAGCTCTCGTTCTCGGCCATTGCGATCGATGGTACCGCCGCGAAGGCGCCGGGGCGGGTTCCGGAGAAAAGAGGGTGCAAGCTGTTGTGACGGAGCGCATGGCCAGGCGATTTCGTGCGGCCGCCCGGCCAGAGTCGTCAGTCGCCGAACATCTTCTGCTTGAGCTCGCGCCGCTGCTGCGCCTCGAGCGAGAGCGTCGCGGTCGGGCGCGCAAGCAGGCGCGCCAGCCCGATCGGCTCGCCGGTCTCGTCGCAGTAGCCGTAATCGCCGCTGTCCAGGCGCGCCAGCGACTGCGCGATCTTCTTCAGCAGCTTGCGCTCGCGGTCGCGCGTGCGCAGCTCGAGCGCGTGCTCCTCCTCGATCGTCGCGCGATCGGCCGGGTCGGGGACGATGGTCGTGTCCTCGCGCAGGTTCTCGGTCGTCTGGCCCGCGTTGGAGAGCAGGTCGTCCTTCTGTTCCTGCAGCCGCGCGCGGAAGAAGTCGATCTGCTTCTCGTTCATGTACTCGCTCTCGGGCATCGCGAGCAGTTCGGCTTCGGTCAGGTCGCGACCGGCCTTGGTCTTCCAGGCGTTGGCGAGTTTGGGGTCCGCCTTGGCGGCAGGCTTGCGGGCTTGCGTCGTCACGGGTTCGGAGCTCGGGTTGGGGCTTGCGGGGGCGAAGCCTTCGGTGAAACGATCGAGGGCATGGCGACCGTCGCGGCGGGAGCCGCGACGAACACCGCGCCATCGGCGGCGGAGTTGTCTCGGCGGATGGCGGCCCGGGCCGCAGGCTGGGTCACGGCGATCTCCTGGCCTCCTCGCTGCGCGGACCGGCGACCGCGATGCCGTTCCGGTCGATGTACGGAAACGGCGTGCCCCGCGAGGCGGCGCGAATTCTAGCCTTGCAGGCCCGGCGCAAGCCGTGCCGCAGCCGTGACGGACGACGCGATTCCGGTGGTGATCCGTGACGCGGACTCGAGCCCGGGTTCACACGAGGCATTGCTCGAGTCCCTGCGAGAGCACGTCGCGCGGCAGGTCGATGCCGATGAAAACCATCTTGCTGCCCTTGGCTTCGCCAGGGGCCCATTTGGGCCCGAGGTCGCTGCCCATCATCTGGTGCACGCCCTGGAAGACGACCTTGCGCTCGCTGCCCTTCATGTAGAGCACGCCCTTGTAGCGCAGCATCTTCGGGCCGTAGACCTGCACGATCGCGCCCAGGAAGTCCTCCAGCTTGGCCGGGTCGAAGGCCTTCTTCGACCGGAAGACGAAGCTCTTCACGTCGTCGTCGTGCGCGTGGTGGTGCGGGTGATCGCAGTGCTCGCCGTGCTCGTGGTCGTGATGGTGGTGATCGTGATCGTGGCCGTGGCCGTGGCCGTGTCCGTCGCCCTCGTTCAGAAACTCCGGGTCGATGTCGAGCTTGGCGTTGAGGTTGAAGCCCTTGAGGTCGAAGACCTCGCTGATCGGCACCTCGCCGAAATGCACCTGGCGCTGCGGCGCGCGCGGGTTCATGTGCTTGAGGCGGTGCGCGAGTGCGTCGACCTCGTCCTTGCCGACCAGGTCGGTCTTGCTGATGAAGATCTGGTCGGCGAAGCCGACCTGGCGACGCGCCTCCTGGCGCGTGTCGAGCTGGTTCTCGGCGTGCTTGGCGTCGACGAGGGTGAGGATCGAATCCAGCAGGTAGCTCTCGGCGACGACGTCGTCCATGAAGAAGGTCTGCGCGACCGGGCCGGGGTCGGCGAGACCGGTGGTCTCGATGACGACGCGGTCGAAGTCGAGCTCGCCCTTGCGGCGCTTCTCGGCCAGATCGGTGAGCGTGCTGCGCAGATCCTCGCGGATCGTGCAGCAGACGCAGCCGTTGCTCATCTGGATGATCTGCTCCTGCGTGTCGACGGTGAGGATGTCGTTGTCGATGTTCTCGGGCCCGAACTCGTTCTCGATCACCGCGATCTTCTGACCGTGGGTCTCGGAGAGCACGCGCTTGAGCAGCGTCGTCTTTCCGCTGCCCAGGAAGCCGGTCAGGATGGTCGCGGGGATGAGGCCGTTGGACATGGTCGGAGGATCGGAGAAGTTGCGGGATCGAGGTCCCGGGTCTGCCGCAATGCGTGCATACCCGGGACCGACCCAGGTATGTGAGGGGGCCGGACTGTGGTTCAAGCCCATCGACGTGTCAAGCGTCTGGGGTATTCTTGACTGTCCGGTCACTGCAGGCACCGTCCGTGTCCGAACCTCATCCAGAACGGCCGCCCGAGGTCGAGACCGAGCGGCGCAGCCTCTTCGAGCGCCTGGTCGAATTCCTGTCGCCGGGGCCAGACAGCAAGGCCGAGCTGCTGAAGACGCTGGCCGACGCCGAGCAGCGCGAGCTGATCGAGCCCGAGTCGCGGCACATGCTCGAAGGCGTGCTGCGCATGGCCGACCTCTCGGCCGGCGACGTGATGGTCGCAGCACCCCGCATGGACCTGCTCGACATCGACGCCAGCTACGAGACGCTGCTGGGCATCGTCATCAGCACCGCGCACTCGCGCTTTCCCGTCTACGAGGGCCAGCGCGAGAACATCATCGGCATCCTGCTGGCCAAGGACCTGCTGAAATTGCAGCGCTCGCCGGCGCTGAAGGTGCGCACGCTGCTGCGCCCGGCGGTCTTCGTTCCCGAGAGCAAGCGTTTGAACGAGCTGCTGCGCGACTTCCGCTCCAACCGAAACCATCTGGCGATCGTGATCGACGAGTTCGGCAACACCGCCGGGCTGATCACGATCGAGGACGTGCTCGAGCAGATCGTCGGCGAGATCGAGGACGAGTTCGACGAGGAGGAGAACGAGCACGGCATCTACACGCTCGCCGACGGCAGCCATCGCGTCGCCGGTGACGCCGACATCGAGGCCGTCAACCGCTTCTTCGCGACGCAGTTGCCCGAGGAGGACTTCGACACGATCGGCGGGCTGGTCGCGCACGAGCTCGGGCGCGTTCCGCGGCGCGGCGAGAGCGTGCCCTGCGGCGGGCTGCTGTTCACCGTGATGCTCACGCGCGGCGGCGCGGTGCGCTGGTTTCGGGTCGAGCGGCTGAGCGCTGCCGCGGCCGAGAGCGCCGCGGGCTGATGCGCGTGCGGATGCATGCGCGCGCGCCGATCGGCCGCGCGCCGCTGCTCGCGCTTGTGCCGGAAGCGGTGGGGCTTGCCGCGCTGGGCGCCCTGCAGACGCTGGCTTTCGTCCATGCCGCACTCTGGCCGCTGCCGCTGCTGGCTGCCGCGGTCCTCGCGTGGCGGCTGGATGCGGCACCCGGCGCGCGCCGGGCCGCCGCGCTCGCCTGGTGCTACGGCTTTGCCTGGCTCGCGAGCGGCACCTGGTGGCTCTTCGTCAGCATGCACCGCTACGGGCATCTGCCGGCCTGGCTCGCGGCGCTGGCGGTGGCGCTGCTGGCGGCGCTGCTGTCGCTCTACCTGGCGCTGGCGGGGGCCGCGTACCGGCGCTGGCGGCGCGGCGGGGCCGTCGATCCGGCGCTCTTTGCCGCCGTCTGGCTGCTGGCGGAGCTCGCGCGCGGCGTGCTCTTCACCGGCTTTCCCTGGGTCGCCAGCGGTTATTCGCAGGTCGAGGGCCCGCTTGCCGCGCTCGCGCCCTGGATCGGCGTCTACGGCATTGGCGCAGTGCTCGCGGCGCTGGCCGCGGGCCTGGCGCGCGCGGTCACGGCGCGTGGCGGCAGGCGCGCGGCGATGCTCGCGGTCGTGGTCTTGCCGCTGCTGGCGCTGGCGTTCGCGGGGCCTGGCGAGTACACGCGCGCCGGGCGCACGCTCACGGTGCAGCTGCTGCAGCCGAACGTTCCCCAGGACCAGAAGTTCGACGGCGAGCGCCTGGCCGCCAACCTGCAGTGGCTCGCCGGTCGCTTCGTGGCGTCGACCGCCGACCTCGTCGTTGCGCCCGAGACCGCGGTGCCGATGCTGCCGCGGCAGCTCGAGACCTACGCGCCGGGGCTGTGGGACGAGCTGCAGCGGCGCTTTGCGCAGGGTCGCCAGACGGCGCTCGTCGGCGTGCCGCTGGGCGAGCACGGGCAGGGCTACACGAACTCGGCGGTCGGATTCTCCGCGGCTGCAGCTGCGCTGCCCGGCGGGAAGTACCGCTACGACAAGCATCATCTTGTGCCCTTCGGCGAGTTCGTGCCGATGGGCTTTCGCTGGTTCACCGAGATGATGCGCATCCCGCTTGGCGACTTCGAGCGTGGCGGCGTCGCGCAGCCCTCGCTGGCGCTTGCCGGCGAGCGCGCTGCGCCCAACATCTGCTACGAGGACCTCTTCGGCGAGGAGCTGGCGCGGCGCTTCGCCGATCCTGCCGCGGCGCCGACGCTCTTCGTCAACCTCAGCAACATCGCCTGGTTCGGCGACACGATCGCGGTGCCGCAGCACCTGGCGATCTCGCGCATGCGCGCGCTCGAGTTCCAGCTGCCGATGATCCGCGCCACCAACACCGGGGCGACCGCGGTGATCGACCATCGCGGGCGCGTCGGCGCGCAGCTGCCCGCGTTCAGCGAGGGCGTGCTCGAGGGCAGCGTCCAGGGCCGTCACGGCGCGACGCCCTACGCGCGCTGGGGCGCACGCGCGGGGCTGTGGCCGCTGTTGCTCGTCGCGCTGGCGACGGTCGCCGTCTTTACCTTACGGCGCCGCGAATCCGGCAGGAGCGGGCGCTAACTTCGAGTCAGCGCTCGGGCATCCTGGCGCCGCCAGATCGCCGCCAGCGTGAGCCCCGAGACGATGTGCCAGATGCCCCAGAGGCTGGCGATGATGACCATGCCCAGGTCGGCGCCGAACTGGACGGCGATGATGCCCAGCGCCAGCCCCGAGTTCTGCATCCCGCCCTCGATCGTGATCGCGCGCCGGTCGCGGATGCCGACGCCGAAGGTGCTGGCGCCGAGCCAGCCCAGTGCCAGCCCGAGCCCGTTCTGCGCAACCACGAGGCCCAGCTGCGGCAACAGCGCCACCGTCAGCAGGTGCCGGTCGCGGATGAGGCCCGCGGCGATGAAGAGCAGCAGCGCCCCGACCGAGGCGCGCGCCAGCGGCTTGCGGATCCGCGCCGTCGCGCGCGGGAAGCGGTGCGCGAAGAGCATGCCCAGGATCATCGGCACCGCCAGCAGCGCGACCAGGCTCACCCAGATATCCGAGGCGTCGATCGAGAGCTGGCGCAGCCAGCCCGCGGTCGCGGGGTTGGTGCTCACCATCCAGGTGAAGTTCAGCGGCGTCAGCACCAGCGCGAGGACGCTGGCCACCGCCGAGATGCTCACCGAGAGCGCCGTATTGCCGTGCCCGAGGTGCGTGACGACGTTGGAGAGCGCGCCGCCCGGGCACGCGGCCACGAGGATCATCGCCGCCTCGACGTTGGGCGGCAGGTCCAGCACCAGCGTCGCGGCCCAGGTCGCCAGCGGCAGCAGCAGGAACTGCGGGACGAGCCCGGCGACGACGGCGCGTGGGGCGCGCGCGACGCCGCGGAAGTCCTCGACGCGCAGGTCGAGCGCGACCGAGAAGACCATCGTTGCCAGCACCAGGCTCAGGATGGCTTGCGTCGGCGTCATGCTGCGAGCCTAGCGGGGGCCGGCCTGCTTGCCGACCCGTAAAATCGATAGTTTCCGCTACGCCGCACCCGGCCCGTTCCGGCCCATGCTCACCTTCCAACAGATCATCCTGCGGCTGCAGGCCTACTGGGACGCCCAGGGCTGCGCGCTGCTGCAGCCCTACGACATGGAGGTCGGCGCCGGCACCAGCCACACCGCGACCTTCCTGCGCGCGATCGGCCCCGAGCCCTGGAAGGCCGCCTACGTGCAGCCCAGCCGCCGCCCCAAGGACGGCCGCTACGGTGACAACCCGAACCGGCTGCAGCACTACTACCAGTACCAGGTCGTGCTCAAGCCGGCGCCGGCCAACATCCTCGACCTCTACCTCGGCAGCCTGGAGGCATTGGGCTTCGACCTGAAGAGCAACGACGTGCGCTTCGTCGAGGACGACTGGGAGAACCCGACGCTCGGCGCCTGGGGACTGGGCTGGGAGGTGTGGCTCAACGGCATGGAGGTGACGCAGTTCACCTACTTCCAGCAGGTCGGCGGCATCGACTGCAAACCCATCACCGGCGAGATCACCTACGGCCTCGAGCGCCTGGCGATGTACCTGCAGGGCGTCGAGAACGTCTACGACCTGGTGTGGACCGAGGGCGCGCCACGCGACGATGGGTCCGGCGGCCGGCTTCTCTACCGCGACGTCTACCACCAGAACGAGGTCGAGCAGAGCCGCTACAACTTCGAGGAGAGCGACGTCGAGTTCCTGCTGCAGGCCTTCTCGGCGCACGAGCGCCAGGCGCAGCACCTGATGCAGCGCCAGCTCGCGCTGCCGGCCTACGAGCAGGTGCTGAAGGCCGCGCACACCTTCAACCTGCTCGACGCGCGCGGCGCGATCAGCGTGACCGAGCGCGCGGCCTACATCGGCCGCATCCGCAACCTCGCGCGCAGCGTCGCGCAGAGCTATCTCGAGAGCCGTGCGCGCCTGGGCTTCCCGATGGCGCCGCGCGCCTGGGCCGACGAGGTCAGCGCGCGCCTGGCCGAGCAGGCGGCCAAGGCGGCGGCGAAGGCGGCATAAGCGATGGGCACGACGAAGAACCTGCTGGTCGAGCTGCTCGTCGAGGAGCTGCCGCCCAAGGCGCTGAACAAGCTCGGCGAGGCCTTTGCCGACGTGCTGGCGCGCAGCCTGCAGGCGCAGGGCCTCGTGGCCCCTGACGCGACGGTCACGCCGTTCGCGACCCCGCGCCGCCTGGCGGTGCACGTGAGCGGCGTTGCGGCGCGCGCGGCCGACCGCGCGCAGCAGACCAAGTTGATGCCGGTGGCCGTCGGCCTGGACGCGCAGGGTGCGCCGACTGCGGCGCTCTTGAAGAAGCTCGCCGCGCTCGGCCTGGGCGCCGACGCGGTGGCCGCGCTCGAGCGCCAGGGCGAAGGCAGTGCGCAGACGCTGTTTCTCGACACGGTGGTGCCCGGTGTGGCGCTCGCCGAGGGCGTGCAGAAGGCGCTTGACGAGGCGATCGCCAGGCTGCCGATCCCCAAGGTCATGCAGTACCAGCTCGAGACCGGCGAGGGCCCGGACTTCCAGCCCGGCTGGACGAGCGTGAACTTCGTGCGGCCGGCGCACGGCCTGGTCGCGCTGCACGGCAGCGAGGTCGTGCCGGTGCGGGCGCTCGGCCTTGCCGTCGGACGCACGACGCAAGGCCACCGCTTCGAGGCCGCCAGGCCGGTGATCGAGCTGCGCGACGCGGATCACTACGCGCAGCAGCTGCTGGACGAGGGCGCGGTCATCGCCGGCTTTGCCGCGCGCCGCGCCGAGATCGCGCGCCAGCTTGCCGAGGTCGCGGCGGGCCTTGCCCTGAAACCGATCGAGGACGAGGCGCTGCTCGACGAAGTGACGGCGCTGGTCGAGCGGCCCAAGGTGCTCGCCTGCCGCTTCGAGCGCGAGTTCCTGGCGGTGCCGCAGGAGTGCCTGATCCTGACGATGAAGGCCAACCAGAAGTACTTTCCGCTGTTGGACACGAGCGGCCGCCTGACCGAGCACTTCCTGATCGTCAGCAACATAGCCCCGGCCGATCCGTCGCGCGTGATCGGGGGCAACGAGCGCGTCGTGCGCCCGCGGCTGGCCGACGCCAAGTTCTTCTTCGACCAGGACCGCAAGCGCACGCTCGAGTCGCGCGTGCCGCAGCTCGCGCAGGTCGTCTACCACGGCAAGCTCGGGACGCAGGGGCAGCGCGTCGAGCGCGTGCGCGCGATCGCGCGCCGCATCGGCGAACAGCTCGGCGAACGGCTCGGCGGCGCATCGCTGGCCGAACAGGCCGACCGCGCGGCGATGCTCGCCAAGGCCGACCTGCTGACCGGCATGGTCGGCGAGTTCCCCGAGCTGCAGGGGATCATGGGCGGCTACTACGCGCGCCACGACGGCGAAAGCGAAGCGATCGCCTTCGCGATCGAGGACCACTACCGGCCGCGCTTTGCCGGCGACGCGCTGCCGCGCGGCGAGGTCGGCCTCGTCGTCGCGCTGGCCGACAAGCTCGAGACGCTGGCCGGTCTCTTCGGCATCGGCCAGCGGCCCAGCGGCGACAAGGACCCCTTCGCGCTGCGCCGTCACGCGCTCGGGGTCACGCGCATGCTCGTCGAGCGCCAGCTGCCGCTGGCGCTCCCGGCGCTGGTCTCGGCGGCCTTTCACGCTTTCCCGTCCGCGCACGGCCAGGCGCACGCCGAGGTGTTGCACTTCCTGTTCGAGCGGCTGGTGGGCCATCTGCGCGAGCTCGGCTACAGCGCGCACGAGGTCGACGCCGTCGTCGCGCTTCGCCCGGACCACTGGGCGAGCCTGCCGCAGCGGCTGGCGGCGGTGCGCGCCTTCGCGGCGCTGCCCGAGGCGCAGGCCCTGGCGCCGCCAACAAGCGCGTGGCCAACATCCTGAAGAAGAGCGAGGCCGCGGCGCATCTGCCGATGGACCCGGCGCTGCTGCGCGAGCCGGCCGAGCAGGCGCTGGCTGCGGCGCTTGCCGAGGTCGGCCCGCGGGCCGACGCCGCCTTCGAGCGCGGCGACTTCACCGCGTCGCTGACGCAGCTGGCCGCGCTGCGCGCGCCGGTCGATGCCTTCTTCGACCAGGTGATGGTCAACGCGGAGGACCCGGCGCTGCGCGCCAACCGGATCGCGCTGCTCGAAGCGCTGCACGCGGCGATGAACCGCGTCGCCGATCTCTCCCGCCTGGCCGCGTGATGCGCCCGGCGCCGGCCCATCCGCGCGGCGCCGGTCCGGTGCACGCGCTCCGGCTCGCGATCTTCGGCCGCGACGGCATCCTCAACGAATACCGCGAGGATCACGTCAAGGCGCCGCAGGAGTGGATCCCGATCCCCGGCGCGCTGGAGGCGCTGGCGCGGCTGAACCACGCCGGCTGGCACGTCGTCGTCGCGACCAACCAGGAGGGCGTGGGCCGCGGGCTCATCGACATGGCCTCGCTCAACGCCGTCCATGCGCAGATGATCCGGCTGCTGACGGAGCAGGGCGGGCGCATCGATGCCGTCTTCTTCTGTCCGCACGCGCCCGACGAGGACTGCGACTGCCGCAAGCCGCTGCCCGGGATGATGCTCGAGATCGGCCGTCGCTACGGCGTCGACCTGGCCGGCGTGCCGATGGTCTGCGACACCCTGCGCGATCTGCAGGCCGCGCAGGCCGCAGGTTGCCAGCCGCACCTGGTGATGAGCGGGCGCGCGTGTGCGATGGATGAGCCGGCGCTGCGGCGCTGCGTCGAGCTCGTCCCGGCGACCGTCGTGCACGAGAACCTGCGCGGCTTCGCCGACCACCTGCTGCGGCGCGACAACCAGGCCGATTCGATCGCTGCCGAGCTGCTCTGAGCGTCCCCAGGGGCGGCCTGCGCGCAGCTCGTCCCCCGCGGGGCGTCAAGCAAGTTGGCGGAACCCCATTTGCTCGAGAGGCGCCGGGCACGGCGCGGCGGCAACCCTAGAATGAGCGCTCATGCCCAAGCGCCGCGTCGCGGCCCTGCCCGCGCAGCTCTCGCTGTTCGATGACGAAGCGCCCTGCGGCGCGTCCGCGCCGCAGGGGTCGGTGCCCCCGGCGACGCCGCTCGTCACGCCCGCGGCGTCTGCTGTCGCCTCCGGGATGGCGCCCGGGATGGTGTCTGTGACCCACGGGCCGGGCGTTCCGGCGATCTTCCTGCATCCGCGCGCACAGCGCGAGATCCGGCTGGGCCTGCATCCGGTCGGCTACGAGCTGCGACGGGCGCGGCGGCGCAGCATCGGTTTCGTCGTCGGACCGGAAGGCCTGAGCGTGAGCGCGCCGCGCTGGGTCGGCGTCGGCGAGATCGAGGCTGCGCTGCATGAGAAGAAAGGCTGGATCCTGCGCAAGCTGCACGAGCAGGCCGAGCGCGCGCGGCGCATGCAGGCCGCGCGGATCGAGTGGCGCGACGGTGCGCAACTGCCTTACCTCGGCGAGCCGGTGAGCATCCTGCTCGACCCGCGCTGCGCCGGCGCGGTGCTGCGCAGCGCCGAGGACACGCTGCCCGGGGTGCCGCGGCGGACGCTGCACCTGGGCCTGCCGCAGCACGCGGCCCCGTCGCAGATGCGCGAGCTCGTGCAGGGCTGGCTGCAGCGCCAGGCCCGCGGCATCTTCGAGGAACGCTGCGCACTGCTGGCGCCGCGCCTGGGCGTGCAGGTGCGGCGCATCGCGCTGAGCTCGGCGACGACGCGCTGGGGCAGCGCCAGCGCCGACGGCTCGATCCGGCTGCACTGGCGGCTCGTGCACTTTGCGCTGCCGGTGATCGACTACGTCGTCACGCACGAGCTCGCGCACCTGCGCGAGATGAACCACAGCCCGGCGTTCTGGCGCGTCGTGCGTTCGGTCCTGCCCGACTACGAGCGGGCCTTGTCGACCCTGCGCCAGCAGGTGCTGCCGATCCTGGAGTGATCCTGCCCTCCTATCTCGGGGCGGTCCGATCTCAGGTCGTGCCTACCGAGGATGCTGCGAGCGCCGGGCAGCGCCGGGGCACTCCCGCACGTCGCGGACCCGCCCCGGACGTTCAGGAGCGCTCGCTATGATGGACGGCTTCATCAACGCCAAACGGGACGGAGTGCCCTGATGAACCTGCCTGGACTCGACTTCCAGCTCGGCGAAGACATCGACGCGCTGCGCGACGCGGTGCGCGCCTTCGCCGACGCCGAGATCGCCCCGCGCGCGGCCGAGATCGACCGCAGCGACCGCTTCCCGATGGACCTCTGGCGCAAGCTGGGCGAGCTGGGCGTGCTCGGCATCACCGTGCCGGAGGCCTACGGCGGCGCCGACATGGGCTACCTCGCCCACATGGTCGCGATGGAGGAGATCAGCCGCGCGAGCGCGAGCGTCGGCCTGTCCTACGGCGCGCACAGCAACCTGTGCGTCAACCAGATCAAGCGCAACGGCAGCGACGCGCAGAAGCGCAAGTACCTGCCGCGCCTGATCAGCGGCGAGCATGTCGGGGCGCTGGCGATGAGCGAGCCGGGCGCGGGCTCGGACGTCATCAGCATGAAGCTGCGCGCGCAGGACAAGGGTGGCTACTACCTGCTCAACGGCAGCAAGATGTGGATCACCAACGGCCCCGATGCGGACACGCTGGTCGTCTACGCGAAGACCGAGCCCGAGCTCGGCGCGCGCGGCGTCACCGCCTTCCTCGTCGAGAAGGGGATGAAGGGCTTCTCGATCGCGCAGAAGCTCGACAAGCTCGGCATGCGCGGCAGCCACACGGGCGAGCTGGTGTTCCAGGACGTCGAGGTGCCGGCCGAGAACATCCTCGGCGAACTCAACGGCGGCGCGCGCGTGCTGATGAGCGGCCTGGACTACGAGCGCGCGGTGCTCGCCGGCGGGCCGGTGGGCATCATGCAGGCGGTGATGGACAACGTCGTTCCTTACGTGCACGAACGCAAGCAGTTCGGCCAGAGCATCGGCGAGTTCCAGCTCGTGCAGGGCAAGCTCGCCGACATGTACACGGTGCTGCAGGCCGGGCGCGCCTTCCTCTACACGATCGGCAAGAACCTGGACCAGCTCGGCAGCGAGCATGTGCGCCGCGTGCGCAAGGACTGCGCCAGCGTCATCCTGTGGTGCGCCGAGAAAGCCACGTGGATGGCCGGTGAGGGCATCCAGCTCTTCGGCGGCAACGGCTACATCAACGACTACCCGCTCGGGCGCCTGTGGCGCGACGCCAAGCTCTACGAGATCGGCGCCGGCACCTCCGAGATCCGCCGCATGCTGATCGGGCGCGAACTCTTCGCCGAGACGTTGTGAGCAAGGACATCGACGAGCTGCTGGCGGCCAACCGCGTCTGGGCCGGCAACATCGAGCGGCGCGAGCCGGGCTTCTTCACGCGCCTGGCCCAGCAGCAGCACCCGAAGTACATGTGGATCGGCTGCGCCGACAGCCGCGTGCCGGCCAACGAGCTCGTCAACATGCTGCCCGGCGAGATGTTCGTGCACCGCAACGTCGCCAACGTCGTCGTGCACAGCGACCTGAACGCGCTCTCGACGGTGCAGTTCGCGGTCGAACATCTGAAGGTCGCGCACATCCTCGTCGTCGGGCATTACGGCTGCGCGGGCGTGCGTGCGGCGATGCGGGGCTTGCGCGTCGGGCTGGCCGACAACTGGCTGCGCCACGTGCACGACGTGCGCATGCGCCACCGCAAGCGCCTGGACCACCTGCCGGCGCAGCGCCAGGAGGAGATCCTGTGCGAGATGAACGTCATCGAGCAGGTCGGCAACATCGCGCAGTCGACGGTGATCCAGGACGCCTGGGCGCGCGGGCAGGCGGTGACCGTGCACGGTCTCGTCTACGGCCTGGTCGACGGGCTGCTCAAGGATCTGCAGGTCACGATCGATCGGCCCGAATCGGTCGTCGCCGTCTACACTGCGGCGATCAAGCGCTACCCGCGCGTGGCCGACGCCGACGCCGGCGCCGGCGCCGAAGCCGATCCGGATCCGGCGGTGTTCGCCCAGGCCGCGCTTCCGCCGGCGCGGGAGTAAGGGCACAGACCGGCGCGGAGCCGCGCGGCGATGACGACGCTGTTCCCGCGGGAGCTGACCGACAGCCGCGCATTCGGCGTGGCCAAGGCGATGCTCGAGGGCTTCGACCGCCACTACCGGCTCTTCCGCCAGACCAGCGCCGCAGCCAAGGCGCGCTTCGAGCAGCGCGACTGGCACGGGCAGCAGCGCGCGCAGCGCGAGCGCATCGAGTTCTACGACCGGCGCGTCGACGAGGCGGTGCAACGCCTGCGCCAGGAGTTCGACGTCGACGCGCTGTCGATGGATGCCTGGCAGCAGGTCAAGCTGCACTACATCGGGCTGCTCACCGATCACCACCAGCCCGAGCTCGCCGAGACCTTCTTCAACTCGGTGACGACCAAGCTGCTGCACCGCGCCTATTTCCGCAACGACTTCATCTTCGTGCGCCCGGCGGTCTCGACCGAGTACATCGAGATGGACGAGCCGGCGCACGCGCCGACCTATCGCTCCTACTACCCGACGCGCGAGAGCCTGCACGAGACCCTGCTCGAGATCCTGCACAGCTTCGGGCTGCGGTGCGAATGGGAGGACCTGGACCGCGACGTCGGTGACGTGCTCGCTGCGCTGCAATCGTGCCTGAACATCCGCTGGTCCGACTGGCGGCTGCGCGCCAACTTCCAGATCCAGGTCCTGGCCAGCCTCTTCTACCGCAACAAGGGGGCCTATCTGGTCGGCCGCGTCATCAACGGCTTCACCGCGATCCCGATGTGCCTGCCGCTGGTCTACGGCGACAGCGGGAGACTGGTGATCGACACCGCGCTCTTCGCCGAGGACGAGCTGCAGCTCGTCTTCAGCTTCGCGCGCGCCTACTTCATGGTCGACATGGAGCTGCCCAGCGCCTACGTGCAGTTCCTGCGCTCGCTGATGCCGCGCAAGTCGCGCGCCGAACTCTACAGCTCGCTCGGGCTGCAGAAGCAGGGCAAGAACATGTTCTACCGCGACTTCCTCTCGCATCAGCGCCACAGCACCGACCGCTTCCGCATCGCGCCGGGGATCAAGGGCATGGTGATGCTCGTCTTCGACCTGCCCTCGTTCCCCTACGTCTTCAAGGTCATCAAGGACTTCTTCCCGCTGCAGAAGGAGACCACGCGCGAGCAGATCATGGCCAAGTATCTGCTCGTCAAGCAGCACGACCGCGTCGGGCGCATGGCCGACACGCTCGAGTACAGCAAGGTGGCCTTTCCGCGCGCGCGCTTCGAGGACGAGCTGGTCGCCGAGCTCGAGCACTTCTGCGGCAGCCTGGTCGAGGAGGACGGCGACGTGATCGTGATCCGTCACCTCTACATCGAGCGGCGCATGATCCCGCTCAACATCTACCTGCACGACGCCAGCGAGGCCGGTGACCGCGAGGCGCTCGAGCACGCGGTGATCGAGTACGGCAACGCGATCAAGGACCTGGTGGCGGCCAACATCTTCCCGGGCGACATGCTGTGGAAGAACTTCGGCGTCACGCGCCACGGCAAGGTCGTGTTCTACGACTACGACGAGATCGAGTACCTGACCGACTGCAACTTCCGCCGCGTGCCGAAGGCCCGCACCGAGGAGGAGGAGATGTCGGGCGAGGTCTGGTACCGCGTCGGCCCCAAGGACGTCTTTCCCGAGACCTTCGAGCCCTTCCTGCTCGGCAATCCGGCCGTGCGCGCGGTCTTCATGAAGCACCACGCCGAGCTGCTCGATGCCGCCTTCTGGCAGGCGCACAAGGAGCGCATCCAGGCCGGGCATGTGCACGACGTCTTTCCCTACGAAGCCTCGCGCCGCTTCAGCGTGCGGCGGCGGGCCGCCGAGACCGCGCGCTTCGAGGCCTGATCGTCGGGCCGGCGCCTCGGTGCGCGCCTGGCTGCCCAGTGCCGGAGCCGCGGCCGCAGCGGCAGCCAGAGCCTGATCGCCGTGCTCGGGCGACGCCGGCATGCCGCCTGCCGCTGGCATGATTCGGGGCTGCCAGCATCCATCCGAAGGAGAGCACCATCATGAAGGATCCCATCGTCATCGCTTCGGCCGCGCGCACCCCGATCGGGGGCCTGCTCGGGGATTTCGCCGGGCTTGCGGCCTGGGAACTCGGCGCGGTCGCGATCAAGGCCGCGGTCGAGCGTGCCCGCATCGACGGCGCGGTCGTGGACGAGGTGTTGATGGGCAACTGCCTGATGGCCGGGCAGGGCCAGGCGCCGGCGCGCCAGGCGATGCGCCGCGCGGGGCTGCCGGACTCGACCGGCGCGGTCACGCTCTCGAAGATGTGCGGCAGCGGCATGCGCGCGATGATGTTCGGGCACGACATGCTGGTGGCCGGCAGCGCGCAGGTGGTCGTCGCCGGCGGCATGGAGAGCATGACCAATGCGCCGCATCTCGTGTTCGCGCGCAAGGGGATCAAGTACGGGGCCGCGACGATCTTCGACCACATGGCGATGGACGGCCTGGAGGACGCGTACGAGCGCGGCAAGGCGATGGGCGTCTTCGCGGAGACCTGCGTCGAGAAGTACGGCTTCACGCGCGCCGCGCAGGACGAGTTCGCGATCGCCTCGACCACGCGCGCCAAGGCGGCCAACGAGGACGGCGGCTTCGGCTGGGAGATCGTGCCGGTGTCGCTGCCGGGCAAGGGCGGGGCGACGACCGTGATCACGCGCGACGAGCAGCCCTTCAAGGCCAAGCTCGACAAGATCGCGGGCCTCAAGCCCGCGTTCAAGAAGGACGGCACGATCACCGCGGCCAACGCGAGCAGCATCAGCGACGGCGCGGCGGCGCTGGTGCTGATGCGGCAGAGCACCGCCGAGCGCCTGGGCGTGCAGCCGGTGGCGCGCATCGTCGCGCACGCGGTGCACGCGCAGGCGCCCGAGTGGTTCACGACCGCGCCGGTGGGTGCCATCCGGAAGGTGCTCGAGCTCGCCGACTGGGAGGTCGAGAACGTCGACCTCTGGGAGGTCAACGAAGCCTTCGCCGCGGTCACGATGGCGGCGATGCACGACCTGAAGATCGGGCACGACATCGTCAACGTGCACGGCGGCGCCTGCGCGCTCGGCCACCCGATCGGCGCCAGCGGCGCGCGCATCGTCGTCACGCTGCTCGGCGCGCTGCGCCAGCGCAGCCTCGAGCGCGGCGTGGCCGCGCTGTGCATCGGCGGCGGCGAGGCGACGGCGCTGGCGGTGGAAATGCTGTGACCTTCCTGGGCCTCGGGGGGCACGAGCTCGGGCTGTTCATGCTGGCCAGCCTGGTGCTCAACGCGACACCGGGCGTCGACCTGCTGCTCACCGTCTCGCGCACGCTTCAGGGCGGCGCCCGCGCCGGCGCCGCGGCGGCGGCGGGCATCGCGCTGGGCTGCGGCCTGCACGCGCTGGCCGCGGCCTTCGGTCTGGCCTCCTTGCTGGCGGTGCTGCCGCTGGCCTTCGTCGCGCTGCAATGGGCGGGCGCGGCCTATCTGCTTTGGCTTGCATTCGGGCTGGCGCGCCGTGCGTGGCGGGGGCCGGCGGCGCCGGACCCGGCAGCGGTGCCGACGGTGCGAGGTGCGGGCGCCGACTTCCGCAGCGGCCTGCTGACCAACGTGCTCAACCCCAAGATGGCGCTCTTCTTTCTCGCCTTCCTGCCTCAGTTCATCGGCGCCGACGTCGCCGACAAGACGCAGGCCTTCCTTGCGCTCGGCTTCGTGTTCGTCGTGCAGAGCCTGCTGTTCCTGCTCGTGCTCGTGGCGCTGGTCGCGCGGCTGCGGCCACGACATGGATCGCCGCGCGCCGCGCGCGCGCTGCAGGCGGTCGGTGCTGCGCTCTTCGCGGCGCTGGCCTGGCGGCTGCTGGCCGCGCGCGCATCCTGAGGCCCGAGGCCGGAATGCCTGCGGCCGATCCGCCCGTGCGGTCCCTGCCACCCGCGGCACCCTGGCGCACGGGGCTGGCGACGCTCTCGCCGGCCTACTTCGGACTCGTGATGGCCACCGGCATCGTCTCGATCGGCGCGCAACTGCTCGGGCTGCCGCTGCTGGCGCGGACGCTCTTCGCGCTCAACCTGCTGGCCTACGGCGTCCTCTGGCTGCTCTACCTGGCGCGCCTGGCGCTGCACCCGCGCGCGCTGCTGCGCGACCTGATCGACCATCTGCGCGGCCCGGGCTTCTTCACCGTCGTCGCGGCCTCGAGCGTGCTCGGCGCGCAGTTCCTGGTCCTGGCGGAGAACCTGACCGGCGGCGCCGTGCTCTGGTTCGTCGCGCTCGTGCTCTGGTGCGCGCTCACCTACGCGATCTTCACCGCGTTCACGGTCAAGGAGGTCAAGCCGCCGCTGCAGGAAGGCATCAGCGGCGCGTGGCTGCTCGCGGTGGTGGCCACGCAGTCGCTGTCGGTGCTGGGTGCGCTGCTGGCCGCGCGCATCGGCCAGCCCTACAAGCTCGAGCTGAACTTCTTCGCGCTGTCGATGTGGCTGTGGGGCGGGATGCTCTACATCTGGATGATGTCGCTGATCTTCTACCGCTACACCTTCTTCCGCTTCCTTCCCGGAGACCTGGCGCCGCCGTACTGGATCAACATGGGCGCGATGGCGATCTCGACGCTGGCCGGGTCGCTGCTGATCGTCAACGCGCCGGATGCGCCCTTCCTCACCTCGCTGCTGCCGTTCACGAAGGGCTTCACGATCTTCTACTGGGCCACCGGCACCTGGTGGATCCCGATGCTGCTCGTCCTGGGCGTCTGGCGCCACGTCTACAAGCGCTTTCCGCTGCGCTACGACCCCCTGTACTGGGGCGCGGTGTTTCCGCTGGGCATGTACGCCACCAGCACGCAGGAGCTGACGCTGGCGATGGGGCTGGACTTCCTCGCGCCGGTGCCGCGGGTCTTCCTCGCCGTCGCGCTGCTGGCCTGGCTCGCGGCCTTCGTCGGAGTCGTCCACAGCGCCGTTTCGGTCCTTCGCGCCTCCTGGCGCCTGGCGGTCACGCGGTCATGAGCGCCACCGTCGGCAGCGGGACCAAGCGCTGGAGCCTGGGCGCGAAGCTGGCGGCCGTGGGCCTGCCCTTCCTGCTGCTCGGGCTCCTGCTGACGGCGCTGACCCTCTGGGTGTCCTGGCAGCTCGACGGCGGCGCGGCGTCGGTCAACGAGGCCGGCCGCATGCGCATGCAGGCCTACCGGCTGGCGTGGACCTCGACGCTGCCCCTTGCGCTGCCGCAGCCGCGTGCCGACCGCCGGGAACTCGTCGCCGAATTCGAGCGCAGCCTGGCGTTGCTCGAGCGTGGCGACCCCGACCGGCCGCTGGTGACGCCTTTCGACGAGACCGTGCGCGCGCGCTATGCCGCCGTGCAGTCGGCCTGGGCGCCGCTGCGGGCGATGCACCTGGGCGGCGGGGACGTCGATGCGGCCCGGCTCGATGCGGCCACCGTCGAGCTGGTGAACGCGATCGACGGCTTCGTGCGCGCGATCGAGCACGACCTCGCGCGCTACACGACGACCCTGCACCTGCTGCAGGTGGCGCTGCTGGTGGCCAGCACCCTGGCTGCGGCGCTGCTGGTCGTCGTCGGTTATCACGTCGTGCTCGAGCCGATCGTCGGCCTGCGGCAGGCCGTTGCGCAGCTTCGCGGTGGCGACCTGGCCACGCGCGTTGCGCCCGCCAGCGGCGACGAGCTCGGCGAACTCGCGGTCGGCTTCAACGAGATGGCGCAGCAGCTGCAGGCGTCCTACGCCCACCTCGAGCAGCGGGTGCGCGACAAGACCGCCGAACTGCACGCACAGAGCCGGCGCCTGCAGACCCTGTACGACGCGAGCCTGCTCGTGAGCCGCAGCGCCAGCCTGCAGGCGCTGGCCAGCGGCTTCACGCCCCTCGTGCGGGCGGCAGCGCGTGCCGATGCGGCCGCGCTGCGTTACGCCGATCCGGGGCGCGGGCAGTTCGTGCTGCTCGCATCCGACGGCGTGCCCGCTCAGATCGCGGGCGCCGAGCATTGCATCCAGGCGGGAGAGTGCCACTGCGGCCGCCTGCGCGCCGGCGAGGGCACGCGCGTGATCCCGATCCGCGCCGAGGCGGCGACACTGCCGCGCCAATGCGAGCAGGCGGGCTGGGCCACCGTCGTCGCGCTGCCGGTCCAGATCCAGGATCAGCTGATCGGCGAGCTCGACCTCTTCTTTCACGCGCAGGTGACGCTCTCGGACGCCGAACGCACGCACCTCGAGACGCTCGCGTCGCACCTGGCCAGCGGGATGGACAACCTGCGCCTGCACGCGCTCGAACGCGAGGCCGCGGTGGCGCAGGAGCGCACGCTGCTGGCACGCGAGCTGCACGACTCGATCGCGCAGTCGCTGGCCTTCCTCAACATCCAGGCGCAGCTGATGCGCCGCGCGATGGCCGCGGGCGACCCGGCGCGCATGCAGCAGGTGCTGCAGGAGATCGAGGCCGGGCTGCACGAGAGCCATGGCGACGTGCGCGAGCTGCTGATGCACTTCCGCACGCGCACCGACAAGCAGGACATGGAGCAGGCACTGCAGGCCACGCTGCGCAAGTTCGAGCACCAGACCGGGATGCTGCCGCTGCTCACGATCCACGACGAAGGCCTGCCGCTGCCGCCCGACATGCAGGTGCAGGCGCTGCACATCGTGCAGGAGGCCTTGTCCAACGTGCGCAAGCACGCCCGCGCCAGCCGCGTCTGGGTCGACGTCTGGAAGCGCCCGGCCTGGCGCATCGTCGTGCGCGACGACGGTCGCGGCTTCGACACTGCCGCTCCTGCCGCCGACGCCGAGGCGCATGTCGGTCTGCGCATCATGGCCGAGCGCGCGGAGCGCCTGGGTGCGACGCTGCAGGTCGATTCGGCACGCGGCGTCGGCACGACGGTGAGCCTGCAACTGCCAACGGCGGGCGGGCCCGATGCAGAAGCGAATGATGACGCCGGACGCGGAAGCGAACCGGCAGGCCAGGGCGGACCGAGCCGCGCCACCCACGCCGCCAGGCCGGCCGTTGCGGCAGCGGTTGCGGCGGGCGACCCGATGAGGACCTGATGATGGACGACGCAGACCGCATCCGGCTGCTGGTGGTCGACGATCACACGCTCTTCCGGCGCGGGCTCATGGCGCTGCTGGCCGCCGACGAAGGCCTGCTCGTCGTCGGCGAGGCCGGCGACGCCGACCAGGCGCAGCGCAAGGCCGAGGCGCTGGCGCCCGACGTGATCCTGCTCGACAACCATCTGCCGGGCGTCAGCGGCGTTGCGGCGCTGCCCGCGCTGAAGTCGGCCGCGCCGCAGGCGCGCATCCTGATGCTCACGGTCAGCGAGGACGAGGACGATCTGGCCGCCGCGCTGCGGGGCGGCGCCGCGGGCTACCTGCTCAAGACCAGCGACGGCGACGCGCTGTGCGCGGCGATCCGCCGCGCCGTGGCCGGCGAGGACGTGATCGCGCCGGAGATGACCGGCAAGCTGGTGGCCGCTTTCCGCCAGGCCGAGTCCCCGTCGGCGCGCGAACCGCAACCCGAGGCCGATGCCGGCGCGGCCGCGCTGACCCCGCGCGAGACCGAGATCCTGATCGAGATCGGCGGCGGTGCCAGCAACAAGGAGATCGCGCGCCGCCTTTCGATAGCCGAGTCGACGGTGAAGATCCACGTGCAGCACCTGCTGCGCAAGCTCGATGTGGGCTCGCGCGTGCAGCTCGCCGTGATCGCGAAGTCGCGCGGCCTGGTCTGAACGGGCCAGCGAGAGGCCGGGCTGCCGAGGCACCCCGCGGGGCCGCTGGCTCGGCGCTCCCCAGGTCCGTATCGGCCCCGTGCCGCTGCCCATCGCCTTGAGCTGACGCAAACACGCGCCAGATCGCGCAACGACTAGTCCTTTCGAACGATGGCGAGCCGCGGTGCCATCGTTCTTCTGCCGCGGCCTGCGCGCCGCATCGGCGGATACCCCGATTCGGGACCACTTCCTAGCATCGCCTGGCAACGATGCAGGAGTGCTCATGAAGAGCAAGCAAAGCCAGGCCTTGTCGGTGCTCGTGGTCAGCACCCTGGCCTTCACCGTCTGCTTCATGGTGTGGATGATGTTCGGCGTCATCGGCATCCCGCTGAAGAAGCAGCTGGACCTCAACGCAACCGAGTTCGGCCTGCTGACGGCCACGCCGGTGCTGACCGGCTCGCTGGTGCGCGTGCCGCTCGGGATCTGGACCGACCGCTACGGCGGGCGCATCGTGATGGCGGTGCTGATGGCCTGCACGATCCCGGCGATCTGGCTGATGGCCTACGCGACGCAGTACTGGCAGTTCCTCGTCATCGGCCTCTTCGTCGGCCTGGCCGGCGGCTCGTTCTCGGTCGGCACGCCCTATGTGGCGCGCTGGTTCCCGAAGAACCGCCAGGGCTTCGCGATGGGCGTCTACGGCGCCGGCAACTCGGGGGCCGCGGTCAACAAGTTCGTCGCGCCGGCGCTGGTCGTGGCCTTCGGCTGGGCGATGGTGCCGCAGGTCTACGCGGCGGTGATGCTGGGCACGCTGATCCTCTTCTGGCTCTTCAGCCACAGCGACCCGGCTCACCGGATCGATGCCAGCGTGCGCTTCTCCGACCAGCTCAGGCTGCTGAAGGATCCGCGCGTGCTCAAGTACTGCCAGTACTACAGCATCGTCTTCGGCGGCTACGTGGCGCTGAGCCTGTGGATGGTGCAGTACTACGTCGGCGAGTACGGGCTCGAGATCCGCACCGCGGCGCTGCTGGCAGCCTGCTTCTCGCTGCCCGGGGGCGTGCTGCGCGCGATCGGCGGCTGGCTCTCGGACAAGTACGGCGCGCACAAGGTCACCTGGTGGGTGATGTGGGTGAGCTGGATCTGCCTCTTCCTGCTGTCCTACCCGCAGACCGACTTCACCGTCGTTACCGTCAACGGGCCCAGGACCTTCCACATCGGCCTCAACGTCGTCGCCTTCACCGCGCTGATGGCGGTGCTCGGCGTGGCCTGGGCCTTCGGCAAGGCCAGCGTCTTCAAGTACATCAGCGACGAGTACGTCGACAACATCGGCGCGGTCAGCGGCATCGTCGGGCTGGCCGGAGGCCTGGGCGGCTTCGTGCTGCCGATCCTGTTCGGCGCGCTGATGGATCTCACCGGCGTGCGCTCGAGCGCCTTCATGCTGATGTACGGCGTCGTCTGGGTGTCGCTGATCTGGATGTACTGGACCGAGGTCCGCCGCACCGAGCTGATGGGCAGGAATGCGCCACCGGCCCCCTTCTCCAAGTCCTTCGCGCGCTGAACGCCTTCGCGGCGCGCGCGCGGGAACGCCCCGGTTGCACAAGGAAGCATGACCATGAACTCGACCACCCTCTCCGGCGGCGCGCCGGCGCGCGCAGGGCGCGGCGCCGACATCGCCGAATGGCACCCCGAGGACGAAGCCTTCTGGGAACAGACCGGCAAGCGCATCGCCTACCGCAACCTCTGGATCTCGGTGCCGGCGCTGCTGTGCGGCTTCGCGGTCTGGGGCATGTGGGGAATCATCACCGTGCAGATGCTCAACCTGGGCTTCCCCTTCACCCAGGCCGAGCTCTTCACCCTGACCGCGATCTCGGGCATCGCCGGCGCGACGATGCGCATCCCTTCGTCCTTCTTCATCCGCCTGGCCGGCGGGCGCAACGTCATCTTTCTGACCACCTCGATGCTGCTGGCGCCGGCGCTGGGCACGGGCATCGTGCTGCAGCACCCGGAGTGGCCGCTGTGGAGCTTCCAGCTGATGGCGCTGTGGTGCGGTGTGGGTGGCGGCAACTTCGCGTCGTCGATGTCCAACATCAGCACTTTCTTCCCGAAGCGCCAGCAGGGCACGGCGCTCGGGCTGAACGCGGGCCTGGGCAACTTCGGCGTGACGACCATGCAGATCGTCGTGCCGCTGGTGATGACGGTGCCGCTGCTGGGCGCGCTGGGCGGTGCACCCGAGACGCTGGTGAAGGAAAGCGGCTGGATCTTCGGCAAGATCCCCGCGGGCACGCAGACCTGGATCCAGAACGCGGGCTTCGCCTGGGTGTTCTCGCTGATCCCGCTGTCGCTGCTGTGCTGGTTCGGGATGAACAATCTCAAGCCGATCTCGCCGTCCACCGGCACGCCGATCGTCGCCTTCGCCAAGGTCACCTGGCTCTACACGCTGGCCTTCATCCCCGCGCTCTTCGGCCTGTGGCTGTACCTGCCGCCGCCCACCGGCATCGGCGTCATCAGCATGTGGGTCGCGATCCCGCTGGACATCATCCTGGCGCTCACGATCATGCGCCTGGCCGCGTTCGGGCCGATGAAGGAGGCGGTGGTCAAGCAGTACGCGATCTTCCGCGACAAGCACACCTGGAGCCTGACCGCGCTCTACATCGTCACCTTCGGGTCCTTCATCGGCTTCTCGATGGCGCTGCCGCTGGCGATGAAGGTGATCTTCGACGTCGTGCACATCCCCGACGCCAATGGCGTGATGACGCACACGCAGCACAACCCGAACGCGCTGCCCATCCTCGCCTTCGCGTGGATCGGGCCCTTCGTCGGCGCCGCGGTGCGACCGATCGGCGGCTGGATCTCCGACAAGTGGGGTGGCTCGATCGTCACGCAGATCATCTCCCTGGTGATGGTCGTGGCCTCGGTCGCGGTCGGCTACGTGATGAAGCTGGCGTATTCGTCGGCGACACCCGAGGCCTACTTCCCGATGTTCCTTGGCCTGTTCCTCGTGCTGTTCGCGGCCAGCGGCATCGGCAACGGCTCGACCTTCCGCACCATCGGCGTGATCTTCGACCGCGACCGCGCCGGCCCGGTGCTCGGCTGGACCTCGGCAGTGGCGGCCTACGGTGCCTTCATTGCACCGATCGTCATCGGCGATCAGATCAAGGCCGGGACGCCCGAGCTCGCGATGTACGGCTTCGCCGTTTTCTACGCCGCCTGCCTGTTGCTGAACTGGTGGTTCTACCTGCGCCGCAACGCCTACATCAAGAACCCGTGAGGACGACGCCATGAGTCACTTTCTCGACCGCCTGAACTACTTCTCGCTTCCGCGCGAGAGCTTCGCCGAGGGCCACGGGCGCACCACCGGCGAGGACCGCACCTGGGAGGACGCCTACCGCAACCGCTGGGCGCACGACAAGATCGTGCGCAGCACGCACGGCGTGAACTGCACCGGCAGCTGCTCGTGGAAGATCTACGTCAAGGGCGGCATCGTCACCTGGGAGACGCAGCAGACCGACTACCCGCGCACGCGGCCGGACCTGCCCAACCACGAGCCGCGCGGCTGCGCGCGCGGCGCCAGCTACAGCTGGTACCTCTACAGCGCCAACCGCGTCAAGCACCCGATGGTGCGCGCGCGGCTGCTCAAGCACTGGCGCCAGGCGCGCCTCACGCACGACCCGGTCGACGCCTGGGCCTCGATCCAGGCCGACGAGGCCAAGCGGCGCGACTACCAGAAGGTGCGCGGCCTGGGCGGCTTCGTGCGCTCGAGCTGGGACGAGGTCAACGAGATCGTCGCCGCGGCCAACGTCCACACCATCAAGACGCACGGGCCGGACCGCGTCATCGGCTTCTCGCCGATCCCGGCGATGAGCATGGTCAGCTACGCCGCGGGCTCGCGCTACCTCTCGCTCATCGGCGGCGTGTGCATGAGCTTCTACGACTGGTACTGCGACCTGCCGCCCTCCAGCCCGCAGGTCTGGGGCGAGCAGACCGACGTGCCCGAGAGTGCGGACTGGTACAACAGCGACTTCATCATCGCCTGGGGCTCCAACGTCCCGCAGACGCGCACGCCCGACGCGCACTTCTTCACCGAGGTGCGCTACAAGGGCACGAAGACGGTGGCGGTGACGCCCGACTACTCCGAGGTCGCCAAGCTCGCCGACCTCTGGATGCACCCCAAGCAGGGCACCGACGCCGCGGTGGCGATGGCCATGGGCCACGTCATCCTCAAGGAGTTCTACTTCGAGCGCCGCGCCGCCTACTTCGACGACTACGCGCGCCGCTACACCGACCTGCCGATGCTGGTGCTGCTGGACGAGCAGCAGCTCCCCGACGGCAGCCGCGCCCTCGTCCCCGGGCGCTTCCTGCGCGCCAGCGACCTCAGCGGCGCGCTGGGGCAGGACAACAACGCGCAGTGGAAGACGCTGGCCTTCGACACCGCCGGCCGCATCAGCGTGCCCAACGGCTCGATCGGCTTTCGCTGGGGGGCCGAGGGTCGCGCCGACGCCGGGCGCTGGAACCTCGAGGAGAAGGACGCGCGTGGCGACGACACCGTGCGCCTGAAGCTCTCGCTGCTCGAGGACGGCGCGCAGGCACACCGCATCGCCGACGTCGCCTTCCCCTACTTCGGCGGCCGGCCCAACCCGCACTTCACCGCCAACGATCAGGGCGGCGACGTGCGCCGCATGAAGCTGCCGGTGGTCGAGCTCGAACTCGCCAACGGCCAGCGCGCGCGCGTGGCCACCGTCTTCGACCTGCAGGCCGCGCAGTACGGCATCGACCGCGGCCTGGGCAGCGGCGCCAGGAGCTACGACGACGACGCGCCCTACACCCCGGCCTGGCAGGAGCGCATCACCGGCGTGCCGCGCGAGCAGGTCATCACCGTGGCGCGCCAGTTCGCCGAGACCGCCGAGAAGACCGAGGGCCGTTCCATGGTCATCATCGGCGCGGCCATGAACCACTGGTACCACAGCGACATGAACTACCGCGGCGTCATCAACATGCTGATGATGTGCGGCTGCATCGGCAAGAGCGGCGGCGGCTGGTCGCACTACGTGGGCCAGGAGAAGCTGCGCCCGCAGACCGGCTGGACGGCGCTGGCCTTCGCGCTCGACTGGATCCGCCCGCCGCGGCAGCAGAACTCGACCAGCTTCTTCTACGCCCACACCGACCAGTGGCGCTACGAGAAGCTGGGCATGGACGAGGTGCTCTCGCCGCTGGCCGACAGGAAGGCCTACGCCGGCAGCGCGATCGACTTCAACGTGCGCGCCGAGCGCATGGGCTGGCTGCCCAGCGCGCCGCAGCTCGACCGCAACCCGCTCACGCTGGCCAAGGAAGCCGCCGCCGCCGGCCTGGACGGCAAGGACTACGTCGCGCAGCAGCTGGCTGCGGGCAAGCTCGACTTCGCCTGCCACGACCCGGACGCGCCCGCCAACTGGCCACGCAACATGTTCGTCTGGCGCAGCAACATCCTGGGCTCCAGCGGCAAGGGGCACGAGTACTTCCTCAAGCACCTGCTGGGCACCAGCAACGGCGTGCAGGGCAAGGACCTGGGGCCGCAGGAGGCCAAGCCCAGCGAGGTGAAGTGGCACGCGCAGGCGCCCGAGGGCAAGCTCGACCTGCTGGTGACGCTGGACTTCCGCATGAGCACGACCTGCCTCTACAGCGACATCGTGCTGCCCACCGCGACCTGGTACGAGAAGAACGACCTCAACACCAGCGACATGCACCCCTTCATCCACCCGCTCTCGGCCGCCGTCGATCCGGCCTGGGAGGCCAGGAGCGACTGGGAGATCTACAAGGGCTTCGCGAAGAAGTTCAGCGAGGTCTGTGTCGGCCACCTGGGCGTGGAGAAGGAGATCGTGCTCACGCCGCTCATGCACGACAGCCCCGGCGAGCTCGGCCAGGCGCTGGACGTGCGCGACTGGAAGCGCGGCGAGTGCGAGTTCGTGCCCGGCAAGACGGCGCCCGCCATCGCCGTCGTCGAGCGCGACTACCCCAACGTCTTCAAGCGCTTCACGGCGCTGGGCCCCTTGATGAACAAGGTCGGCAACGGCGGCAAGGGCATCGCCTGGAATACGCAGACCGAGGTCCGGCAGCTCGGTGAACTCAACGGCCTGGTGCGCGAGGAGGGCGCGACCAAGGGCATGCCGCGCATCGACACCGACATCGACGCCTGCGAGGTCGTGCTGCAGCTGGCGCCCGAGACCAACGGCCACGTCGCCGTCAAGGCCTGGCAGGCGCTGTCCAAGGCCACCGGACGCGAGCACGAGCACCTGGCGCTCTACCGCGAGGACGAGAAGATCCGCTACCGCGACATCCAGGCGCAGCCGCGCAAGATCATCAGCTCGCCGACCTGGAGCGGCATCGAGAGCGAGAACGTCTCCTACAACGCCGGCTACACCAACGTGCACGAACTGATTCCCTGGCGCACGCTCACCGGGCGCCAGCAGTTCTACCAGGACCACGCCTGGATGATCGCCTTCGGCGAGGGCTTCAGCACCTACCGTCCGCCGGTGGACGTGAAGGCCACCGCGCCCATGCACCAGCAGCGCAGCAACGGCAACCCCGAGATCCTGCTGAACTTCATCACCCCGCACCAGAAGTGGGGCATCCACTCGACCTACACCGACAACCTGATGATGCTCACGCTCTCGCGCGGCGGGCCCATCATCTGGCTGTCCGAGGTCGACGCGCGCAAGATCGGCGTCGAGGACAACGACTGGGTCGAGCTCTTCAACGTCAACGGCGCGATTGCCGCACGCGCGGTCGTCAGCCAGCGCGTCAAGGAGGGCATGGTGATGATGTACCACGCCCAGGAGAAGATCGTGAACACGCCCGGCAGCGAGATCACGAACGTGCGCGGCGGCATCCACAACTCGGTGACGCGCATCGTGCTCAAGCCCACGCACATGGTCGGCGGCTACGCGCAGCTGGCCTACGGATTCAACTACTACGGAACGATCGGCACCAACCGCGACGAGTTCGTCGTCGTGCGCAAGATGAAGAGGATCGACTGGCTCGACACCCCCGTGGGCGCCGAGCGCATCGTCCCGGTGCAAGCCCATGGAGAGAACGCATGAAGATCAGAGCCCAAATCGGCATGGTGCTGAACCTGGACAAGTGCATCGGCTGCCACACCTGTTCGGTCACCTGCAAGAACGTCTGGACCAGCCGCCCGGGCATGGAGTACGCCTGGTTCAACAACGTCGAGACCAAGCCCGGCATCGGCTACCCCAAGGAGTGGGAGAACCAGGACAAGTGGAACGGCGGCTGGGTGCGCCGCGCCGACGGCTCCATCGTGCCGCGCCAGGGCGGCAAGTGGCGGCTGCTGATGAACATCTTCGCCAACCCCAACCTGCCGGAGATCGACGACTACTACGAGCCCTTCACCTTCGACTACGACCATCTGCAGAGCGCACCGGAGATGAAGGCCAGCCCGACGGCGCGGCCGCGCAGCCTCATCACCGGGCAGCAGATGGACAAGATCGTCTGGGGCCCGAACTGGGAGGAGATCCTCGGCGGCGAGTTCGCCAAGCGCAGCAAGGACAGGAACTTCGACGACGTGCAGAAGCAGATGTACGGCGAGTTCGAGAACACCTTCATGATGTACCTGCCGCGCCTGTGCGAGCACTGCCTCAACCCGGCGTGCGTGGCTTCCTGCCCCTCGGGCAGCATCTACAAGCGCGAGGAGGACGGCATCGTCCTCATCGACCAGGACAAGTGCCGCGGCTGGCGCATGTGCGTCTCGGGCTGCCCCTACAAGAAGATCTACTACAACTGGAAGAGCGGCAAGGCCGAGAAGTGCATCTTCTGCTACCCGCGCATCGAGGCCGGCCAGCCCACGGTCTGCTCGGAAACCTGCGTCGGTCGCATCCGTTACCTCGGCGTGCTGCTCTACGACGCCGACCGCATCGCAGAAGCCGCCAGCGTCGAGCACGACAAGGACCTCTACCAGGCGCAGTGCGATCTCTTTCTCGACCCGAACGACCCCAAGGTGATCGAGCAGGCGCGCAAGGACGGCATCCCCGAAGCCTGGCTCGAGGCCGCGCGCAAGAGCCCGGTGTGGAAGATGGCGATGGAGTGGAAGGTCGCGCTGCCGCTGCACCCGGAGTACCGCACGCTGCCGATGGTCTGGTACGTGCCGCCGCTCTCGCCGATCACTTCGGCTGCGCAGGCCGGGCACGTCGGCGTCAACGGCCAGATCCCGGACGTCGGTTCGCTGCGCATCCCCGTGCAGTACCTGGCCAACCTGCTCACCGCCGGCGACATGCGCCCGGTCGTGCGCGCGCTCGAGCGCATGCTCGCGATGCGCGCCTTCAACCGCAGCAAGCACGTCGACGGCGTGCACAACGACAAGGTGCTCGAGCAGGTGGGCCTGACCGAAGCGCAGGTCGAGGACATGTACCAGGTGATGGCGATCGCCAACTACGAGGACCGCTTCGTGATCCCGAGCACGCACCGCGAGTACGCGGAGAACGCGTTCAACGTGCGCGGCAGCTGCGGCTTCAGCTTCGGCAACGGCTGCAGCGAAGGCATCGGCGAGACCAGCCTCTTCGGCAGCGAGAAGCGCCGCACCATCCCGATCAAGGCGGAGATCTGACATGGGCCTGTTCAAGACTGCCCCGCGTCCGATGGCGCACACCCTGCGCGTGCTGGCCCGGCTGCTCGCCTATCCCGACGGCGAGCTGCGCGCGCACCTGCCACTGTTGCGGACCGCGCTGCGCGAGGAGGGCGCGCTTAGCCACGCGCGCCTGGCCGAGATCGAGGCCTTGATGGCGCAGCTCGCGCGCCCGGACGCCCTCGACGTCGAGGCCGAATACGTGCAGCTCTTCGACAGCGGGCGGCGCACGGCGCTGCACCTCTTCGAGCATGTGCACGGCGAATCGCGCGATCGCGGATCGGCGCTCGTCGACCTGGCGCAGACCTACGAGCGCGCCGGCCTCTTCCTCGCCCCGGGACAGATGCCCGACTACCTGCCGGTTGCGCTCGAGTTCGCGTCCACGCAGCCGCCGCGCGAGGCGGCGTCCTTCCTCGGCGAGATCGCGCACCTCGTCAACCTGATCTTTGCTGCGCTCGAGCAGCGCGGCAGCCGCTACGCGAGCGTGATGGGCGCGCTGCTGGATCTGGCCGGCGTGCCTGCGCGACCGGTCGAGCTGCCGCTCGATGAGCCGGTCGACGCGCTCTGGGAGGAACCTCCCGCCTTCGATGGCTGCAGCAGCGCCGCGCGCGCCGCGCAGCCCCGCGCAGCTGTGCGCGTGAGCCGCCGCGCGCCCGCTTGCCCCTCCACCGACAACGCCGCCCAGGGAGTTGCCCGATGAACGCCTCGCCCGTCAGCGTCTACCTGCACGACTTCTTCTTCACCGTCTACCCCTATATCTGCCTCGGGGTGTTCTTCATGGGGAGCCTGGCGCGCTTCGACCGCGACCAGTACACGTGGAAGAGCGACTCCTCGCAGCTGCTGCGTCACGGCACGCTGCGCTGGGGCAGCAACCTCTTCCACGGCGGCATCCTCTTCCTCTTCCTGGGGCACACGGTCGGCATGCTGACGCCGCATGCGCTCTACGAGCCCTTCATCACCGCGGCGCAGAAGCAGATGCTCGCGGTCGTCGCCGGCGGCATCGCGGGCTTCCTGTGCTTCATCGGCCTGTCGATGCTGCTGTGGCGGCGGCTCTTCGATCCGCGCATCCGCCTCACCAGCCACCGCACCGACATCGCGATCCTCGTGATCCTGTGGGTGCAGCTGAGCCTGGGACTGATCACGCTGCCCTTCTCGCTCTCGCACGCCGATGGCAGCGTGATGATGATCCTCGCCGACTGGGCGCAGCGCATCGTCACCTTCCGCCCGCTGGCCGCGAACCTGATCGGCCTGGCCTGGCCGTACAAGGTGCACATGGTGCTGGGGATGACGATCTTCCTGCTCTTTCCCTTCAGCCGCCTCGTGCACATCTGGAGCGGGCTGGCGTCGATCGCCTACGTGTTTCGGCCCTACCAGCTCGTGCGTTCGCGCCGGCTGAACCTGCCGCCGGGGCACGACCGCCCGCAGCGCGTGCTGTGAGCACCTGAGGAGCGACTGCGATGAGCATCGAGACCACCGCATCGCTGGCCCGCGTCAACGGCCGGCCCCTGCACCGCGCCGGAGAGGCGCTCGCCGCGGCCGAGCTGCGCCGGCGCGCTTGCACCGAGCTGCTGCGCCAGGCGGCGCAGGCGGCGGGCCTGCTGGCCGCCGACGATCCCGGCAGCGAGGACGGCGTGCCGAGCCAGGCCGCCAGCGACGCGATCGAGGCGCTGCTGGCGCGCGAGCTGCGCGTTCCCGAACCCGACGACGAGGCCTGCCGCCGCCACCACGCGGCCAACGCCGCACGCTACCGCCGCGACGAGCGCGTGCGCCTGCGCCACATCCTGTTTGCCGTGACGCCGGGCGTCGACCTGGCCGCGCTGCGCGCGCGCGCCGAGCAGGCGCTGCTCGAGCTGCGCTGCGACGCGGGCGGCACGCTCTTCGCGAAGCGCGCCGGCGAGCTCTCGAACTGCCCGAGCGGCGCCGACGGCGGCGCGCTCGGCTGGCTGACGAGCCGCGACTGCGCGCCCGAGTTCGCGCGCGAGGTCTTCGGCCGCAGCGAGGTCGGCGTGCTGCCGCGCCTCGTCCACAGTCGCTTCGGCCTGCACGTGGTAGAGGTGCTGGCACGCGAGGGCGGGCAGCCGCTGCCCTTCGAGGAGGTGCAGGCGGCGGTGCGCAGCGCGCTGCAGCAGCAGAGCTGGGCGCTCGCGCTGCGCCAGTACCTGCGCGTGCTGGCGAGCGATGCCCGGCTCGAGGGCGTTGCCCTGGAAGGCAGCGACTCGCCGCTGGTGCAGTAGGCCAGCCGGCTGCGCAGGCGCCGGCGCGCTGACGCCCCACCGGCGCCTTGGCGTGGCGGCCGGAGGGCTTCTCTGCGGTCTAGCATCGGCCTTCCCGCCGATCCGTACCCGGAGACCCGAAATGCCCACGACGCGCGCCACCCTGCTGCCGCTGCACGCCGAGATGACCGGCTGGCGGCGCGACTTCCACGCCCACCCCGAGCTCGGTTTCCAGGAGACGCGCACCAGCGCGCGCGTCGCGGCGCTGCTCGAAGCCGCCGGGATCACGGTCACGCGCGGCATCGGGCGCACCGGGCTCGTCGGCACGCTCAGGGCCGGCAGCAGCACGCGCAGCATCGGGCTGCGCGCCGACATGGACGCGCTGCCCATCGCCGAGGGCAACCGCTTCGCGCACCGCTCGACGCACGAGGGCGTGATGCACGCCTGCGGCCACGACGGCCACACCGCGATGCTGCTGGGTGCCGCGGTGCATCTCGCGCGCACGCGGCGCTTCGACGGCACCGTGCACTTCATCTTCCAGCCTGCCGAGGAGGGCCTGGGCGGCGCGCGCGCGATGGTCGAGGACGGACTCTTCACGCGCTTTCCCTGCGACGCGATCTTCGGCATGCACAACCGCCCGAAGCTCGGCCTGGGCCGCTTCGCCGTGAAGAGCGGGCCGATGATGGCCGGCGGCGGCTTCTTCGACATCCGCGTCACCGGCCGCGGCTCGCATGGCGCGCGGCCCGAGAGCAGCGTCGACGCCGCGCTCGTCGCGGCGCAGATCGCGGTCAGCATCCAGAGCATCGTCGCGCGCAACCTCTCGGCGCTGGACAACGCCGTCGTCTCGGTGACGCGCATCCACGCCGGCGACGCCTACAACGTGATCCCGCAGACCGCCGAACTCGGCGGGACGGTGCGCGCGTTCTCGCGTCAGACGATGGAGGCGATCGAGGGGCATATGCGCCGCATCGCCGAGGGCACGGCCGCGGCCTTCGGCGCCAGCGCCACGCTCGACTTCCGCGTGCCCTTCGCGCCGACGATCAACGACGCCAAGCAGGCCGAGTTCGCCGCGGCGATCTGCACCGAGCTCGTCGGCGCCGACAAGGTCGACCGCAACCCGCCGCTGATCATGGCCAGCGAGGACTTCTCGTTCATGCTGGAGCAGGTGCCCGGCTGCTACATCAACATCGGCAACGGCGACGAGGAGGGCGGCTGCGAGGTGCACAACCCCGGCTACGACTTCAACGACGAGGCGCTGCCGCTGGGTGCCGCCTTCTTCGTGCGCGCGGTGGAGACGAAGCTCGCCGCGGCCTGAGTTCGCGGGGCGGGACCCGTCGCCACGCCCCGCTTAACGCGGCTGCAGCAGCCGCTCGAGCTCCGTGGCCAGCCGCGCCGCGGTCTCGTCCCATCGCGCCGCCACGCCAAGCGTCCGCAGGTCCACGGTCCGCAGGCCGGCATAGCCGCAGGGGTTGATGCGCGTGAACGGCTCGAGGTCCATCGCGACGTTGAGCGCCAGGCCGTGATACGCGTGGCTGCGCGTGACCTTGATGCCCAGCGCCGCGATCTTGCCAAGGCCCGCGAACGGATCCTGCCCCGGCGCCGCGGGTGGCAGCATCGCGTGGTCGAAGGGGTCGGCCAGGCGCACGTAGATGCCCGGTGCGCCGCGCACGCGGTGGCCGGTGACGCCGTAGGACGCGAGCGTGCGCAGCACCGCCTCCTCGAGCCGATGCACGTACTCCTTGACGTAGATGCAAAGGCGCGCGAGGTCGACGAGCGGATAGGCCGTGACCTGGCCCGGGCCGTGGTAGGTGACCTGCCCGCCGCGCTGCGTCTGCACGACCGGGATGTCGCCGGGGGCGAGCAGGTGCTCGGCGCGGGCCGCGAGGCCCAGCGTGAACACCGGCTCGTGCTCGACGAGCCAGAGCTCGTCGGCCGTGTCCTTGCCGCGGGCGGCGGTGAAGTCGCGCATCGCCTGCTCGATGCCGGCATACGGCAGGCGGCCGAGTTCGCGGATCTGCATCATGCTCGCGGTGGTCGTCGCGGGAAGCGCCGGAATCAGGACGCGTCGTCCAGATCGGCGCCGTCGGCACGCAGCCGCTGCTGCAGCGCCTCGATCGTGAAGCGGCCGGCCGCGCGCAGCGCCGCCGCGCTGCCGGCCGCCTGCCCCATCGCGAAGCAGGGGCCGCTGACGCGCGCGGCGCTCTGGCCCAGGTGGTCCATCGACGCGCAGCGCCCGGCCACCAGCAGATTGGGCGCGCCTTGCGGCAGCAGCATGCGAAACGGCAGCTGGTGGTAGGCGTTGTCGGCGTCGCGCGGGAACGCCCATTCGATGCCCCCGGCCACATGCTGCTCGGCGGGCCAGCCACTGAGCCCGATGACGTCGGCAAAGCGCGCACCGCCGAGCACGTCCTCACCGCTCAGCACGTACTCGCCGACGACGCGACGCGACTCGCGGATGCCCAGCTGCGGCGCGATCTCGACGAACTCGGCGGCCTCGAAGCCCGGCACCTCGGCGCGCAGGAAGCGCAAGTACTCGACGAGCTGGCGCCGGCCTTCGATCTCGCCCGCGCTCAGCTGCCGCGCGTCGGTGGCGTCGACCGCGAGCCCGTCGGCGTTGGCGACCTGCGTGACGTTGGCGCGCCACTCGCGCCGGTTGCGCTGCGGGCGCAGGATCGCGCCGCGGCGCGCGAAGCGCCAGCGCCCGGCGGCGGCCTGCATCCGCGCGTCGATCGCCTTGAAGTCGCCGACCGCCGCGAGCGCGCGCTCGGCGTCGACGTTGCCGATGCGCGCCATCGTGCTCGGGAAGAGCGCGCCGCCCTGGCCGTCGCCCAGTTCGTACGGAACGCCGGCAAAGTGCGCCAGGTCGGCGTCGCCGCTGGCGTCGATGAACTCGCGCGCCCGGATCGCGCGCCGCCCCGAGCGGGTCTCGACGAGCAGCGCGTCGATGCGGCCGCTGGCCTTGCCGCTGTCGCTGCCGCCCTCCCGGATGCAGCCCACGGCGAGCGCGTGAAAGAGCAGCTGCACGCCCGCCGCGAGCAACCATTCGTCGGCCGCGCACTTGTAGGCCGAAGTGTCGTAGCTGCGCACGCGGATGCGGCCCTGCATGCCATCCTGCGGTTCGTTCAGGCCACCGAGCCGGTCGATGCGCGCCAGCAGCTCGTCGACGACGCCGCGCACGAGCGGCTGCATGCGGCCCTGCCGGCGCCCGTAGAGGCCGGCGAAGTTGGTCACGCCGCCGGCCGTCCCCATGCCGCCGAGGAAGCCGTAGCGCTCGACCAGCAGCGTGCGCGCGCCGCCGCGGGCCGCACTCACCGCGGCGGCAAGTCCGGCCGGCCCGCCGCCGAGCACGCAGACGTCGACTTCGGCGTAGATCTCGGTCTGCCGCGCGGGCTCGTGCAGCCGCGCCGCTGCGTTCACTGGTTGGCGATGCCGCGCATCTGGATGATGCCGCCGAGGATCGCGGCCTCGCTCTTCACGCGCAGCCGCAGTCCCTCGGGAGCCGTTCCCTGCGCCTGCCAGCCGGCGGCGAAGAGCTTCTGCCGCGCGTCGTCCTCGCGCAGCAGCGCGGGCACCTCGCGCGCCAGCCGGTCCTGCGCCGCGCGGCTCAGGCGCGCCGGGCCGACGAGCGCGGTCCAGACCTCGAGCTCGAAGTTGTTGATCCCGGCCTCGCGCAGCGACGGCGTGTCCGGCGCGAGCGTGCTGCGGCCGGCGGTGACGCCGATCGCCTGCAGCTTGCCGGCCTTGACCTGCGGCAGCGCGAGGCCCGGCGGCACGAGCGCCATCTGGATCTGGCCCTGGATCAGCGCCGTGATCACCGCCGGGTTGCCGTTGTAGGGGACGTGCACCGCGTCGAAATTCCCGGCGCGCAGCTTCAGGTACTCGATCCCGAGGTGCCCCACCGAGCCGATGCCCACCGAACCGTAGCTCCACTTGTCGCCGGCGTTGCGCGCGGCGAGGAAGAAGTCGGCGCCCGAGGGCAGGTCGCGCGGCGCGACGAGGACGAGCGGCGCCGTCGTCAGCAGCGAGAGCAGGCTGAAGTCCTTCGCGGGGTCGTAGGGCAGCTTGGGATTGAGCAGCTTGGCCGAGGTCAGGTTGCCGTTGATCAGCACGCCCAGCGTGTGGTCGTCGCTTGCCTTGGCGACCTGGTCGGCGGCGATGTTGCCGCTGGCACCCGGCTTGTTCTCGACGACGACCGATTGCCCGAGGCGCTTGGCCAGGCCCTCGGCCAGGATGCGCGCCGAGATGTCGGGCGTCGACCCGGCCGGGAAGCCCACCAGCAGGCGGACCGTCTTCGTCGGCCAGGCGGTGCCTTGCGCCAGGGCGCAGGTGGGAGCGATCGACGCGGCCAGCAGGCCGCAGGCGGCCAGGTTCAGCCGGCGCCGGGTATGCGAAGGAGGCAGACTCATTCAGGACTCCAGGGATACGGGATGCAGCGCCGATTCTGCCCCCTTGCCCCTGGGGCGCTTGCAGCCGTGCGCGCGCCGCGTGCGGCGCGACCCCAGGCGACCCTCAGATCGGCAGGCCGACGTAGTTCTCGGCGACGACGCGCTGCGCCGACTCGCTGCTGAAGAGGTAGTCGAGCTCGGCCATCTGCATCTTCAACCCGAAGCTGCCGGTCTCGGGGAAGAGGTGCATCAGCTGCGTGAACCACCACGAGAAGCGCTCGGCCTTCCAGATGCGTGAGAGCGCGCGGCGCGAGTAGTCGTCCAGGCCCGCGCTGCTGTGCTCGATGTAGTGCTCGACCAGGCCGCGGGCGAGCAGCGCGACGTCGCTGGCCGCGAGGTTCAGGCCCTTGGCGCCGGTGGGCGGGACGATGTGGCCGGCGTCACCGGCGAGGAACAGGCGGCCGAAGCGCAGCGGCTCGGCGACGAAGCTGCGCAGCGGCGCGATGCTCTTCTCGATCGACGGGCCGGTGATGAGCCGCGCCGCGTCCTCGGGCGGCAGACGCTTGCGGAACTCGTCGTAGAAGGCCTCGTCGGACCAGTCCTCGACCTTCTCGTGCAGCCCGCACTGGATGTAGTAGCGCACGCGCGTGTGGCTGCGCATGCTGGCGAGCATGAAGCCGCGCTCGGTGTGGCCGTAGATCAGCTCGTGGTGCACCGGCGGCACGTCGGCCAGCAGCCCGAGCCAGCCGAAGGGATAGACCTTCTCGTGATTGGTGATCGCGCGGCTCGGGACGCTGGCGCGGCAGATGCCGTGAAAGCCGTCGCAGCCGGCGATGAAGTCGCAGTCCAGCCGCTCCTCCTTGCCGGCGTGCGTGTAGGTGACCCAGGGCTTGTCGCCGTCGAAGTCGTGGATGCGCACGTTCTCGGCCTCGTAGACGGTCGTGCGGCCGATCGCCTTGCGGTGGTCCATCAGGTCGTGCGTGACCTCGGTCTGCCCGTAGACCATCACCCGCTTGCCGGTCAGGCCGTAGAGGTCGATGCGGCGGCGCTGCCCGGCGAAGACCATGTCGAAGCCGTCGTGCGGCAGGCCTTCCCTGTGCATGCGCTCGCCCACGCCGGCTTCGTCGAGCAGGTCGACGCAGACCTGCTCGAGCACCCCGGCGCGGATGCGCGAGAGCACGTACTCGCCGCTGCGCTGCTCGAGGATCACGTTGTCGATGCCGGCCTTGTGCAGCAGGGCGCCCAGGATCAGGCCCGAGGGGCCGGCGCCGATGATTGCAACCTGGGTACGCATGCTGGGTCTCCTCGTCGATGAATGGTTCGCGGGATTATGCAGAGCGGCCCAGTGCCGCGCGCCATTTCCCCGCAGCGCGCGCCGTGGGTATTGCTTCGTGGGCGCCGTGGGTCTTGCGTCATGGCCCTTGTGTTGCGGACGCTGCGTCGTGCGGGCGACGAATAATCGGCGCCATCATGATCGGACGACTCAGCGGCCTGCTGGCCGGCAAGGCACCGCCGCAGGTGCTGGTGGACGTGGGCGGCGTCGGCTACGAGCTGGACGTGCCGATGAGCACCTTCTTCAACCTGCCCGAGATCGGTCAGCCGGTGCTGCTGCTGACGCACTTCGTCGTCCGCGAGGACGCGCAGCTGCTCTTCGGCTTCCTGACCGCGGCCGAGCGCGACGCCTTTCGCCTGCTGGTCCGAATCAGCGGCGTCGGCCCGCGCACCGCGCTTGCCGTGCTCTCGGGGCTTTCGGTCGCCGAGCTGGCCAATGCGGTCTCGACGCAGCAGGGCGCGCGCCTTACGAAGGTGCCGGGCATCGGCAAGAAGACCGCCGAGCGCCTGCTGCTGGAGCTCAAGGGCAAGCTCGGGCCCGAGCTCGCGCTGCCCGCCGCTGCGACAGCGGTGAGCGAGGCCGGCAGCGACATCGTGCAGGCGCTGGTGGCACTGGGCTACAGCGAGAAGGAGGCCGGCAGCGCCCTCAAGGCGCTGCCGGCCGACGTCGGCGTCGCCGAGGGCATCCGCCTTGCGCTGAAGGCGCTCAACCGCTGACCCGTCGCCGGGATCGGCTCACATGTCCGGTCACGCGGGCATCAGGCCTTGTCCGGCGGTGCAGGCCACTGGAAGGCGGCCGGTTCCTTCGCGAGAAAGCGACGCACGGCCTCGCGGTGCGGATCGGTCTCGAAGCACAGCGCCTGATGGTCGGCCTCCTCGGCAAGCGCGCGGTCCAGGTCGGTTGCCAGGCTCATGCCCACGCCGGCCTTGACGAACGAGACCGCCATCGGCGAAGCGGCGGCCAGGCTGGCCGCGAGTTGCTGCGCGCGCGCGAGCAGCGCCTCGCCCGGGACGATTTCCATTGCGATGCCCAGCTGCCGCGCCTCCTCGGCGCCGAGCTCGCGTGCCGAGAGCATCAGTTCCTTCGCGCGCTGCACGCCGACCACGCGCGGCAGCGTGTACATCGCGGCGAAGTCGGGCACCAGGCCCACGCGCATGAAGCTCATGCAGAAGCGCGCCCTGGGGCTCGCGAGCACGAAATCGGCGGTGAGCGCAAGGCTGAAGCCCGCGCCGTAGGCCGCGCCGTCGACCGCGGCGACGAGCGGCTTGTCCATCGTCAGCAGCGTGCGGATCAGCGGGTGCAGCGCGCGCATGCGCTCGCGCCAGCTCTGCACCGTGGCCATCGGGCGATGCTCCTCCATTCCGCGCAGGTCGCCGCCGGCGCAGAAGGCGCCGCCGGCGCCGGTGATGACGACTGCGCGCACGCCGTTGTCGCTGGCGACCTGGGCAACCGCATCGGCAAGCGCCGCCTTCATCGACAGCGAGAGTGCATTGCGCGACGCCGGTTGGTTGAGCGTGAGTGTCGCGACGCCGTCGCGCACCTGAAGATCGAGCTCGGACATGGCAGGCCTTTGCATCCGGTTTGTGCAGCCGCGGCGAGTGTGGCATAGCATCCGGTGCCAGCCTTCGCGGCCATCCCTGCGTCCCTGTTGCGGAGATCCTCGACATGCGTCCGACGACCTTGCGTTCCCTGGCCGCGGCCGGCTTGCTGGCCCTGGCGGCGACCTTTGCCCAGGCGCTGACGCTGGCGCCCTACAGCGAGCAGGCGCTGGCGGCGGCACAGCAAGCGGGGCAGCCGGTGGCCGTGCATTTCCACGCCGACTGGTGCCCGACCTGCAAGCAGCAGGAAAAGGCCTTCGCGCAGCTGCAATCCGAACCGGACCTGCCGATCACCGTGCTGGTGGCCGACTACGACAAGGAAAAGGCGCTGCGCCGCGCGCTGAAGGTGCGCATGCAGTCGACGATGGTCGTCTTCAAGGGCCAGGAGGAAAAGGCGCGCCTGGCCGGCGACACCGAGCCCGACAAGATCCGGGCGGCGCTCAAGGCCGCGCTCTGAACCCGCCATGGCGCTGACGCAGCCGCTGCTGGCGCTGGCGGCCGGCAGCCTCACCACGCTCAGCCCCTGCGTCTTCCCGCTGCTGCCGCTGGTGCTGGGCGGCGCGCTGCAGGCCAACCGCCTTGCGCCGCTGGCGCTGGGCGCCGGCATGGCCGCCTCGTTCGCGGCGATGGGCATGCTGCTGGGCGCGGTGGGGCCGGCACTCGACCTGGACACCGATCATGTGCGTGTCGTCGGCGCACTGCTGCTGATCGGGCTCGCCGCCGTGATGCTGGTGCCGGGCTGGAACGAGCGCTTCACGCTGTGGATGGCGCCGCTGGCCACCGGGGCGAACAAGGCCTCGTCGCGCTTCTCCGGCGGCTCGCTGGCCAGCGCCTTCGCGCTCGGCACCGTGCTCGGGCTCGTCTGGAGCCCCTGCTCGGGGCCGCTGCTGGCCGCGGCGATGACGATGGTGGCCAGCGAAGGCGGGGTTGCCCGCGGCGGGCTGATCCTCGGGCTCTTCGGCGTCGGCGCGGCCACGCCGCTGGTCGCGGTCGCCTACGCCTCGCGCGCGGGGTTTTCGCGCGCGCGAGGCTGGGTGCTCGGTCACGCCGACGCGCTGCGCAAGGGCTTCGCGCTGCTGCTGCTGGCGCTGGGCGTGGCGATCCTCAGCGGCGCCGACAAGCGCCTGGAGGCCGTGCTCACCGCCTGGCTTCCGGACGCCTGGCAGCGCCTGACGGTGCTGTACTGACGCGCGTCAGTGTCAGTGTCAGTGCTTGTGCCCGCCCGACGGCGCGGCAGCGCCGAGAGCACGCGCCGTGGCCTTGACCTCGAGCGTCTCCCGCTTGCCGTCCTTGTCCTCGACGACGAGCGTCACCGGCACCGTGTCACCGGCCTTCACCTGCGCCTTGAGGTCCATCAGCATGACGTGATAGCCGCCGGGCTCGAGCTTCACGGTCTTGCCTGCCGGCAGCTCGAGGCCCGCGGCCAGCGCGCGCATGCGCATCACGTTGCCGTCCATTGCCATCTCGTGGATCTCGACGACGGCCGCCACCGGCGAGGCAGCAGCAACTAGCCTGCCGCCCTGCGTCGAGGTGATGTGCGCGAACATGCCGGTGGCCTTCTGCTGCGGCACGGTGGCGCGCACCCAGGCGTCGTCGATCGTCGTCTGGGACAGGGCCGATCCGATCGACAGTGCGAGCACGAGGGCAGTCCCGAGGCGTTGAGGGATGAGGTTCTTCACGGGCATTCTCCTGAGCTTATGGCCGCTCGGCGGCCGGGATGGTTGACGAAAGGGAGACGATCGGGCCGCGCCGTCGCCGCGGGCGTCCCGTGCGGCGCAGGCGGCGGCTGCCGGTGACGACGGCCGCGCCGGTCAGAACGATGCCGGCCAGGCCGAACGAGAGCATCCACAGGTCCCAAGCCGGACGGCTTGCCAGCAGGACCGGCAGGTCGAAGCTGTGCAGGAAGGCAAACAGCCAACGGCTGGCTCGGCCATGACGGTCGCTCACCTGCAAGAGGATGCCCGTGCGCGGGTCGATCACCGCCCAGGTGGCGCCGGGATCATCCCAGCGCAGGCGCCAGACCGGCAGCGGGCGCTCGCGCGCACCGGTCATCGTGTGTGGGACCCGCTCGTAGTAGTACGCATCGTAACGCTCGAGCCGATCCTCCTGGACGATGCGTCCGCCGGGCATGAGGGCCGCGGCCGCGGCTCTCCAATGCGCGGACGGCAGCGCCTGCAGCGCGCGGGCGTCGGCGTCGACGAACAGATGCGACGCCGACGGGCCGTGTGCCTGCGCCAGCCCCTGCCCGCCGACGCGGTGCCAGCTGATTTCGCGCGCCGCCAGACCCTGCGCCGCCAGTCGTTGCAACACCAGCGAGGGATCCGGCGCCTGTGCGGGATCGGCGGCGCCGCCCGCATAGGCCATGCGGTCCGGCCGCGGGCCGTCGGCGTCGAAGATCTTCCAGGGATTCATCGAGAATAGGCCTGACAGCACCCAGGTGAGGCACAGCACGCCGCCCAGCATTCCCGCCACGTGATGCCAGCGGGCAGCGCGATCGGCGTAGGGCGTGCGGCGACCGTTGCGGTAGCGACCGCGAAAGCGCCAGCGCCATAGACCTAGCACCAGGCCGCTGAGGGATGCAACGGCGCCGGCCAGCGCCAGGCCGATCACGATGTCGGCCCACCAGACGTCGAGCGCGCCGCCGCGCAACGGGTACAGCCAGTGCAGCCAGGCGCCGATCCAGCCCCAGCTGCGCTCCGTGAGATTGGCATCGCGGACAACTTCGCCGGTGCGGCTGCTGACGTAGAGCCAGCGTGCCTGCGGTTCCTCGACGGCCAGCAGATGCAGCGGGCGGTGACCATCGAGCGCACGCGAATGCGTCCATGCGTCCTCCTGCACCTGCTGCAGCCAGCGTACCGGCGCGCCCTGGGCGAAGTGCCGTGCCGCGCGCGTTGCGTCCTCGCGGCTCACCCCCGTGATCACTGTGGCGCTGCGGGCGTCGACGGCCACCGGCTGCCGGCCCCCATCGCCGACGACGAGGATCGGTCGTCCGGCCACGCTGGTGAGTCGCCAGGCCTCGTCACCCGCCGCCGGTCGCCGCCCTGGGATCGGCGGCGTGAGGGTGGCGCGGTAGGCCCGGGCCGCGATCACGGCCTGCGACAGCGGCACGCAGCAGTCCTGTGGCGACAGCGGCGGCAGCGCGGCCAGCCGCTCTGCACTCGTCAGCCGCGGGTAGCCAACGTAGAGCATCACCACGCCGGAGACGAACCAGGCCAGCATCACCAGTGCCATGAGGATGCCCAGCCAACGGTGCGCGAGGTAGAGGCCGCGCTTGAAGCGGTTCGCGGACGCCATGCTCAGAACCGCCAGTCGGCGCTGATCGCCACCGTGCGCGGAGCGCCGAGGTAGGCCTGCGAACTGGCTCCCACGGTCGCGGCATACACGGTGTCGGCGAGGTTGAAGACCTGTGCTCGCAGCGTCAGCCGCGGATCGGGCCGCCAGCTCAGGCCTGCGCTGAACAAGTCGTAGGCTTCGTCCCAGGCGCTGTTGGCCGAATTGGCGTAGCGGCGGCCCACGTGGCGCCATTGCGCCGACAGCGTCCACTGCGCCGCCGGTCTCCAATCGGCCTGCACGCCGGCCACCTGGGCAGGCGTGTTGGGCGGGCGCTGACCCGCGCGCGAGACCACCACGCCGCCTACGGTTTCGGTAAAGGCATCGTAGTGCGCCCGCGTGAGGCTGAGGTGGCCGGCCAGCGTCCAGGCCGGCGTCGGGGCCCATTGCATGGCCAGCTCGACGCCCTGGCTGGACTGCTGCCCGACCGCAATCACGCGTGTGCGGTCGTCAGGATCGGGCATGGCGATGTTGCGACGCACGATGTCGTAGAGCGCCACGCGCCATTGGCCTCGGCCCTGGTCGAAGCTGGCCTTGCTGCCGATTTCGAACTGGCGTCCGCGCGTGAGGTCGAAGTCGCGCAGCGCTGCGTAGTTGGCGGTGGCCAGTGCGCCTGCGGGTGGGTCGGCCGCGGTGCTGTACTGGGCGTAGAGCTGCCACGCCGGGCTCAGATCCTTCACCAGACCAATGCGACCCGTGATCGGGTGGTAGGCGATGTGAAAGCGTGCCGGGTTGCTCGCCGTCGGGCTGCGGTGGTTGACGACCTGCAGCGTGATGCGGTCCGCGCGCAGTGCACTGACCAGCGCCAGGCCGGCGCCCAGCACGGTCCGGTTCTCGGCAAACAGCGCGCCCGTGTGCAGCCGATTGGTCGCCCCTGGCGTGTAGCTGCGGGTGATGCCCGGCGTGGCCAGGAAGTAGGTTGCTGCCGGGGCGTAGGGATCGGTGCGGTCGAAGGGCCCGGCCACGCTCAACGGAAAGCGGGTCTGGCGGTTGAAGCTCCAGTCCCAGCCCAAGGCGCTGTCGCTGGCCAGCGCGCCCAGCCGCCCCTTGAAGCTGAACTCTCCCCGGCTGCCGTAGAGCTGCTGGTCGTGCCGCTGCAGCAGCGCATTGCTGCGCACCACGCGGGTGTTGGCGTCGACGAAGGCGTAGGTCTCGACGTTCTCGTAGTCGCGCTGCGCGTCGTAGTGATAGAGCGTGTGCGTGAAGACCGCTGCGGGGCTCGGCTGCCAGCGCAGCACGCTGCGCAGCCAGGTCACGTCCTGCCGGTAGAGGCCGTCGACCACGTTGTAGTTGACGCCCACCGTCGCCGGGTCGATGGCGATGCGGCCGAGGATGGCGCCCGCGGCGTCGCGCTGCAGCGGCGTGCCCCAATAGGGTTGATCCACCTGTTCCCATTGCCGTTCCAAGGCCAGCAGATGGGTCAGCGTGGACGCCAGCGGCAGGCGCCACGAGGCCGCGAGCTGGGCGCTGCGGCGACCGTCGCCGCTGGCCGCGTGCGTGCCCTGGGTCGCGTTGGCGACCAGGCGCAGGGCATGACCGCCGTCGCCGCCGTCTTCGCTGCTGGGGGCGCCCAGGCGGCGCTGCAGGTCCAGCGCGAGCTGGCTCGTGGTGCCCGCGGCGGCACGCAGATGCGTGAAGTCGCCGCCGGCATCGGCGACCTTGGTGACGATGTTGATCGTGCCGCCGACGCCGCCTGTGCCGTACAGGAAGCCCGAGGCGCCACCGATCACTTCGACCGCGGCAACCGACCAGGCGTCGACAGGACGCGCGGCGATGGCGTCGTACTGCACGGACAGACCGTTCCAAAGCTGGGTCAGGCTGCCGCTGCCGAAGCCGCGATAGAAGACCGAGCCCGGCGAGCCCGGCTGCGCGGACCAGCTGATGCCGGCCACGGCGCCAAGGATGTCCTGGGTGCTCTGCGCGCCCATGGCCTCGATGGCCTGGGTGTCGACGAGGGTCACGCTGGCGGGTTGCTGCCGCGGTGTCAGGTGCAGGCGCGAGGCGCCGGCCACAGCTTCGTCGAGTGAGGACGCCGCCGATGTGGCGGCGACGACTTCGATGCGTTGGGTTGGCGCGGCTTGGGTCTGGGCCATGAGGGCCGGGGCCGCGGGCAGCAAGGCCAGGGCGGCGAGAACAAACCGATGCGCTTGCGTCATGACCGGCATGACGACGACGGTGCGAAACACGAGTCTCTCCTGATCTGATCCGCCGGCCTTGGCGAACGCAGGCCGGCAAGGGGTACGGGGCCGAAGGCACGGGCCGGGGCGGCTGCGACGGCGCCAACGGCAACCGGCGCGGACGCTCAGGCCTGCGCGAACAGACGAACGGCGATCAGGAGAGGGACGGCGGGGCGCGAGGCTGTGCGCTGCGCCAGGCGTGCAGCGTGCGTGCGGCCTGCAGGAAGAGCCGCGGTGCTTCCGACGCCGCCGGTGTCAGGGTCAGCGGCGGAGCTGCCGCGGGCAGCGGCGCAGCCCCGGTGCCGGCAAGCTGGCAGAAATGGCAGCGATCCAGGTGCTGCGCGATCACGCCATCGGGGGGCGACGAACTCGACTCCCCTTGTGGCGACACCCACTGCATGCCCTGCGGCGTGCAGACCTCCACCCAGCCCTGGCTGCCGCCCTGCGCGAAGCTGAGCGCGCGCGAGAGCGTGGGCATGAGCGCGAACGCGAGCATCGCGACGAGGGCGATCCAGGCGGTGTACCGACGCTGACGGCGGAGGACGTGCACGCGTTGCAGTGTAGGCGGCCAGGTCAAGGACGAGGCTTGATGCAGATCGTGCCGACGATAATTGCCTTATGGCCATCCAGACCGACGACCTGCAGCCCGAGCTGCCGCGTGCGGCGCGCGTCGTCAGCGCCGCACCGGCCTCGCCCGGCGAGGAGGCCATCGAGCGCGCGCTGCGGCCCAAGGCGCTTGTCGATTACGTCGGCCAGGCCAAGGCGCGCGAGCAGCTCGAGATCTTCATCGGCGCCGCGCGCCACCGCGGCGAGGCGTTGGACCATGTGCTGCTGTTCGGCCCGCCGGGCCTGGGCAAGACGACGCTCTCGCACATCATCGCCGCGGAGCTGGGCGTCAAGCTGCGCCAGACCAGCGGCCCGGTGCTGGAAAAGCCCAAGGACCTGGCGGCGCTGCTGACCAACCTCGAGAAGAACGACGTCCTCTTCATCGACGAGATCCACCGCCTCTCGCCGGTGGTCGAGGAGATCCTCTATCCGGCGCTCGAGGACTACCAGATCGACATCATGATCGGCGAGGGCCCGGCGGCGCGCTCGATCAAGCTCGAGTTGCAGCCCTTCACGCTGGTCGGCGCGACGACGCGCGCGGGCATGCTCACCAACCCGCTGCGCGATCGCTTCGGCATCGTTGCGCGGCTCGAGTTCTACAGTCCCGAGGAGCTGACGCGCATCGTGGCGCGCTCGGCAGCGTTGCTCGAGGTGCCGATCGACCCGGCCGGGGCGCTCGAGATCGCGCGCCGCAGCCGCGGCACGCCGCGCATCGCCAACCGGCTGCTGCGCCGCGTGCGCGACTACGCGCAGGTGAAGGGCAGCGGCGGGATCGACGCGCCCACCGCCGACCGTGCGCTGCAGATGCTCGACGTCGATCCGCAGGGCTTCGACCTGATGGACCGCAAGCTGCTGGAAGCGGTGATCCACCGCTTCGACGGCGGCCCGGTGGGCCTCGAGAACGTCGCCGCCGCGATCGGCGAGGAAGCGGGCACGATCGAGGACGTGATCGAGCCCTACCTGATCCAGCAGGGCTACCTGCAACGCACGCCGCGCGGGCGCGTCGCGACGCAGGCCGCCTGGCGCCATCTCGGCCTCGCCGCGCCGCAGCGCGCAGGAGACCTGTTCGACGGCGGCTGAACCGCAACCGCCGGCCCGCGCTGCGCACGCCGCTTCAGCAGCGCCCGCCTCGCGTCGATAGGACGATAGGACTCCAGGCACGGATCCTGGCGGCGGCGCCGTCGTGTCATTCGTGCATCCCGTCACGCTGCGCAAGGGCAGTTCGTGACAGGGCTTACAGCCGCACACATCCGGCCCCTCAAGCGCAACGGCGCCGCGTCGATATCCGACGCACAGGGGATGCCCGGCATGCGCCGGGCTCCCGCCGCAATGCCCTGCCTGGAAGGTCCGTCATGCCTGTTCGCCCGCCCCGTACGCACGCCCAAGGCCCGTGGCGCCGAGGCGCCGTCCGCGGCTTCACGCTCATCGAACTGATGATCGTGATCGCCATCGTCGCGATCCTCGCTTCGGTCGCCCTGCCTGCCTACACCGCCTACCTGCAGCGTTCGAAGGTGCCGGCGGGGCTGGACGCGCTGCAGTCCTACTTCACGCGCATGGAGCAGCGCTTCCAAGACAGCGGCAGCTACGCCGGGGCCACGCCGACCGCGTGCGGCGTCGCCGTGCCGACCGCGGTGCAGAACTACAGCATCAGCTGCGCCATCACCGCCACCGGCTACACCGCCACCGCCACCGGCACCGGGCCGCTCACCGGCTACGTCTACACGATCAATTCGGCGGGAACGCGCGTGACGACCGCGCACCCCAAGGGTGCGCCGGCCGGCAACTGCTGGAGCATCAAGGGGGTCTCGTGCGACGCGTGAGGGCCCCGCGTTGCCGGGCGCGCGTGCGCGGGCTCACGCTCATCGAACTGATGGTGACGCTGGCGGTGCTGGCGGTCCTGATCTCCGCGGCCGCGCCCTTCATGGGCGACATGGTCATGAATTCGCGTCTGCGCGAATCGGGCAACCTGCTTTTCACGGAGGCGCTGATCGCGCAGAGCGAGGCGATCAAGCGCAACACGACCGTGCGCGTCTCGAACCCCGACAGTGCGACCGTGCGCGTGCACGACCTGTCGGACCCGAGCAGCCCCGTCCTGCTGCGCGAACGCACGCTTCCCGAGGGTGCGACGCTGCCTGCGTCGATGACGTTCGACTTCGGTGCCGAAGGTCGGCCGGTGCCCTTCGGCGCCTCGATCGCGGTCAACCTGGGTCTTGCCGGCGGCACCTGTTCGGATGATCTGCGCTGCCCGGGGCTGCGCATCGATGCGGGTGGCGCCATGCGCCTGTGCCCGAATCACCAGGCGAACTGTCCATGAAGCGAACCCCTCCCTCTCGCGCCGCGCGCTCCCGCGTGCTGGGCGTCGGCCTCATCGACGCGTTGATCGCGATCGCGATCCTTTCGTTCGGGCTCATCGGCCTGACGCGCATGCAGGGCCGCATGGTGACCGCGTCGACCGATGCGCAGCTGCGCACCACCGCGGTGCAGCTCGCCGACGAGCTGCTCAACACCGTGATCGTCGACAACGCCAATGCCGCCTGCTACACGCTGCCCCAGAGCGGCGCCTGCGCGTCGGCGATCGCCAAGACACGGACTCAGGACTGGGCCAACCGGGTCAGCGCGGCGATGCCGGGAACGGTCACGCGCACCGTGGCGCTGGACACGACCAGCGGCCGCATGACGGTCCAGATCGGCTGGGCCGCGCGCGAGAACGACGACCCCCGACTCCTGAGCGTGGTGACCGATGTGCGCTGACCGAAACCTCTCTGACCCCGTGAACGCCGCACGCGCGCGCCAGCGCGGCCTCTCGATCATCGAATTGATGGTCGGGCTCGTGGTCGCGCTGATCGTCGGGCTGGCGGCCACCAGCAGCGCGGTGATGTTCGGCGCCACGCAGCGCCAGGGCATCGGGGTCGGCGGCGTTGCCGTCAACATCAACACGGCCTTGGCGGCGCTGAAGAACGACGCCGCCACGGCCGGCCTGGGCTTCTTCGGCGACGCACGCTATCTCTGCAGTCGCCTGAACCTGAGCGCCGGCGCGACGGTCCACTTCAACGGCGCGCCATTCGCGCCGGTGAGCATTGCCCGCGCTGCGGGCCTCGACCGGCTCGACGTGATGCAGTCGACGCGCGTCGAATCGGGGGCCAACGTGATGCTGGCCGCGGCCAGCAACGGCAGTCAGGCCCAGCTGAAGTCCTTCGTCCCGGCGACGGTCGGAGATGCGGTGCTGCTCTCTCCGGAGAACGCGGCCGACCCCTGCACGGTGCGCAGCGTCACCGCGGTCACTCCTTCCACCGACGATGATCCGCAGACGCTCGACTTCGGCGCCGGAGGTGTGCACAACGACGGCACGTTCTCGACCCCGCCTGCCTACACCGACAGCGGCGGCGTGACCCTGCTGGGCCAGCTGCGCTGGCAGCGCTATCGGTTGAACGGCACCGACCTGCTCCTCGAGCAGCCGATGGACGGCACGAGCGCCGTGCTCGCGCGCAATGTCATCGGCTTCCGGGCGCAGTACGGCATCTCCTCCACGGTGCTGGCGAGCAAGACGCTCGAGAACTGGGTCGACGCCACCGGGACGTTCGCGGCACTGACCCCGGCGAACATCCCGCGCGTGCGCGCGGTGCGCATCGGCGTCGTCGTGCGCAGCCCGCAGCGCGAGAAACCCGATGGTGCCGGCCAATGCGAGGCCAGCCTGAGCAAGCCGGAGCTCTTCGGGGCAGTCGTCGAACCGGATGTGACCGACTGGACCTGCTACCGCTACCGCAGTGCGATCGTCGTGATCCCGCTGCGCAACCTCGTGCTGGGGATCAAGACGTGAAGACGCGAAACGACGAGCGCGGCGTGACGATGGTCGTCGTGCTGGTGCTGCTGACGGTGATGCTGCTGGGCGGGATGGCGCTGGCGCGCATGACCGAGGTCGGCACGCTCGCGGCCGGCAACGCGGCCTTTCGCGAGACCTCGCTGCAGGCTTCGGAAGTCGGTGTGAACACCGCCTTCGCGGACATGCAGGCGCTGACCGACGAGAACAGCGACAACACCGTCAACGGCAACTGGTACTTCGCGACGCAGCGGAACCAGGATGCCAACGGCGTGCCGATGGTGAACTTCGACGCTGCACGGCAGATCGTGATCGGAGCCTACCGGCTGAACTACGTCGTCGACCGCATCTGCACCGGCGCAATGCCGGTGACCGAGCCGCTGCGCCAGTGCCTGCTCAAGCAGGTGCCGCAGCTTGAGTCGGCATCCAACCGCGAGCGCCTGGACCCGCCGACGGCACGTCAGTTCCGCATCACCGTGCGCGTGACCGGACCCAAGGACACCCAGACCTGGGTCCAGGCCCTTGCCACCAAGGGCTGAGCGCCGCGCGCCGTCCGTTCCCATTCGCGAGAGGAGACTCCCTCATGAAGATCGCCGCGAACTTCCTCGTTTCGGCCCTCGCAATCTCGGCTCTGGTCGCCGGCGCCGCCTCGCACGCCGCGACAAATCTCGCCGAGCTGCCGCTGAAGGCGGCGGTGCTGGCCAAGCCGAACGTGATTTTCGGGATGGACGACTCCGGGTCGATGGACTGGGAGGTGCTGCTCGACACTTCGTCGGGAATGATGTGGTGGAACGGCAGCACGGCCTGGGATGCGGCCCGGGGGAAACCCCTCAAGAGCGCCAGCAGCAGTCGATCGTTCTCATACCTGTTTCCGGTCGGAAGCGCGACCGGCGGTCAGCTCTACGACTACAGCAGTTCAAATGGTCGCGCGATCCCGCCGACGCGCCAATTCGCGTGGCTGCGTTCCGCTGCGTTCAATCCGCTTTACTACGACTCGAACGTCACTTACAAGCCCTGGGCGCCCGCTTACTACGACAACGCTAACCGTGCTTTCGGCAACGCCCCGACGAGTGCCGCCCTGGCGCATCCCGCCTATGGTGCGGGGCCGAGTCTGAACCTGACGACGGACTGGAAGAGCGGCGGGAACCCGAACTTCACAAATTATTCAAACGAGTACACCTTCACTTTCCTAAAGGGCATGAGGCTGCCGGCGGCGGACGTCTCAGTCGCTTCCGGATCGAGCAATTGCCCCCTAGGCGGAACGGCGACCGGCACTTGCTACGCCGGTGTTCGCTACTATCCGGCGACCTTCTGGCACGCAGAGGATTGTGGCGTCCCGGATCTTGATCCGTCGAATGAGCTTGCCACGTGTATCTTGGCACCGGATAACGTTACGAAGTTGCAGCGTTACGAGATCAAGCCGATCGGCCAAGGGCGGCTCCAGGGAGACAGCAAGCCGTTTCCGTCGGGTCGTAGCTATGCAGACGAAATCCAGAATTTCGCCAACTGGTTCACCTACTACCGCAAGCGCAAGTTGATGCTTGCGGCCTCGATGGGCGAGGTGCTGGAGAACCTGACCGGCCTGCGCATGGGCGTGATGCGCTTCACCGACGAGTCCGCCTCGACCCCGACGGTCACGATGTACGACATCGATAACCCCAGCAACAGCCTTAATGGTCGTGCGTTAGCCGGTTTCTTCTACAAGAACGCGATGGCGCAGGAGGGAACGCCCACGCACGCCACCGTCAAGCACATCGCCAAGCAGTTCAACGAGAACACGAGCATCGTGCAGTACGCCTGCCAGCGCAACAGCATGTTCACCGTCACCGACGGATTCTCGAACACGGCGTCGATTTCGTCGCCGCCGTGGAGCAGTGGCAAGTCGGCCGCCACCTGGGGTAGCGGCACGCCCTACCAGACGACGAAGGACGGCACGCTGGCCGACCTCGCCTTGCGCTACTACACCAACCGCCTGCGTTCGGATCTGCCGCTGGGTCGTGTGCAGCCGAGCGCGTCGACGCTGCCCAACGCCGACAAAAACCCCGACCTGCACATCACGAGCTACGCCATCTCGCTGGGCGTGCGCGGTTCGCTGTGGCCGACCACGGTCGACCCCTTTGCTACGCCGCCGACCTGGACGACGCCGACGGCCGACGACCCGTCGCTGATCGACGACCAGTGGCACGCGACGATCAACGGGCGCGGCAAGATGTATCTGGCCAGCAACCCGACCGAGACCGCGAACAGTATTCGCGACGGCCTCAACGACATCCTCGACCAGGTCGGCGCGCAGGGCGGCGTGGCGGTGAGCACGGTCAACCTCCAGCGCGGAGACCAGCGTGCGTACTTCGGCATCTACAACCCGGCCGGCTGGACGGGCGACCTCACGGCCAATCCGATCAACCCGTCCACCGGTGCGGTCGGCGGCACAGCAGCCTGGTCCGCTGCCGATCAACTGACGAACCAGCGCGCCTGGGGCACGCGCGTGATCGCCAGCCATGATGGCACCTCCGGCGTGCCGTTCACCGCGGGCAGCGTCGGTTCGCTCGTCAACCCCGGCAATGCCTGGGGCGCAACCAGCGAGGTCATCGATTACCTGCGAGGCGATCGCACGCACGAGGGCACCAAGTTCCGTTTGCGCAAGAGCCTGATCGGCGCCGTGATCAACGCCGAGCCGGTCGTGGCCCGCGACGAAGGCGTCGTCTACTTCGCGTCGGGGGAGGGCATGCTGCATGCGATCGACACGCGCAGCAACCCGGGCGAGGAGCTCTGGGCCTACGTGCCCCGAGCGGTGCTGCCCGAAATCGGCCAGACCAGCAGCCGCGCCTACGTGTTCAAGACGCAGCTCGACGGGACGCCGGTGGTCGGAAAGACCGGCCCGAGCAGCAAGCTGCTGGTCGCGGGCATGGGCGTTGCCGGCCGCAGCTATTACGCGATCGACGTCAGCAATCCGCGCGGGCTCAGCGAGTCGCAGCTTGCGGCCGCGGTGAAATGGGAGTTCCCGGCGGCGGGCGACAGCAGCACGCAGGCCAAGGTCGGCCAGACCGTGGGGCGACCGGTCATCGTCCGCGTCTCGGGTGGCGGCTACAAGGTGCTCGTGACCTCGGGCTACAACGACAGCCACAACGACGGCAAGGGCCGGCTCTGGATGCTGGATCCGTCCACCGGTGTGAGCGAGCATGTGTTCGAGGCCGATGCCGGCGGCCCGGACGCCGGTCTTGCCCACGTCACGCCCTTCGTCGAGAACGACGGCAGCGTCAAGTACGTCTATGGCGGCGACCTGCGCGGCAACCTCTGGAAGTTCGACCTCGTGAACAAGCCCACAGCCGCGAGCAGGATTGCGGTCCTGAAGGACGGCTCGGGCAATCTGCAGCCGATCACCGCGGCGCCGGAGCTGATCAACTACGAAGGCAAGCGCATCGTCCTCGTGGGCACCGGCCGGCTGCTGGACATCACCGACTTCGGCAAGACCTCGCCGAGGCAGAGCTTCTACGCGATCGCCGACGGGTCTGAAATCCCCAACGTCCGCAGCGGCGTGCTGGTCGCTCATACCTACACCAAGGCGACCGACACGACCACCACGGTCACGGTCGACTGGGCTAGCAAGCGTGGCTGGTACATGGACCTACCGCTGGGCGAACAGGCCAACACGCAGCCGCAGGTTGCGCGGGGTGTCGTCACCTTCGTCACGAACATGGCCGGTGCAACCGACTGCGCGGCGAGTTCCTACCTCTACGTGCTGGACGTGCTCACCGGCAACAAGTACGACGGCGCCAACTTCGTCGGCACGCAGATCTCGGCGACGGCGATGAGCTCGGGCGTCAATCTGCTGCTGACCTCGGGCATGCCGCCGCCGCCGTGTACAGGTGCGATCTGCCCGCCGGTCGACCCGAACGCTCCGCCTGACCCTTGCCAGCACATCGTCGGCTCGGGACAGGATGCGGACGGGCAGTCCTGGAAGCGCGACATCACGCAGTGCGTGAACATCACACCGTCGAAGAACGCTTGGCGGGAGGTGCGACGCTAGACGGAAGGAGGCGCCGGGTGGCGGCGAGGCACCCCCAAGCTCGCCGCCTGCCCGCTCAGCCGGTGAGCCTGGACGCGAGATGCTGCTCGTCGTTCCATCCGAGCAGCACGAAGCCCGCCTCGCTGTGCAGCAGCCGGTTGACGCTCGCGTTGCCGAGTGCCCAGGTCCGGGGCGCCTGCAGGCCGGTGCGGGTGGCTGCGCGGTAGAGGCAATCGAGCACCCCGCCGTGCGTCACGACGAGGATCGTCTGCCCGCGGTGGCGTAGCGCCAGGCGGGCACAGGCGTCGACGCAGCGTGCGTTGAACGCGGCCAGCGACTCGCCGCCGGTGGGCGCGAAGTCCGGGTCGCGCTGCCGCCAGCGCCTGGCCTGCTCCGGCCACCGGTCTTCGATTTCGATGAAGCTGCGCCCTTCGAAGTCACCGAAGCCGCGTTCGCGCAGCCCGGGCTCGTCTTGAACCGGAAGCCGGGCCCGCTCTGCATAAGGTCCGGCGGTTTCGCGGGTGCGCCGCAGGTCGCTGCTGTAAATCGCGTGCACCGTCTCGTGCGCCAGCGTCTGCGCCAGCTGTTCCGCCTGGCGGCGCCCGGTCGCGTTGAGCGCGATGTCGGTATGGCCCTGGATGCGCTGTGCGGCGTTCCAGTCGGTCTGGCCGTGCCGCACCGCGATCACGCGCGTGCACGCCGCCGAGACGCTGCTGGCCTGCGCTGTGGCCGCGTTCACACGCCCCAGACGATCGGCTCGTTCGCGGCAGCGGCGCGCTCGAGCATCTGCAGCATCGGCCACAGGCGCTGACGCAGGCCGACGGCCTCGCGTTCGCACTCGGGGTCGGCTTCGTCCCGGGCTTTCGCGGCGTCGGCATCGGCCTGAGCCAGCGCCGCCTCGAGCGCACGCCGTGCGGCCGGCATGTCGCGCGGCTCGATGATGCCTTGGGCAGCAGGCTCGCGTTCCAGCAGCCGCAGCAGTTGGTCACCGTTGGACCCCAGCATCACGAGATCGCCGCTGGCCTTGCTCTTGAACTTGTAGATCATGATCGCGCCTTCGTCCGCTGGCGCCGCAAGCGGCGCCGCTGGCCGGATTGTGCGCTGCTCAGTCGCGTCGACTGCCGGGGGCGACGTCCTGCAGCCGCTGCTCGAGGCTCAGCGCGTCGAGCGCCGGCGAGAACAGGTAGCCCTGGCACAGCGCGCAGCCTTCGGCCAGCAGGAAGTCGCGCTGCGCCGCGGTCTCGACGCCTTCGGCGACGACTTGCAGGTTCAGTGCGCGCGCCATCTGCAGGATCGCGCGCACGATGCCGGCATCGCTCTCGTCGGTGGGCAGTCCGGCGACGAAGCTGCGGTCGATCTTGAGCTTGTCGATCGGGAAGCGCTTGAGATAGGCCAGGCTCGAGTAGCCGGTGCCGAAATCGTCGATCGACAGCCTCACCCCGAGGGACGAGAGTGCCTGCAGCCGCGCCAGTGCCTCGTCGGCGTCGCGCACGAGGATCGATTCGGTGAGTTCCAGCTCCAGCAGCGAGGGCGGCAGGCCGCTGACCGCGAGCACGCTGGCCACCTGCTCGACGAACCGGGCCTGCCGGAACTGCAGCGCGGAGACATTGACGGCCACCGGCAGCGGATGCCCGCGCTCGTGCCAGAGCGCCGCCTGGCGCAGCGCCTGCGCCAGCACCCAGTCGCCGATGGCGACGACGAAGCCGGTCTCCTCGGCCACCGGGATGAATTCGGACGGCGAGATTTCGCCCAGCTCGGGGTCGCGCCAGCGCAGCAGGGCCTCGACCCCGACCGGCCGGCCGCTGGCCAGCACCACCTGGGGCTGGTAGTTGAGCCGGAAGCGGCCGCTCACCAAGGCCTTGCGCATCGCGTGGTCGAGCTGCAGGGCCCGGCGCGTGTCGCCGACGCCGCGCTCGCGCGGCAGGCGGTAGTTCGCGCGGCCGGCGTCCTTCACCGCGCGCATTGCCTCCTCGGCATGGCGCAGCAGTTCGTCGAGGCTGCGCCCATGCTGCGGACACATCGCCACGCCGATGCTGCAGGTGAGCGTGAACGGTGTTCCCGCCTTGTCGCCGACCTGGCCGCTGGCCTGGCCGACCGCGGTGAGCATGCGGCGGGCCAGCGCCTCGGCCGCGTCGACGTCCAGACCGTGGGCCAGCAGGGCGAACTGGTCGCCGCCCAGGCGGGCGACGTCGTCGCCGGCGCGCAGGCATTCCTGCAGCCGCTGCGCGACGCCTCGCAGCACTTCGTCGCCGGCGTCGTGACCGAGGCTGTCGTTGACCTGGCGGAAGCGGTCGAGGTCGACGAGCAGGAAGGCGAAGCCGTCGCCGATGCGCCGCGACAGTGCAGCGGCCTCGACCACGCGCTCGGCGAGCCGGCGGCGGTTGGGCAGACCGGTCAGGCCGTCGGTGAAGGTGAGTTCGTCGATGCGACGTCGCGCCGCCAGTTGCGGCGTGAGGTCACGAAAGCTGTAGACGCGCCCGCAGGGCCGGCCGTTCTGCCAGAGCGGACGGCTGACACGCTCGAGCACCGGGCCGGACGCCAGCCGCACGCGCTCGCTGCTGGTCAGCAGCACGGCGCGCTGGACCACGGCCAGCTGCCGGTCGTAGGCCAGCGGATCGGCAACACTGCGCCGCATCCAGTCGAACACGCGGCGGTCGTCGGGCGGGTCGAACAGCGACTCCGGCATGTTCCACAGCTGCGCGAAGCGGCGATTGAAGCTGCGGATGCGGCCGGCGAGGTCGGTGACGAGGAGGCCGTCGGCCGTTGCCTCCAGCGTCGCGCGCAGTTCCGCGCTGACGGCATCGGCGCTGTCGATGGTCTCCTGTTCGCTCCCGCGATCGCGCAGCACGACCAGCAGCTCGTCGCCCTGGAGTGGGCGGATCCAGCGCTCGAGATGCAGCAGACGGCCGTCGGCGGCGCAGGCGCGCGTGTGCGAGTGCAGCGCTTGCGGTCGTGTCGTCTCCAGCGTGGCCCAGTAGGACAGATCCTCGGGCGTCTCGAGCAGGCGGGCTGCCGGGCAGCCGATCAGCTCGTCGCGCGGGCGCCCGAACCACTGGCAGGCCAGCGTGTTGACGGCCACGACCCGCGCACCTCGCGCCTGGACCAGCCAGGCCGGCAGCGGCATGGCGTCCAGCAGGGCCTGTCGCTGCGGCGCCCGATCGGCCGATGGCCCCGCCGACGCCGGTGCGATCTCGCACGGAGGGCTTGTACTCATCGAGCGGGTCCGGCGCTCCGGGGGACCGTGCCGACGGTCAGGCGCGCAGCGTTCACGACGCCTCCGAAAGCGCAGCCGCCTCTTCTTCCTTCAGCGGTTCGGCAAGGTCGAAGTAGTAGCCTACGCGCTGGCGCGGGGCGAGGTAGGCCGCGGCGGCCGGCGACAGCTTCGAGGGCGCGAGGCTGCGCCGGATGCCCAGGTCGGGCGCCTGCTCGAGGTCCAGCAGCAGCGCCTCGTCGCGCGGCACGCCGGGGTCGTAGACGAGCACGCGGGGCTTCAGCGGACGCGAACTGTTGACCTGCATCACCAGCGCGAAGCGGTCGTCGGTGAGCTGCACGACCGAACCGGCAGGATAGACGCCCATCATGCGGATGAAGCCGCTGAGGATTGCCATGTCGAACTGGCCGCGGTTCTGCGCGAACAGCGTCGAGACGGCCTCGTGCGGTGTCAGTGCGCTGCCGCGCGGCCCCGGATTGCAGAGGTTGTCGTAGCGGTTGACCAGCGCCACGAGTCGTGCGGCCGGGGCGATCGAGTCCAGCGGCAGCCGCTCGGGGAAGCCGCTGCCGTCGCCGAGCTCGTGGTGCTGCGCCAGCACCGCCAGGGCCCCGGCGGGTAGCTCCATGCGCCGGCCACGTGCCACCCCCAGCGCGACATGGTCGCGGTAGGCCTTGAGTTCGGTGCTGCCGAAGCCCCCCTCGGGCATGTGCACGCGCAGCGGTAGGTCGAGCTTGCCGATGTCGTGCAGCAGCGCGCCGGTGCCCAGCTCCAGCAGCTCCGCTTCCGGCATCCCGATCGTGCGCCCCATCAGCAGCGAGATCACGGCGACATTGAGCGCGTGCGCTGCCGCGCGGTCGTTGCAGGCGCTGGAGAGCAGCCGGATGCACAGCTCGCCGTCGCCGAGCATCTTCTCGAGCATCGCGGCAGCCAGTGCCTGCGCCTGCTGGGCGGCCTCGCGCGGACGGGCCGACGCAAGCGCGCAGGTCTGCTGCAGCGCCTGTGCCGCCTCGTCGTACTGGGACTGGCATTGCTGCAGCGCCCGGCGCTGCAGCCCGAGCAGTTCGCGCCGCTGCAGGGCGCGCCGCTGGGTCTCATCGCCTCCCGCGCCGGCCGGTTCGGGGTCGGGCGCGGTCGCCGGCCCGGTGCCCGCGGCCAGGCGTCCGAAGCCGGGCGACGAGGGCTCGACGACCTCGCTCTTCTCCGGGTACCAGCTCACCGTCTTCAGGCCAAGGCCGCGGATGACCACGATCTGCTCGGCGCTGGTGATGCGAAAGCTCGAGAGCGGGAAGGGGTGCGAGAGCCAGCCCGTCTTCAGGCGGATGAACATGCCGAGCTTCAGGTCCTGAACGTCGATGGTGCAAGGCATGAAGAGACTCGCGGTACGCCAGCGGTAACGGTGCGCGCTGCCTGCGCACGCGCAGGCGACGGTTTCATGCGGGATCTTTCGGCGCCGCGCAGATCGACTTGAAGCCGCCCGACGGGTTTGCCGCCCGCGTGCGTGATTTGTCACACCGCACGAAGCGCGGCGCCCCGCTGCCGCAGAATGCGCGCATCGTCACGAGGATTCCCGTCATGAGCATCGACGCCTTCATCTGCGACGCGCAGCGCACCCCCTTCGGCCGCTACGGCGGCGCACTCTCGACCGTCCGCACCGACGACCTGGCGGCGATCCCGATCAAGGCCCTGATGAGCCGCAACCCCGGGGTCGACTGGGCGGCGATCGACGATGTCGTCTACGGCTGCGCCAACCAGGCCGGCGAGGACAACCGCAACGTCGCCCGCATGGCGGCGCTGCTCGCGGGTCTGCCGGTCGAGGTGCCGGGCGCCACCGTCAACCGCTTGTGCGGTTCGGGGCTGGACGCGCTCGGGACGCTGGCGCGCGCGATCCGCGCCGGCGAGCTGCAGCTGGGCATCGCGGGCGGCGTCGAGAGCATGAGCCGCGCGCCCTTCGTGATGCCCAAGGCCGAGAGCGCGTTCTCGCGCAGCAACGCGGTCTACGACACGACGATCGGCTGGCGCTTCGTCAACAAGCTGATGAAGGAGCGCTACGGCGTCGACTCGATGCCCGAGACGGCCGAGAACGTCGCGCAGGAGTACCGCATCGAGCGCGAGGCGCAGGACCGCATGGCGCTGGCGAGTCAGCAGAAGACCGTCGCGGCGCAGAAGCGCGGCTTCTTCGACGCCGAGATCTGCCCGGTGACGATCCCGCAGAGGAAGGGTGAGCCGCTGGTCGTGCGCCAGGACGAGCATCCGCGCGAGACCAGCCTCGAGGCGCTGGCGCGGCTCAAGGGCGTGGTCCGGCCCGACGGCACGGTGACCGCCGGCAACGCCAGCGGCGTCAACGACGGCAGCTGTGCGCTGCTGGTGGCCAGCGAGAGCGCGGCCCTTCGTCACGGCCTGAAGCCGCGTGCGCGCGTGGTCGGCATGGCCACGGCCGGCGTGCCGCCGCGCGTGATGGGCATCGGGCCGGCGCCGGCGACGCGCAAGCTGCTCGCGCTTACCGGCCTGTCGCTGTCGCAGATCGACGTCATCGAGCTCAACGAGGCCTTCGCCGCGCAGGGCCTGGCGGTGCTGCGTGAGCTCGGGCTCGCCGACGATGATCCGCGCGTCAATCCCAGCGGCGGTGCGATCGCGCTCGGGCACCCGCTGGGTGCCAGCGGTGCGCGCCTGGCCGCGACCGCGGTGAACCAGCTCCACCAGGGCGGCGGCCGCTACGCGCTGTGCACGATGTGCATCGGCGTCGGCCAGGGCATCGCGATGCTGCTCGAGCGCGTCTGATCAGCGCCCGAACAGCCCGAGGCGCTGCGCTTCCAGCGCCGCCTCGGCGCGCGAGCTCACGTTGAGCTTGCGGTAGATCTGCTTGACATAGTCGGCGATCGTGTGCCGCGAGAGGCCCAGCTGCACGCCGATCTCGGGCAGCGTGTAGCCCTTGGCCACGCGCAGCAGCACCTCGGTCTCGCGCTCGGTCAGCGAGACGTTCGGCAGCGTGGCGTCGGCGCGCGGCTTGGCCTTGTTCGCGAAGTAGGACATCACCCGGCGTGCGATGCTCGGCGACAGCGGCGGCTCGCCCTGGCTGATGCGCTGCAGCTGCTCGGTGATGAGCTCGCGCGGCTGCTCCTTCAGGATGTAGCCGAAGGCGCCCGCCTGCAGCGCGGGGAAGAGGTGTTCGTCGTCGTCGTGGATCGTCACCACGACCGACTGGCATTCGGCCTGCACGTCGCGCAGCTTGGTTACGACGTCGACTCCGGTGCCGTCGGGCAGCCCCAGGTCGACGAGCGCGAGATCGAACTTCGTCGCCGTCACGCGCGCGAGCGCGTCGGCCACGCGCGCGGCCTCGACGATCTGCGCGTCCGGGAAGACCTGCAGCACGATCTTGCGCAGCCATTCCCGGATCTGGGCCAGGTCCTCGAGCAGAAGGATGTGCTTCATGGCGTCGTCGCAGCGCGGAAGTTCATGCTCCGAACATATCGGCAAGGCTCAGGACGTTTCCAGGGCGCGCTCGAGTGGAAGCGTGAGGCGGATCACGGTTCCGAGCCCGGGGCCCGACTCGATCAGGCACTGACCCTGCAACTGCTTGGCACGCTGCTTCATCGTCGCCATGCCGTGACCGCGGTCCAGCCGCCCGTCGGGCTCGCTCGTGATGCCCTCGCCGTTGTCGTGCACGATGAGCCGGAAGTCGCCGTCCCGGACCCGGCACTGGATCGAGCAGAAGCTCGCGCCGCTGTGCTTGATGATGTTGCTCGTCGCCTCGCGCAGGATGCGCGTCGTCTGCACGTAGGCGCGCGCCGACAGCGTGTACGGCAGCTCTTCCGGCGCCGACCAGTCGGTCTCGATGCCGGCCTGCGCCAGGCGTGAAACCACCTCGGCGCGCCAGTCGCCCATCGCGTCGCCCAGGCGCATCGCGCGGCCGGTGAGGCCGCGCACCGACAGGCGCATCTCCTCGAGCGCCTCGCGCGCCAGCGTGCTGATGCGGTCGTTCTCGCTCGTGTGGACGATCGTCAGCAGCTTGGCGCCGAGGTCGTCGTGCAGGTCCGCGGCGATGCGCTTGCGCTCGCGCTCGGTCACCTGTTCGACCTTGAGTTCGGAGAGCTGCCGGAAATTGCGCTCGATCTCCGCGGTCGCCTCACGCACCCGCTGCTCGAGCTGTGCGCGGCTGATCTCGGCTTCCTGCCGCGCGAGCCCTTGCTGCTGCACCAGGCGCAATCCCGTCAGCACCAGCATCAGCGGCAGCGCGAGCTGCGCCAGTTGCGCCGGCAGCGCCGGCACCGACGCGAAATGCGCGGCAAGCTCGATGACCGCGGCGGCGGCCACCACCGCGAGCAGGCCGCCCATCAGCCAGAACGAGAGCGAGCGCTCGCGCCGTTGCCGACGCAGGTAATGGGCGGCGGCCGTGACGACCTCGAGCGCCAGCAGCATCGACCAGGCGAGGACGAGCAGATGGAAGTGGCGCATCGGCACGAGCAGCAGGCTCAGCAGCATCAGCAGCGTCTGCGCCGGCAGCGCGATGTCGACCGCTCGATGACGCCAGCCCGAATAGCGCAGCAGGAACTGCACCGCAGCCCAGGCGGCCACCGGCAGCGGCGCGAGCAGCAGCAGCTCGCTGGCGCGGTGCGGCAGCGGCCACTCGCGGATCCACAGCCGCGCGTCGAGCAGCGCCCACGCAACCGAGAGCGCGCCGAAGTAGGCCAGATGGCTCTCGCCCCGGTTGAGGAACCCGAGCACGAACATGAAGCCGCCCGTGAGCAGCAGCGACGCGGCCAAGGCCTGCGGCAGCGTGTGCTGCAGCAGCGTCTGCAGGTGCTGCCGCGACTGGAGCGCATCCAGCGGCCCGATCGTGAGCGCCGACAGGGCCGCGGCGCGTTGGTGCGACCCCAGCTTCTCCCGCGGTGGGCCGGCAAGCCGCAGGTCGATGCGGTTCGTTCCGGCGTGCAGCATCGCCGGTGGCAGCGCCAGAAGCCGCGGCCGTCGCAGTCCAGCACGTAGGGTTCGGCCATCGGCCCACTCTGGTAGAGCAACTGGCCGTTCAGCTGCAGCTCCAGGCTCGCGCACGCGCGGGCGAGCTGCACGCCGAGCAGCACAGGCGGTGGTGCCGAAGCGAGGGTGAATTCAGCCCGGTACCAGACCGGCCCGCTCCAGCCTGGCCGGGAGCGCGACCAGTCGTCGGGGAGGCTCACGCGGCGCTGCGGCACGCCCTCGGGGAAGTGGTCGTCCGCGCCTTCGGCAATGAGCACGCTGTCGATGAGCTGCAGCGCGTCGACGGAGCGTCCGGCCATCGGCAACCATTCGCCCCGTACTGCCTCTGCCGAGGCGGCGGCCCGCGCGGCTTCCTGCGCCGTGGCAGCGTTCGGGGCGAGGGCGCCGGGCAGCGCGAACAGCAGCATCGGCAGCAGCATCGGCAGCAGCATCGGCAGGAGCGCAAGCAGCCGAGCTGCCAGGCGCGACGGGCAGGGGATTCGGGGGATTGCAGGCATCACCGAGCGCGGATTGTCGGCGCGGGCGCAGGCGGTGCGCGCTGCGACAATGCGCACTTCTTCTCTCCTGCGCAACGCGCGCCAGCCCATCGTCGTGATTCGCCGCCACACGCTTGCCGGGGCCGACAACCGGCGCCTGGCCAACCTCTGCGGTCCGCTGGACACGCACCTGCGGCGCATCGAGGAGGCGCTGGGCGTCGTGCTCACGCGCCGCGAGCACCGGTTCCGGATCGAGGCGCCGTCCAGGACCGTTGCGGACCGCGCGGTGCGCGTGCTCGACGCGCTCTACGCGTCGGCGCAGGGGCCGATCGACACGCCCTGGCTGGAGCAGCTGCTGTCCCGCGAGGCTGCGCCCGACGCGGGAGCGCCGGTGACGGACGCCAGCCCGGTCGTGCTGCGCATGCGCCACGGCGAGGTCGCGGGGCGCACGCCGAACCAGGAGGGCTACCTGCGGCAGATGATGAGGGACGACATCAGCTTCGGCATCGGCCCCGCCGGCACCGGCAAGACCTTTCTCGCGGTGGCCTGCGCCGTCGACGCGCTGGACCGCCAGGCGGTGCAGCGCATCGTGCTCACGCGCCCGGCGGTCGAGGCCGGAGAGCGCCTGGGTTTCCTGCCCGGCGACCTGGCGCAGAAGGTCGATCCCTACCTTCGTCCGCTCTACGACGCGCTCTACGACCTGATGGGTTTCGAGCGCGTCGGGCGCGCGTTCGAGAAGGGGATGATCGAGATCGCACCGCTGGCCTTCATGCGCGGGCGCACGCTCAACCACGCCTTCGTCATCCTCGACGAGGCGCAGAACACCACGCGCGAGCAGATGAAGATGTTCCTCACGCGCCTGGGCTACGGCAGCCGCTGTGTCGTCACCGGCGACACCAGCCAGATCGACCTGCCCAAGGGCGTCGAGAGCGGGCTCGTCGACGCCGAGCGCGTGCTGGCGCGCGTGCCCGGCGTCGGCTTCACCCGCTTCACCGCCGCCGACGTCGTGCGCCACCCGCTCGTGGCGCGCATCGTCAAGGCCTACGACGCGGCGCGACGCCGGGAGGAGCGCGAGGGCCGGGGCCGCGAAGCGCCCGCAGGGGCACGCGGCGGTGCCGCCGGGGATCCGGCACCGTGAAGCCGGGCTTGCAGCTTTCGCTGCAGTTCGCCGATCGTGCGCACCGCACGCTGCTGCCGCGGCACCGCGTTGCGCGCTGGATCCGTGCGGCGCTGGACGCGCCGGCGCAGATCGCGGTGCGCATCGTCGGCGAAGACGAGGGGCGCAGCCTCAACCGCGACTGGCGCGGCAAGGACTACGCGACCAACGTGCTGACCTTCGACTACGAGCGCGAGCCGCTCATCGTCGCCGACATCGTGCTCTGCGCGCCGGTCGTCGAGCGCGAGGCTGCCGAGCAGGGAAAGACGATCGAGGCGCACTACGCGCATCTGCTCGTGCACGGCGTGCTGCACGCGCAGGGCCTCGACCACCAGCGGGTGGCCGAGGCGCGGCGCATGCAAGCGCGCGAGCGCGAGATCCTGCAGGCGCTGGGCTTTGCCGATCCCTACGTTGCGGCGTCCGTGTAGGGGCGAGGCCGCTGCGGCGCTCAGATCACGACCTTGACCATCGGATGCGTCGAGAGCGTGCGGTAGAGCTCGTCGAGCTGCTCGCGGCTGATCGCGGTGATGGTGATCGTCAGGCCCAGGTAGTTGCCGGCGCGGCTTTCGCGGCGCTCGATCGTCGCCGGGTCGAAACCCGGGTCGAAGTGCAGCGCGACCGCAGCGATCGCCTCGACGAAGCCCTCGACCTGCGCGCCCATGACCTTGATCGGGAACGCGCAGGGGTACTCGATCAGACTTTCCTCGGGCGGGATCTCGCGCATCTCGGCTTGGCTCGTGTTTGGATTTCCGCTCAGATCGACATCGTCAGCTTGGCCTGCTGATAGGCCTCGTAGAGCTGAGCGTAGACCGGGCCGGGCTTGCCGCGCATCGCGCCGTGCCCGACCACCTCGCCGTCGATCTTCGTCACCGCCAGCACTTCCTTGGTCGCGCTCGACAGCAGCACCTCGTCGGCGCTGCGCACGTCGGCCTCGGTGATCGGGCGCAGGTTGTAGGCGATGCCCACCTCCTCGCACAGCTCGCGCAACAGCTCGATGCGGATGCCCTCGAGCACCAGCTCGCTCTTGGGCGGGCCCAGCAGCGCGCCATCCTTGACGATCCAGACGTTGCTCGAGGAGGCTTCGGTGAGAAAACCGTCGCGAAAGAGGATGGTCTCGGTTGCGCCCTGGTCGGCCGACATCTGCCGCGCCAGCACGTTGCCCAGCAGACTCGTGCTCTTGATGTCGGCGCGCTGCCAGCGGAAGTCGCGCGCGGTGATGCAGCTGGCGCCCTGGTGGCGCAGTTCCGCCGGCACGGGCTTCATCGGATTGCTCATCATGAAGGCCGTGGGCACGAGGCCTTCGGGCATCACGTGGTCGCGCGGCGCCACGCCGCGCGTCACCTGGATGTAGACGACCTGATCGTCGGCGCCGGTGGCGTTCCCGACCGCGCCGACGAGCGTGCGGCAGCGCTGCAGCCACTGCTCGCGCGTGGCCGGGTTGGCGATGCGGATCTTGTCGAGGCCGCGCTGCAGCCGCGCCAGGTGCTCGTCGAAGCGGAAGAGCCGCCGACCGTAGACGGGCGTCACCTCATAGATGCCGTCGCCGAAGATGAAGCCGCGGTCGAGCACGCTGATCCGCGCCTTGGACAGCGGCAGGTACTCGCCGTTGAGGAAGCAGAGGTTGTCGTTCATGCGCCCGCCTCGTCGATCGAATAGGTCATTCTGGCATGCGGAGGTCCGGCATCCGCCGCCGCGGCGCCGCAGATCACAGCCCCTTCTTTGCCGGGGGCCCTACTTGATCCAGAGTCGGATCGAATCCCAGGCGCGCCCGAAGATCCCTGCCAGCGGCACCGGTTCGAGCACGGTCAGCGGCACCTCGGCCACCTTGGTGCCGCCGGCGGTGCTGACCTTGAGCGTGCCCACGCGCTGGCCGGCGGCCAGCGGTGCCACCAGCGGGTCGGTGCGTTCGATCGTCGTCTGCAGCTTGCCGCCCTCGCCGCGCGGGACGGTGACGACGATCGCCTGCGCCGAGCCGAGCTGCGCCTCGTGTGCGCTGCCCTTCCACACCGGCACCGTGGCCACCGCCTTGCCGGCGTCGAACAGACGCAGCGCGTCCCAGGCGGTGTAGCCCCAGTTCAGCAGCTTCTGGCTCTCGGCGGCGCGTGCCTCGCGCGAGGCGGTGCCCAGCACCACGCTGAGCAGCCGGCGTGGGCCGCCGGGTGCCTCGCGCTGCGCGCTGGCCACGAGGCAATAGCCCGCGGCGGCGGTGTAGCCGGTCTTCATGCCGTCGACGCTCGGATCGCGGCCCAGGAGCAGGTTGCGGTTGTCCTGCTTGATGCGGTTGTAGGTGTACTGGCGCTGCGAATAGAAGCGGTAGTACTCCGGATGCTCGGTGATGATCTTCGCCGCCACCGTGGCCACGTCGCGCGCGCTGCTGTAGTGGCCCGACTCGGTCAGGCCGGTGACGTTGCGGAACTGCGTGTTGGCCAGGCCCCAGGCCTGCGCCTGGCGGTTCATCATCTGCACGAAGCCATCGAGCGTGCCGCCCACCGCCTCGGCCAGCGCCACCGAGGCGTCGTTGCCGCTCTGCACGATCATGCCCTGCAGCAGCTCCTCGACCTTGGGGTGCATCGTCGTGTCGATGAACATCAGCGAGCCGCCGCCCTTGCGCTCCTCCCAGGCGCGCATCGACACCGGCAGTTCCTGCTGCAGCGAGAGCTTGCCGTCGCGGATCGCGTTGAAGACGAGATAGGCGGTCATCAGCTTGGTCAGCGATGCCGGCTCGGCGCGAGCATCGGCCTCGCGTTCGGCCAGCACCTGCTGGCTGGCGAGGTCGACGAGGATGTACTGGCGGGCAGCGATCTCGGGCGGTTGCGGCGCCTGTGCGCGCGCGGTCAGGGCCAGGCACAGCAGGGTGGCCAGCGTGAGGAGGAAGCGCATCGGAAAGCGGAGGGTTCGGGGAAGGAGGGAAAGGAGGGAGAGGAGAAGGAGAAAAGCGAGCCGTGCCGGTCGCCTGCGCGCCCGTACTCGGCTCAGTGCCAGGCGCCGACCACCAGTTGCCGCAGCAGCGGCAGCTGTCCGTGGAAGAAGTGCCCCGCGGTCGGAACGACGATCACCGGCTGCACCTGCGGTCGCGCCCAGTCGAGCACGGCCGACAGCGGCACCACGTCGTCCGCCTCGCCGTGGATCACGATCGTGTCCTGGGGTACGTCGGCGAGCGGAAAGTTCCGCGCCGCCGGTGCGATCAAGACCAGGCGCAGCGCCTTCTGCCCCTCGGGCAGGCGCGCCGCGGCCTGCGTCGCGACGTAGCCGCCGAAGGAGAAGCCGCCCAGGGCCAGGGGCAGCGCGGTGTCGCGGTGCGCGGCAATCACCGCCATCGCATCGTCGACTTCGCCGCGCCCTTCGTCCCACTGGCCTTCGGAGCCGCCGACGCCGCGGAAGTTGAAGCGCACCGCCCGCCAGCCCAGTTGCACGAAGGCACGCGCCAGCGTCTGCACGACCTTGTTCTGCAGCGCACCGCCGTGCTGCGGGTGCGGGTGGCACAGCACCGCAACGCCGCGTGCCGAAGCCTGCCCGGGCTCGTCGATCGCGCACTCGATCACGCCAGCCGGGCCGGCGATCGTCGTGCGCCGGGTATGGACGTTCATCCGTTCGTGTTCCTCGGGCCGTGCCGGGGCGGTATGTTCACCAGCGCCCGACTTCGGGCGGCAGCAGCAGGCGCTCGACGACGCGGCCCTGCTTGAGGTGCGACTCGACGATCTCGTCGATGTCGCTCGTGTCGACGTAGGTATACCAGGTCTCGCCGGGATAGACGACCGCCACCGGCGCCCCGGCGCAGCGGTTGAGGCAACCGGCCTTGTTCACGCGCACGCCGCCGACGCCGAGCAGCCCCTCCTCCTTGGCACGCCTGGCGCAGTGCTCGAAGGCTGCCTGCGCGCCGTGCTGCGCGCAGCAGTTCTCGCCATTGCTGCGCTCGTTGAGGCAGAAGAAGATGTGGTACTTGTAATAGCTCATGCGTCGATTCTAGGGAAGCCCCTCGTTCGTCGACAGCCGCGCGAGCAGCCAGCCGATAGCGGCGAAGGGCCAAAGCCAGCCGAGCCATTGCGACAGGCCGTGAAAGTGCACCCAGCGCCCCTGTTCCCAGGCCTGCAGCGTGAGCGCGAAGTAGGGATCGGCGGGGGCCTGCTGCACGAGCGCGAGCAGCGCCGAGAGGGCGATCAGCGCCAGTGCCATCACCAGGCGCCGCGGCAGCCAGGCCGCCGCCAGCGCGGCAGCGGCGGCGCTGCCGGCCCCGACGACGGCCGCGGGCGTGAGCCAGGCCAGTGCATGCAGCGGACCGAAGTTCAGCAGGGTCGATACCGTCATCGCCAGGAAGCCCAGCAGCAGTGCGCCGGCGGCCATCGCGATGCGGCGCAGGCCCGGCCGCACGATCGCGTAGGCCAGCAGCACCGGCGAGAGCAGGCCCAGGATCGCCGCCGCGCGTTCGGACAGCGGGGACAGCGGCTGCAGAGCCGGCAACGGGGCCAGCACGGCGGTTGCCCCCTCGGCCCAGGGCACGTCGTCGAGCAGCGCCACCAGCAGCGCGCGCGCGCGATGGCCGATCTGCCCCAGCCCCCACGGCACCGGGGTCGGGAAGAGCAGCGCCGCCGGCCACAGCGCCAGCAGCGCCAGCGCACCGGCGCTGCGCGGCAGGAACCAGCGCTCGCGCAGCCGCTGCAGGTGCCCAAGCGCGCCGGTGCTGCGCAGCAGCACCGCCAGCGCCGCTCCGCTCGCCCCGCCGAGCGCGTTCATCGTCCAGTCCTTCAGCGAGGGATGCCGCGTGGGCAGGAAGTGCTGCGTCACCTCGCAGGCGTAGGACAGCAGCGCCGGCGCCAGCACCGCCAGCGCCACGGCGCCGTGCACCTGCCAGCCGCTGCGCATCGCCGCCACCGCGATCAGCAGCCCCAGCGGCAGATAGCCGAGGAAGTTCAGCGTCTCGTCGAGCGGCGTCTCCCACGGGGGCCATGGCAGCGTCAGCAGCGTGGCCGGGTCGCTGCCGGCAGGCCAGCGCCAGCCCGTGAAGGGGTGCAGGCTCGCGTAGGCGACGAGTGCGACCATCGCCAGTGCCAGCGGCACGGCGAGGCTGCGGTGACGGCCGGCCATGGCTCGGCGTATCCTGGCGCCGCGGGCCTAGAAGGGCTTGACCACCACCAGCACGACGATGGCGGCGAAGAGCAGCACCGTCACCTCGTTGAAGACGCGGTACCAGCGGTGGCTGTGCCGGTTGGCCATCCCCTCGAAGTCGCGCAGCCGGCGCCGGCACAATTCCTGGTAGCCGATGGTCGCCAGCACGAGCACGAGCTTGGCGTGCATCCAGCCGTTGCCTGCGCCCAGCCCGACGCCGTAGCCCAGCCACAGCACCAGGCCCAGCGCCAGCGCGACGACCATCAGGATGTTCGAGAAGCGGTAGAGCTTTCGCGCCATCAGCAGCAGCCGCTCGCGCTCGGCGTGGCTGTCGGGTGCGACCATCGCGAGGTTCACGAAGATGCGAGGCAGGTAGAACAGGCCTGCGAACCAGGCCGCGATGAAGACGATGTGGAAGGCCTTGACCCAGAGGTAGGAGCTGCCCATCGCGGCATTATGGGTTGCGCCTGCGCGCGGCCCGGACGGGTCCAAAAAAGAGGCCCCGGCGAAGCCGAGGCCAGCAAGCCCTGCCGCTGTCATCACGTCAAGGCACCTGCTCAGGGAGGAAAAGCAGGGAACGACAGCCTCGCGACTATCATTCGGCGGCGACTGTAACAGAGCGCTTGCGAGGACGCCAGGAGACCGACGCGGGCCCGCGGGCTTGCGCAGCCGGATGTTCCCGTGACGCGCGCGCCTTCCGGAGATCCTTGCCGTGCATGTCCCCGCCGCCTATCCGGCCCATCGGCCCCGCCGCCTGCGGCGCGATGCCTTCACCCGCGCGCTGGTGCGTGAGTCGGCGCTTGCGCCGGACGACCTCATCCTGCCGGTCTTCCTGCTCGATGGGCAGCGCCAGGAGCAGGACGTCGCGAGCATGCCCGGCGTCAAGCGCCGCAGCCTCGACCTGCTCTTTGCCGTGGCCGAGGACTGCATGCGTCTGGGCATTCCGGTGATGGCGCTGTTCCCGGTGATCGAGAAGGAAAAGAAGTCGCCGGACGGCCGCGAGGCGATGAATCCCGAGGGTCTGGTCCCGCGCGCGGTGCGCGCGCTCAAGGAGCGCTTCCCGAGCCTCGGGCTGCTCACCGACGTCGCGCTCGACCCGTTCACGACGCACGGACAGGACGGGCTCGTCGACGAGAGCGGCTACATCCTCAACGACGAGACGGTGGCGGTGCTGCAGCAGCAGGCGCTGGTGCAGGCCGAGGCGGGGGTGGACATCGTTGCGCCCAGCGACATGATGGACGGGCGCATCGGCGCGATCCGCCGCGTGCTCGAGGAGCGGCGCTTCATCCACACGCGCATCATGGCCTACAGCGCCAAGTACGCCAGCGCCTTCTACGGCCCCTTCCGCGAGGCCGTCGGCTCCGCGGGCAACCTCGGCAAGGGCGACAAGAAGGTCTACCAGATGGACCCCGGCAACAGCGACGAGGCGCTGCGCGAGGTCGCGCTGGACATCGCCGAGGGCGCCGACATGGTGATGGTCAAGCCCGGCATGCCCTACCTGGATATCGTGCGCCGCGTCAAGGACGAGTTCCGCATGCCGACCTTCGCCTACCAGGTCAGCGGCGAGTACGCGATGCTCGAGGCCGCCGCGCGCAACGGCTGGCTCGATCGCGACGCGGTGATGATGGAAGCGCTGCTGGCCTTCCGCCGCGCCGGCGCCGACGGCGTGCTCACCTACTTCGCGCTCGACGCCGCGCGCGCGCTGCGCGCGGCCTGACGCGCGGCCTCCCGCGCGGCCACGGCGCATTCCCTGCCGCCGACTTCCAGATGCGCTGCTTTCACGTCGACGCCGAGGGCTTCTTCGAACTGGACGATGTGCCCGACACGCTGCCCGATACCGGCTTTCTCTGGACCAGCATCGACCGGGAGGTCCTGGTCAAGGACCACGCGCGGGTACAGGCCGCATTGCAGCGCTGGACGGGCGCAACGCTGGTCGACCTGCACGTCTCGGACCTCGTCAACCCCCAGCTGCCCAGCCGTTTCGACGACACGTCCTGGTACGAACTGGTGATCGTTCGCGGCCTGGGCGCGTCTGCAGGCAACGAGGAGACGGGCGCGCCGGCGGTGCAGACGCACGCGCTGGGCATGGCGGTCTTCGACCGCGTGCTGCTCACCGTGCATCCATCCGAGGCGGTCGTGCGCGAGCACTTCGTGCAGCGCCTCTCGCGCCAGCCCGAGGGCCCGGACCTGCGCGGCGCCGCGCGCCGGCCGACCTCGCCCGCTGACCTGATGCTGCGCATGCTCAATCACGTCGTCGACGGCTATCTCGAGCTGCGGCGGGAGCTCTCGCGGCAGCTCGGTCTGCTGCAGGCCGAGCTGCTCGACCCGGGCCGGCGCTTCCACGACTGGCCGCGCCTGCTGCAGGCGCGCGACACGCTGCAACTGCTCGAGGACCTGTGCGAGGACCAGCAGGCCGCGGTGCAGGAATGGCTCGACGCGCTGACCGAGTGGCCGCAGGCCCCCGACCCGGGGCAGCGGCGCGAGGACGAACTGCTGCGCGTGCGCACGCGCGACGTGCTCGAGCACATCGAGCGCGTGCTCTCGCACGTGCAGCGGCTCGAGCGCTCGGTCGAGAACGCGGTGCAGATGCACTTCTCGGCCCTGGGCCAGCGCACCAACGACATCATGCGCACGCTGACGGTCCTGACCGCAGTGTTCCTGCCGCTGAACCTGATCACCGGCTTCTTCGGCATGAACTTCGAGGCGCTGCCGCTCGTGCACGCGGCCGACGGCATCTGGATCGTCGTCGCGCTGATGGTGCTGAGCTTCGTCGGCGGCATCGCCTATTTCTGGCGCAAGCGCTATCTCGATTCGGTGCGGCGATGAGCTTCACGCGGCGGCAGTTCGGGCTGCTCGTGATCCTCACGCTGATCTGGGGCCTGAACTGGCCGGTGATGAAGCTGGGCATCAGCGGCTGGCCGCAGGCGCCCGACCCCTTCCCGCCGCTGACCTTCCGCGCGTTGTCGATCGTCCTCGGGCTTCCGGTGCTGCTGCTCGGGCTGCTGGCGATGCGCGTGCCGCTGGGCATCCCCAGGGCCCGCTGGCCCGAGCTGCTGCGGCTGACGACGAGCAACATGATCGTCTGGCACCTGGTGCTGGTCGTTGCGCTGCAGTCGCTGAGCTCGGGGCGCGCGGCGATCCTCGGCTACACGATGCCGGTCTTCTCGGCGCTCTGGGGCGCGGCCGTGTTCGGCGATCGGCTGCGCCCGCGGCAATGGGCCGGCGTGGCCGGCTGCGCCCTGGCGGTGCTGCTGCTGCTGGCGCACGAGTTCGGCCGCCTGGCCGGCGCGCCCCGGGCGGTGCTGGCGATCATCGCCTCGGCCTGCGTCTGGGCCTACGGCACGCACCGCCTGCGGCGCACGACGATCCCCGCACCCACGCTCGCGGTCGCGTTCTGGATGACCGTGATCACCGGTGTGGCCGTGGTGCTGGCCGCCTGGCTCTTCGAGCGTGACCAGTGGCGCTGGCCTTCGCCGACCGTGCAGGCAGCGATCGCCTTCAACGCCTTCGCGGTCTTCGCCGTCGCGCAGGTGATCTGGCTCGTGCTGGCGCGCAGCCTGCCGCCGCTGGCCAGCACCGTCAGCGTGATGATGATTCCGGTGCTCGGCGTGTTCAGCGGCGCCTGGGCGCTGGGTGAACGCCTGCACTGGCAGGATTTCGCCGCGGTCGCGCTGCTGGTCGTGGCGATCGCCGCGGTGCTGATGCCGCAGCGACGCTGAAGCGGCGGGGGAGGGCCGCGTGATCACGCTCCTCGAGGCGCTGCTGGCCGTCGCTGCCCTCGCCACCGCGCTGATGCTGCGGCCCTGGCGCGCGCTCGGCGCCGAAGGTCCGCCCTGGCCCTGGATCGTCTGGATGCTGCTGATGCCGCTCTTCTGGGGCGCGGACCGGATCGCGGCGATCCCGGTCGTGCAGCCCCTCTCCGGCGCCTGCCTGCTGGTGTTGCTGATGGGCTGGCCGCTGGCGATGCTGGCGCTCGTACCGGTGGCCGTGTTGACCGCGCTGCTTGCGGGGCTGGATGCGGTACAGACCCTGCACCGCGCGGTCTGGCTGGGCGTCATGCCCGGCACGCTGGGCCTGCTGCTGGGCCTCGCGATCCGGCGCTGGCTGCCGCGGCACCTGTTCGTCTACATCCTCGGCCGAGCCTTCATCGGCACGCTGCTGGCCACCGTGGCGGCGGGTGCCGCGGCGCTGTGGCTGAACGCCGAACAGGGGACCGCATTCGCGCCGCCGGGCCTGGCTGCGGGCGACCTGATGCTCGGCCGCTGGCTCGCCGCCTGGGGTGACGCGTGGCTGTGCGGGCTGCTCGCGGCGATCTTCGTCGCCTACCGCCCGCATTGGCTTGCGACCTGGGCCGACCGGCTGTACCTGCAGCCGCCGCGCTGAGGCGGCGGGGCGCTGCGGCTTCGTTCACGGCCGCCTGCCGGCGCGGGCGCGGCGACCCGGGCTTTGCGGCCTAGGATGCGCGTTGCAACACCTCCAAGGATCCCTGCCCATGTGTGGAATCGTCGGCGCCGTCAGCGCGCGCAACATCGTCCCGGTGCTGATCGAGGGCCTGAAGCGGCTCGAGTACCGCGGCTACGACTCCTGCGGCGTCGCCGTGCACCAGGGCGGCGAGCTGCGGCGCGCGCGCAGCACCGCGCGCGTGGCCGAGCTCGAGGCCGGCGCGCAGGCCGACGCCATCGCCTCGGGCACCGGGATCGCGCACACGCGCTGGGCCACGCATGGCGCACCGGCGGTGCACAACGCCCACCCGCATTTCTCCGCCGGGCCCGGCATCGACGCCGCGCACACCGGCTTCGGCGCGCTGGACGCGACCGATGGCGAAGGCGCCGACGCGCGCGTCGGCCTGGTGCACAACGGCATCATCGAGAACCACGACGAGCTGCGCGCCGAACTGCAGGCCCAGGGCTACGTCTTCGCGAGCCAGACCGACACCGAGGTCATCGCCCACCTCGTCGACCATCTCTACGACGGCGACCTGCTGCGCGCCGTGCAGCGCGCGCTGCCGCGGCTGCGCGGCGCCTACGCGATCGCCGTCTTCTGCCGCGATGAGCCCGAGCGCATCGTCGGCGCGCGCCAAGGCTCGCCGCTGGTACTGGGCGTCGGCGTCGGAGAGCGGCAGGGCGAGCACTTCCTCGCCAGCGACGCGATGGCGCTGGCCGGCGTCACCGACCACATCGTCTATCTGGAAGAGGGCGACGTGGTCGACCTACAGCACGACCGTTGCAGCATCAGCGCCGCCGACGCCGCGGGACGCTTCGCGCCGGTCGAGCGCCCGGTGCGCGTCGTGCACGCGCACAGCGGCGCGGCCGAGCTCGGCCCCTACCGGCACTTCATGCAGAAGGAGATCTTCGAGCAGCCGCGCGCGATCGCCGACACGCTGGAGGGCGTTGCCGGCATCGACCCGCAACTCTTTGGCGACGGCGCGCACGAGGTCTTCAAGGGCATCGACCGCGTCCTCATCCTCGCCTGCGGCACGAGCTACTACAGCGGCAGCACCGCGCGCTACTGGCTGGAGGGCATCGCCGGCATCCCGACCACGGTCGAGATCGCCAGCGAATACCGCTACCGCGACAGCGTGCCCGACCCGCGCACGCTGGTGGTGACGATCAGCCAGAGCGGCGAGACGGCGGACACGCTGGCGGCACTCAAGCACGCGCGCGCGCAGGGCATGCCGCACACGCTGACGATCTGCAACGTCGCCACCTCGGCGATGGTGCGCGAGTGCAAGCTCGCCTACATCACGCGCGCCGGCGTCGAGATCGGTGTCGCCAGCACCAAGGCCTTCACCACGCAGCTCGTCGGCCTGTACCTGCTGACGCTCACGCTCGCCCTGTCACGCGGGCGCCTGACCGAAGCGCAGGAGGCCCAGCAGCTGAAGGCGCTGCGCCACCTGCCGCTGGCGGTGCAGGCGGTGCTGGCGCTGGAGCCGCAGGTGATCGCCTGGAGCGAGGAATTCGCCAAGCGCGAGCACGCACTCTTCCTCGGCCGCGGCCTGCACTACCCGATCGCGCTCGAAGGCGCGCTCAAGCTCAAGGAGATCAGCTACATCCACGCCGAGGCCTACCCGGCCGGCGAACTCAAGCACGGGCCGCTGGCGCTCGTCACCGAGCAGATGCCGGTGGTCACGGTGGCGCCGCACGACGCGCTGCTGGAGAAGCTCAAGAGCAACATGCAGGAAGTGCGCGCGCGCGGCGGCCAGCTCTACGTCTTCGCCGACGCCGACACGCGCATCGAAAGCGCACCGGGTCTGCACGTCATCCGCATGCCCGAGCACTACGGCGCGCTCAGCCCCATCCTGCACGTCGTGCCGCTGCAGCTGCTCGCCTACCACACCGCCTGCGCCCGCGGCACCGACGTCGACAAGCCGAGGAACCTGGCGAAGTCGGTGACCGTGGAGTGAGCCGCACCGGCGTCGAAGTCGCGCCGGCCTGCCAGCGGCGCTCGCGGATCGCAAGCGCGGCGCGAAGCGCAGGTGTTGTCGCGCTACGCCACGAACCGGTGCTTCAGACCACCACCGGCACCGCCTGCTGCTCGCCGACACCGAAGACGCGCTTGTAGCGGGCGATCTCGTCGGGCGGGCCCATCGCCTTCAGCGGGTTGTCGGAGAGCTTGACCGTCGGCCGGCCGTTGGCGGCAACGGCCTTGCAGACGAGCGAAAAGGGCGCAAGCGCGTCGCCGGGGGCCAGGCCCCGGAAGTCGTTGGTGAGCAGCGTTCCCCAGCCGAAGGACACTTTCACGCGCCCCTTGAAGTGGTGGTAGAGGCGCAGGATCTCGTCGACGTCGAGGCCGTCGGAGAAGATCAGCAGCTTCTCGCGCGGGTCCTCGCCGCGCTGCTTCCACCACGCGATGACGGTCTCGGCGCCGGCGACGGGGTCGCCGGAATCGATGCGCGCGCCGGTCCATGCGGTCAGCCAGTCCGGCGCGCGCTCGAGGAAGCTGCGCGTGCCGTAGGTGTCGGGCAGCATGATGCGCAGGTTGCCGTCGTGCTCCTCGTGCCAGTCCCTCAGCACGCGGTAGGGCGCGTCGGCGAGTTCGGCGTCGTTGTCCGCGAGCGCGGCCTGCACCATCGGCAGTTCGTGCGCGTTGGTGCCGATGGCCTCGATGTCGCGGCGCATCGCGATCAGGCAGTTCGAGGTGCCGACGAAGTGCGCGCCCAGGCTCTCGATCATCGCCTGCACGCACCAGTCCTGCCAGAGGAAGGAATGGCGGCGCCGGGTGCCGAAGTCGGCGATCAGGATCTCCTCGCCCTTGAGGCGCTGCACCTTCTCCCACAGCTTGGTCATCGCGCGGGCGTAGAGCACCTGCAGCTCGAAGCGCCCCATCCGGTGCAGCACGGCGCGCGAGTAGAGCTCCATCAGGATCGCCAGCGCCGGGATCTCCCAGAGCATGACCTCGCACCAGGGCCCCTCGAAGCTGAGCGCGTACTGGCCGTCGCCCTTCTCGAGCGTGTAGGGCGGCAGCTGCACCTGCTCGAACCACTCCATGAAGTCGGGGCGGAACATCTGCCGCTTGCCGTAGAAGGTGTTGCCGCGCAGCCAGGTCGATTCGCCGCGCGACAGCCGCAGCGAGCGCACGTGGTCGAGCTGCGCGCGCAGCTCGCCTTCGTCGACGAGCTCGGCCAGGCGCACCGAGCTCGTGCGGTTGATGAGCGAGAAGCGCACCACCGTCTTCGGGTGGTTGCGGTGCACCGACTGGCACATCAGCAGCTTGTAGAAGTCGGTGTCGATCAGCGAGCGCACGATCGGGTCGATCTTCCAGCGGTGGTCGTAGACGCGCTTGGAGATGTCCATGCCGCAGTCCCTTCCTGTGCTCAGCCGACGAGCGCGACGCCCGCCGCCCGCATCGCCGCGCGCGCGGCGGCCAGCGAGCCGTTCAGGTCGATCGCGCGCGAGAGGTCTTCGCGCACCTCGACGGCAAAGCCCAGGCGCGCCGCGTCCTGCGCCGAGTAGCCGACGCAGAAGTCGGTCGCCAGGCCCGCGAGCGTGAGCTTGCCGATGCCGCGCGAGCGCAGCCAGCCGTCCAGGCCGGTGGCGGTGCGGTGGTCGTTCTCGAAGAAGGCCGAGTAGCTGTCGATCGCGGCGCGAAAGCCCTTGCGCAGGATGAGCTGCCCTGCCGCGGCGTTCAGCCCCGGGTGGAACTCGGCGCCGCGCGTGCCCTGCACGCAGTGCACCGGCCACAGCACCTGCGGCCCGTAGGGCATCGCGATCGTGTCGTAGGGTGCGTGCCCGGGCTGGTTGACCGCGAACGAGGCGTGGTCGGCCGGGTGCCAGTCCTGCGTCAGCACGACGCAGGCGTACTCGCTCATCAATGCGTTGAGCCCGGGGATGATCGCGTCGCCGTCGGCGACCGCCAGTGCGCCGCCAGGGCAGAAGTCGTTCTGGACGTCGATGACGATCAGGGCTTCGTCGGGCGGGCGCATCGCGTGTCTCCTTGGGCCCGCTGCGATCGGGCCGTCTCGTTCTCGGATGCCCGCGCGGCCCGCGATCGGAAGGCAGGGCAGCGCCATGCCCGAAGCTGCTGCAAGTTCTCGTGGAGCGTGAGGGCGTCGAGCGAAAGTCTAATCACCCGGCGCCGGCGCCTTCACGCTCCCCGTGCTGCCGCGCCCCGGCCTCAGCGGGCCATGCCCGTGGCAGCGGGGGCACGCCGCTCGAGATGTCGGAAGGTGATGCGCCCCTTGCTCAGGTCGTAGGGCGAGAGCTCGAGCGAGACCTTGTCGCCGGCGAGCACGCGGATGTGGTTGCGCCGCATCTTGCCGCCGGCGTAGGCGACGAGCTCATGGCCGTTGTCCAGCGTGACGCGAAAGCGCGAGTCGGGCAGCACTTCGTTGACGACGCCGCGCATCTCGATGAGTTCTTCCTTGGCCATGGCATTTGCTCCTGTATCGACGTGGACGGGCGCGATCGCACGCAGGCGCGCGATCGCTCGGTGCGTGCCCGTCGGCACGCACACTCGAGGTGAAAGTCGCCGGCGCGGGCGCCGGCAGCGTCGTTCGCCGGGCAAGGCGGGCGAACGGGTCGGGAGAGCTTGCCGATGTGATCGGCAACTCGGGTCGGGGACGGCGGTCCGGCGCCAGCCCCGGTGGGTGACCCTGCCAAGCGGTACGGTGGCCGCCTTGGTCTAGATCGAAGTCAAGCTGAATTGTAACACGACGCGACCGCGTGGCCGACGCAGCGCTGAGGCGATTGCCCGCCGCGGCGCCGGATCGATCACGTCCATCGATCCGCGCTTGGCGACCCCCTTGCCTTGCGCGGCGGGCTGGCGCCCGCAGCCGCAGCGTGCTGCGAGCATCGATCGCCGCTCAGCGCATCTCGAAAAGCTCCTGGTGGAAGCAGCTCTCGGGCAGGCCGTGCGCGCACAGATCCTCGCGCAGCGCCTGGCCGAAGGCCGTCGGGCCGCAGAACCAGACGTCGGCCTGCACCCATTCCGGCACTGCGGCCCGCACCGCGGCGCCGTCCAGGCGCGGATCGCGTCCGCTCACGGTGACGTGCAGCCGGATGCCGGCGGCCGCAGCGGCGGCGGCGATCTGCTGCAGCCGCTCCTCCTGCAGGCCGGCGGTGCTGTAGAAGAAGTCGATCGTGCGGCCGTCGGGCTCGCGGGCGAGCTGCTCGAGCCGCGCGATGAACGGAGTGACCCCGATGCCGCCGGCGACCCAGATCTGCCGCTGCGAGGGCCCGTCGAACTGGAAGCGGCCGTAGGGGCCTTCGACGACCGCGAGCATGCCCTTGCGCAGCCGCTGCCGCAGCGATCCGGTGTAGTCGCCGAGTTCCTTGATCAGGAAGCGCAGGCGACCGTCGGCCTGCCAGGCCGAGGCGATCGTGAACGGGTGATGGCTTTCCTCGTCGGCGAAGGAGACGAAGGCGAACTGCCCCGGCGCGTGCCCGGCCCAGCGCTCGCGCAGGTGCACGGTGACGGCGTTGACGCGCACCCCGTCGATGTAATCGAGCTCCTCGATCACTCCGACCGCCTTGCGGCGCATGCCGATGCGCCGCGACAGGCTGGCGAGCGCGGCGACACTGCCCACGACCAGCAGCGCCGCCATCAGCGCCCCGAGCGGTGTCGCCCAGGCGCCGGGTTCGAGCAGGATCACCGAGTGCCAGACGAGCGGCAGGTAGGCAAGTGCGAGCCAGCGGTGGCTGATGTAGAAATGCCGGTAAGGGAAGCGCCGCCAGAGCGCGATCGCCACCAGCACCAGCATCGCGTAGAAGGCCCATTCGCCGATCTGCTCGGCCAGGTGACGCTGGTCCTGCAGGAAGCGCAGCAGCTCGGAGCCGGGCTCGGGGCGCGGCCCGCGCGGCGGCCGCTGCACCCAGCCGGCCTGCTGCGCCCACTTCGGTGCGTGCTTCCACAGCCAGTGCGCAATCGCGAGCGCGAGTGCCGCGATGCCCAGCCACTGGTGCAACCGGTACATCTTGTCCAGGCCGTGCAGCCGCGGCTCCAGCCAGGAGGGCCGCAGCGCCAGCAGCATGCCCGCGCTCATCGCCGCCATCGCGAGCACGCCGGTGAACTGGATCATCTGCGTGCGCCAGCCGAAGAGTCCCTGGGCTGCGACCAGCGCATCCCACGAAGCCCAGAGCCAGAGCGCCGCGGTTCCGACCAACAGTGCCAGCAGGGCCTTGATGATCGGCTTCACGTCCGCGCTCCGGCGCACGGCAAGGGGCCGTGAGCTGCCCTGACTTTCATCATGGCGTCCATGCCGGAGCGGGTCGGGGTGGGGGCATCGTGCGGCGGGTCCTGCGATGTTGATATCCCTCAACCCGATGCAGCGTTGGCCGCCGCGGGGCGCCAGTCGCCGCTAGAGTCCCGGCAACGTGGCCCGTGGGCCGCTGAGTCTGCCTTTCCTCGAAGGCAACATCTCGCGTTCCCCGATCCGGCATCGCGCAGCGAGGGAGAGTGCATCCGGGCGTCGGGGCCCAGCCAAGAAAGAAGGTGGACACGCATGAGGCAAGCGTATTTTCTCACCGGCACCGACCTCGAGGTCGGCAAGTCGCTGATCGCCACGGGGTTCCTTTACACCGCGTCGCAGTCCTGGGACATGAAGGTCCTGGGCATGAAGCCGGTCGTCGCCGGGTCCGGCAACGACATCGATCGGCTGATCGAGGCCAGCAACGTCGAGGCCCCGCGCCACTACATCAACCCCTATCACTTCGACGAGCCGGTGGCGCCCAACATCGCCGCCAAGGGCGTCGAGCAGACGATCGACCTCGGCCACATCAAGTACTGCTTCGATGAGGTGCGCGGCCGCGCCGACCTGGTGATCGTCGAGAGCATCGGCGGCTTCTGTGCGCCGCTCAACGACACGCAGACGATCGCCGATCTGGCCAAGCTGCTGGCTCTGCCGGTGCTCGTCGTCGTCGGTCTGCGCCAGGGCTGCCTGAGCCATACGCTGCTCACCATCGAGGCGATCAGGGCGCGCGGGCTCGAGATCGCCGGCTGGGTCGCCAACGAGATGGAGCGCGACATGATGTGCATCTCCGAGACCGTCGGCACCCTGAAGGATTTCCTCGCGGACATCCCGCTGCTGGGCTTCATCCGCTATCAGGACAAGCCCGACGGCCGCGCGCTCGTCAAGCAGCTCTCGATGCCCGACTGAGGGCGCTCGCGCGGCGCCCTAGAGACCCTAGAGGTAGTCCCGGCGCAGCTCCTCGGCGCTGCGCGGCGAGAGCAGCCCCGGCGGCACGTCGAAGACGGTGCGGGCGCCGCGCTCGCCCATCGCGTGCAGCCGGTGCACGGCGCGTGCGTAGGCCACGAGCACGCTGGCGGTGAACTCCGGGTTGCTGTCGAGCTGCAGGCGGTACTCGATCACTTGTCTTGCAGCATCGGAGGTGTTGCCGCTTCGGATCACGAAGCCGCCGTGCGGCATTCGGGCGTGGTCGCGTGCGAGTTCGTCGGCGTCGACGAAGTGGACGGTGGAGTCGTAGTCGGCGAAGTAGTTCGGCATCGTCACGATCGCCTCGCGCACCGCCTGCGCGTCGGCCCCGGGCGCGAGCACGACGTAGCACTCGCGCGTGTGCTTCTGTCGCGTCGTCAGTTCGGCGCGCGTGCCGCTGCGCGCCTCCTGCACCGCAGAATCGACCGGCACCGTGTACTGCACCGCGGCGGCCACGCCGGGAACGCGCCGCAGCGCGTCGGAGTGGCCCTGGCTCACGCCCTTGCCCCAGAAGGTGTAGGTGGCGCCGTCGGCGAGCACCGCCTCGCCCATCACGCGGTTGATCGAGAACAGGCCGGGGTCCCAGCCCGCCGAGATCAGCGCCGTCGTGCCGCCGGCGCGTGCCGCGCGGTCCACCGCCGCGAAGTGCTCGGGAATGCGCGCGTGCGTGTCGAAGCTGTCGACGATGTTGAAGCGCGCGGCGAGCTCGGGCGACTGCACCGGCAGGTCGTCCTTCGAGCCGCCGCAGAGCACGAGCACGTCGACCTTGCCCGCGAAGGCCGGCAGTTCGTCGATGCGATGCACCGGTGTGGCGGCGACCTGCGGCCGCAGGCCCGCCGGATCGCGCCGCGTGAAGATGGCGACGGTGCGCAGGTCCGGGTTGTGCGCCACCGCGACTTCGACGCCGCGTCCGAGGTTTCCGTGTCCGACGATGCCGATGCGGATCGGCGTGGTCGACGTCTTGCTCATGCTTGCTCCAGGCTGCGGATGTCCTTCGCCCGCGCGCCCGCGCCGGCGAGCCGCGCATGTTAACGATCTGCCCGGCCCCGTGCCGGTCGCCGCGGCGGCCGCTCGGCCGCGGGACTTTTTTCCTCGAATGCAGGGCGGCGCCGGCGGGACAGGCGGCCGTGGCAACGACCTGGTCATAGACTGCGGCGCCCGATTCCTTGCTGCTCGCCTTGCTGACCCATGTTCGTTCGGCCTCTGTCATCGGCGCTTCTGTCATCGGCGCTTCTGCTGCTGGCCGTCGGCCTGGGCGTCTGGTGGGCGCGCGACCTGCCGGCGGTGCAGCGCTGGTTTCCCGCCGTGCTCCCGGCATCCTTGACCGAGGGCCTGTCGTCGGTCGTGCCTGCGCCGGCGTCGGTAAGCAGCGGGGGGACGCGCAAGTGCCGCAGCGGCGCACGCGTGCTCTACACCGACGCCGAGTGCCCGCCGGGGACGCGGGTCGAGGCGGTCTCGGGTGATCGCCTCAGCGTGCTGCCCGCGCCCCGTGCCGCAGCGGCCGAAGCGCCGGCTTCGGCATCGGCGGGCGCGCAGACGCCCTTGCGCCGGCTGGCCGGGCCCGACGAAGGAGCGGCGCAGCGCGAGCGCATGATCGAGCAGGCGCTGCAGCGATGAGTACGGCACGGACGGCGCGCAGCACTTGCCACCGCACGGTGCGCTCGATCGTGAGGGGCGGGGCGCGAGCGTGAGTGCGGGACCCGCCGCTTCCCCGATCGGGCCGCTGGCACGACTGCTGGCGCTGGCGATCGATGCGGCCTGGCTGCTCGGCGTTTCGCTGCCTTGGATCTGGTGGATCAGCGCGCCCGGTCGTCTCGAGCCGGCTTGGGCCTGGCTCGGCGTCGTCGTGCTGCTGTCGCTGGCGGCGTTGCCGTTTTGGCTGTGCCTCGGGGGCACGCCCGGCCAGCTGCTGCTCGGCCAGCGCCTGGTCGACGATCGCGGTGCGCCGCGGCTGCTGTGGCGGCAGGTGCTGCTGCGCTGGGCGAGCGCGTGGCTCACGCTCGCGAGCCTGCTCTACGCACCGCTGTGGCGCGATGGCGGCCGCAGGACGCGCGCCTGGCACGAGCGCATGTCGGGTACGGCGCTGGTCGAGCGCGACCCCGAGCGGCCGGAGAGCGTGCCCTATCGACACTGGGTCGGCGAGCTGCCGCTGGCGGAGAGCCTGGTCCATGCGCTGGCCTGGCCCTTGCCGCTGCTGCTTGCCTTCGGCGCGGTGCAGGCGGCAGCGCCCCTCGGTCATGCCGCCCTGCGCGGCGGCGCCTTGTTGCTGCTGCTCGGCTGGCCGCTGCTGGCCGCGGTGATCGTCTGGGGCGCGGTCGGCGCCTGGCGCGCCGCCGGGCGGCCGGCGGCACGAGCCGCATCGATGCGTGCGGCAACGGGGACACCGCAGTCGCGGCGAACCGCGGCGCGGGCGCTCGTCGCGCTCGCGGCGTTCGCGGGGCTCTGCCTCGGCGTGCTCAACGTCCTGCCCCGCGTGCCCGAGCTTGTGCTGCTGGTGTTCGGGCACGACCCGCTCGGCAGCGCCGAGGCCACGGTCTCGCCCGACGGGCGGCGCCTCTATGTGAAAGGGCCGCTCGGGCTCGGCAGCGCGGCGCAGGTGCAGCGCCGGCTCGACGACGCGCCGCAGCTGCGCTGGGTGGTGCTCGAGTCCGCCGATGGGCGTTTGCCGGAAGCACTGCGCATCGCCACGGCGCTGCGGGCGCGCGGGCTGCGCACGAGGGTCAGCGGCGAGTGCAGCGGTCCTTGCGCGTTCGCCTTCCTCTCGGGGGTGCGGCGGCAGCTCCTTCCCGGTGCGCGGCTGGGCCTGCGGCGGCTCTCGGCGGGAACCTTCAATCCGCCGTACCAGGGCCTGCTCAACCGCTCGTTCGGCGCGCGGCTCGAGGCCGCCGGACTCACGCCGCACCTGGTGCGCAAGACGCTGGCGACGCCGCCGTCACGCACCTGGTACCCGGAGGCCGACGAGCAGGCTGCCTCGCATCTGGTCACGGTTCCCGAGCGCCCGCTGGACGTCGAGCTTCCGGACCCGCAGGGCGCGGTGCTCGCCGACTACGCCGAGGCGCTGAGCGCCAGCGTTCTGTGGCAGGCGCTCGAGCAGCGCTTCCCCGGCCTGCAGGCGCTGGCGGCAGGGCAGATGGCGGCCGCCAGCGCGCGTGGTGCCGATGCCGTGCAGCTCGCCGCGCAGCAGGCGGTGTCCGCGCGGCTGCCGCCCTTGCTGGCGCGCGCCAGCCCCGAGACGCGCTGGCTCTACGCCGAGATCCTGCTTGCGCAGATGCAGGCGCTGGGGGACGATCCGGCAAGCTGCAGCGCACTGCTCCTCGGGGACGTGGCGGCGCACCGGCTGCTGCCGCGCGAACTCGCCTGGCGCGAGGCCGGGTGGCTGCTCGGGGCGCTGACCGAAGCGCCGCGTGCGGAGCCGGTGCGCCGCCCCAAGCCGCTGGAGCTGGAGGTGATCCGGCGAACGCTCGGCACGCACGCGCCAGGCCATCTCGCGGGCCTCTGGCGCCCGCCGTCACCCCTGCCTGCAGGAGCGGCCGACTGTGCCCGCGGCAAGGCGATGCTTGCGGAGCTCGACACGCTGGCAGCACCCCAGCGGCGCTTGGCGCTGCGCCTGATGTTCGAGCGGGAATGAGCGATGCGGATCGCGTTTTGAGGGGAGAGGTTCGATGGGACTGGCGCTGCAGGTGATCCTCGTGGTCGTCGCGATCGTGATTGCCGTCGCCGGCATCGGCGTTGCCCTGGCCTTGCGCATGACGACCCGGCAACGCGAGCGTCAGCGGCGCGCGATCGCCGCGCGTGGTGCGCGCGGCGGACGAAGCTCGGCCCGACGCGCGACGCCGACGGCGGCAACGCGGACTGCGCCGACTGCGCCACGGGAGCCGACGCCGGCATCCGCGGAGCACGCGCCGACGCCGCCGGCCGCACCAACGCGTGACGAAGCGCATCGCGCGCGCCTGGACGCGTTGCAGGCGCTGCTGGCACTGGGCGACGCCCGGGCCGAGGAAGCGGCGCAGTCGGGGGTCGGCGGCTTTGCCGACACCCAGCCGGTCGACGAAGAGTACCCGCCGACGCAGTTCATCGAACGTGGCGCCGCCGCGCGGACCGGCTTGGGCCCGAACGCCGAGCCCGCGCCGCCGCGTCGGCGGCCGCGCTGATCCGGGTTCGAGGCCGGCTTCGAGGCCGGCTTCGAACCCGCCTCAGGCCCGACGCGGCGGGTCGAGCGCCACCGGTGCGCGGCCCGGTGTGCCGCACCGGCCTTCGAGCCAGGCCTTGAGTGACTGCAGCGCCGGAGGCGCGAAACCCCAGGCGAGGACGGCCGGCGCCTGCACGTCGAACACCTGGAACGGGTTCCACAGCGGCAGGTGCAGGTCGGCGGCGAGGAGGCCGCCCTGCGCGTAGCGCGCGCGCGTATTGCCGACGAGGACGACCTGGCGATCGCCGGCGGCGAGCGCGTCGGGCGTGAGCGCGGACAGGTCCTCGACCTCGACGAAGTGGACGTCCCGAAAGCCGGCGAAGAGCATGCGTACCGTGGCGGCATCGACGCCCGCTTCGCTGACCTCGGTACCGGCGACGCGGCCCTGCGTGATCACGCGCAGCCGCGCATCGCGTGCCGGCGCCAGGGGTTCGCCGACCGCCGTCAGCGCGCGTGCGTGCGCCTGCGCCATCAGCGCCTCGTCGGCGCTGCGCTGGATCTCGTCGAGATCGACGATGCCCGCCGGGTGGCGCGCGGCCAGGGCGTCGAGCCGTGCCGCCGAGCGCGCCAGCCGTGCCGGGTCGAACTGCCCGTCCCGCTGCGCGTCGGCGATCGCCGCGAGCACCGCGCACTGCTCGTCGCGGCTGCCTTGGGCCAGCGCCATGTCGGCACCGGCGCTCAGCGCCAGCACCGCGGCGCGCGCCGAGCCCCAGCGTTCCTGCACCGCTTTCATCGTCAGCGCGTCGGTGATGACCACGCCCTCGAAGCCGAGCTCGGCGCGCAGCACGGTCTGCAGCAGCGTCGGGCTCAGCGTTGCCGGCCGTTCGGGATCGAGCTGCGGGTAGACGATGTGGGCCGTCATCACCGCGGGTGCGCTTTGCGCCAGCGCCGCGAACGGCACGAGTTCGAGCGCCCGCAGCTCGGCGAGCGCCTTGTCGACCCGCGGCAGTGCGTGGTGCGAGTCCACATGCGTGTCGCCATGACCGGGGAAATGCTTGATGCAGCAGGCCACCCCGGCGCCCTGGGCGCCGCGCATCCAGGCACCGGCCAGCCGTGCGACCGCCTGCGGGTCGCTGCCGAAGCTGCGAACACCGATCACCGGATTGGCCGGGTTGTTGTTCACGTCGACGACCGGCGCGAAGTTCCAGTTCACGCCCAGGTGCCGCAGGCCGCGCGCGACCGCGGCGCCGACCTGCCCGGCGAGCGCCTCGTCGCCGACCGCGCCCAGCGCCATTGCCGCGGGCGCCGCCGGCAGGCTGCCGGCGCGCGCGACCGCGCCGCCTTCCTGGTCCATCGCGATCAGCGCGTTCTCGCCCAGCACCTCGCGCAGCGCGCGGGTCAGCTGCCGGATCTCGCTCTCGCTGCCCAGGTTCCTGCGGAACAGGCAGACGGCGCGGATGCGCTCACGGCGCAGGAAGTCGGCGGTTTCGACATCGAGGTGCTGGCCCTCGATGTCGACCATGACGAGGCGGCCGGGCGCGACCCATCCTGCGCCCTGCGGTTCGTGCGGCCCGCGCCGCGCCGAGGCGGTCACAGTGCAGCTCCCTCCAGATAGACCTGCTGCAGCTGCAGCGTCGATGCATCGAGCACGACCAGATCGCCGCAGGCTCCGACGGCGATGACGCCGCGCTGCGGCTCGCCGAGGTAGCGCGCCGCCCGCGTCGACACGCAGGCCGATGCTTCGGCCAGCGGCAGGCCCAGCTCGTGGACCAGGTTGCGCAGCGCCTGATCCATCGTCAGCGTGCTGCCGGCGAGCGTCCCGTCGGCCAGGCGGACGGCGCCGAGGCACTTGTGGACCGTCTGCCTCCCCAGCCGGTACGAACCGTCGGGCATGCCGGCGGCCGAGGTCGCGTCGGTGACGCAGTAGAGCCCGGGCAGCGCGCGCAAGGCGGCGCGGATCGCGCCCGGCGCGACGTGAACGAGGTCGGGGATCAGCTCGGCATGCTCGCCGTGCGCGAGCGCCGCGCCGACGACGCCGGGTTCGCGGTGATGCAGCGCGCTCATCGCGTTGTAGAGATGCGTGAAGCCGCTTGCGCCGCATTCGAGCGCCTGCCGCGCCTGCTCGTAGCTGGCCTTGCTGTGGCCGATCTGCACGCGGATGCCGGCGTCGACCAGCGCCGGGATCAGCGCCAGCGCCCCTTCTTCCTCGGGCGCAAGCGTCAGCACGCGAATCGGCGCGATCGCGTGCAGCGCGAGGATCTCGGGCAGCGAGGGCGGGCGCGCGAACGCGGGCTGCGCGCCCAGGCGGTCGGGGCTGATGTAGGGGCCTTCGAGGTGCACGCCGAGCACGCGCGCGCAGCCCGGCGCGCGCGCTTCGCAGTGCGGGCGCAGCGCGTGCAGTGCGGCCTCGATCTCGGGCAGCGGCGCGGTCATCGTCGTGGCCAGCAGCGCCGTCGTGCCGTGGCGCGCGTGGGTGCGCGCCAGCCGCGCCACCGCGTCGCCGGCGTCCATCGTGTCGGCGCCGCCGCCGCCATGCACGTGCAGGTCGATGAAGCCGGGCAGCACGACGGGTGTCGCAGCGTCGACGCGCACGCGCGCCTCGTCGACGAGGTCGCCGTCGATGCCGACGATGCGGCCCTCGTCCAGGCGCAGCCGGCCGCGCACGAAGCCCATGGGCGTGAGCAGGTGGCCGCGGATCTCGATCCCGCTCACGGCATGCTCCCCGGCCGGTGCCCCGCATCATCCTGCTGCAACTGCGCGCGCAGCAGCTCGAGCGCCCCCTGCGCGCTGTCGCCCAGCGCCTGCCGGCACCGCCCTTGCAAGGCATCGGGCCAGAAGGCCCGCAGCCGCTCGCCGATGCTTCCGGTGAGCACGATCGGCAGTCCAGCACCGCCGGCCGCTCTCGCGCACACCGCGTGCAGCAGCCGCTCCAGCTCGGCGGCCGCGGCGTGCAGCAGCGCCCCCGCGGCTTCGTCGCCTTGCTCCGCGGCGCTGAACACGAGCGGCGCGAGCTGCGCGTACTGCCGCTGGCCTGCAGTCAGGCACCACTGCAGCAGCGCCGGCATGTCGGCGCCCGCCTGGCGCCAGACCGCATGGGCCAGCGCTCCAGCCGTCGTGCGGCCGTCGAGTGCCGCCTGCGCGATCCGCATCGCGTGCAGGCCGAGCCACGCGCCGCCGCCTTCGTCGCCGGACGGAAATCCCCAGCCACCGGCGCGGCACTCGGCGCCGTCAAGGCCCTTGGCGAGCGCAATGCTCCCCGTGCCGGCGGCGACGACGACTCCGGCGCCGCCACCGAAGGCGCCGTGCAGCGTGGTCTGCGCGTCGGTGAAGAGCGCGCAGCAGGCAAAGCCGGGGTCCGCGGCGAGAAAGGCCTCGCGCTGCCGCGGGTTCTCGGCACCGGCCAGGCCCAGGCCGATCGCGATCTCCCCGGGCGCCACGGCGGCAAGCCCCGCGTCTGCAAAGGCCGCATCCAGCGCCTCGAGGACATGGCGCCACGCCTGCGCGACGCCCTGCGACAGGCTCGACGGCCCCGCGCTGCCGACGCCCGCCGTGCACCGGCCCAGCGCGTCCTGCAAGCGCACGCGCGTGCCGCTGCCGCCACCGTCGACACCGGCCAGATAGCGCGGAGCAAGCCGCGCCCGCGGGGCGTCGGCAGACGAGGCGCGGGATCGGTGCGGCATGGGTGGCGATACGGTACTACAGCGACCGGTTGCGAGCCATTGGCCAGTGGGCCATTGACCATTGACCACTGACCATTGGCGCGGCAGCACCGCAGGAGGCGTCGGGACGCCTGTGTGATGCCTCACGCGGCGCCGGTCTTCGCTTGTGTCCCGCGCGTCGTGGGCCGACCTGGGCCGCGCTGCCGTCGTGACCTGCCTCAAGTGTGTGCATGGTGCGACCGATAAGCAGGGCTGTGAGCGCCGGCCTGTTGTACCCCACGTCCGCTTCGGGCTGCGCCGAACTCTCTTGTGTGTCGCCTCCGCAGATGCTGCAGCCGGTGCCGGCGTCGGGCGATTCGCTGCTGGATGCGCTGACGCGCTACGTGCCCGGCGTGATCTACCAGTTCAGGCACGATCCCGACGGGCGGTCCAGCTTCCCGTTCGCGAGCCAGGGGCTGCGCGAGCTCTTCGGCATCACGCCGCAGAGCGTGCTTAACGATGCCGAGCCCTTCTTTCGCTGCATCCATCCGGAGGACATGCCGATCCTCCGTGCCGCGTTCCGCACCTCGGCGCGGACGCTCGCGCCCTGGGATCAGGAGTTCCGCGTCGTCCTTCCCGCACGCGGCCTGCGCTGGCTGCACGGCCGCGCGCAGCCGCAGCGGCTGGACGACGGCAGCGTGCTCTGGCACGGCTTCATCAGCGACACGAGCGAGCGCAGACAGGCCGAGGCGCGTCTGCACCAGCTCGCGCACTACGATTCGCTGACCGGCCTGCCCAACCGGCGCCTGCTCCTCGAGCGCATCGCGCAGGCGCTTTCCGCGCTGCGACGCCATGCACAGGTGGGCGCGCTGATGTTCGTCGACCTGGACAACTTCAAGCAGATCAACGATGCGCGCGGGCACGGGGTGGGCGACCGGCTGCTGTGCCAGCTGGGGGCGCGGCTGGCGCGCGAGCTGCGCACCGAGGACGTCGTGGCGCGACTGGGCGGGGACGAGTTCATCGTCCTGGCCGCGCCGCTGGCCACCGAGGCCGACGCCGCGGGCCGCAACGCCCGGGCGCTGGCCGACAAGCTGCGCGAGCTGCTCGCGCGCCCCTGCGATATCGACGGCGTGCGCTACGCGAGCAGCGGCAGCGTCGGCATCACGCTCTTCCCCAAGGGCGAGGAGTCGGCCGAGGACCTGCTGCGCGAGGCCGACATCGCGATGCACCGGGCAAAGGCCGGCGGCCGCAACCGGATCGCCTTCTTCGAGGCGGAGATGCAGGCCGAGGTCGAGGAACGCCTGGCGCTCGAGCAGGATCTGCGGCGCGCGCTGGTCGCCGGCGGCATCGAGGTCCACGTTCAGACGCAGTACGACGTGCAGGGCCGGGAGATCGGCGGCGAACTGCTGGCGCGCTGGCTCGACCCGGTTCGAGGCCCGGTCTCGCCCGCGCGCTTCATCCCAGTGGCCGAGGAGACGGGGCTGATCGTGGCGCTCGGCGACTTCGTGCTGCGGCGCGCCTGCCAGGCGCTGGCGCGGCTGCAGCGTGCGGGAAACGGGCTGCAGCTCTCGGTCAACGTCAGCCCGCACCAGTTCCGGCGCGATGACTTCGTTGTGTGCGTGCGCGACAGCCTGCGCGGCACCGGCGCCGACGCGCGCGGTCTCGTCTTCGAGGTCACCGAGGGCCTGCTGATCGACGACTGGCAGGACACGCTGGCGCGCATGCAGGAGCTGGCGTCGCTCGGGGTGCGCTTCTCGATCGATGACTTCGGCACCGGCTACTCGAGCCTGGCCTACCTCAAGAAGCTGCCGCTCTACGAGCTCAAGATCGACCGCAGCTTCGTCGCCGACGTCGCCGAGGACGCGAGCGGCGCGGCGATCGTGCAGGCGATCCTCTCGGTGGCGGGGCACCTGGGCCTGCACGTCGTCGGCGAGGGCGTCGAGACGCCGGCGCAGGCCGAGTTCCTGCGCGCCCATGGTTGCCACGCCCTGCAGGGTTTCCTCTTCGACCGCCCGCAGCCGATCAGCGACTGGCTCGACCGCCGGCTGCAGCCGCTGCCGCTGGCTGCCGACTGAGCGCGCGCCGCGGGTCGAACCACGGATCACGCCGCCGGCCGCGCGCCTTGCGCCGACAATGTCGGCCCTGTTGTCGAACCTGCACGACCATGCGCCTGAGCAACGACGCCCATGGCGTCTACCCGATCGCCCCGACGCCCTTTCACGACGACGGCCGCATCGACCACGATTCGATCGACCGCCTGGTCGACTTCTACCTGGGCTGCGGCGCCAGCGGCATCACCGTGCTCGGCCAGCTCGGCGAGGCGGCCAAGCTCGAGCACGCCGAGAGCCTGGACGTGGCCTCGCGGATCATCCGCCGCGCGGGCTCGCTGCCGGTGATCGTCGGCGTCTCGTCCCCGGGCTTTGCGGCGATGCGCGCCCTCACGCGCGAGGTGATGGAGCGCGGCGCCGCGGGGGTGATGATCGCGCCGCCCAACACCTTGCGCACCGACGAGCAGATCGTCGGCTACTACCGGCAGGCGGTCGAGGCGATCGGCGCCGACGTCCCCTTCGTGCTGCAGGATTACCCGCTGACCTTCAGCGTCCAGATGACGCCGGCGGTGATCCGCCGGATCCACACCGAGCTGCCGAGCTGCAGCATGCTCAAGCACGAGGACTGGCCCGGGCTCGAGAAGATCAGCACGCTCAAGACCTGGGTGCGCGAGGGGGCGATGCGGCCGCTGCCGATCCTCGTCGGCAACAACGGCCTCTTCCTCGACTACGAGATGGAGCGCGGCGCCGACGGCGCCAACACCGGCTACGCGTTCCCGGACATGCTCGTCGACGTGGTGCGGATGTCCAGGGCCGGTGAGCGCGAGGCGGCGCACGATCTCTTCGACGCCCACCTGCCGCTGATGCGCTACGAGCAGCAGCCGGGCGTCGGTCTCTCGGTGCGCAAGTACGTGCTGCACCGGCGCGGGCTGCTCGCTTCGGCGGCGCTGCGCGTTCCCGCGACGCCCATGAGCGCGGCTGCACGCGCCGAAGTCGAGCATCTGCTGACGCGGCTGGCGCGCCACGACGCGCGCGCGCGGCTGCCTCAGGTCGAGTAGTCGCCGCTGGCCTCGGGCTGGTAGTGCAGCGCGACGATCTCGGCGCGGTGCTCGCGGCCGTCGGGCGTGGACCAGCGGATCTTGTCGCCGACACGGCAGCCAAGCAGCGCCGAGCCGACCGGCGAGAGCGCCGAGACGAAGCCGGTCTCCGGGTTGGCATCCGCCGGATAGCACGGCACCAGCTTGCGGCGCTCGCCGCTGTCGGCGTCGGCCACCTCGACCTGCGAATACATCGTGACGACGTCGGCATCGACCTCGCGCGAAGGCACGAGGTCGGCGCCGTCCAGCAGGTCCGACAGCGAGGCGCTGGCGGGGCTCTGGCCGCGACGCAGCAGGGCGGCCAGGCGGACGTGGTCGAGTTCGGTGAGGGTGCGGTCACCGATGGGGTCGGCATTCATGGTCGTTCCTTTCGCAGGGTCGGGGCGGCGCGTGCGCGCAGCCGTCAGCGCTTGAAGCTGGGCCCGGCGATCAGGAGTGCGCGAAGAAGCGGAGGGTGGAGGATCGCCGGGCCGAGGACTGGGCTGCCGGCGATCGACCGACGGCAGCAAGCGCATCCCGGCGCATCGCGGCGGGATGGTGCAGTTCGGTCATGCACAAGTTGTCCACGCGCGGATTGTAGCCGCTGCCCTGGATTCGGTGTGCGACTCGGTGTGCGCCCGCACGTCACGAATGCGTGAAGAAAGGGGCGAGAAAGGGGCAAGAAGGGGCGGTCAGCGCACGCGGCTCGCCGTGGCCGCTGCGCCGTCATCGGCGATCGTCGCGGCGGTGGCTGCCGGGATGCGGCGCCGCGATCTCAGTCGGTCGGCGGGGTCTTCGTCCCCTGGGCCAGGCCCGGGATTCCGGCATCGGCGAGCAACGCGCGCATCGCGTCGATCACGGCCTGGGGCTGATCGCGATGCGGCGAGTGACCGCAGCGCGGCAGCACGAGCACGCGCGTGCCCGGAACGCGCTCCTGGATGCCGTGGACCTGCGCGAGCGTGCCGTATTCGTCGTCCTCGCCCTGGATCGCCAGCAGCGGGCAGCGGATCGTCCCGATCTCGTCGGCGATCGACCAATGCCGGAACTCGGGCAGCAGCCAGACGTCGTTCCAGCCGCCGAAGGCCGAATCCGGGTCGTCGTGGTGGCGTGCCAGGCGCTCGCGCAGGTCGGTCTCGCGGTAGGCGTCGCGCGCCTTGGCGATGCTGGCCACCGAGATGTCCTCGACCAGGATGTGCGGCGCCAGCAGCACCGCGCCCGCCAGCGCCTGCGGGAAGCGTGCCGCGTAGAGCAGCGCGATCGAGCCGCCGTCGCTGTGCCCGAGCAGCCAGGGTGGTGCGTGCTGCACGTCGACGTCCAGGGCCGCGAGCAGCGCCGGCAGCAGTTCGTGCGCCTGACGGTGCATGAAGTCGGGCAGCCAGGCTTCGTCGGAGGCGCGCGGCGTGCTGCGACCGTAGCCCGGGCGTGAGTAGACGAGGCCGCGCAGGTCCAGCGCCTCGCACAGCCGCGCCGGGAAGTCGCGCCACATCGACACCGAACCCAGGCCCTCGTGCAGGAAGACGACGAGCGGGCGGTCCCGGCGCTGCGCGCGCAGCCAGACATGCTCGATGCGGACGCGCCGGCCCGCCCAGTCGACGTCGATGAAGCTGCTCACGGGCGCGCCTTTAGCGGCTGGTACCTTCACGCTCGCGCAGCTTGAAGCGCTGGATCTTGCCGGTGGCGGTCTTCGGCAGCTCGGTGACGAACTCGATCAGCCGCGGGTACTTGTAGGGCGCCAGCTTGTCCTTGACGAAGGCCTTGAGCTCTTCCTCGCTGGCGTGCGCGCCGGCCTTGAGGACGACGAAGGCCTTGGTCTTGACGAGGCCGTCGGCGTCGGTGACGCCGATGACTGCCGCTTCCAGCACCGCCGGGTGCTGCACGAGTGTGGCCTCGACCTCGAAGGGGCTGACGTAGATGCCGCTGACCTTGAGCATGTCGTCGCTGCGACCGCCGTAGGTGTAGGTGCCGTCCGGATTCTTGACGTACTTGTCGCCGCTCTTGGTCCAGCCGCCCTGGAAGGTCTCGCGCGACTTGGCGCGGTTGCCCCAGTACATGATGGCGGCACTCGGACCCTGGATGTAGAGGTCGCCGATCTCGCCGTCGGGCACCGGATGGCCGTCCTCGCCGCGCAGCTCGACCTCGTAGCCGGGCACCACCCAGCCGGTGCTGCCGTAGCGCACGCGATCGGGCAGGTTGCTGATGAAGATGTGCAGCATTTCGGTCGAGCCGATGCCGTCGACGATGTCGACGCCGAAGTGCGCCTTGAAGCGCTCGCCCAGCTCGGCCGGCAGCGCCTCGCCGGCCGATGACACCAGGCGCAGCGCGACCTCGCTGCGCGCGGGCAGCGCGGGCGAGGCGAGCATCCCGGCAAAGCCCGTCGGTGCGCCGAAGAAGACGGTCGGCTTGGGGCAGCTGCCGCTGGCCGTGTGGCCGAGCCAGCGGCGGAAGGTCGCCTCGGGGGTCGGGCGCTCGGCCATCAGCACGGTGCTGGCGCCGGCGCTCATCGGGAAGGTCAGCCCGTTGCCCAGGCCATAGGCGAAGAAGAGCTTGGCGCCGGAGAAGCAGACGTCGTTCTCGCTCAGGCGCAGGATCCCGAGGCCGTAGAGCTCGCTCGTCCAGTAGGGGTTGCCATGCGTGTGCACCGCGCCCTTGGGCCGGCCGGTCGATCCGCTCGAATAGAGCCAGAAGCCGGGATCGTCGGGCGCGGTCGCTGCGGGTTTGGTCGCCGGGTCGTGCGCGGCGAGGAAGGCCTCGAAGTCGACCTCGATCGGCTGCAGCGGCGCCGAGGGTCGCGCGATGATGACCTTCTCGAGTTCGTGATCGCTCTTGACCATCGCTGCCGCCAGCGTCGGCAGCAGCGCGCCCGAGACCAGCGCCGCCTGCGCGCGGCTGTGCTCGAGCATGTAGGCGTAGTCGTCGGCGGTGAGCAGCGTGTTCACCGCCACCGGCACGAGGCCGGCGTACATCGCGCCGAGGAAGGCCACCGGCCACTCGCACTGGTCCTGCATCAGCAGCAGCACGCGCTCCTCGCGCTTGAGGCCCAGGCCGCGCAGGCCCGCGGCCATGCGGCGCACGCGCTCGTCGAGCGCGCCGTAGCTCAGGCTGCCGTAGTCGTCGATGAAGGCAGCCTTGGAGGCACGGCCCGCGTTTCGCTGGAGCAGATGGGCGGCGAAGTTGAAGCGCTCGGGCGGCGGAGGGACTTGGCTGGCAGGCATGAGGAGTCTCCGAGTACGTGATGTGGTCTTGTGTCGAAATGCACTATGTTGCGCATTATCCCCGGAATGGGACCGGCAACCCAGTTGGGACTATAAGTCCGTCGCGAGGGAAGACGCATCTCGGAAAATGGATATGCAAAAAAGTGCTTGCACTCGTCAAATACATGCAGTATGATGCGTGTCATTCGAAGGCGACTTGCCCAATCCCGCCAATCCGCGCACCCTTGCATCAGGGTGCCGCCTCACAGCCCAGACAGGAGACCTCGATGACCGCTGCCACGCCCCGCGTCAACTACCAGACCCATCCCGATCGCTACCACCACTGGAAGCTGAGTTTCGACGGTGAGATCGCCCGTCTGGCGATGGACGTCGACGCCGACGCCGGCCTGCGCGAGGGCTACAAGCTCAAGCTCAACAGCTACGACCTGGGCGTGGACATCGAGCTCTCGGACGCACTCAACCGCATCCGCTTCGAGCACCCCGAGGTGCGAACCGTCATCGTCACGAGCCTCAAGGACAAGGTCTTCTGCTCGGGCGCGAACATCTTCATGCTGGGTCTCTCCAGCCACGCCTGGAAGGTCAATTTCTGCAAGTTCACCAACGAGACGCGCAACGGCATCGAGGACGCCTCCAGCCACTCGGGCCTGAAGTTCATCGCCGCGGTCAACGGTTCCTGCGCCGGCGGCGGTTACGAGCTCGCGCTGGCCTGCGACGAGATCATCCTTGTCGATGACCGCAACAGTGCCGTGAGCCTGCCCGAGGTGCCGCTGCTGGGCGTGCTGCCGGGCACCGGCGGCCTCACGCGCGTGACCGACAAGCGCCACGTGCGCCACGATCTGGCGGACATCTTCTGCACCACCAACGAGGGCGTGCGCGGCCAGAAGGCCAAGGACTGGCGGCTGGTCGACGAGATCGCGAGGCCCGCGCAGTTTGCCGCCGTCGTGCAGCAGCGGGCGCAGGAGCTCGCCGCGGGCAGCGACCGTCCGGCCGGTGCCAAGGGCGTGACGCTGGCGCCGCTGGCCAAGACGATCGAGGCCGACGCGCTGCGCTACCCGCACGTCACGGTCGAGATCGACCGCAACGCGCGCGTCGCGACCCTGACCATCAAGGGCCCTGGCGGCGCGCAGCCGAAGGACGTTGCCGGGATCGAGGCGCTGGGTGCCGACTGGTACCCGCTGGCGATGGCCCGCCAGCTCGACGACGCCATCCTCGAGCTGCGCACCAACGAGCTCGACATCGGCCTGTGGCTCGTGAAGACCGAGGGCGACGTCGCCGCGGTGCGCGCGATGGACGAGCTGCTGAAGGCCAACGCCGGCCACTGGCTGGTGCGCGAGACCGTCGGCCTGCTGCGCCGCACCTTCAGCCGCCTGGACGTCTCCAGCCGCAGCCTGTTCGCGCTCGTCGAGCCGGGTTCCTGCTTCGCGGGCAGCCTGCTCGAGCCGGCGCTGGCCTGCGACCGCATCTACATGCTCTCGCAGCCGGGCGACGCCAAGGCGGCGACGCTGGTCGTCGGCGAGGTCAACTTCGGCCAGTACCCGATGGCCACCGGCCAGTCGCGCCTGGGACGGCGCTTCTACGAGGAGCAGCCGGCGCTCGAGGCGCTGCGCGCGAAGATCGGCCAGCCGCTGGACGGCGAGGCGGCGCTCGCGCTCGGCCTCGTGACCAGCGCGCCGGACGACATCGACTGGGCCGACGAGACCCGCATCGCGATCGAGGAGCGCGTCGCGATGAGCCCCGATGCCCTTACCGGCATGGAGGCCAACCTGCGCTTCAACGGACGCGAGACCATGTTCACGCGCATCTTCGGGCGTCTGACCGCCTGGCAGAACTGGATCTTCCAGCGCCCCAACGCCGTCGGCGAGAAGGGCGCGCTCAAGGTCTACGGCAAGGGCGAGAAGGCAGCCTTCGACTGGAACCGCGTCTGAAGCGGCGCGATCCGACGCACGGTGACGACGACATACGAGGACACAAGGAGCAAGCGATGAGCAGCATCAACTACAGCGAGAAGATCCCCAACAACGTCAACCTGAGCGAGGACCGCACGCTGCAGCGCGCGCTCGAGCAGTGGCAGCCCAATTACCTGAACTGGTGGAACGAGACCGGCCCCGAGGGCAGCACCAACTTCGACGTCTACCTGCGCACCGCGGTCAGCGTCGACCCGCAGGGCTGGGCGCAGTTCGGCTACGTCAAGATGCCCGACTACCGCTGGGGCATCTTCCTGAATCCGCCCGAGCAGGACCGCAAGATCCACTTCGGCGACCACAAGGGCGAGGATGCTTGGCAGGAGGTTCCCGGCGAGCACCGCGCCAACCTGCGCCGCATCATCGTCACCCAGGGCGACACCGAGCCGGCCAGCGTCGAGCAGCAGAAGCACCTGGGCCACACGGCGCCCAGCCTCTACGACCTGCGCAACCTCTTCCAGGTCAACGTCGAGGAAGGCCGCCACCTGTGGGCGATGGTCTACCTGCTGCACAAGTACTTCGGCCGCGACGGCCGCGAGGAAGGCGAGGCGCTGCTCGAGCGCCGCAGCGGCGATCAGGACAATCCGCGCATCCTCGGCGCCTTCAACGAGAAGACGCCCGACTGGCTGTCCTTCTTCATGTTCACCTACTTCACCGACCGCGACGGCAAGTACCAGCTCTGCGCGCTGGCCGAGAGCGGCTTCGACCCGCTGGCGCGCACGACGCGCTTCATGCTGACCGAAGAGGCGCACCACATGTTCGTCGGCGAGTCGGGGGTGAGCCGCATCGTGCAGCGCACCTGCCAGGTGATGAACGAGCTCAAGACCGATGATCCGGCCAAGCTGCGTGCTGCCGGCGTCATCGACCTGCCGACGATCCAGCGTTACCTGAACTTCCACTTCTCGGTGACGATCGACCTCTTCGGCGCCGACCAGAGCAGCAACGCCGCGACCTTCTACAGCGCGGGTCTGAAGGGCCGCTTCGACGAGGGCAAGCGCGACGACGACCACGTCCTCAAGGGCGACACCTACAAGGTGCTCGAGGTGCAGGACGGCAAGCTCGTCGAGAAGGAGGTGCCGATGCTCAACGCGCTCAACGAGGTGCTGCGCGACGACTACATCAAGGACTCGATCAGTGGCGTCAACCGCTGGAACAAGGTGATCGAGAAGGCCGGCATTCCCTTCCGCCTGAAGGTGCCCCACAAGGCCTTCAACCGCCAGATCGGCGCTCTGGCCGGCCTGCGCGTCTCGCCCGAGGGCCGTCCGGTCAGCGAGGCCGAGTGGCAGGCCAACGTCAACCAGTGGCTGCCCAGCGCCGAGGACCGCGCCTTCGTCGCGAGCCTGATGGGGCGCGTCGTCGAGCCGGGCAAGTTCGCCAACTGGATCGCGCCGCCGGCCATTGGCATCAACCGCCAGCCGATCGACTTCGAGTACGTCCGCTTCGGCTGAACGCCAGGCGCCCTGCCCGCACGTCCGCAGCGACCCGGGGGCAGGGCGAGGGCCGGCTGCATCCGCAGACCTGCTGAGCGCCGCCGCCACCGGCCACGCCCGCGGTGCTAGGGAGCGGCGAGGGCCTCTGCGCGCCCGGGCATCTGCAGCAGTTCGAGCCAGCCCTGGGAGACCGCTTCGGCGAGCGTGGCCGGCAGCAGGCCCGGCCCGGGCTGGGACCCTGCCGCCGGGCGCACGCCCACCCAGGTATTGCGGCCGCGACGCTTGGCCTCGTAGAGACACTGGTCGGCCAGCCTGAGCGAGATCTCCCAGCGCGTGCGGTCGGGGGCTGCCGGATACAGGGGAAAGCCGGCGAAGCCCAGCGAGCAGCTGCACCGCAGCTCCCGGCCATCGTCGAGCACGAAGCGGTGCGCGGCCACCTGCGCGCGGATGCGCTCGGCCAGCGCCATCCCGTCTTCGACCGGACTCTGGCGCACCACGAGCAGGAACTCCTCGCCCCCCCAGCGGACGGCGGTGTCGGTGTCGCGGCAGATGCCGCGCAGAATGCTGCCGAACTGCTCCAGCACGCGGTCACCGCTCTCGTGTCCGCAGTGGTCGTTGATCTGCTTGAACTCGTCGATGTCGATCATGATCAGGACCAGCTGCGCGTCGCGGCCGACCGCCGCGCCGCGGGCCAGCAGCCCGGCCTGCGTGTGCGAGCGCCGCAGCGCTGCCACGTCTTCGGCGATGCGCTCGGCCAGGTAGCGCCGGTTCCTGAGCCCGGTCAGGGCGTCGGTCAGCGAGAGCTCGGCCAGCGAGGCGTTCGCAGCCTGCAGCGCGCGGTTGGCCTCGGAGAGCTCGCGTGTGCGTGTCGCCACGAGCCCGGCCAGCTGCCGGTTGCGTGCGCGCAGCGCGGCCGAGCGCCAGCCGGCCAAGCCGAACATCACGAGCACTGCCGCCAGCGTCCAGGCCAGGTAGGCCAGCGGCGTGCGGTACCAGGGAGGCAGGACGCGAAAACCCCATTCGCCCTCGCTGCTGATGCGGCCGTAGGCGTTGATCGCGCGGACGCGAAAGCGGTAGTCGCCTTCGCGCAGGTTGGTGTAGTCGAGGTAGGGTTCGGCCATCGGCGCACTCCATTGCCGTTCCAGGCCCTCGAGCAGGACCTGGTAGCGATGGGGTCGCTGCCCGTAGGCCGGCGCCGCGAACTCGAAGCGCAGCGCGTTGTGGGTCGATTCGATAGCGGGCGGCGCCGGCTGCCCGCTGCCGCCGAAGTGCAGCTTGCCGTCGCGTCCGACCACGCGCCGGACGACCGCTTCGAATGGCTGGTGCCCTGAAGGCGTGCGCTTCGGGTCGAGGCGGATCAGCCCCTGGTCGCCACCGATCCAGATGGCGTCCTCCTCGACGACGAAGACCGACTGCCCGACCCCGGCGAGCTCGACCAGCGGCCCCGAGTCCCAGCGGTAGCGGCTCGCGCGCGCGTCGACCGGCACCGCGGCGCCGCTCTCGAGGGTGGTCCGGGCCGCGTCCTGGCTGAACATCCAGACCCTGCCGCTGCCGTCCTCGGTCAACCCGAAGACCTCCCGCTGCTGCGACCCGAAGAGGCCCGTGAAACGTGGGTCGGGACCGAAGCGCGCGGTCGCGGCGTCGAAGCGGAACACGCCCTGGATCGTCGCGAAGGCCGGCTCGCCGCCGATCTCGTAGACGAAGGCCGGGCCCGGCGGCAGCCCCTGCCCGACGCCGAAGCGGCGTGCCCGGCCGGCTGCCAAAGGATCCAGCGCCCCGTCGCGCAGCAGCGGCAGTTCGATCGCGCCGGCCGCTGGCGTTCCCAGCCATAGCCGTCCGTCGTCGTGCTCGAAGATGCCTCGCACCTCCTCGTGCAGGCCTTGCACCGCGCCCTCGTCGATCCATTGCGCTGCCTGCAGGCGCATCGTCGCCAGACCGTCGCTCATCCCGACGTAGACGCGGCGGGGGTCCAGCCGCGAGCGCTGCAGAGAGGTCGCCGTCTGCGCCGATGGCCGCACGAGGCGCCAGCCGTCCCGGCGCAGCTCGTGCACCCCGCGCATGCCGCCCGCGAGCAGCGCGTCATCGATCCCCAGCAGGGCCCAGACCGGGCCGGTGACCTCGGGCACGGGCTCGAAGTGCGCCGCCCGGCCGCGGTTCTCGCGCAGGCGGTAGAGGCCCTGCATCGTGCCCGCGTAGAGGATGCCCCGATGCCGACGCAGGGCGATCACACCGCCCTCCAGCCCGTTGAGCGCGTTGAAGCGGGTCAGCGGCTCCGTGACCTCGGCGCGTGCCACGCCCTCGTCCAATGCCATCCAGAGCCCGCCCTGGCGGTCCTGCTTCAGCGCATACACCGTCGGCCCGGGGAGCCCGCCGGACTTGTCGATCCGCCCGACCAGTCGGGCCTGCGCGTCGAACAGGAAGATGCCGCCAAGCAGGGTCGCGGCGACCAGGCGCCCGTCGGCCAGCCGCGTGCCGCTGTAGAACTCGGCGGCTGACAGCTCGGCGTCGGCGTCGGTCGGCCATGGGGTCAGCCTGCCCTCGGCGAGGCGGAAGAAGCCCTGCGTGCGCGTGCCGATGAGCAGCGCGCCGCGATCGCTGCCATCGCCCTCGGGCCAGGCGAACACGGCCGCCACCTTCTCGCCGGCCAGGCGTTCGCCCTCGGGGATCAGGCGCAGGCGGTCATCGACGAGTTCGAGCAGGCCGCGGCCGACTTCGCGCACGTAGAGCCGGTCGCGCGCCATGTGCGCCGAGTGGAAGGCGCTGCCGGCGTCCCAGACGCGGGTCCCATCGCGTCCGATGCGGATCAGGCGCTTGAAGCTCGAGAAGATGACGCCGTCGGCACTGGCGTAGGTGCTCCAGACGTCGCCGAAGTCGCGCTGGTCCTCGGGCACGCGCTCGAGCAGCGACATGTATCGCATGATGCCCTGGCCGTCGGGGGCGAGGTATCCGATCTCGCCGACCCCGCCGACGTACACGCGGCCGTCGGCGCCCAGTGCCAGCGAGCGGATCGTGCTGCGGCCGGGTGTCGTGATCATGCGCCAGCCGACGCCGTCGAACTCGATCACGCCGTTGTCCGTGCTGCCGAAGTACATCACACCGCGGCGGTCCTGGACGATCGCCCAGGTCTGGACGGCGCCGCCCTGGCCCAGGACATCGTGGATGCGCAGCAGCGGCAAGCCGGCTTCGCCGGGCGCGGCCGCTGCCGTGGGCAGTGCGAGCGCCAGGAGCGTCGTCGCGAGCGCCGTCAGCAGCGGCAGCAGCAGCTCCCGCATGCGTCGGCAATCCCATCCTCCGGACATGGCGACCCTGAACCTGTCGATGGCGCGCTCCGGCGCGCAGTATCGGCCAAGACCTGCAGCGCCCGAGTGTGACCTTCCACCGGAAGGCGAACCCTAGAATCGGCGCCGACGGCCAGGGTCGATCGGTCCGATGACTGGTTGCGCGGACGGCCCTCGCTTCCCTGCCGGAGACACCATGCCCACGCTCAGCTCCAAGCTCAACGTCCGCTCCGAGGAGTTCAAGGCCGCGAGCACACAGATGCGCCAGCAGGTCGCGGACCTGGGCGCCAGGCTGCGGCAGAACGCCGAGGGCGGTGGCGCGGCGGCGCGCGCTCGCCACGCGGCGCGCGGCAAGCTGCTGCCGCGCGAGCGCGTCGAGATGCTGCTGGACCCCGACACGCCCTTCCTCGAGGTCGGCGCGCTGGCGGCGCTCAACGTCTACGACAACGCCGCGCCCGGCGCCGGGATCATCGCCGGCGTTGGCCGCGTGGCCGGCGTCGAGTGCGTGATCGTCTGCAACGACGCCACCGTCAAGGGCGGCAGCTACTTCCCGCTCACGGTGAAGAAGCACCTGCGCGCGCAGGAGATCGCCGAGCAGAACCGCCTGCCCTGCGTCTACCTCGTCGACTCCGGCGGTGCCAACCTGCCGACGCAGGATGAGGTCTTCCCCGACCGCGAGCACTTCGGCCGCATCTTCTACAACCAGGCCAACCTGAGCGCCAAGGGCATCCCGCAGATCGCGGTCGTGATGGGCAGCTGCACCGCCGGCGGCGCCTACGTGCCGGCGATGAGCGACGAGGCGATCATCGTGCGCAACCAGGGCACGATCTTCCTCGGCGGCCCGCCGCTGGTGAAGGCGGCGATCGGCGAGATCGTCTCGGCCGAGGATCTCGGCGGCGGCGACGTGCACACGCGGCTTTCGGGCGTGGCCGACCACCTCGCGGACAACGACCTGCACGCGCTGGCGCTCGCGCGTCGCATCGTCGGCAAGCTGAACTGGCGCAAGCCCGACCAGCTCGTGCTGCAGCCTTCGCGGCCGCCGCTCTACGACCCGCAGGAACTGCACGGCGTGATTCCGGCCGACCCGCGCAAGCCCTACGACGTGCGCGAGGTGATCGCGCGCGTGGTCGACGGCAGCGAGTTCGACGAGTTCAAGGCGCGCTTCGGCACGACGCTCGTGTGCGGCTTCGCGCACATCGAGGGCATGCCGCTGGGCATCGTCGCCAACAACGGCATCCTGTTCTCGGAGAGCGCGCAAAAGGGCGCGCACTTCATCGAGTTGTGCTGCCAGCGCCGCATCCCGCTCGTCTTCATCCAGAACATCACCGGCTTCATGGTCGGCCGCAAGTACGAGAACGAGGGCATCGCCCGCCACGGCGCGAAGATGGTGACGGCAGTGGCCACCGCCACCGTCCCGAAGTTCACACTGATCATCGGCGGCAGCTTCGGCGCCGGCAACTACGGCATGTGCGGGCGCGCCTACTCGCCGCGCTTCCTGTGGATGTGGCCGAGTGCCCGGGTCTCGGTGATGGGCGGCGAGCAGGCGGCCAACGTGCTGGCCACCGTCAAGCGCGATGCGATCGAGGCCAAGGGCGGCCACTGGAGTGCAGAGGAGGAAGCTGCGTTCAAGCGGCCCATCCTGGACCAGTACGAGCACCAGGGGCACCCGTACTACGCCAGCGCCCGGCTCTGGGACGACGGCGTCATCGATCCTGCCGACACGCGCCGCGTGCTGGCGCTCTCGATCTCGGCAAGCCTGAACGCGCCGATCCCCGAGAAGCCCGCCTTCGGCGTCTTCCGCATGTGACGTGGATACGCGAGCTGCGTTGAAGCACGAAGCGCGGACCCGGCCCGAAGGCTCGTCCGATCGGAAGGAGGAGCCACGGTGGAAAGCACGCTGAATGCCCTGGACATGACGCAGCTCGTGGCGCTGGCGGCGGCGCTCGGTTTCGGCAGCGGCATGCGGCTCTACGCGGTCGTCTTCCTCACCGGCGCGGCCGGGGCGCTGGGCTGGGTGCCGCTGCCGCCGGGGCTTGCCGTGCTGCAGAACCCGATCCTGATGACGGTCTCGGGCGTGCTGGTGGCGCTCGAGTTCTTCGCCGACAAGATCCCGGCGCTCGACTCGATCTGGGACACGGTGCACACCTTCATCCGCATCCCTGCGGGGGCGGCGCTCGCCGCCGCGGTCTTCGGGGGCGATCACGCAACCTGGGCGGTCGTCGCCGGCCTGCTCGGCGGCACGCTCGCGGCGACGGCGCACACGGCCAAGGCGAGCACGCGTGCGGCGGTCAACACCTCGCCCGAGCCCTTCTCCAACATCGGCCTGTCACTGCTGGGCGACGTCTCGGTGCCCGCGCTGCTGTGGCTGGCCTGGGAACACCCGTTCTGGTTCTTCGCGGCGCTCGCGGTGGCCCTGGTCGTCGCCGTCGCGCTGATCGTCGTGATGTTCAGGTTCGTGCGCGCGCTCTGGCGGCGCGTCCGCGGCGGCAAGGTCGATCCCGAACCCGTTGCCGCGTTGCCGAGGTGAGGTCGATGTTCCAGAAGATCCTGATTGCCAACCGCGGCGAGATCGCGTGCCGCATCGCCGCCACCGCGCGGCGCCTGTCGATCCGCACTGTCGCCGTCTACTCTGACGCCGACGCGCGTGCGCGCCACGTGCTCGCCTGCGACGAGGCGGTGCACATTGGCGCCAGCGCGCCGCCCGAGAGCTATCTGCGCTGGCGACGCATCCTCGACGCCGCACGCGCGACCGGTGCCCAGGCGGTGCACCCGGGCTACGGCTTCCTCTCGGAGAACGAGGCCTTCGCGCGCGCGTGCGAGGAAGCCGGCCTCGTCTTCATCGGCCCGCCCCCGCAGGCGATCGCGGCGATGGGCGACAAGTCCGCGGCCAAGACGCTGATGGCAGGCGCCGGCGTTCCGCTCGTTCCCGGCTATCACGGGCAGGACAACGACCCGGCGCTGCTCGCGCGCGAAGCAGAGGCGATCGGCTACCCGGTGCTGATCAAGGCCAGCGCCGGCGGCGGCGGCAAGGGGATGCGCCGCGTCGAGCGCGCCTCCGACTTCGCCACCGCGCTGGCCGCCTGCCAGCGCGAGGCGCAGGCCGCGTTCGGCAATGCGCATGTGCTCATCGAGCGCTACGTGACGCGGCCAAGGCACATCGAGATCCAGGTCTTCGCCGACAGCCACGGCAACGTGATCCACCTCGGCGAGCGCGACTGCTCGGTGCAGCGCCGCCACCAGAAGTTGCTCGAGGAATCGCCCGCGCCGGGCCTGAGCGAGAAGCGTCGCGGCGAGATCGGCGCCGCGGCGGTGGCCGCGGCCAAGGCGGTGGGCTACGTCGGGGCCGGCACGGTCGAGTTCGTCGCCGAGGAGCTCGGCGACGGCGACATCCAGGCCTATTTCATGGAGATGAACACGCGGCTGCAGGTCGAGCATCCGGTGACCGAGGCCGTCACCGGGCTGGATCTCGTCGAATGGCAGCTGCGCGTGGCCGCAGGCGAGCGGCTGCCGCTGACGCAGGAACAGGTCAGCCTGCGCGGCCACGCGATCGAGGCGCGCATCTGCGCCGAGAACCCGGAGAAGGATTTCCTGCCCGCCACCGGCCTGCTCCGCGTGATGCGCTGGCCCGGGCACGTGAGCTTCACACCCGACGAAGTGCTGCCGCGCGTGGACACCGGTTTCGGCGAGGGCGATGCGATCAGCGCCTTCTACGACTCGATGATCGCCAAGCTGATCGTCTGGGGGCAGACGCGCGCGCAGGCGCTGGCGCGCCTGGACGCAGCGCTGCGCGACACGCACATGGTCGGGCTGCAGAGCAACGTCGCCTTCCTGCGCCGCGTCGTCGCGACGCGCGCCTTCGCCACCGCGGACCTCGACACCGCGCTGATCGAGCGCGCGCGCGGCGAGCTCTTCGGTCAGCCGTCGCTGCCGCCCGAGGTCGCTGCCGCGGGCGTGTTCGCGCACCTGCGCGCCGCCGAGCAGGCGCTGCAGGACGCAGACCCCTGGTCGCGCCGCGACGGCTGGCGGCTGCACGGTGGCGCGCAGCGGCGCCTGGATCTCGTGCTCGACGGGCAGGCGCTGGCGGCCAAGCTGGAGCGCCTGCACGACGGCAGCGTGATCCTGCAGATCGGCGAGCAGCGCTGGCCGATCAGCGCGCGCGCGCTCGACGCCGACACGCACGAGGTGCAGCTCGGCGAGCAGCAGCTGCGCCTGGCGGTGTACGCCGAGGGCGAGCAGTACAGCATCTTCTCGAGCACGGGATCGGCACAGCTCGTGCGGCCCGATCCGCTCGCGCGCGCGGCCGAGCAGGGCGGGGACGACGGCGGGCTTGCGGCGCCGATGCCGGGCAAGCTCATCGCCTTCCTCGTCGCGGCCGGAGAGGACGTCCGGCGCGGCCAGCCGCTGGCGGTGCTCGAGGCGATGAAGATGGAACACACGATCAGCGCGCCGCGCGACGGGCGCGTGCAGGAGCTCTTCTTCGCCCCTGGCGATCCCGTGCCCGAAGGCGCCGAGCTGCTGAGCCTGTCGGCAGCCGACGCGAAAGCCGGCACGACGGCCGGCGCGCAGGGCCAGGGCCAGGACCAGGACCGATGATTCCCGCGCGCGTCACCCTGGTCGAGGTCGGCCCGCGCGACGGGCTGCAGAACGAGTCGCAGCCGGTCTCGACGGCGCAGAAGATCGAGCTCGTGAACCGCCTGCAGGCAGCAGGCTGCCGCGAGATCGAGGTCACCAGCTTCGTGAGCCCGAAGTGGGTGCCGCAGATGGCCGACAACGCCGCGGTGCTGGCCGGGATCGAACGCCGCGCCGAGGTCCGCTACTCGGCGCTCACGCCCAACCTCAAGGGGCTGGAGGGTGCGCTGGCGGCGGGTGTGGACGAAGTCGTCGTCTTCGCCGCCGCGACCGAGGCCTTCAGCCGCCGGAACATCAACTGCTCGATCGCGGAGAGCATCGAGCGCTTCGTTCCGGTGGTGCAGCGCGCGCACGAAGCAGGCGTGAAGGTTCGCGCCGCGATCTCGTGCACGCTTGGCTGCCCCTACCAGGGCACGGTGACGCCCGACGAGGTCGAGCGCGTCGTGCGGCTGGTGAAGGGCATCGGCGTCGACCACTGCGGCATCGCCGACACCATCGGCACCGGCACGCCGCGCGCGGCGCAGGCGGTGATGGAACGTGCGCTGAAACACTATCCACTGGCCGAAGTCAGCGGACACTTTCACGATACCTACGGCCAGGCGCTGGCGAACATCCTTGCCTGCCTCGAGCTGGGCATCGCGACCTTCGACGCCAGCGTCGCCGGTCTCGGCGGTTGCCCCTACGCCAAGGGCGCGACCGGCAACGTCGCGACCGAGGATGTCGTCTTCATGCTGCACGGCATGGGCATCGAGACCGGCATCGAGCTCGATGCGCTCGTCGACACCGCCGCGTACATCTCCGGCGTCCTCGGGCGTGCGCCGGTGGCGCGGGTCAGTCGCGCGCTGCTGGCGCGGCGTGCGGCGGCGCAGGAGACTCGATGAAGAAGGAGCTTGCGTGACCGTGTCGTCGGAGGACCTGCAGAACCGCCCCGAGGGCTTCCAGCGCGTGGCGCGCGTGCTCGCCGAGCGCGGGCACCCGCATCCGGCGCGCTGGCTTGAGGTCAGCGCCCGCACCAGCCAGGAGGCCGCCGAAGCGCTCGGCGTCACCGTCGGCCAGATCGCCAAGAGCGTCGTCTTTCGCCGCAAGGCCGACGATGCCGCGGTGCTCGTCGTCGCCAGCGGCGACAAGCGCGTCGACGAGAAGCGCGTCGCGGCGATCACCGGCGCGCTCGCGCGCGCCGATGCCGATTTCGTCAAGGCCGCGACCGGCTTCTCGATCGGCGGCGTCTCGCCGGTTGCGCACCTGAAGCCGCCGGTGATCCTGATCGACCGCGAGCTCTTCCGCTTCGACCTGCTGTGGGCCGCGGCCGGGCATCCCAACGGTGTCTTCCCGCTCTCGCCGCAGCAACTGGTCGAGCTGACCGGCGCGCCGGTCGCCGACGTGGTGCAGGAGCCGAGGCCGGCATGAAACGCGTCGATTTCTGGTTCGATCCGCTCTCGCCTTTCGCCTATCTCGCGTTCGAGCGTCTGCCCGAGGCGCTGCAGGGCATCAGTCACGAGGTCGTGTACCGCCCGGTGCTGCTGCCGGCGCTGCTGCAGCAGCACGACAACAAGGGGCCGGCGGAGATCGAGCCCAAGCGCGTGTGGACCTTTCGCCACGTGCACTGGATCGCGCACCGGCATGGCATCCCGATCGACACGCCCGCGATGCATCCCTTCAACCCCCTGCCGCTGCTGCGCCTGGCGCTGGCCTGCGGACCGAACCGGCGCGTCGTCGAAGCCATCCTGCGCCACGTCTGGCGCGGCGGCGCCGATCCTGGTGATCCGACGCGGCTGGCCGCGCTGCAAGCCGAGCTCGCGCCGGGGCGCGACCCGAACGCCCCCGAGGTGAAGGACGCGCTGCGCGCCGAGACCGACGCGGCGATTGCACAAGGCGTCTTCGGCGTGCCGAGCTTCGGGCTCGAGGGCCGGGTCTTCTGGGGCCTGGACGCGCTGCCGATGCTCGCCGACGCACTCCGCGGCGACGCCTGGTTCGGCGGCCCCGTGTGGGAGCGCGAAGGCGCGCCGCGCCCGGGCGTGCAGCGGCGCTGAGGCTTCGGCCGGCCGCCGGCGACGCGTGACGCGCATCGCCGCCGCCGGCACCGACTCCACGATGCCCGTGGGGTGAAGCGATCGGCGGAACGCCGCGCTAATGGCCTTCGGGCAACGCGAACTCGCGCCTCGGCCCTGGGACTTTCCCCTAGAACATCCCCTCTTTCCCGGGGAAGAGGCAAGCTTTGTCAGCCTGCGTTGGCTGCGTGTCAGAGCAAGGTCAGTCCTTCGCTGAAAGATGCACACCTTGGCGCAGCGCCGTCCGCGTGCCATGCCGCCCCTGTCTGGAAGGAGACCGTCAATGCAAGCCGACCTGACGCAGCGAATCGCTGCGCACCCGAAATACCAGGAACTGAAGAGCAAACGAAGCAGCTTCGGCTGGGTGCTGACCATCGCGATGCTGGTCGTGTACTACGGCTTCATCCTGCTCGTGGCCTTCGACAAGGAACTGCTCGCCACCCGCATCGGCGAGGGCGTCACGACCTGGGGCATGCCGATCGGGCTTGCGGTCATCATCTTCACGATCGTGATCACCGCCATCTACGTGCGCCGGGCGAACAAGGAGTTCGACCAGCTTTCCGACGACATCAACCGTGAGGTGCTGCAGTGAGAACTTCCTCCAAGCTCGTGCTCGCGACCGCAGCGATCTGCGGCGGCACCTTCGCCACCGTCGCGCTGGCTGCCGGCGGCGACCTCGGCCAGGCCGAGAAGCAGGCGACCAACTGGACGGCCATCGGCATGTTCGGCGTGTTCGTCCTCTTCACGCTCTGGATCACGAAGTGGGCAGCCTCGCGCACCAAGAGCGCGGCCGACTTCTACACCGCCGGTGGCGGCATCACCGGCTTCCAGAACGGCCTGGCGATCGCCGGCGACTACATGTCGGCGGCCTCCTTCCTCGGCATCTCGGCCGCGGTGATGGCCACCGGCTTCGACGGCCTGATCTACTCGATCGGCTTCCTCGTCGGCTGGCCGGTCGTGACCTTCCTGCTCGCCGAGCGGCTGCGCAACCTCGGCAAGTTCACCTTCGCCGACGTCGCCGCGTTCCGCTTCGCGCAGACGCCGGTGCGCGTGTTCGCGGCCAGCGGCACGCTGGTGGTCGTGGCCTTCTACCTGATCGCGCAGATGGTCGGCGCCGGGCAGTTGATCAAGCTGCTCTTCGGCCTGGACTACATGGTCGCCGTCCTCCTCGTCGGCGTGCTGATGATGGTCTACGTGCTCTTCGGCGGCATGACGGCCACCACCTGGGTGCAGATCATCAAGGCCATCATGCTGCTCGGGGGCGCGACCTTCATGGCCTTCATGGTGATGGCCGAGTTCGGCTTCAGCCCCGAGGCGATGTTCGCGAAGTCGGTGCAGATCAAGACCGATCTCGCGGCGCAGTCGGGCAAGTCGCCCGAGGAGGCGGCCAAGATCGGCTTCTCGATCATGGGCCCGGGCGGCTTCGTGAAGGATCCGATCAGCGCGATCAGCTTCGGCATGGCGCTGATGTTCGGCACCGCCGGCCTGCCGCACATCCTGATGCGCTTCTTCACCGTCCCGAACGCCAAGGAAGCGCGCAAGTCGGTGCTGTGGGCAACGACCTGGATCGGATACTTCTACGTGCTGACCTTCATCATCGGCTTCGGCGCGATCGTCTTCGTGCTCACGAACCCGGGCTTCCTCGACGCGCAGGGCGGGCTCATCGGCGGCAGCAACATGGCCGCGGTGCACCTGGCCAACGCGGTGGGCGGCAACATCTTCCTCGGCTTCATCTCGGCGGTGGCCTTCGCGACCATCCTCGCGGTCGTGGCCGGCCTCACGCTCTCGGGCGCCTCGGCGGTCTCGCACGACCTCTACGACACGGTGTTCAAGAAGGGAACGGCCGACAGCGCCTCGGTGCTGCGCGTCTCGCGCATCACGACCGTGGGCCTGGGCATCGTCGCGGTGCTGCTGGGCATCGCCTTCGAGAAGCAGAACATCGCCTTCATGGTCAGCCTGGCCTTCGCGATCGCGGCCTCGGCCAACTTCCCGGTGCTGCTGATGAGCGTGCTCTGGAAGGGCTGCACGACGCGCGGTGCGGTGATCGGCGGCTTCCTCGGCCTGATCAGCTCGGTGGCGCTGACGGTGGTCTCGCCCGCGGTGTGGGAAGCCACGCTCGGCAACCCCAAGGGCTCGGCCTGGTTCCCCTACACGAGCCCCGCGCTCTTCAGCATGACGATCGGCTTCGTCGGCATCTGGCTGTTCTCGATCCTCGACAACAGCAAGCGCGCCGAGCAGGACAAGGCCGGCTTCCTCGCGCAGCAGGTGCGTTCGGAGACGGGCATCGGCGCGGCCGCCGCGTCCAGCCATTGAGCGCGCACGAGCGCTGCTGAAAAGGTGGACCGCAGGCCCGTGCACGGGGCCTGCGGTCCGTTTGCATTGCGGGCAGTCCCAAGGCCGATGACGACGACCGACCCCCAGCGCGAGATGCTCTCGGTGATGACGGCGCGCGTGCGCGACACCTTCGTGCGCAAGCCGCCCGTGCTCGACGGCGGCACCGACCTCGTCAGCGCCTGCCGCGAGCTGGCCGCGCAGCGCGCGACCGCGGCGCTGGTCAAGGACGTCCAGGACGGCGTCGAGCGTCTGGGCATCTTCACGACCACGGACCTGCGCGATGCGCTGCTGCGCGAGGTGCCGCCGCCGCAGCTGCCGCTGCGCGACGTCGCGCGCTTCGCGCTGATCGAGGTGCAGGCCGACGCCGAGGTCTTCGAGGCGCTGTGGCTGATGGTGCACCACCACGTGCACCGCGTGCTGGTGCGCGACGGCGAGCAGGTGCTGGGCCTGCTCGGTCAGCTCGACCTGGTGAGCTTCGTCGCCAACCATTCCTACCTCGCCGCGCAGCAGATCGAGCACGCGCAGGGCGTGGCCGAGCTCGGCGCCGCGGCGCGACGCATCGACGAGATGATCGGGCTGCTGCACGGCAGCGGCGTGCGCGTCGAGCGCATCGCGCGCATCGTCACCGAGCTCAACCGGCGCCTGTTCGCGCGTCTGTGGGCGCTGCTGGCGCCGCCGGAGCTGGCGGCCAACAGCTGCCTGCTGGTGATGGGCAGCGAGGGTCGGGGCGAACAGATCCTGAAGACCGACCAGGACAATGCGCTGCTGCTGCGCGACGGCTTCGAGTTCGAGGGACTGGCCGGCGTCGCGACGCACTTCGCCGCGGCGCTCGCCGAATTCGGCTACCCGCCCTGTCCGGGCGGGATCATGGTGACGAACCTGCGCTGGCGTCAGCCGCTCTCGAGTTTTCGCGAAACGCTGCGGCAGTGGCTCTACGGCCACGACCCGGAAGGGCCGATGAACCTGGCGATCTTCTTCGACGCCGCGGCGGTCGCCGGCGACGCGAGCCTGCTGGCGGACGCGCGCGATCACTTGGACAGGCTGCTCTCGGGGCAGGACCAGTACCTGGCACGCTTTGCCGCCGCGGCCGACCAGTTCAAGGAACCCGGCAACTTCTGGACGCGGCTGGCCGGCGGACGCAAGGGGCGCGACGAGACGCCGCTGGACCTGAAGAAGCTCGGCACCTTCCCGATCGTTCACGGCGTGCGGGCGCTGGCGCTGCAGTACCACGTGCGCGAGCAGGGAACCGCGGCGCGGCTGCAGGCGCTGCAGGCCGCGGGGCGCATCGACGCCACCCTGGCGCGCGACCTGCTGGACGCGCTGCATTTCCTGATGGCGCTGCGCCTCACCCACCAGCTGCGCCAGCGCGCCGGCGGCGCGCAGCCGGGCAATGAGGTGCGACCCTCGGAGCTGGGTGCGCTCGAGCGCGAGCCGCTGCACGACGCGCTGGCGATCGTGAAGCGCTTCCGCGGCTTCCTGCGCCAGCATTTCCACCTCGACCGACTGTAGCGCCGAGCGCCGGCCATGAAGCGCAGCCCCGTCGTCCAACGCCTGCTGGCGCTGTTCGTCGCCGGGTGGCTGGTGTTCGACTTTCCGCTGGCGCAGCTCTGGGTGCGGCATCCGGTCGCGGTGTTCGCGCTCTGGGCGGCGGTGATCGCGGCGCTGGCCTGGGTGATGGAGCGCGGCGATGAATGACGCCGCCGCGGGCGCGCTGCCGGGCCTCGCGCTGTCGTCGGCGCTGTCACCCGTGCTGGTGGTCGGCGCGTCGTTTGCCTACCTGCTGGCGCTGTTCGCGGTTGCCGCCTGGGCCGATCGGCGCGCCGATGCCGGGCGCAGCGTGATCGCCAACGGCTGGGTCTACGCGCTCTCGATGGGCGTGTACTGCAGCGCCTGGACCTACTTCGGCAGCGTCGGCCGCGCCGCGAACACTGGCGTCTGGTTCCTGCCGATCTACCTGGGGCCCACGCTGGCGATGGTGCTGGCCTGGGCCGTGCTGCGCAA
>Ga0209096_1000118_pt1 | contig 121248 bp, 112 predicted proteins | sample AD_UKC034_MetaG_FD_184407 | JGI IMG/M metagenome (GOLD analysis project Ga0209096, IMG submission 184407) | Active sludge microbial communities of municipal wastewater-treating anaerobic digesters from USA - AD_UKC034_MetaG (SPAdes) (version 2) | ecosystem: Engineered > Bioreactor > Anaerobic... | reverse complement strand
CCGCCAGCCGTCTGCTCTGTTCGACGACGCTCATGTTCTGAGCCGGCGAAAGCCCTGAAAGCATGTCCGATCTTGAAGGCTCCGTAACTGTCACCGTAATATGACCGTAGGTCACAGCCACCGGAGCTATCCTGACATTCTCTCCGATCACAACAGTGCCGGTCCTTTCATTTATGACGACTTTTGCCCTGACATCCGGAACAACAGAAAGGTTCTCCACCCTTGAAATAAGATCCACGATATCTTCGCCTATTGCCGCAGCTACGATTATAGTTGACGGATCTTCAGCCTTTGCGTCAATTCCCGCCTGAGCGATGCTGTACGCCACTCTTGAGGCGGTTGTAAAGTCGGGCTCGTTGAGTACTACCGAGAAATAAGAAGCGGAGCCCATGCCGGAAAGAAATGCTTCTTCTGTGAGAGCCACCGAGGATAGCATCTCAAAATTTGCGGACACCTCTCTTTCCACGATCGCACCGTTGGGTATCTTGCCTGAAGTGGTCACATCGGTGTTGCTTGGGACAGCACCAGGAATAAGCGCACTGCCTATAGAGACGGGGCCCTGAGCCACCGCATATACGTTGTTATCGGCTCCCTGCAAAGGCGTGAGCAGAAGAGTACCTCCTCTGAGGCTTGTCGCATCTCCCAGGGAAGACACCGTTACATCTATCCTTTTCCCCGGCTTGGCAAAAGCAGGGAGGTTGGTTGTCACCATAACGGCGGCAACGTTCTTTGATTTGAATTCCTGGGCCTTTGGGACGTTTGAAAGATTATATATCGGGTTTGAGCCGGATGTGTTGAGAGGCGAAGGCCCCTGAAGCCCCATCTGGGTAAGAAGATTGGTCAATGCCTGTTTGGTAAACTCTGTTTGCTGGCTGTCCCCCGTGTGCCGCAAGCCCACCACTAGTCCGAAACCCATCAATTGGTTCTCTCTCACCTCTCTTATTGAAGCTATATCCTTGATCCTGACCGGAGGGGATGCCGCAAAGACGGGACAGGCGCATATCAGGACTGCCGAGATTAGAATAACAGAAGCCTTGAAATTAGTTCCCAATCTTGCTTTCTCCTTAAAATATGAGGTTTAATACCCTCATAATGAGTCCCGGCGAAGAAGATTCGCCGACAGCCCCGCTCCCTTTAACGGACACTTCAGCATTGGCGACTTGATAGGAATAGACCGTATTCCAGGCTGTAATATCTTTGGGCCGGATCAGCCCGGTGATCCTGATCTCCTGTTTTTCTTCGTTAACCGACACTTTGTGCATCCCGTCGATCACAAGATTGCCGTCTGACAGAACATCCTTCACGGTCACGGCTACCGTGGCAAGCACATTGCTGGTCCTTGTGGTGGAGCCTGAACCCTTAAAAGCCTGGCTCCTAGAACCCTGTAGTCCTGCTGAAGGAGCGATCGCCCCTTGAAGTTTTTGGATCGAATGAGAAAAGTTTGCTCCGAGGCTGTCCTGGTTCTGCGTGTCCGTTCCGGCTTTTTGTACGGCCGAGGTGCTCTCCACGATCAACACCATTATGACGTCGCCCGGCCTGTACGGCTTCTGGACGACAAACGGGGAAGAGCTGTTTTCTATCCACAACGAAGAAGAAACTGCCGGTCCTGCAAGAAAGGCCAGGATCGAAAGAAAACAAATAAAAGATCTCATTTTGTCACTCCAGTATCTTGCGGACCTTGTTCTTTTCGTCAACAAGCACGACCTTGGGCTTGAACTGTTTCGCCAAGTTTTCATCGACAAGCCCGTAGGAAATTACTATCAGGAGATCGTTCACCACCCCCATGCGTGCCGCCCCTCCGTTCAAACAGGCAATGCCCGAACCTTTTGGCCCTGCGATCGTATAGGTCTCGAACCTCTGGCCGTTTGTCACGTTGACGATCTGCACTTTTTCGCCGGGCAGCATTCCGGAGGCTTCAAGAAGCTCGGAATCCACAGTAAGAGACCCCTCATAATCTATGCAGGCTTCGGTGACCCTGAGCCTGTGGATCTTTGACAGGCATAACTGGCGCAATATCATATAGCCTCTACCTCTCCCGTTCCTGTGATCCGGCCTTCGACTATCTTGTTCGACCCGGTGTTCCTAACCCTAATATTACCATTGATATGGCCGTCTTCAAGCGCAATAGCCCTTACTTTGACAAAAACTCCGTTCACTCTTTTGAACAGGTTCACTGTTTCGCCCTTTGTCACTACCGGCACATCCTCCGGCATCCAATCAAGCACAAGCGCTCCCTTTGGGATGAATGTGGAAGACCTTCTGCCGATGGCTTTTTTTGCATCAAGCATATAGTTGGCGGGGAGATAAGTGACGTCTTTTTCGGAATATGCAGTATTGTGCCGGCCGAACACATCTCCCTGCCTGATCCGCGCGCCTGCGATCACAACATTCCTGAATATCCTTACCGAAGCCCTGATATTGGCGCGCTCCTTGAAAACCTCTCCGGAATACACGTCTACAGGTATAACAACATCCCCTGAAAGAGGCAGGTTCGAGGGATATGCCAGGCGGAAATCATTGCCGGGCAGACTTGAAACTCGTTCCGGATCCCTAAATGAGACTTTTATCCTGGAATCCTTAAGCGCGGGAGTCCTTGCGATGATCTCCTTTTTTATAAGGGCTTCAAGACGGAGAGCATCTTCTTTTGAAGAATACGAAACCCCTGACACCACGCAGGAAAAGACCAGGCACAATAAGAATACCGGCAACAAAGCAGTTCTCTTAACTAAAGAGAATATCAAGTGTTCACCCTTTCATCTGTATTGCGGAAGTGACCATCTGCTCATAGCTCTGTATCGCTTTGGTCACCGTGTCAAAAACTCTTTGGATCATGACCATCTTCATCATCTCGGATATCACATCCACGTTCGCCTGTTCTAAGGCCGACTGCTGTATGGCGCCAAAACCCGTCTGCCCAGGAGTGCCGAATATCGGGTCTCCGGAAGCGGGTGTCTGGGCATACAGGTTTTGCCCCAAGCTTTTCAAGCCGGATGGATTGGAGAACTTGACCAGGTTTATCTGGCCTATCTCGCTGAGCTCCAGAGAATCGTTTATCGATACGAGCACGGTCCCGTCAAACCTGATCAGCACGCTTGTAGTATCGTCAGGAAAGATTATCGGAGGGTCCAAAAGCCTGCCGTTGGGGTCCACCATGTTGCCTGCGTTATCGGAATGAAAATTGCCGGCTCTGCTGTAAGCGATGGTGCCGTCAGGCATCCTCATCTGAAAAAAACCTTCTCCCTGTATGGCGATATCGAGCGGATTGTTGGTGATCTCTATTGTGCCCTGGGAAAAGTCCTTCGGGGTGCCGACCACTCTCACGCCCAGGCCGGATTCAACTCTATTCCTTGGAGATTGCGCATCCGTCATCCTGTCGGATGCGTCGTCAAGGTAATTGGAGAAGTTCTTGCTGACATAGAACATGCTCTCTTTTTCTACGCGGCCTTTTTTGAATGCAACTGTCTTTGAGTTCGCGAGGTTGTTCGTTATATTTGACATTTCCTCTTCAAAAGTGTTCAGCCCTGTTGCGGCGACATAAAGCGGTTGAAACATATGACCATACCTCCTGTAACGTTATTGGGCGGGCCTGCCGATCTCTATGATCTTCTGCATATCGGCCTCCCTGTTCTTGATTATTTTTGCGGCAAGCTCATAAGAACGCTGGGTAGTTATCATATTCGTCATCTCGTTGATCACGCTGACGTTGGAAGACTCAATAAAGCCCTGAGCGATGATCGGATTCTCTTCTTCTTCGTAGACGATCCCCTCAGGCGGAGATTTGAAAAAGGAATTGTTCACCGACACCAGGCCGGACCGGTCCCTGAATTTGAGGACCCTTATCTTGTCCGTTTCCACGTCGTCCACTATGACCGCCCCCGACCTTGATATCTCAAACTTTGAGCCGGGCGTAACTGATATAGGGCCGGACCTGCCGAGCACAGGGAAATCACCTGAAGATGTAAGTAGCCGGCCGTCCTCATTGATATAGAATCTCCCGTCCCGGGTAAAAAACTCTCCTTCCCTGGACATGACCACGAAAAACCCTTCCCCTCCGATCGCCATATCGGTGTTTGAGCCTGTCTTGAACATGGCTCCGTTTTGCATATCGTTGTAAGAGCCCTGGACCTTGGGCATTGACAAGAAAGACGCCCCCCTGTCCTCAGTGGACCTGGTGGCATTTTCAAGCAGAACAGGGAAAGAGGTCGTCACTACATCCGATTTGCGGTATCCCGGGGTCTGGGCGTTGGCAACATTGTTCATCAGCATCTTGGCCTTCATTTCGGAAGTCTCAAGAGCGCTTTTACCTATCTCAAGTATCCTGTCGGCCATTAACGCCTCCGCGCAGTGTAAGTTATATTTATTATACACAAAGGCGGGGAAAATGCAATATTTTTCTTAGCTTTCGGGAGGGAAACACAGGAAAGGGTTTGGAGGTCACTGCTTTAGCTTGCTGTAAAGTTTTTTCTTTTTTTCCGCCATCTTGTCCAGCTGGTATACGTAGAACAAGACCTCTGCAACAAGCGTAAAAAGCTCGGGAGGTATCTGCGCGTCCAGCTCAAGTTTAGAAAGAAGGTCGGCAAGCTTGGTGTTCTCGTAGAGAGGGATCTCATTCTCATCAGCGATCCGCAGTATTTCATCCGCAACAACCCCTCTTCCGGAGGCAAGGACAAGAGGAGCAGCGTCTTTTTCCACGTCATACCTGAGGGCTATCGCAGTGCGTTTTGCACCGCCGGTCTCTTGGAGCTGGTCTTTTTTCTTTATGTTCTTAAGCGCTTCTTTTATTTCTGCCATTTTAGATGGTACTGTCTATCCTGAAAAGTCTTTCAAGGCCGAGCAAAGGGATGAGAAAAGGCTTTATGCTGCACATCGTCTTGTTCACCCTCGCCTGGCACTCTTCGACATTATAGCCTTTTTCGGAGAGTTTTCTCTTAAGATTGATGTTTTCGGCATCGCAGAGCTTCTTAGTGTCGTCCTCCTCGGTATTGAACAGCATCTTGACATTTTTGTCTCTGACTATTACGGAAACCACCATCTTCCCCAAAGCTTCCGTCTCAAGACCTATCGCAATATGAGTATCACTCATATCCACCGCGCTTTTTCTTTTAGGGTCCTGCTTTACGATTATCTCCACACTGGAAGGAGGCGTCAGCATCGTGTTGGGTATCTGGTAATAGAGATAGTCATCCTGCTGTCCCATATAGCTTTTTGAAGCTCTCTGGCTGAGGAGCGCCTGGGATGTCAGGTTCTCGAGAAGGTCCCCCAGCTTTTTTGAAGCAGCGATTATCGCCGACCGTGCGGCTTCGTTCTCCGGCGTGGCAGCTGCTTCCTTTGAAAGCGCCTGGCTTTGTATGCCGTCCAAAAGGGAGCTCAGCGCCCTTATATCGTTCATCAGGTCATCCCTTCCTATTGCAGAGCCGCCTTCAGTACCGAATTTGTATTTTTTTGGAAGGTCCCCGATTATGGCTGCGAACTGCCCTACCAAAGAAGTGATCTGAGACAAAAGCGCAGGGGGCAAAGAGGCCGAATTCATCTGGATGGAAGCAGACATCTGAGCAAGGGAGCTGTTCAAAGCGGAAAGCTGTCCGGTCACATTAGGAGTATCCGCAAGCTGGTTTGAGAGCATTGTCACGGCTTCGGAAGAATTCGTTATCCCTTTTGTAAGAAGGACCATTGCGGCTTCCTGAGTGCTCGATGACTTATTCGTCCCCTCTGTCATTGCCAAGGCTTTTATGAAGTTATCCCTGCTTAATTCAACACCGAACCGGAGCATAAGAGAAGCAAGTTTGACGTTCGCCTCAGTTGAGGGAACGTTGATCGATGTAAGATGCGAGGTCACGTCATTGATCGTCAGCTCACGCACCGCCTGGGAAGGCTGAGATGTAGAGGCCGCGGCGGTAGTAGCGGCGGCTGAAGCGGAAGCAGTAGAAGAAGCCGCCGACTGGGCGGACTGTGCAGGCGTCGCGGCCTGGCTTGTCGACTGGGCAGTTGACGACTGGCTGGAAGATTGGGATGAAGTACTGGTCTGCTGGGCCTGCGTCTGACTTTCCTGCTGCGACTGGCTCTGTGATTTAGTCTGAGGCCATATCACCGGCTTGCCTGGATGAATACCGCCAGCAGCAGTTTGCAGATCTCCCATCGTTTTTATCCCTCCATAGAATGATATATTTCCGGCAGTTAAATGTCAACTTGCCGCAGTTGCTTCTATACACTGTATATATCGATGAAATAAGAGTTAAACTTGCGGAGAAAGCGAGTTACTTCTGGGGCTTGCCCTGGGCCTTCGGCTTGGCATCTTCCGCGGCAGGCTGCTTGCCTTTTGCATCAGCGGCAGGCTGTTCACCGGCTGCAGATTCTGCGGCAGGCTGTTCACCGGCTGCGCCGACTTCCAGAGCTGCGGCTTCTGCGACTGGAGCTGCCTCTTCTTCGGTAGGCGAGCTTACGATCGCTACCGGCTCATCCTTTGGGGTCAAGATAGTTACGCCCTGCGGAGGGATAATGCCGGAAACATGTATTGATTCTCCGATCTTAAGAGCAGAAACATCTACCGTTATCTTGCTCGGGATGCTGCCGGGAAGACACTTGACCTCAAGCTGCCTGAGCGAATGGATAAGTATCCCGCCTTCAAGCTTAACGCCTTCAGGCTCGCCTACGAACTCAATGGAAACCTTGGTCTTAATTTCTTCCTGCATATTGATCTTGAGAAAATCAATGTGCATGACCTGGTCGGTCATAAAATCCGTCTGGAGGTCGTGAGCCAGAACCGGAAGGTTCTGAGAACCTTTGGCATCCTTTACGATGAGCGATATCAATGCGTTCTTGTTGGCTCCTTTCGCAAATAGGGAAGAAAATCTTTTCCTGTCCACTTCTATGCTTAGGGGTTCCATCCCCTGGCCGTATACAACAGCAGGTATCGACCCGCGTCCGCGGACCTTGTTGCTCTTATCGCTTCTCAATGATACTTCGAGGTTCAGGTTCTGCATATGTAGTAATTATAACTCGATTTTCCTGAAAAAACAACTTCTGTTGCCAGTATGACAAGCAGGACCTGTCTGAACTATTTTAAGCAGGAGCGCATCGGCATCGCAATCAAAGAAGATCTCTTTTACCTCCTGGGTATGCCCGGAGGTCTCCCCTTTCATCCAGAACTTATTCCTGCTTCTGCTCCAATACCATGCCTTCTTGTCTTTGATCGTCCTTTCCAAAGATTCTTTATTCATATAGGCGAGCATAAGGACCTCCCCGGATATCCAGTCCTGTGCTATAGCGGGGATCAGTCCGTTCTTATCAAATTTGAACTCTTCCATAGTTCCTCCTAGTTCCTGTTTTGTCCGGACTGGTCAAAATCTATCCAGGTACTGCCCTGTCCGGTCACCTGCTCTATGCAGCTGATGAGCTCCTGGCTTATAGATGTCCCGTAACTTTCGGAAGCCGATACTATTTTATCACCGATATGTATGTAGGTGTCTTCCTGGCCTTTGTACATGGCCAGAATGCTCTTAAGGCTGACTAGGTCTTCGGGCTTGATCGAAGAAGGCAGTTTAATATGAATGCTCCGCTTTGCCCCGGTTTCCTCAAGAAGTTCTGCGGAATCGGCGATGACCTGAGGTTCATCGTTCCTGAAGTCCACCTTTCCTTTGACTATCAGTGCGGCATCTTCAGACAACAAATACGAGACCTTGTCATAGGTCTTTGGGAAAAACACAACGGACACGGCGCCGGTTAGGTCCTCCATCTGGGCGATCAGCATCAGGTCGTTCTTGCGTGTGGTGACCTTACGCATGTTCTTCAGCAATCCTCCGATAACGACCGGCGCTCCCGAGCTTTTTTCCGGCACATCGCGTACTTTGCAGGTAGTGCGCATGAGGAGCTGGTCGCTTACCGCATGCAAGGGATGGTCGGACAGATATATCCCGAGCAGTTCTTTCTCCATCCTGAGCATCTGGTCTTTCGGAAATTCCTCGGCATCTTCCCGGCTTTCTGCATTAGAATCTGCCTCAAACTTCCCCATGTCGGAGAATAATGAAGCCTGCTGCCTTGAGGCACGGCCGTTCTTTCCGTTCTTTGACAGAACGTCCTCATAAGATGAGAGCAGCCCCGCCCTGCTACCAGAGATGCCGTCAAAAGCCCCGCATTTTATAAGGCTTTCCAGCACCTTTTTGTTGACCAGGCGCAGGTCTATCCTGCCGGCAAAATCCTTGAACGACCTGAAAGCCCCGTCCTTGGCCCGGGAAGCAAGTATTGAATCAATCGCCCCGTATCCTACGTTCTTTATGGCGGCCAAAGCGAACCTGATGCCGCTTTTGACCGGCATGAACTCTTTGAAGCTCTCGTTTATGTCCGGAGGAAGTACTTTTATCCCCATCTTACCTGCCTCGGCTATGTAAAAGCTTACCTTATCCGTATCGCCGACCGCGGATGTGAGCAGGGCGGCCATGAATTCCAGCGGATAGTTGGCTTTTAGATAAGCCGTCTGGTACGATATCATCGCATAAGCAGTGCTGTGAGACTTGTTGAAGCCGTATCCGGCAAATTTTTCGCAAAGGTCGAAGAGGCCTCTCGCCTTGTCCTCCGGGAAACCCTGTTTGACCGCGCCGCTGACAAACTTTTCTCTTTGCCTTGCCATTTCCACGGGATTCTTCTTTCCCATCGCATATCTAAGGACATCCGCCTCACCCATGGTAAAGCCGGCTATGGTGCCAGCTATCTGCATGACTTGTTCCTGGTACAATATGACCCCGTAGGTCTCCTCAAGTATGGGTTCCAGTTCTTTGAGATCATACAATACCTTTTTCACGCCTTTTTTTCTGTCAACAAAATCCTCCACCATCCCGCACTCGAGCGGCCCCGGCCTGTATAGCGCCAGCAAAGCTATGATGTCCTCAAACCTCGCAGGCAGCAGGTTCTTGATAAGGCTGCGCATGCCCTGTCCCTCCAGCTGAAAGATCCCGATGGTATCTCCTTTGGACAGCAGCTCATAAGTTTTTTCGTCGTCCAGCGGAAGGTTCTTTATGTCGATCTTTTTGCCGCAGACCTTTTCTATCAGCTCAACTGCCCTGGCGATCATCGTAAGGTTCCTCAGTCCCAGAAAATCCATCTTGAGCAGGCCGATCTTCTCTATCTCTTTCATAGCATACTGAGTGACTACCTGATCGTCCCCGGATAGCTGGAGCGGAGCATACTGCGACAGGGGCTTTTGGGATATGACCACTCCGGCAGCGTGGACCGAAGCGTGGCGGCTCAGCCCCTCCAGCGTCTTTGCTGTATCGATAAGATTCCTGATAGCCGCATCTCCCGCATAAGCAGCCTTGAATTCCTTAACCTCGGACAGGGCCTTGTCTATAGAAGAATCCGGCGTCGCAGGGATCATCTTGGCGATCCGGTCGACTTCCGGAAGCGGGACTCTCAGGACCCTGCCGACATCCCTTATTACGCCCCGCGCGGCCATGGTACCGAATGTGATTATCTGCGCCACATGGTCGGCCCCGTATTTTTGGCACACATAATCTATTACCTCCTGCCTTCTTTCATAACAGAAATCCGTGTCGATATCCGGCATGGTAACCCGCTCGATATTCAGGAATCTCTCAAAGATCAGATTATACTTTAGGGGGTCTATGTCGGTTATCCCGGTTGCGTATGATACTATACTTCCGGCCGCCGAACCCCTGCCCGGCCCCACTTCGATGCCTTTGCTTTTTGCAAAGTTTATGAAATCCTGGACTACCAGAAAGAATGGGGCATAACCCATCTTATCGATGACCGAGAGCTCGTAAGCCACCCTGTCTTCAACGGCTTTGGAAATATCGCCTGCATATCTCTTGCGTATGCCTTTTTCAACAAGGTCCTTGAGAAAGGACATGTGGGTCTGGCCTTCCGGTACAGGAAAATCCGGAAAATGAAGCTTGCCGGTCTCAAGCTTGAAATCACATTTGCCGGCTATCTCGAGAGTGTTCTCAACAGCCTCTTCCATACCCGTAAAAAGCGACGCCATCTCTTCGGCGGATTTTAAATAAAACTCCTCCCCCGTGAACTTCATCCTGGTCTCGTCATCATATGTCCGCCCCATGCCGATGCACATAAGCACGTCCTGAGCCCTGGCATCATCCCTTTTGGTGTAGTGCGAATCATTGGTCGCGACAAGAGGGATCCCTGTCCGTTTGGATATTTCCGAGATCTTTTTGAGCACTGCCGTCTGCTCCGGTATGCCGTTGTCCATCACTTCAAGATAATAATCGCCGCCAAACCGCTCTTTGAACCAGGAGGCGCTGGCCAGGGCCTCATCATCCTTGCCTGCCAGCAATAGAGAAGGGATCTCGCCGGCGAGGCAGCCGGAAAGGACCACAAGCCCCTTGCTGTATTTTTCGAATAGCTCTTTATCAACGCGTGGTTTCTGGTAGAATCCCTCGGTATTTGAAAGCGTTACGAGCGAAAGAAGGTTTTGGTATCCCTGACGGTCCTTGGCAAGTACGGTGATATGATAAGGGGACCTGTCCTGACGGGTCTCCTTGTCAAACCGTGTGCGCGGGGCAAGATACATCTCGCAGCCTACTATGGGTTTTATTCCCGCTTTTTTGGCCGCCAGATAGAACTTGACCGCGCAACACATATTCCCGTGATCCGTAACGGCCACGGAATCCATCCCGAGCTCTTTGGTCCTTTTTACGATGTCATCCAGCCTGCTTGCACCGTCCAGCAGGCTGAACTCGCTATGGACATGCAGGTGGACAAAATCATTGGGCCGGATCATTTTACTTAGCCGCCCCTATTTTGAACATCTTGGTCCCGCAGGAAGAACACACTCCGCTTGTTGCCGGCTTGCCGTTCTTGAGAGTCACCGATTTGGTATCGTTCATCTCTTTTTTTGATTTGCACTTAACGCAATAACCTTCCACTTCAAAATCACCCCCCTCTTTGTTTTGTGAGTTCCGGGCTCAGTATCCAGATTATACTATAAAAAGTATTCCTGCAAGGGTTTGACGAGGATGTCGTTTTTTTTGAGGGATTCCACCGCACTGGCAAGAGCCGAAGCCCCGGAGATCGTGGTAACCACAAGGATGTTCTTCATAAGAGCCTCTCTTCTTATGAAGAACTCGTCCTCCCTTGAGCCTTTTCCCATGGGAGTATTAATGACGTAATTTATCTTTCCAGACTTTATCTCGTCGATTATGTTTGGCCGGCCCTCGCTTACCTTGTTCACTCTTCTTACAGGAACCCCTCCTCTGCCGAGAGAATTGGCAGTGCCTTCTGTTGCAACTATCTCGAACCCTAGATGGGAAAAATTCTTGGCGATCGGGATCACGGACCTTTTGTCCTTGTCCTTTACCGAGATGAATACCGAGCCTGAAATGGGAAGTTTTTCCCCTGCACCCAGCTGGGCCTTTGCAAAAGCCTCCCCAAAATTATCCGAAAGCCCCATGACCTCTCCCGTAGACCTCATCTCGGGGCCCAGGATTATGTCCTGTTTTGAGAACTTAATGAAAGGAAGGACAGCCTCCTTTACCGACACATGCCCCGGGAAAGGCTCTTTGACGCCCAGGCTCTTCAGGGTCTTTCCGCCCATCACCCTAGAAGCTATCTTAGCCCAGGCAATTCCTGTCGCCTTACTCACAAAAGGGACCGTCCGGGATGCTCGCGGGTTCACCTCAAGAACATATATCCTGTCGTTCTTGTAAGCATACTGTATGTTCATGAGGCCGACCACCTTAAGTTTTTTAGCCAGAAGCTTGGTATATTCCCTTATCTTTTCCATAGTCTCGGTGCTCAGCGAATACGGCGGGAGAACACATGCGCTGTCTCCGCTGTGTATCCCGGCTTCTTCTATATGCTCCATTATCCCTGCTATCACCGCTTCTTTGCCGTCCGCGACGCAATCAACGTCGATCTCGACGGCATCTTCCAGGAACTGGTCGATAAGTACCGGGTGGTCCGGGGACACTTCGGCGGCCTTCTTCATATAATCCCTCAGCATCAGCTCGTCGTACACGATCTGCATCGCTCGGCCTCCGAGCACATAAGACGGCCTTACAAGCACTGGATATCCGATCTTTCCGGCGATCAAGACCGCCTCATCCACGGACATTGCGCTCCCGTTGCTGGGCCGCGGGATGTCGAGCTTTGACAACAATTTTTCAAACCTTTTCCTGTCCTCGGCAATGTCTATGGAATCCGAGGAAGTACCCAGAAGCCGGACACCGGCTCTTTCTAGAGATACAGACAACTTCAAAGGGGTCTGTCCTCCGAGCTGTACTATCACGCCGTACGGCTTTTCTTTTTCTACAATGTTCATGACATCCTCGAATGTCATAGGCTCAAAATACAGTCTGTCGGAAGTATCATAGTCGGTGGACACTGTCTCAGGATTGCAATTGACCATGATGGTCTCGAACCCGTCCTGTTTCAGAGCAAAGGCGGCGTGCACGCAGCAATAATCGAACTCTATTCCCTGGCCTATCCTGTTGGGCCCGCCGCCCAGGATCATTATCTTGGGCCTTTCGCAAGGAGCGACCTCATCCTCTTTCTCATATGTGGAGTAGTAATAGGGAGTATATGATTCGAATTCGGCCGCGCAAGTATCAACGCTTTTGTATACCGGCACGATGCCCAGCTCTTTCCTCTTTGCCCTGATGTCCTGCTCCGGAAGGCCTCTGAGCCTGGCGATCTGAACATCGGAAAAACCGCACCTTTTGGCCTCTCTTATCAATACTGGATCAAGATCGCGGGCTTCCGATATTTTCTGTTCCATTTCTACTATCTGGGAGATATTGTCGATGAACCACTTGTTTATCCCGCTCATATTGCTTATCTCTTCGACGGAAATGCCTGTTTTCAAAGCGGCTTTTATATAGAACAGCCTCTTGTGATTTGGGATCTTTATCCTGCTTCTGATCTCTTCAGCATCCGGCAGCTTGGGCTGTTCATTGCCTCCCGCATATATCGAAAGCTGGATGTTCTCCGGACTTTTCGAGGCCACTTTGTGCGGGACCTTTGGGTCATCAAGTCCGGCAACGCCGGTCTCAAGCGACCTGAGAGCCTTTTGAAGCGACTCTTTAAAAGTGCGGCCAATCGCCATGGCTTCGCCAACGGATTTCATCTGAGTGCCGAGAGTCGGGTCGGTGCCGGGGAATTTTTCAAAATTAAACCGCGGGATCTTTGTCACTACATAATCGATCGAAGGCTCGAACGAAGCCGGGGTTTTCTTTGTTATGTCGTTTGGTATCTCATCAAGAGTATACCCGACGGCGAGCTTGGCTGCTATCTTTGCGATCGGAAATCCGGTAGCCTTTGAAGCCAGGGCCGAAGACCTGGAAACGCGCGGGTTCATCTCTATGATCACTACCCGTCCGTTCTCCGGATGGACGGCGAACTGAACATTTGAGCCTCCGGTATCCACGCCGATCTCCCTCATGACGGCGATAGAATAATCCCTGAGCCTCTGGTACTCCTTGTCCGTAAGTGTCTGCGCAGGCGCCACTGTTACGCTGTCGCCGGTATGGATGCCCATAGGGTCCAGGTTCTCTATCGGGCAGACGATCACAACATTGTCTTTGAGGTCCCTCATGACTTCCAGCTCATATTCTTTCCATCCGATGAGAGATTCCTCGATCAGCACCTGATTGATGGGGCTCAAGAAAAGGCCGTGGGCGATCTTTTCCTTAAGCTCTTCGGTGTTGTACACTATCCCGCCGCCTGCTCCGCCAAGAGTGAAGGCCGGGCGGAGAATGGCAGGGAACCCTATCTCTTCCACCACCTTCAGGGCTTCCTCCACGCTGTAGACGTTCCTGCTGGCGGGCAGCTCCAGCCCAATGTTCTTCATCGCGTCTTTGAAGAGCTGCCTGTCTTCGGCTTTCTTTATGGCCTCAAGGCTGGCGCCTATAAGCGCTACGCCGTATTTCTTGAGCACACCCCTGTCTGCCAGGGCAACTGCAGTGTTCAGCCCGGTCTGGCCGCCTATCGTGGGGAGTATCGCGTCCGGACGCTCGGCTGCAATTATCTTCTCGACTATATCCGGAGTGATGGGCTCAATATATGTCCTGTCGGCAAACTCCGGATCGGTCATGACAGTGGCGGGATTGCTGTTGACAAGAACTACCTTGTAGCCTTCTTCCTTGAGAGCTTTGCATGCCTGGGTGCCTGAGTAGTCGAATTCGCAAGCCTGCCCGATTACTATAGGACCGGAGCCGATGAGAAGTATCTTTTTGATGTCGGTTCGTTTGGGCATTCTAAAATATGATTATATCACGGCGTCATTAAAGAATGTCGGCACAAGGGACACCCGACTTGTTTGTCTTCAAATAACCGTCATTATAGTGTATAATCCATTTTCAAAAGGAGAAATAATGCCCATTGAAGGAATGCCCGGTTCAAATCAGCAGGCCGCCTTCGGAGGTGCGGGAGGCGTCGGATCCACCGGATTCGACCGGATATTCGGCAAAGACAAAAAAGACCAGCCGGTCGATCCCGAAGTACAGCAAAAGTTCAAGAATGCTCTTGTAGACATGATAAGCACCGACGCCTCCCCTGTCGTTGACACGAAAAGGGAAAGAAAACCGATGGAAGAACAGCTCCTATACCAGGAAGAGCTCAAAAGAATATCCGACCACCGCCTTGGCGAAGTAGTAAGGCCCGCTGAAAAGAAGCCGCGGGAGCGGCCTGACGAAAAAGAAGAAAAGGAGCCGGGATCCGTCAATAAAAATGACGCGTCCGGCTCGCCTGAAGAGTATCTCAGCACTTCAGATCGTCTAAAGGCTGTGGAAGAAGATCTTCTTAAGAACTACATATCACTTACGGCAAAAAGGCTTGTCGGCAGGCCTAAAGATGCCATGGAAGGCGTAAGGCTGGACCTGGGAGCGTTAAAGAACGAGCTGCTGATGCGCGGTTTCCAGATGAACGACTTCGACTATCTGGACCAGAAGACCTCCGAACTGATGAAGGAAAGCTTCCTGAAACTCATAAAGGATAAATTCACAAAATCCGTCGAGACCCCGCTTGAAATGGCGGAATGGGTATTAAATTCCAAACGGGGAAAGACCATAGCGGAACTGCTGGCGCTTTTCGAGAAAGACTCCCTTTCTATATCGGAAAAGGATGAGATGTTCAGGACTTTTGAGATACCCGACCTGGTCCAGATAGCATCATACATGCGCCTCGATATTGACGCGTGGATGAGCATACTCCAAAAAGAAAGCGTAAAGATCCAGAGCCTGGACGGGGCAGATTTTTTCTTTCATATACTTGAACTCCCGAAAATGGAAGAGATTTCTGTTGTCACGGATAATTTCAGGCTCTCGCACATAGCTATCATGACGGAGGACAACATCACAAAAAAGATCGGACTATATTTTAAGATCAACCAACTGAAGAGCGAGCTGTTAAGGCGCGGGGTAAACAGGCAAAGTATCGAGGAGATCAGGACACAGGCAAGAAAGATCGCCTGGATCAGGACGATCGCACTGCTGAAAGAGATCCATCTAAACAGAATTCTGACCACATCGTCCATGGAATTTTTGAGGTCCTCCCGGAAGATAGAAAAACTTACCAACCGGGCAAAGAAACTTGGGTACGACATCCCCCAGGAAGGCATAAAATGGATCGAGACCGGACTTACCAGGCTGGGGCTGGAAACAGCAAGATACAAGCTGGAACTTCTCAAATCGCTTCAAAAGATCAGCTTCGAAGCAAAAAGAGACGGGGATATCGCAAGGCTCTCCAAAATAATAAGTTCTTTGGAGAACCGGATGCCTAGTCCAGCCCCGTGATCTTGTGCGACTGGGGTATTACAAGAACATTCTTAAGCTTGCGTCTTGCAACCGAATGGAACACAAGGCACTGTTCAGGCGACGGGACGGATTTAAATCCCCTTCCAGCAGTTGCCGGCTGAAGCACCAGGGATATTGAATCATCTTTTGACGCGATAGCTGCGGACATTTCGTCTATCTCCTGCACAGTAGTGTCCTTGGAGAACACTGCTTTGACAAAAACATCTTTAAGCATGGCTGTTTCCAGGAATTTTGCGTGCTCAGCCGAATAATCGCCGCACCCTGTGGCGCTTGGCAGCTTGTAGTCCATCGCGACGATATCCACAAGGTCGATCACCTCTTCAAGCCTGTCGAAAAGAGTTCCGTTGGTCTCAAGATATTTTGGTATTTTGATCTTCGGAAGAATGTCTTTGAGAAAGTCCACCTGCAGCAGCGGCTCGCCTCCGGTCAGGCTGACCGAATGGAATGGGCCTGAACCTGAAATATAACTGTTCACGGCTTCGACCGCCGCATCTGCGGCAACAGGATTGGCCAGCCTCAGGACCTCGTTCTTTTTTTTGATAACGCATGTTTTTTCAATGTCTTTTGAAGAAGAAGCGGTCGTATCACAGTAAGCACAGGAAAGGTTGCATCCTGCAAATCTCAGGAATATCTGCCTCTGGCCGATGTAGACCCCTTCTCCCTGGATGCTTTGAAAAATAGCCGAAAGAGAAGCGTCGCGACCGCTCATCTGTTGAATTCTTTATAGATCACTTCGCCCCTCTTACCAGGCGCCAGAAGGACCTCTCCGCCCGATGTGAGTTTGAGTCCGGCCGCGTTCCCCACTTTCACGGCAAGTTTTTTTTCCGCTGTCCAGGTCCTTTCGTCACCGGGGAAAGCCATCCCCTTAAAAACGCTTTTGCCATCTGCTTCTACCAGCATCCAGGTCCTTTCTATCACTTCGGCACGGACCTCGAATGCAGATTTGTCCTGAGAAGACACCTTGACCTGGTCAGCTCCAGGGGCAGAGGCGTTCCTGAGAGAACCGATCAAAAACCCCGAAAATGAAAATATACCCGCTGTAAGGGCTATCAATACCACGGAGACAAGCACCGCTTTCATGGACTTGCCACCGTCAAATACAGGCTCTTTTTTCTTAACCGGCGCGGCAGGCTCCGGCCTGGTGCTTTCTTTTTTTTTCTTTGCGGACAGCTCGGCAATGAGCGGCGAGGGATCCACACCGAGAAAATCCGAATAAACCCTGATAAAACCTTTCAGGACCACATCCCCGGGTATCTTGTCAAAATCCTGCTCCTCGATAGCTCTGAGATATGTCTGGGATATCTTTGTCTCCTTTGACGCTTTTTCTATAGAGAGCTTTCTGGACAGGCGCGCGTTCCTGAGAGCTTTGCCGATCACATGTTTTTCCTCTTTCATATGGCCTCCTCCGGGACGGTTTTTTGTTCAAGATCCGCCAGCGCTTCCGCCGACCCGGAACCTTCATCCAGCGGAGGAAGCTCTCCCAGGTCATGCAGGCCGAAATGCTTGAGGAACTCGACCGTAGTAGCGTACAGAATCGGCCGGCCTACGGACTCGGACCTCCCGGTCTCTTTGATAAGTCTCTTTTCGAGAAGGGTCTTGATCACCCCGTCGCAGAGAACGCCTCTTATCCTCTCTACTTCTGCCCTTGTGATGGGCTGCTTATATGCGATGATGGAAAGAGTTTCCATGGACTGCTGGGAGAGCGATACCGAAACGGGGCTTTTCAGGAATTTTTCGATATATGAACTGTATCTGGGCCGGGTCGCAAGAAGGTATCCGTTGGCCAGCTTGATGAGCTGAAGGCCTCTTGACTCGTATGTGGCTGAGAGCTCTTCCACAGCCCTTGAGATCGTATCCGTGCCAAGCTGGGAGATCTCTTCGATATCTTCGATAGACAGAGGCCTCTTTGAGACAAAAAGCAATGACTCTACCGCATTTCTAGCATCATCAAAACCTATAGGAGATGTCTGGTTCATGAGTTATTCGGCTCCCGGGATGAAAATATTACTATCTGCCCGAAAAACCCGTCCTGTTTCAGCTGTATTTTTTTTAGCCTGATAAGCTCGAGCATTGCCAGGAAGGTGACTATCACCTCTATCCGCGTCTTGGTCCTGAAAAGCGATTCAAATCCTATCGGACCGGAAGAAGCTTGCAGCATCTCGGAAATGTCCTTTACCTTGTCTTCCACTGTTACCAGCTCGTCTACTATCTCGAAACCTTCCTTTTTTTCGCTCGCTTCAGCCCATACCTTGCGGAAAGCGTCCACGAGGTCGGAGACCGCCACGTCCTTCAGAAAATATTCCTTCTGGCGGCCGGCAGAGGGTTCCAGGCGGAACCTGTGAAAGACCTTGGAGAAATCCTCTTTCTTCTGTTTAAGAAATACCGCCATCTTTTTGAATATGCGGTATTGCGCGACGTGGTCGACCAAAGAAGTCTCTATTTCCTCGATCTCCTCTTCTTCCTCCTCGACGGGAAGGAGCTTTTTTGATTTGCTCTCCATCAGATAGGAAGCTACAAGAAGGAATTCCGAAGAAAAGTCCAAGTCAAGCGCCTGGGCTATAGAAAGATATTCCATGTACTGTGTCGTGACGGAAAAAAGGGAGATGTCGCAGATATCGACAGCCTCGCTCTCGATAAGCGAAAGGAGGGATTCAAAATGCCCCTCATATCCGGGAAGCTTTACGCTGAACCTGCTCAGCCCGCTTCCTTCAAGCGTGACCCCCGGCAACGTCTTGGAAGAGGGCCGGGTTTCCGCATGGACATCCTGCAGTAACATTTCCATTATCTGGATATTCCCATGAGCTTTTTTGCTTCGGACATGGTGCCTCTCGCTACCATGGATGCCTTTTCCATGCCTTTGCTCAGCATTTTCTCTATTATACTTGGGTCTGATTCCAGTTCAAGTCTTTTTTTGTGGATGTCCTTCAGTGACTCCACAAGCGCCGAGGACAGGTTTTTTTTGCAGTCCGTGCATCCTATCGATCCCGCCCTGCAGAGCTTTTCGATCTCGCCGCACGATGCGGAGGAATATATCCTGTGATATGCAAATACAGCGCAGACCTCGGGATGCCCGGGATCGCTTTTCCTTATCCTGGCCGGATCTGTGATCATTGCGCTGACTTTTTTTTCTATAACTGCAGGAGGATCGGAAATAGCGATCGTGTTGCCGTAGGTCTTGCTCATCTTCCGGCCGTCCAGTCCCGGCATGACCGGCACTTCGGTCATGAGTTCTTTCGGAACAGGGAAGAGCTCTCCGTAAAGGTTGTTGAACCTGCGCGCTATTTCCCTGGTCAGCTCAAGATGAGGCAGCTGGTCCTGCCCGACCGGCACCAGGTCGGCCTTGTAGATCAGGATGTCCGCTGCCTGGAGCACGGGATACCCCAAAAATCCGTAGGTGCCCAGGTCCACTTCCTTGAGCTCGTCTATTTTGCTCTTGTACGTCGGGACTCTTTCCAGCCACGAGAGCGGGGTGATCATCGAAAGCATTAGGTGAAGCTCGCAGTGCTCGGGAACATCGGACTGGACAAAGATCGTGCATTTTTCGGGGTCCAGCCCCGCGGATACAAGGTCTACCGCAAGCTGGAATATATTGTCCCTGAGCTCTTTCGTGCTCATATAGCCCGTTGTGAGGGCGTGAAGGTCCGCTATCTCGAAAAACGACTCGTGTCTGTCCTGCAACTTGATCCAGTTTTGCAGAGCGCCGATCAGATTGCCGAGATGGAGGCGTCCGGACGGTTGGATACCAGACAATATGCGAGACATCAGGAAAAAATTATATCACAGGTCGGGAGCAACGTTCAAACTTCTAAGAGAGAATTCCGCGACATTTTTGAACACAGGCGCAGCTACCGTTGCTCCCCAGATAGACTCCTTGGGTTCGTCCACGACCACCAGGACCGCGATCCTCGGATCGGAAGCCGGGGCATATCCTACGATCGAAGCAATATATTTTCCCTTTACATATCCTTTGCCGGGGACGGGTTTTTGTGCAGTTCCGGTCTTGACGGCAACGGAAAAACCGTTTATCCGCGCTTTATGCCCGGTGCCCCTTTGCTTGTATGCAACGGCCTTCATCAGCTCGTTCGCTTTTCTTGCCGTGGCCTTTGATATGACACTGCCAAACTGCTGTTCCGGCTCGGACCTTACTATCGATCCGTCCGGGCTCTCGATCCTTCTGACAAGCCTCGGCTTCATCCTAACCCCGCCATTAGCAATGGCTGATATCGCGGAAACGAGCTGGAGAGGAGTGACTGCCAGAGTCTGGCCGAAAGATATCGTAGCAAGATCGCTTTCCCGCCACCTGGAGGGGGCAAACAGCATGCCGGGCTGCTCTCCCGGGAATCCGACTCCGGTATAAGAGCCGAAACCGAACTTTTTTATATAGGAATATAATTTGTCCCTGCCAAGCTTGATACCTACATGCGCGGTGCCGGTGTTAAGTGATTCGGCGATCACGTCAGTCAGGTCCTTGAACGGGCGGTCCATCTTCAGGGGGTGTGAATTCTTAACGGTTATCCCTCCGACCTTGAGCTCTTCGGGAGAAGGGATGACGCTCTCCGGCACAAAAAGCCCCTCATCCATGCCTGCACAGGCCGTGATCATCTTAAATGTGGACCCGGGTTCGTAGATGTCGGTGACCGGCGAGAGCCTCCATATTGAAGGCGGAAATTTCGAGTACTCGTTCGGATCGAAATCCGGCCAGCCGGCTATTGCGAGCACATCCCCGTTCTTTATATCCATAACGATCACGGAACCGGCTATCGCTCCGCTGTCCCTGACTGCCGACTCAAGCTCTCTCTGGACAAAATACTGTATCGGCTCATCTATCGTAAGAAAGACGTTCATCCCGTCCTCGGCGGCGTTTATCTGCCTTGAAACGGCGGAAAAGATCTCCCTTCCGGCCGGATCGCGTTCAAAAACATATCTGCCCGGCTTGCCAAGAAGATGTTTTTCAAGAGCGAGCTCCATGCCGGAGAGCCCTTTGTTGTCGAGCCCCGCAAACCCGACCAGCTGCGCGGCAAGGCGCCCTTTCGGATAGATCCTTTTTTTCTCCGGTGTGATATCGATCCCGGCAGTGCCGATCTTTGCGATCTTCTCCGCGAACTCCTTTTCCGCCTTTCTTCTCAGCCAAAAGTTGCCTCCTGAAGCGAATTTTTCCCTGATGAGCTTTTCGTTCTGGCCGTCGGCCTTAATAAGGAGCGCGAGGATCTCTTTCCTGTTCGCGATGGCGCGCGGCCTTACATAAACAGACCACTTTTTGACCGATGTGGCCAGAAGATTCCCTTTCCTGTCAAAAATGTCCCCTCTGTCCGGCAAAAGCTCCACCGCTCTCAGTCTCTGATCGGAAGAAAGATCTTTATAAAAAGAATGCCGGATGACCTGAATATAGAACAGCCTGAGCACCAGCAGAATAAAAGCCCCGATGAACATGAAAAGAAGGATATTCGGCCTGGCAGAGTTTCTGTCCACGGGGATTAGTTCCCTCCCATAATGTCTACAAGCGCAGTCTCCAGCGCGATCCGCGGAGAGGAGGATGAAAGCTTTACGGCCATATCCGCAGAAGCCAGGATGTCAACCGCGAGGACAAGCTCTTCAAGCGAATATTTGGATGCCCCCTCAAGGCACCGCTCGTAATAATAAGGATTCATCCCCAGCTCTTTTATTATCCCGGCATCCGGTATCTTTTTTGACTTAAGCGCTTTTATCATAATGTACGGCCGCAGCTTGGAAGCAAGCCGCCCTACCAGCACGTGAGCCGGCTGTTTTGACCTGAAGGCGCTGTCCAGCGACCTGAGCGCTCCGCTGAGATCCCGGCGCGCAAATGCGTTCTCAAGGGCAAATGCCCCCAGCTCGGAAGAAACCGCCAGGGCATTGATGTCGGCTGTATCGATGCGGCCCCGGTCGTGGGCATAAGCGGACAGCTTTTCTATCTCGCTGGAAAGCTGGCGAAGCGACGGCCCTGATATCTCGTTCAAAAGCGCGGCATCCTCATGGCTTATGGATTTTCCTTTCTCCCCGGCTGCCATGATGACCCAGTCGATGATCTTTTTCGTCTCCCATTCCGCAAACGCCTTGAATTCTTTCACTGCCGCACAAGCGCTCAAGACCTTGAAGAGCCTTCCTCTTTTGTCAAGCTTATCAGTCATTATCACAAGAGCCAGAGAATCCGGAAAATCTTTCCTGTGTTCAAGCAGCTCCAAAAGGTCCTCGTCTTCAAAGCCTTCCAGGACTACCAGCCTTGCCCCTCCGAAAAGAGACGAGGTGCAGAGGCCGGACACGAGGCCCGCGGCGGAAGAATTGTCCGGAGAGTAGCGTTCTATCTCGGGAAGAGTGCCGAATTTTTTTCCGAGATCAGCTCTGACCGACTGCACCTCCATCTCGGCAAGAAAGTCTTCCGGACCGTAAAAACAGAAAATATTACCCGAAACAGTCATTATTCAGAAAAGCCTCCGTTTTTTTTCATCCCCTATAGTAGTACCGGGCCCGTGCCCGGGATAAACGGCGGTATCATCCGGCAATTCAAACAGCCTCTTTAATGATACTACCATCTCCCTGTAAGAACTGCCCGGCAGGTCGCAACGTCCGTGGTCCGCATAAAAAAGCGTATCGCCGGAAAACAATATCCCGTCCTTTTCGCAATAAAAGCAAACCCCTCCGGGACTGTGTCCCGGGGTGTGGATCACTTTTAGCGAGAGCCCTCCGGCGCTCAGAATATGACCTTCGGACAATATGCCGTCTGGGTCTACTGCGGGAAATGTCCCGTGCCCGATGGCAGAAAGCAGCGGCTGGGCAGCATGAGATACCATGAACGCATCGCTGCCATGTATATAGAAAGGGACGCGGAGCGCGTCTTTCAGCCCTTTTGCCGCCGTCACATGGTCATAATGACCGTGTGTCGCCAGCACTGCTTTGACGTTGAGCCCGCAGTTTTTCACAAGAGCCAGTATCCCCGGAAGGTCTTCTCCGGCATCGATTATGAATGAGGATGAGCCTTTATCTTCGGAGATAATGTAGCAATTAGTATCGATAGGCCCTACAACAAGGGTTTTGATCTTCATCCGAGTTATGATCTTCCGATCATCGGGTGCGTTCATGCGACCCGGCAATTTATTCCAAAACAACAAAAGCCGACGGTCAGGCTTGAACTGACGACCTGCGGTTTACAAAACCGCTGCTCTACCAGCTGAGCTACGTCGGCATTAATGCTTTTTGGGTTCGAGAATGTCCCGCACGGTCTCCCTGAGCTCGTCAAGATCGAACAACTTCACTATGTACGCCGATACTCCCAGCGACAGCCCTTTATAACGGTCGGTAGTCTGGTCCTTTGCGGTGAGAAAAACAACCGGGACTGATGAAACGGACGGGTCCTCTTTCATCTTCTTGACAAATTCATAGCCGTCCATCCTGGGCATCATCACATCGGCCACGACCAGATCGGGCCTGGCCTCATGAAGCCTTTTTAGGCCTTCTTCGCCGTCAAACGCGGTATCGACTTCGTAGCCCTCGTGCTTGAGGATCTCGCTAACTATATCTACTATGTCCTTTTCGTCATCGACCACCAAGATCCTTTTTGCCATAAAAGCACCTCCGCGAGTTCGTTTCCGGGCAACTGATTCTAACATACAAGCCGACGGTCGGGATTGAACCGACGACCTGCTGTTTACGAAACAGCTGCTCTACCAACTGAGCTACGTCGGCGTAGTAGCTAATAGCATATGGCTTATTGCTTATGGCACAGAATAGATCGTTTGCTATAAGCCATATGCCATTAGCCATAAGCAAAATTGCCGGGACGCAGAATTGAACTGCGGACACATAGCTTTTCAGGCTACTGCTCTACCAACTGAGCTATCCCGGCATAAAAACCGGGCCCGAAGGGATTCGAACCCTCGATCTCCTGCGTGACAGGCAGGCGTGTTAAACCGCTACACTACGGGCCCAACATATGACCCACCCGCGACTCGAACGCGGCACCACTTGCTTAAAAGGCAAGTGCTCTACCAGATGAGCTAGTGGGTCACATACAAGGTAAATTATATCACAGCGATCGTAAGTGAGAAATCCTTGTTCGAAAATGACGATAATAAGGCATGAACAGGATAGGATTCGCCACCGATCGGTCTTTAAGAAGAAACCTGCCATGCCTGGTTTTTGATGTCCGCGGCCACGTCGCGGCCGCCAGAAGCCTGGCTTCCGCATGCGGCAGAAGGCCGTTAAGGGCATACATTGAACGGGGCGGGATCTTTTCCTTCGACGGGGAAAAGATCGCGGGTACGGAAACTCTCGCTCTGGAGCTCTTATCGGCAGGAGCGCATCAGATGACGATGCCTCCCGGGACTTCGCCTCAAATGATCGGCCTCTCGTCGGCCAGCCTGTTCACTCAAAACCGGCAGCAGGCGCCGAAAGGATACAGACAGACACTTGGTCTCATCGACACCATAGAGGTAAAAAGCCATCTGTTGGACGAAGACTTACATGACAGGCTGCTCAAGGACCTGTCCTGGAAAGGCAACGAGATAGCCAACAAGGTATCGGCGGCGGGCATTGCAATTGCCGGAGCAGGCCTGTTGGCATACACCTTCCCGATGAACAGCCTTCTGCTAAGGCTTGCCGCCTCCGCGTATATCGCAGGCGGAGCTATCAGCTGGGCAAGCAGCGCGGAAGACCCTGTAAAATATATGGGCCTTCTGCAATCGGCAATGCGCCCCACTTTTGCCGTCATGGAGCCCGACAAAGCACCGGAAGTCATCTCGGTCATCGGCAGGATAAGGGATACGTCAGTCAAAGAAATATACATCGGATCTCTTCCCGATGCTTCGAGACGTATTCTTGAGCAATAAAGCAGGCCCGCGCGTTTGAAACTTGGCGCGGCTTGTTATAAAATATTTCCTGGTAAGGCACTATGATAAACCCCGATAAAATGACTGCCGCGCTTCAGGACGCACTAAACCGCGCCGCCGGCCTTTGCCGGGATGCGGGACAACAGGAGATCACATCACGCCATGTCCTTGCAAGTATTCTGGAGGACGGCTCAGGGACCGCATCGGAGATGATTTCGGAAGCAGGGTCTGATCCTGCTGCGATGCTTAAGCAGCTGCGGGTTCAGCTGGACAAGCTGCCAAAAGTCAGCGGTACAGGGGTTGAGCCTTTCGTGGGCAATGATCTAAACCTGGCATTCAACACGGCAAGCGAGCTTGCCAAAGAAATGGATGATGCTTTTGTCAGCACCGACCATTTTCTTCTGGCGCTGTCCAAACTGAATAAGCTGGCAGTCCCCTACCAGAAACTGAAAGAAGCCGTCACAAAGATAAGAGGAGGGCATAAAGTGGAAGACCAGAACGCGGAAAGCAAATACAATTCTCTGAAAAGATACGGGAGAGACCTGACCGAACTGGCAAAGAGCGGAAAGATAGACCCTGTTATAGGAAGGGACGAGGAGATCCGCAGGATCATACAGATACTATCCAGAAAGACGAAGAACAATCCTGTCCTAATAGGCGATCCCGGCACGGGAAAGACGGCGATCGTCGAGGGCCTGGCGATCAGGATCGCCAGAGGCGACGTCCCGTCCGGGCTCAAGGACAAACAGATCGTTGCCCTGGACCTGGCATCCCTGGTAGCCGGTGCAAAATACCGCGGGGAGTTTGAGGACAGGCTTAAAGCGGTTCTGAAAGAGATAGCGGAAAGCGAAGGCCGGATAATCCTGTTCATTGACGAACTGCACACGCTTGTCGGCGCCGGGGCCGCCGAAGGGTCGATAGACGCTTCCAATATGCTCAAGCCCATGCTGGCCAGAGGCGAACTGCGCTGCGTAGGCGCGACCACGCTGGACGAGTACAGGAAATATATAGAAAAAGACAAGGCGCTCGAAAGAAGGTTCCAGACGCTCCTGGTAAAGGAGCCGACCGTGGAAGAGACCATAGGGATACTGCGCGGGCTGAAAGAGCGCTATGAAGTACACCACGGCGTCAGGATCAAGGATACGGCGATAGTAGCGGCGGCCACGCTGTCCGACAGGTATATTACGCAGAGGTTCCTCCCGGACAAGGCGATAGACCTGATAGACGAGGCCGCATCAAAGCTCAGGATAGAGATAGACAGCCTGCCGTCCGAGATCGACGAGATCGACAGAAAAGTTCTGCAGCTCCAGATCGAGGAACAGGCGCTGAAAAAAGAAAAAGATGAAGTGTCGCGAGAGAGGCTGGAAAAGGTCAGAAAAGAGATCGTTTCGCAAAAAGAACAAAGCTCGGAAATGAAAGCCAAATGGAACTCGGAAAAAGGTCTGATAAACGACGTAAAAGCGGCCAAGCAGCGCATTGAAGACCTGAAGCTTGAGGAGTTGAACGCCACGCGCTCGGGCAACCTGGAAAAGGCAGCTCAGATAAAATACGATTCCCTGCTCAAGGCCCAGAAAGAGCTTGAGGAAAAAGACGGGAATCTTAACGACCTTAAAAAAGAAGGCTCCATCCTCAAGGAAGAGATCGACGAGGAAGATATCGCGGAAGTTGTGGCCAAATGGACCGGCATCCCCTTAAGCAAGCTGATGAGCTCGGAAATAGAAAAGCTGGTAAAAATGGAGGACAAGCTGAAAGACCGCGTCGTAGGCCAGGACGAGGCGATCTCGGTCATAGCCAATACCGTCAGAAGGTCGCGCAGCGGGCTTGTGGACCCCAACCGCCCGACGGGTTCTTTTATTTTTGTCGGGCCAACCGGAGTGGGAAAGACATACCTGGCCAAAACGCTGGCATGGTTCTTGTTTGACGACGAGAACGCGATGGTAAGGATAGACATGTCGGAATATATGGAAAAATACTCCGTAAGCCGCCTTATCGGAGCGCCTCCGGGATACGTGGGATACGAAGAAGGCGGACAGCTGACCGAAAAAGTGCGCCGCCGCCCCTACTCCGTAGTGCTTTTCGACGAGATAGAAAAAGCCAGCCCCGAAGTGTTCAATGTATTTCTCCAGATACTGGACGACGGCAGGCTCACCGACGGGCAGGGGCATGTCGTGGACTTTAAGAACACGCTCATCATCATGACGTCCAACATCGGCTCGGAGCTTTACGGCGAAGAAAAAACGCTGAAAGACACAAAAGAAAAAGTAATGGAGCAGATACGCCGCCAGTTCAAGCCGGAGTTCTTAAACAGGGTGGACGGCATCATATTCTTCAACAAGCTGGGAGAAAAACAGATAGAACGTATCGTGGCAATACAGCTTGGAGAGCTTAAGGCCCGCCTTGAAGCAAGGAAGATCTTTGCGGACTTCTCGCCGGAAGCGGTGGCCTTCCTTGCCAAAGAAGGATTTGACCCTCTCTACGGCGCCAGGCCGCTCCGCCGGCTCATAGAACAAAAGGTCCAGAACGAGCTTGCCGTGCACCTTCTCAAAGGCGAGTTCAAAGAGGGAGATCATATAACCGTCGGATATAATTCAAAAAAAGACGTGTTTGAGTTCGAGAAAAAATAAAAGCTCTATCTCTTCCATCTATCCTTTAACCGCAAATCTGTTAAAATAGCTGCATAGCCGATCGCGATGGAGAGGTGGCCGAGCGGTTGATGGCGGTAGTCTTGAAAACTACTTTGCGCGCAAGCGTAACGGGGGTTCGAATCCCTCCCTCTCCGAATTTTGCGAAGCGAAAGCAGAGCAAAATTCGCCTTACTTCTTACTCCTTCTCCTTACTGCTCACCTCTTCGATCCTGTCCAGCAACTCCAGAACTTGTCCGCGGTCTTCGCCAATGGCGCGGTGTAGGTCAAAGTAGCACTTGGAATATCTGGCAAAAGCGGCCTTTGTGGCTGAATCAAATAAGCGGCTTGGAACAAGATGCAAAACATCGGCATATCTTTTCCCTCTCAATGTTGGGCCCCAATCAGTGGAATAGAATCGGACCACTCTTAATCCGGAGGAGAACCAGCCCAACAACCCACCCATCCTGAGCAATTTGCAATAGTCTTCCAGATTCTGTCTTTGAAAACCCACACACTCATTTAGTCTGCCATCAGGCCTTACTCGTGACAAATGAATCATCCAGGAAAAGTCCCTGAGCCGCCCCGCAAGACCTCTCGAATCATGCCCTTCTAACAAAGAAAAAATAGCCGCCGAAGCTTTGCCATCAAATTCATAAGCCCTTCTATGGATAAAGCCAAGATCTTCTATTTCCGACTCTCTCAGATAAAAACCCATATCCGCGAATCTTGTGTAGGCCAGGAACATTTCATCAGCTATATCAGACCCTTGCAGAGAATCATCTATTTTTTTGTGTATGACCCTGCGCTGTCCAAAAGACAGCCCTGAAGCTGCGATAGCATCCCCTATCTTGGGACGAAGCTCATCAAAACAGTCCGGCTTATCCCGCAAAAAAGATAATACCGCATTCCTAAATCCCGCCGCCGCTTTTGCGTCAGGCAAAGCACTCCGTGATATTCTTTGAGATAATATAGGATTAGCTCGCATTTGCATTAATTGCTGCCTTTCTTTATCCGCGAAATTATTCGTGATCGATACATATATAGGTCGCAATATTCACGGGCAAATTTCAATTATCTCCGGCAGCAACCATGCTATAATTTCCTTTAATATGAAATTTACGACCTGCCTTAACTGCATCGACGGGCGTGCGCAGCTGCCGGCGATAAACTGGATAATCGACAACTACGCTGTCAAGTATGTGGATATGATAACGGAGCCCGGCATGGACGGACTGCTGGCGGAAAAACCTTTAAACGAGCTCTCTGAGATCTTGAAAAAGATAGACACTTCCATAAGAGTACAAGAGACCGAGGAGATCTTTGTCGTGGCGCATCACGACTGCATCGCCAATCCGGTAGATCAAAGAACGCACAGGGAGCACGTAATGAAATCGGTCGAAAGGCTGAAAGAACTAAAACCCGCCATGAAGATCATAGGCATCTGGATAGACAGCAATCTGGCCGCGCACAAAATAACCGAAGAATAGCCCGTTAAGGCAGTATCCAGAGATAATAGACCATCCCCAGATACACTTCTCCTTTGAACATCGGCGCGAGATGGAACCTGGCAGTGCCGCCTTCAAACAGCTCGGATTCATACTCGACCTCTTTTTGCGAGTTGACCGCGGCAACGAACTGAGCTTCTTTGGGGCTTCTGGCGGCATCGAACTGATACTGAGGAATAAAATTGGCGGCAGGCACCCCTGCCCTGTTCACCATTTCGGCATCGACCCACTGGACGCTGAAACACGGATATTTTTTCAGGAATTCGCCGAGTATCTCCGTGACCCCGTCCTCATCGCCTTTTGACGCGGCTTGAAGCAAAGAGTCGTTCTTTGACAGCGAAACGATCGCCTGCCCTATCGTCTCGGCGCCGAGCTGGCACAGCGTACGCTCGGGCGAGACGGCCGGGTCAACAGACGATGTGGCTACGATCTTCCATTTTGTGCCGTACACGTCAACCGTGATCCAGGAAGCGTTCTTTTTTATCACCCGGTCCGTCCCGGCCGCGTAAAAATCATACTGTGAAACTCCGCCGTCCTCAGCGGCGATCCTTTTGCCGAGCTCCACAAGTCCAGTGAACGGCTTGTAAAGATCGTCAGTGAACAGGTTCTTGCCGATCTCTTCATCGTCATTATCAAAAATTATCGTTCCGTCCTCCTGCATGACCCACACATCGACGTTGAGCCCGCGGGTCTCCGCGTCGACAACGCTTTTGAGCAGCGCCTGCGGCCTGACAAGAATGCTGACCGCGCCCAGAAAAAGTCCGTCGTACGTTAGTACAGGATGCTGGAACGCGACCGCGGGAAATCCTTCTACTGCAAGAAATACTTTGCTTAATACTGGCTCTTTCCCGTCCCGGACTCTCCTGAACTGTTCCTGTCTGCCGATATCTGTTCCAAGAGTACCCGGGAACGGCGGCTGGACAGCTCGGATCACTCCGTCAGCGCCGACAAAAGCAACATTGAAGGCGTAGGGAGCGCTTGACCGCACCTCATTAAGAATCGGGTTTATGGTGAAAGGATCGATCTGTGTAACTGTCCCTGGAGAAACGAACGTTTTGCCGGATACTGCCTGCTGTCCGAAAGGATCAACGCTCTTTTCCGCGATCCTTCTGGTGGACTGGTCCAGATATATGTCCAGAGAACGGAAAGTCCTTACTACATTATTCCCGATCCTTTTCAGAGACGAAGAAATATCGTCCTGCGCGCGAGCGGGCATGACTGACCCGGCAAGAAACATCAACACTGCAGCGGCCAAAACAAGGTTCTTCTTCATATTATTGAAATACAGTATATCAGACAGTTTTTGCCTGTTCAAACTTTCTTTCTGCACCTTTTCTTATTCGTAAGAAAAGGTGCCCAAAAGAAGCTCGCGGGGGCTTTCGCCCCCTGCTCCCCCGCAAGCATCGCGAGCTCCTCCTGGTCCTTTCTCGCCTCCGCGGCGTCGGCGCTCATTATTCCTGTTAAAATCCGGATTTCACTGTTATGCAATAGAGTGTCGTCGCAAGAGCGATGCTTGCTCTCTGAGCAACATTAGTCTAAGCAAATAGGATGACAGCTCCTCATCCGCGCGTCCTGCTCGACGAGCAGACGCCAAGCGCAGCGCAGGCGGATTGCGAGGAGTTACGCGCGGCGGGGGTGTCGGGGGCTTGCCCCCGACCGCCTTTCTTTTCTGTCCACTTTTCTTTTGCGGAAAAGAAAAGTGGACTAATCAGCAAAGACAATAGCTTAAACAAAGAGGCGGCAGCAGAAAAAAAATATCCACAAATCAGCAATAATATCATCATGCTATAATCGTTTCTGCTCATGAAAATACAAAAAAATCTAAGAACTCTTGCGTCCAAGAAAAAAGCAGAGATATTGTCGCGTTTTTTTAAGACAGGGCCGGGCCAGTACGGCGAGGGGGATGTTTTTCTGGGGATCACGGTCCCGCAGATAAGAAAGACGGCGAAGATCTTCGGAGACCTTGAGCTTCCCCAGGTCAAAAAGCTGCTCCGCTCAAAATATCACGAAGAGCGTATGGCGGCATTGCTTATTCTCGTCGCACAATTCAAAAAGGGTGATGACAAGGTAAAAAAACGAGTATTTGATATCTATCTGTCAAACACCCGGCATATCAACAACTGGGACCTGATAGATCTGACGGCGGAACACATAATCGGTAAATATCTTGAAGACAAACCGAAAATACTGCTTTACAAGCTTGCCCGCTCAAAGAGCCTGTGGGAGCGGCGGATAGCGATGCTTTCCACCTTTACATATATAAAGGCGGGAAGGTGCGAAGAAACGCTGAAGATCGCACAAATCCTGTTAAATGACGGCCACGACCTCATCCACAAGGCCGTCGGATGGATGCTGCGCGAGGTCGGCAAAAGATGCTCAACAGCAAAAGAAGAAGCATTCCTGAAAGAACACTACAAAAAAATGCCGCGCACCATGCTCCGTTATGCCATCGAGCGCTTCCCGGAGAAGACAAGACTCAGATATCTGAAAGGTCAGATATAACCTCTGCTTCATTTATTACATCTGTCACGATCACCTGGCGTATAATACATATATGAGGAAGAGGATCGCCGAAGAAACGGTTTTATTCGTTTCCATACTAAAATGGGTGTTTTTGTCCACAGTCATAGGCGTCATTGTAGGGGCAGCCACAACTTTGTTCCTTTTTCTTCTGGATTCAAGCATCCGCTTCAGCAACGGTTTTAACAATTACTTCCTGATACTCCCCGTTGCCATGTTCGCGAGCGCTTTAATAACAAAATATATTGCGCCCGAAGCCGAAGGGCACGGCACTGAAAAAGTGATCGAGGCAGTACATAAAAGGAGCGGAAAAATAAATGCGGCCGTTGTTCCCGTAAAACTTTTTACGACCATAATAACCATAGCGTCCGGCGGATCTGCGGGAAAAGAAGGCCCGTGCGCGCAGATCGGCGGAGGATTGTCTTCTGTGCTTGCTGATATTTTCAGGTTTGACAAGAACGACAGGAAGAAATTCGTTATATGCGGCATAAGCGCCGGGTTCGCCGCCGTATTCGGAACCCCGATAGCAGGCGCCATATTCGGCGTTGAGGTATTATTCATCGGCAGCATCCTATATGACGTACTCCTCCCCTCTTTTATCGCCGGAGTAACTGCGTATCAGGTCTCTGCGGCGCTCGGAACATCATATTTTTATCATCCGATGAAATTCATCCCTGTTTTCAGCGAGATGTTCTTCATGAAGGTCGTCCTCGCGGGCATATTCTTTGGAATATGCTCTTTCGTTTTTGTAGAGATTCTAAGGACAATAAGCGATTTTTCCAAAGGAATTAAATTGTGGGGCCCCGCAAAAGCCTTTTTAGGCGGCTCCGCAGTTGCGGGATTGGCGATGATATTTTCGCAAAAATATCTGGGATTGGGGCTGGATACCATAGAAGGAAGCTTGACCGGAGCAAAGATGCCGTGGTACTCGGCATTTCTGAAGACCGTTTTTACAAGCATAACTCTCGGGTTCGGCGGAAGCGGCGGAATAGTCACTCCCATATTCTTCGTGGGTGCGACAGCAGGCAATATATTCGGACAATTAATGCACCTTGATATCGGCACTTTTTCCGCGATCGGATTTGTAAGCGTTCTGGCGGGTGCGGCCAATACTCCGATTGCTGCAAGCATCATGGCGGTGGAAATGTTCGGGCCTGCCATAGCCCCTTACGCGGCAGTGGCCTGTGTTATCAGCTTTCTTATGACCGGGCACAGAAGCGTTTATCCGTCGCAGATCTTATCAACGGGGAAATCTTCTTCAATAAAGGTTGAAGACGGCTGCGAAATAGAAGATATCGATATACGGATAAACCCGAGGGAAAAAAGCGCCATAGGTTTGGCGGCCAGGATCATACGGGCGATAAGCAGAAGAAAAGACCACTGACTTCTTTCGTTTACAATATATCAGTTTCTCTGATAAAATGATGTCATCCGATTCCCGGTTTAGGATTTTGAATTTGGGATTTGCAAGCGCAGCTTGCTTACGGAGGGGTACTCAAGTGGCTTAAGAGGGCGGTTTGCTAAACCGTTAGATCGCAGAAATGCGAGCCGTGGGTTCAAATCCCACCCCCTCCGAATTTTGCGAAGCGTATGCTGAGCAAAATTCGCCTTATTCCTTACTCCTTATTCCTTAAATAATATATCCCGCACACCACCCCGCAAAATTCGAAGGAGTAAGGAAAAAGAAATAAGGAGCAAGGTGGACTTATCATCTTACAAAAAAACTCAAAATAGCCGAATTTGTGTGTGAACGGCGGGGAAATTGCTGGGATCGGGATATATGCATTCCAACTTTAAGAACAAGCCGATATACTTGAGCGCTAAACAGCTTTACGGACTAATTAACGGCATAACCAACAATAAGGTTCCTTTACCACTGAAAGACCAGATACTAAGGGCATGCATGTCGATAATTCTTAATTTTTCCGAAGGATACGGCAGATTTTCAAAGAGGGACAAGAAACACTTCTATATCACGGCAAGGGCCTCGCTGAACGAAACCGTTGCCTGTTTTGACCTGATAAACGCTCACATATCTATTGACCGAAAAACTGTGGAGATTTTCAACACCCTTACAGAAAGCCTGTCAAAAATGCTGTCAGGCCTTATCAATTCTCAAAAATAGTCCCCGTCATGGCCCGCAGCCCCCGATCCAAATCGGGGCGGCGGTAAAATCCCCGACTGGCTTTTAGGCCTCTCCCCCATCCGAGTAGTTTAAACTGTGTTATGATTGGTGCGAGAATTTCAATATGCCCGGCAAAGGAGAAATATATGCTGAAAGAATTCAAGCAGTTTTTGCTCAGAGGAAATGTCGTCGACCTGGCCGTAGGTGTAGTAATAGGCGCCGCTTTCGGCACAGTCGTGTCTTCTCTTGTTTCAGATCTTTTGACTCCGTTCATTGCCGCAGTGGCAAAGGTGCCGGATTTCGGGCAGCTCTCACTATCGCTTAACGGCAGCAGCATAATGTATGGCCGCTTCCTCAATGCCCTGATTTCATTCCTTCTGGTGGCGACCGCCATCTTTTTCTTCGTTGTAAAACCTATGAATATTCTTATCTCGCGCTCCCGCAAGGAACCTCCTGCCGATCCGACCACAAAAAAATGCCCGGAATGCCTGAGCGAGATCCCGATCGGCGCCAGGAGATGTTCGCATTGCACTCAGCCTGTATCTTGACACAAAAACATTCCGTACGACATTCGACAACCTGGAACTATGGTGTAAAATCATTCTCATGCACCCACTTGCGGACAAAATAATATATTCCAAAAGACGGACGCTGGCTCTTGAGGTAACCCCAGACGCCCGGCTCATCGTAAGGTCTCCGAAAAAAGCTGATAAGTTGTTAATAGCCGCCTTTATTGAAGCGAAAAAGCCGTGGATATTAAAAAAGAAACAGCAGATGGCAAGGCGTATGGAAGAAATGCCTGAGGTGCTGGCTATAGCACAACCGGAAATGGACAAAGATAAAGCTGCCGCAGTTATAAAAGAACGGCTTGACCATTACTCCTCCCGAATGCGCCTAAATTATGACTCTTTCAGGCTGTCCGTCGCAAAAAAAAGATGGGGCACCTGCAGCAAGCGGGCGGATATCAGGATAAACTGGAGGCTGGCATATGCGAGGGAGGACATCCTGGACTATGTAATCGTGCATGAGCTGTCGCACATAAAAGAAAAGAACCATTCGAGAAGTTTCTGGGCACTTGTAGCGCAAACACTTCCCGACCACAAAGTCCGCAGGCGCTGGCTCAAAGACCACGGGCAATTGCTCCTGGCTGTTTCACAAAATAAATAATTGGATTCAAAAAACTATTGATATTTTTAAAAACTCGTGATAGCATACTTCTGTCCGGAAATATTTGAAGCAAAAAAATGGCTGAGCGGCTTCAAAGAAAGGAGAAAAAGGATGGCAAAAAAGAAAGCGAAGAAAAAAGTAGCAAAGAAATCCAAGAAGAAATCCGCGAAGAAGAAAAAAAGATAAGAAGACCGAAAAACAAAGCCCCCAGATCATTCCGCGGTTCGCGGATCGAAAATGGGGGCTTTCTCTTTAGGGTGTTATCGTAATGAGCCTTATAAAAGAAAAGAAGCAAAGGGTCGGGGAAGCAAGCCATGTGACTGCGGTCGGTTTTGCGGCCAATATTTCACTGACGGCATTCAAGATATTCGCGGGGATAACAGGCAAAAGCAGCGCAATGGTGGCGGACGGCGTCCACTCGCTGTCCGACCTGGCAACGGATATTGTCGTATTCATATCTGTCAGGATAGCGGGAAGGGACAAAGATAAGACCCACCGCTACGGTCACGGCAAATTCGAGACTTTCGGTACGATGATCGTGAGTCTCGCACTGGTCCTGGTAGGCGCCGGGATCCTGGTATCCGGCATGCAAAAGATCCTGTCGGCTCTTTCGGGCGAGATCATCCCCCCTCCGTCTATTATCGCTCTCTCGGCCGCGCTGTTGTCTATATTTACAAAAGAAGCATTGTTCTGGTACACGGTAAAATGCGGCAAAAAGATCGACAGCCAGGCCGTCATAGCCAACGCCTGGCACCACCGATCCGACGCGCTTTCCTCGGTCGCCACCACCATAGGGATATCCGGCGCGATATTCCTCGGTGAGAGATGGACGGTGCTTGACCCCGTGGCCGGAGTAGTGGTAAGCATCTTTATTCTAAAGATAGCGTACGACCTGATAGTCCCCTGCATCAAGGAACTGCTTGAGAACGCCCTGCCGGAAGATACCGAAAACGACATCATGAATGCCATATCCGGCGTGGAAGGAGTAAGGGCCTTTCACAACCTGAAAACGAGAAAAATAGGCAGCGTGGTCGCGATAGAGGCCCACGTAAAGGTGGACAGGATGCTGTCCGTTGAGCAGTCGCATAATATCGCCACCCAAATTGAGATAGCTCTGAGAGAACAATTTGGCAGCGACACGCATACAGGGATACACATAGAGCCGTATTACGGATAAGTCCTCCCCCGGTTGTGTTAAAATACCCTCATGAAAAACATATTGAAATGGCTCGGCATGATTTCCGCTGCTTTGGTCGTTTTGATCGTGGCCGCTTCTGTGGCGCTGGCGCTGTTCTTTCCGCTTGACAGGATAAAAGATATCGCCGCATCAAAGATATCCGAAGCCCTCGGCAGGCAGGTAAAGATAGAAAAAGCGTCCTTCAACATATTCACCGGGCTCAGGCTGGAGAAGATCTCCGTATCGGAAAAATATGAGCACATAAAAAGGCCTTTTGTTGCCGCCGAATCCTTGGAGCTGCATTATGACCTCTGGCCGCTCCTGCGCCGCCGGGTCGTGATCAGGAAGATCGGATTGGTAAAACCTGAAATATTTGTGCAAAAAACCCCCGCCGGAGATTACAACTTCTCGGACATGATCACTCCCAAGAAAACGGACCTATCGCCTCGAAAAGAAAAACAAGATCTTCCGTTCGAGCTTTTTGTGGACAGTTTTTACATTAAGTCCGGCAAACTCGCATATTCAGATCCGGCGGCGGGCATGGATACCTCCGTCAACAACTTCGATCTTTCGGTGGACGGCTTTACATCTTCGATGGATGCGCCTCTGGACATCAGGATGTCGCTTGACGTAAATTACCAGGGGAAAAAAGTGCCGGTAGCGCTTTCGTGCAAAGCCGCCTTGGACCTGCCGCAGGAAAAAATATCCGTTTCCCCCCTCGCCCTCTCGGTGGCCGGGGAAAAAGCCGCCATGTCGCTCAGCATCTCAAACTTTTCAAAAGGACCGGATATAGTCCTTAATGTTTCATCCGGAAAAATATCAGTGGACCCTTTGATGGAGATATTTGCATCTTCCGATGGCAAAAAACCAAAAACAAAACAGGACATCACAAGGTCTGTAGACCGTTTCGCCTCGTCCATTCCGCGCTCGCTCAGCGCAAAGATCTCGGCCGATATATCAAACCTGACTTTCCGAGGTTTTACGATAGACAAGGCCGCTCTTTCGCTTGGCCTGCTCAATAAGACGGCCGCCGTTAATATTAAGGAAATCAGGTTCTACGAAGGCACCCTGTCCGGGAGCGCGGGGATAAACCTGAATGTTTCCGGCACGGCCTATGAGACAAAGGGCCTGAAACTTACAGGATTTAACGCTCATCCCTTCTCGAACGCGGTCATAGACAACTTCCTGACCAAACTGGAGGGATACCAGGACCTGAGGGACAAGCTGCGGGGCAAATTGGACGTATCCGCCTCATTTTCGGGCAAAGGGGTGGATCCCAAGATTATATTAAAGAACCTGGACGGACGCGCAACGCTGTCTGTAAGGGACATGGAACTGAAGAAAACAAAGATACTGTCTTCAATTGCTGAGATCATTAGGTCAAACTCTCTAAAGAACGATATCAGGGCGGGAAAACTTGATGCCGCGGCATCGATCAAGAACGGCATTGTGACTTTCTCGGACCTTGCCCTGAACCACAGGGAGGTCCGCCTTAATTTCAATGGAGGAATGGACTTAGAGCGCCTCCGCTGGGTAGAAGGCAACCGTCTATCCCTTGCTCTGCCCCCGCACGCCACAAAAGACCTGAGCAGGGAATATAACCTGCTGAGAGACCCGTCTGGCTGGCTGGAGGTCACCTTCGAGCTGACCGGCTCGCTTAAGATGCCTATACCCAAACCCATCCTGGACAAGCCTGTTGAAAGAGCCATAAAGAAAGCCGAAGAAAAAGCTCAGGAGATCATCGACGAACAAAAAGAAAAAGCCAAAGAGGCCGTTACGCAGCAGGTATCGGCCGAAGCCGAGCGGCTCAAAAAAGAAGCTGCCGACGGGATAAAAAGACTTTTAAAGTTCTAGCGGCGTATAATAGTAACTGATCATGAAACTCAAAGATCCACTTTCAGGCGCATTTCATTTTGGCGGAGCATTGCTTTCGGTCGCGGCGATAGTCCTGCTTGTCATTTCCGCATTGGGAGACCCATGGAAGACAGTCTCGTTCTCGATATACGGGACTACATTGCTGTTCCTATATTCCTCCAGCACGCTGTATCACTGGCTCCCCAGAGAAGCCGGCGGCAGATATCAGTTCTTCAGAAAGCTGGACCACACCTCGATCTATCTTCTGATCGCCGGGACTTACACGCCATTCTGTCTTGTTACTCTAAGGGGCCCCTGGGGATGGTCGCTTTTCGGGATAGTCTGGGGGCTTGCGGCTGCCGGCATACTGATCAAATATTTGGATATTAATACGGGCAGATGGATCAGGACACTGTTATATGTAGGCATGGGATGGATAGCAGTTATAGCGATCAGGCCTATTTGGGAGAGCCTGCCATTGAACGGCATTTATCTTCTCGTAGCGGGAGGTCTTGCCTATTCCGTCGGCGGTATAGTCTATGCCACTAAGAGGCCCAATCTATCGAGATATTTTGGGTTTCATGAATTGTGGCACCTGTTCGTGCTTGCCGGGTCTTTTCTGCACTTTTTATGCGTCCTGATATTCGTCTAGTAGGATCCGGTCTTTTATCTGCGCGGCAATATCAAGCGCTTGCTGCACATCCCCAGCTTTGAAAAGATAAGGATATCCGCTGTCATCGGGTATCGGAGAAAACAGGCTGATTATCGGCTTTTTTGCCGCCATCGCGATGAGCAGCTCATCAAATGTCCCGAAGCTTCCCGGCAGGGCGACTATTATCTTTCCGCTGTCTGCAACGATACAATCCCTGGACAGCCCTATTCCGGTAGCCACAGGAATGTCTATGGAATGGTTGGACGCCGCGTATGAACGATCCGGGACGATCCCTGCCGACACGCCGCCCCTTGCCGCAGTGCCTTTGGACACTTCCAGCATCGCTCCGGTCCCCGCTCCGTTAAAAACCATAAATCCTCTGTCAGCCAGACCCCTGCCGAGCTCAGACGAAATAGACGCCAGGTCCGCCCCGGCAAACTCTATTTCAATGTTAGAAGACCCGATCACGGATACCGGAAAAAGCTTTCCTCCGGCCAGGAGATCGTATTTGGGCACTTTGTTATCGGTTAAGAAATTGCTGTCGACCCATCTCATTATCTCTTTGTTCATTTCTTCTGAAGAAGCCTTGGCCCAAAAAGCCGGGATCAGCTCGTTCATGGCCACAAGCTCGGCGCCGTACGGGAAGCGCGCCGTTTCATATACCCCGGACGGCATATCATGGTCGCCGGCAAATGTCATAAGAGCGGTACCTTCCGTAAAGCTCAAAAGCCCCCTGCCCGCCCTGCCCAGTACAGAACAGCGGATCTTGCCGACATCCGCGATGACCTCAAGGCTCATGCCCGGCAAAGCTTTGGATTTGTCAAATATCCCCGCTATGGCGCCGCCATGCTCGACGACTCCCCTTGAAAGCGACTTGATAAGATCATTGCTTTGGCCTACCACAGGCATGATCTGCCTTTCGGCAAGCGCCCTTCCCAGAGAAAAAGCATGGTCGAGTGCTGCCGTGTCATAGTCCTTTTCCTCCGCAACTACCGAAAGCATCCTGTACGGCATCTCGGATACCCTGTGGACCTCGTTGAGCATCATTCGTGTTATGTCCGGAAATCCCGCATCGGAGGGCAGCCTGGACCCGGAAAGATCCACCCCCGATCCGCGCACCTTTGACAGCATGCTCTCAACGACCGGGATCTCTTTGGCCCTGAATTCCGCCCTTTGGGGGCTGCTCATCGTGTAATAATCCGGGTGTGAGCTTTTCAGCGATTCGAGCGCTTTGAGTTCGGGCAAAAGGATTGCGTTGACCTCAAAACAGCCTGAATCCAAAAAATCCGAGATCCTGTTGAGCGCCATATCCTGAACAACAAGGCTCCTGTTGCGCTTTATTGCCGGGGCAAAAGACCTTGCGGTCTCCCGCAGGCAAAAAGCAACCCTGGGATACATATTTCCGGCAGTATTTACGCGTGTGACTGACATTATCATGTATTTATCGCAATAAAGCAGCTTTGATTTCATCAATCGAATGACCGCAGCTTACCACCCAAATAATTGCATCAAGAGTATATCGGAAATCTAAGGAAGCCATCCTGATTTAAACCTAAAGATCGACAACTTTAACGTCCATATTCTTGCCCTCTTCAGAACTGCTGATAAATCTGACCATGTCCGCCGGACTCATCACCCCGTTTCGTAAGTTTGTCAAAAAATAATCCATTCCAACCGGATCAGGATCCCTCTTCAGCAAAGACCTATACACATCACGTATGAATATCCTGTCCCTGGTTTCCAGCAGTTCGGCAAGACGGTATTCCTTCCGGTTGTTGTGCATCTGCTGACGGTGAGATTGAACTTTTTGGCGAGTAATTGGAGAGGCGTGTTTATATGCCCGCAGAATTGCTCTGTCGTGATCAGTACCGGAAAGACTTTGGTTTACAACATCCACGCATCTAAAACCGGCAACTTTCAGCATCGAGATCAGAGCCGGGATATTTGGCCCCCACCAGTTAGTAGGGTCATTGTTTAATTCTGTCCCTGGATAAAAACGCATCAAAGGAATTTCATCGCCATATTCCACATAATGACTCTCAATAATCAGCACTTCTCGGGTAATAATAGAAAGTGCTTCCAGAGCACGCAGAGGATCCTTTAAATGGTAGAGGACGCCCAAAAACAGCACCACATCAAACTCTTTTTTTAGCTTTTCAGTCACATCAAAAAAATCCATCTCATAATGCTCGACCTTTGAATCTAATATAAGCTTAGCTACGTCAAACCCGTTGTGTCCTCTCATGTGCTGATTATTGTCTATTGCGGTGACACGCGCTCCTTTTTTTTCACATTCAAAAGAATAGAAACCGTCCCAGGCGCCGATATCCAGAACTGTCTTGCCACGCAGATCTTCCGGGATATGAGACAGTATGACCTTTTGGTTATCCAGAGTATTCTGCCCTTTTGATAATACCCCGTCCCCAAAATCCATACTGTGCCACCAGAATGGCACCGAAGCAACCAGAGCTTCTTTTTCATCGGGTTTCATTTTTTTAGTGCTCCTGTCAATGTTCGCACCACATGGTCCCAACCCGTCTCTTTTGAAGCAAAACAAGCGTAGCCCTTTGCCCCCATGACTGCAGCCATACCCCTGTCATCAGACAGCCTGTCCACGGCCAGGGCTATGTCTTTTGGTGAAACCCCAACGACAAAACCGCTTATCCCGTCCTCCACGAATTCAAGTGGCCCACCCGAGTCAGGATGCGTAATCACCGGTTTCTTAGACAAAAATGCTTCCATGGTCACATAGCCGAGATCTTCGTCATAAGGCCCGAAATAGACGGCAAGGCACTTTGAATAAAGAGCTGTTTTTTCTTCTTCAGATACAAAACCTATGTATTCGACCTTACTCTCAAGCCTTTCCGATCTGATCATTGCTTTCAGTTCTTCCACTTCCTGGCTGCTTCCGGAACCAGATATCACCAGTTTTATACCGCTTTTAAGATGTTTTGCCGCATTAACGAACAATTTTTGTCTCTTAATCTTGGCTATCCTGCTGGGGTAATATACAAAGTCTTCAGAATGACCGCTGCAGAATTTTGAATGGTTCTTTGGCAGCGAATAGAGAGGAGAGGAATCTATGCCGTTATATTTCTTAAGTCTGTTCGAAACATTGCGCGAATTGGTAAATACGGCTCTGGCTTCCTTTATATATCGCGTGTCGTGTTCAATAATCATCTTCCTAATGCTCTCCGCTTCAGGATACATGAATTTGTCGCTATATTCCGTGTCCCAAAGATCGTAAGCCCTGCGGTGCTGGTGCATTAGCCAGATCACTTTATTTGGATGCTTGATATAATATGCCGGAAATTTCATGGCTATGACCATGTCTGCATTGGCAAATTTAGCTCCTGGCAGATCAAAACCTCTGCATCCCAACATGGCATTGATCAGACCGTCTGCCGTGTAGTCTATTATGGGAAACCTTAATATATCAACGTCATGACCTTTTCTTATGAGCTGGTCTTTCAAAAGCACTGCATGGATCTCGGCTCCACCATCTACAAACGGAATATGTACTGTTGCAATTACTATCTTCACAAATCCACCCCGGCAAAACCAGATATGATATCCAGAAATCTGGCTTTGATCGTTGTGTTATCGAATCTTCTCATGAAGTTTTTAAAGCCATTATCAACCAAATAGTTCCTGAGATCCGGCTTGTCCGAAAGCAGTTTAACTGCCGCGGCATACTCTGCCGAATCATCGCTCAGGAGCACCTGATCGGCTCCCGCGGTATCAGGCAGCGCGCTGCTTCTTCTGACGATAACAGGCAAGCCGAAATACTGCGCCTCTATCACCGGCATGCAAAACCCCTCGTGGCTGCTGGCGCAGATAAAAAAATCACAGCCCCTATAATACGATACAAGCCGTGCGCTGTTGATATCCCCTATCATCTTGATATTCCCTGAAAGACGCTGGCTTTTCACCAGAAAGTCTAGTTCTTTGAGATAAAGTTCCAGATGCCTGTCCTTTTTACCGACCATGTATAGACAAATATTATCTCCGTACTTGGATATATAGTTTTTTACAACATCGATCAGGAACTTATGTCCTTTATTGGGCGCGTATCGGCCGACAAAAAGCAGCTTTATCCTTTTGTCTTTTTTCAAGCGTTCAAGCAACCTGTCGTCAGGCACAACACTACCGAGTTCGTTTAACCCGTTGAACGGGGGGCATACTTCAGTTCTTGCCCCTGAAAGACCGGATATATTGAACTCCGAATCCCCTATCCAAAAAGCTTCCGGATATCCTTTTAAAAACCTGTCAGTCTGATCCATGCCCAAAGAACAAAAGCGGTGATATTTCTCATTATAATTCCGAAAGTATTCCGGAGGAGTTACATTATGGTATTTGAAAGCGATCCTGCATTTTGCTCTTTTCAGCAGATCATCTCCTGCTTTCCAATAAAATGAATGGTGATATATTAAGAGATTAGCGCTGTCCGAGACCGTATCTTCATACTCATTTTTGCTGATACTGTGTACCCCCGGCAAAAAGGAGTAATCGCAGTATACGCGGCATTCGGCTCTGTCTTCGAGAGCAGAAAGCATCCCTGTCACATCTTTGCTGATCGCGTCATTGGCGGCAATGGTCTGCTGCATGACCACGGCTTTCATTTCGACTTATACCCTATGACCGAATAATCTAAGGCCGTCTCGGGGTCATTAACATCCTCGGGGTTCAGCATAAGCACGTCGCACTTGAATCTGCCGTCGTATTCAAGTAAAAACTTCATAAGTCCGGGGGGTATGGGCCTAACATGAGTAGGATCTAGATAGAACCTGTCCAACACCGGCCTCTTTCCTCCGGTATAGGGCAACTCAAGTATTAAGATCCCCCCTTCCTTAAGAACTCGATGGGAAGCTTCCACCAATTCCATAAGCATATTGAATTGTAAATGTTCGGCTATATGGAAACCGGTTATGCACGAAAAAGAGCCGTCAGGCTGACTTTTCAGGTATTCAAGAAAGTCCTGTTTCACGGCATCAAATCCTTTTGACCGCGTTTTTTCCACCATCAGGAAGTTCTCGTCTATCCCGATGCCCTTATACCCGTTCTGGTTTAGCAGATCCAGCCATTCCCCCCTGCCGCACCCGAGATCAAGCGCCGCGGAACCTTTTGGCAATTCATCCAAATAGCGCTCATAGCAACTCAGCTTTTTTTTGATTAATTCTTCCGGGCCGCGAAAACTGTTTTCGAAATCAAAAAAGAATTTTTCGAACTGAGAAGTCTTTATCACAGAATCTCTGATGCTTCGCTTAAGGGCGTATATATCAGAAGACAATGTTGAAGCTTGGCCCTCCAAAGATCCTACCAGGGCTGCGGCTTCAGCCCGCCACCTGTTCAAACCCTCAAGGTTTGATGCGAAACGGGACACCGAATAATTTATCTCTTCAAGTCTTTTTGGCAGAAACAGCATTGAAGCCGAGACAGTGAGCAAATATCCCAGCAAGGGTATCTTTTTGAGCATTTTCTTGAACTTCAAAAACCAGAGCCCTTTCACTTTCACCCTAAACCTGTTTTTTTTCGCTTCATCGCTGTTAATAAAATTGCTTATAATAGACAATTCGTCCGCACGGCCCGTTCTTAGCATGAGAAGATTGTATTCCATCCCTTCGTGGTCAGGCTCTCTCCCAAGTATCTTTATATAGCAAGCCCTCAAAAGGTCCTCATGTTCCATGCATACCAAATCGCCGGCATATAACACTCTCTCATACTGAAAAGGCGACAACAACTTTCTTAAGCCGTCAATCAGAGGCGCTACCCTGGAATGAAAACTGTTCTTTTTAAATCGCATATTGATCTTTTTGCAAAATGACCAAAAAAACGTTTCATGCGGCATAATTATCTGAGTCCCGAGGGGCTTTATGCCGTCCCTTACACTTAGCGCTTCTTCCCTGATCTTTTCGAGTATCAGATCTATGCTGACCGGCGAACTATTCTCAACCATTTGATATATCTCCGGGATTATTTGGTCAGAAGGATGCAGGCCACGCCACAAGCAGCCAACGCTCCGTTGTCATTATACAATAAATGTTCCAGATCTTTCTCCGCGCACTGCTCCCAGCCCTTGTCGTACTTGAAAAAATCCTTCCTTAGCAACCGCATCTCAGAAGATTTCAGAAGACCGTCGAGCATGCCTTTGTCGTATTGAACGAACCACCCGTAATCTTTGCTTTTGCCAAACGGCACCGTCAGGGCCAGCTTGCCGCCGCGTTTCAAGATCCTTTTCATCTCACCGATCGATTCTATGTCGGGCCTCGTCCGGCAACGAACATCTAGGATAGCAGGCGAATATCTGCTGTTGTCCATCCCTATATGCTCTAAAGTTGATATGCAAAAGATCATGTCAAAATAATCCGGCTTATATCCGGTATCCCTTATGTCAGCGGTCTTTCTGATAAAATCCGGACTGCTAGCAGAAGATATATCTATTCCGTGAAGCTCTTCTATAGGAAGTTTTTTAAGTCTTTCTATGTATTCCTGAGTGCAGAATCCGCATCCAACTTCAAGCACTTTCCGTTCACCCTGGTAACAACTTATAGCCCAGGGGATCTCCACGGCGCGTTCGTCAGAGCCAGGTTTATATCCCCCGCGGGAGATCTTGAATATTTTCTTTTCAACAGTCCGTTTTTCCGCCCACTCCCCGAGGCCGCTAAAAACTGAATTCCACATCGCAAGACACCTTTCCAAGATCTCCACTGTCGTTTTTTATATCAACTGTATATGGGCAGTCACTCCAAGCATATGTTTCCTTAAAATCCCGCGACACAAAAGCAAAAGAAAAAACCAGCTTTCCCTGAAGAACGGGAGGTCTTTTCAGTTTTACGGACACAACCCCTTTCCCCGTTAGCGCACCGATCTCGGGCCCTCTGGTCCTGGTGTTGGTTCCATAAACAGTCGTCCCGTTTTCATCCCGGATCAGGATCCCAAAAACGGGACTGGCAATTTCGGAAACGGCACTATAGGCTACGATTACATTGATCGCCTCGCTTGAACCGAAAGAATCCCTTTCATTGTCTCCGGTGTCAAGGAAATGCACACGATCAATGGATATCATTCCGTTCGGAGACGGTCCGTCGGATGAAGTCAATGGGGCTCTTTCAGCGCAGGATCCGGAACTCTCGAATGAATATTTTTTTATCACTTCCCGGGGATCTCCGCATTCCCTTACACAACCGCCTTCCAGCATAACGGCTCGGTCGCAGTATGAACATATGGCCTCCGTATCGTGACTGACCAAAACGACTGTTTTCCCCTCCATTTTTAATCCATCAAACACCTTAAAACATTTTTTCTGAAAGTCCGCGTCCCCCACTGCCAGGACTTCATCTATCAGGAGTATGGGGGCATCAGCACGTATGGCAACAGAAAAAGCCAGGCGGGCAAACATTCCGGAAGAATAGTTCTTCATTTTAAGGTCCATGAATTTTTCCAGACCGGCAAATGATACTATCTCGTCGAACTTCGAATCTATCTGTTTCTTTTTTAGACCGAGCACTGCTCCGTAAAGATATACATTTTCCCTTCCTGTAAGCTCCCCGTTGAAACCTACCCCAAGCTCCAGGAACGGAGATACCCCGGCCCGGACATGCACATTTCCGGCATCAGGAGCATATATCCCGGCAATTATCTTTAGAAGTGTGCTTTTGCCGGAACCGTTGCCTCCGACCACCCCTAAGAATTCACCTTCGCGCACCGAAATGGAGACGTCTTTCAGAGCATAGAAGGCCTCGTAATCCCTGTTGTTCCAAAAGTTCAGCATAGTCCCTTTCAAGGTATTCACTTTCTCATGGGGAATAACAAATTTTTTTGATACGTTATTAAGTTCAATCAGGGATCTCTTCATATTTTAGATCTCTTCCGCAAATTTATGCGATCTTCTGTTAAATAAGGCCAGGCCTGCCACCAGTATCACTGCGATCACTATTGAGGTAAAAAGAACTCCCGATGGATCCGGCTGCCCCCCGTATATAAGCACAGACCGCGAGCCGTCTATTATCCCGGCCATGGGATTAAGTGTAAAATAATGGCGGATATTCTCCGGGATAATGCTTACAGGATAGATTATGGGAGTCATCCAGAATAAAACCTGGATAACTATGCCCCATATATGCATAAGATCGCGGTATTTTAGGTAATAGGAGCTCAAAGCGAACGAAACGCCGAGGCTCAATATGACCAGCTGTACCAGATAGATCGGAAAAAAAAGCATTCCCGAAAGAAATGATGCGCCGGAAGCGACAAAGAACACAGAAAAGATCATCAGATTAATTATGAGGGAAAGTATGGACGTCAGATTAGATGCGAGCACTATCACCCATTTCGAAAAATTGATCTTTGAGATAAGCGGTGCTTTGTATTGTATCGAGGCCATGCCGCTGGTGGTGGATTCGGCAAAGTAATTCCACAAGAGTATACCGAGCAGGAGATATAGCTGATAGTGGGATACTCCGTCAAAACGCATAAATACAGAAAAAACCAGATAATATACCCCGAATATCATCAAAGGGTTTAGCAAGGACCACATATATCCCAACACTGAATTGTTATATCGGAGCTTAAAATCCGACAAAGCCAGCTGAGACAGCAGAAAAATGATATTTCCCGAAGTCCCCGGCTTCACTTGGCCAGTGTTACCCGCCATTGCACAAATTCTCCCAAGTCATAATGATTATTTTACCAGAGTTTACTGGCCTGACACACAAAAAGTAGCTCCGCGCGGAAATGCTATAATTTGCTTTATGAAGAGGGTTTTGTTCACAATAATATTCAGCAACTACATGGCGCATGCCGCCGCCCTGCATGCTTCAGCAAAAAAGCACCTGAAAGACACTAGCGTTCTTGTTTATGTGCTTGACTGCGGGCGCAATGAAAAGGCAAGACTGACCGACTTTGCCAAAGAACATGGAATTGAACTGGATCCCGGCTTTATCGATTCATTAAGGTTCGCTGATGACATAAAGAGAATAGATTGTTCCAAAAGAAGAAAAATATACGGTGTCACAGAATTGTGCACTTCTGCAAAAGCGTCTATATTCTTGGAGCTTATAGCGGAGTTCGGCAGGAACACTCATTTTTCTTATGTAGATCCGGATATTGAGTTTTATTCGGACTGCTCGTCGTTCTTTGAAGAAGCCGAAAAACATTCTTTTTATTTGATGCCGCACTTCCTTGAGCCGCCTGAAGACAGTTATTTCCCTAACCCTCAGACTATCCTCGCTGCAGGAACCCATAATTTCGGATATCTTGGCATTACCCCATCTTATAGCAAAGTGACGGAAGCTCTACTATGGTGGGAAAGGCGGCTTGAAAGGGAATGCGTTGTCGATCTTCAAGGCCAGATATTTGTCGACCAGAAATGGGGATCTTTTTTCGCTAATCAGCCAGGAGCCGGCATATGCCTTTCGCCTGAATACAACGTAGCTTATTGGAATCTTCACGACAGGCACATTTTTAAGGCAGGCAACACGACAATGGTCTCAGGAATGCCCCTGGGGTTCTTTCATTTTTCCGGATACGACCCGCAAAACCCCTTGGCCCTTTCAAAGCATCAGACACGCTTCAGCCTAAAAGCACTGCCAAATGCATATCAACAATTGTTCCTGTCATACGCAAAAAAACTGATGTCTTTCGGATATGCTCAATGGCATTCGTTCAAAGCGCAAAAAGAAAGTCCCGCTCCACAAACGTTGCCAAGCCGGCAAGTGTTTTTGCCTGCTCTTTACAGGTCGCCCGAAGATATCGCTCACATGATTCCATTGAAAGCGGCTTTCTGGACTACTGCACTGGTTGCCCGCAAGCACTTTCAACTAGCCAAGGTGTTTATTAAGACATTAGTGATCAAAGGCCCGTTACAAGCCGCTAAAGATACTATTTGGCAATACGGCCGGTGTGCTAAAAAAGCTCTCAAAATGCTAACTCTCCGCAATCGCCCCATACAAACATCACCAAACAAATCAAAATTTGCCGTGATCGGCTATTTTTCCGATGAATCCGGCACGGGAGAAGGCGGCCGGTGCATCGCAAACGCTGTCTTTGAGATATCAGATGACTGCTGTTTGTATGATATAAGCAATACAAGCTCATCCCGGAAACTCCATGATTTCAAGCACAAAGACCGCGCTGTTGTTCTGCGAAACAATGATCATGTCGACACTTTGATCGTTGCGGTCAACGCGGACAGAGTGAACGGCATAATTAACTCGGGATATGATAACCTGTTTCAGAAAGCCCGGAAAAAGATCGGCTACTGGTGGTGGGAAACAGAAGATTTCCCGCGCCGCTGGATTCACGCCAGCTATTATTTCGATGAAATATGGGTCGCGACAGAGTTTATAAAAAGAACCCTCGAAAAAGCACTACCTGTACCTGTAAAACTAATGCCTCCCCTTCTTGACCTCGATATACATCCGGGAAGGAATAAAACCTCTCTTGTGCCAAACATCGACAAACAACCATATTTTCTGATGCTATTTGACGGGTACTCCAACATACACAGAAAAAACCCTTCTGGAGCGATAATCGCATTTAAAAGAGCAAAAGAATTACTGGGTGCTTCTTTTAACGCCCGGCTTGTAATAAAAGCCATTAACCTCAGCGATAAGGATAAAATGATCGTAGAAGGGCAAACCAGGGGCCTTTGCTGTACTGTCATAAGCAAGTACCTGTCAAAAGAAGTACTACTGGACCTTCTCGGTGGTTGCTCTGGATTTATCTCCCTGCACCGTTCCGAAGGTCTGGGGCTCAACATTATAGATGCCATGCTGCTGGAAAGGCCGGTAATCGCGACCAAATACTCCGGGAATCTCGATTTTATGAATGAGAACAATTCGTGTCTTATCGACGGCAAAATTGTTGGCACGTCAATGATCCACGGAGTTTATCAGGGATCAACATGGATGGAGCCCGATACCGAACAGGCAGCGGAAGCGATCGTAGAGATCCTGTCGAATCCGGAAAAAGCCGCAAAAAAAGGCAGACTGGCAAGACAAGACATCATCAAAAAATACAACCCTGACATCACAGAAAAGATTTTTGCCAGGGAACTTATCAGGCAGTAAGAATGTCTAAAGTTCAGTGAGAACTTAATGTTGATTTTCCTGTCATATAATGATTATAATCTCTAAGGAGGTGGCTCATGCTGAACGTCAAAAGGCATTCTATGTTTTTCGCCATATCGCTTATCGCAGTTATGATTCTCAGCGGCTGCCGTTATGATTCATATCTGGTCGTCAAGGATGCCGAGAAAAGGGATATCGCTGTTTTGTTAAGGGACTATGTCGGCATAAACGGATACAGCATGACCTATGCCAACGACGAGACGGGAACTTACAGGATAGTACTCGGACACGCTACGACCAGGGGTGTGGACACAAGCGAGACATTTACAGTTTATAACAAGATAGGCTCTGCCGACACAAAGACGCTGATCGGACAAAGCACAACGGTTAACACTTCCAACCCCACCCGCCAGCTCACCGCCGCGCTTGCAGTAATGATGACCCAGCAGGGGCCGGATGTATATCTCAGCGCCCAGTCCGCCGGAGACCTCGATGTCGGCAGGTCTTTCGAAGTTTTCATAGAATCCCTCAGTAACAGAGGATACGCGCTGGAGATCATCAGATAAAACCCGGCTTACAGCTTACAGATTTCCCGCCCCCACATTGACATATTGATACCTGCGTAGTATCATATAAACATCTTCGAATAAGGAGGTCATGATCATGTACTGCAGGCAATGCGAACAGACGGCAAAAGGAACAGGCTGCACGGTAAGGGGCGTATGCGGAAAGACCGGAGAGGCCGCAGACCTTCAGGATATATTGATATACACCCTTGAAGGAATTGCTGTTTACGCCGAACAACTGAAAGCCTCCGGAATAGAAACACGCGAAGCGGACGGCATAATGAAAGAAGGCCTGTTCACAACGATCACCAATGTGAACTTTGACCCGGAAAGGATCATAGGCCTTATAGTTTTAGCCGGAAAAATAAAAGATTCTCTAAAACAAAAGCACGATAATGCCGGGCTCAAAGGCCCGCTCCCGGCACCCGCATCATTTGAACCCAAGAACTCCGTAAAAGATCTTCTTTCGCAGGCCGCCAATATAAAAAGAATACCCGACAGTGATGAAGACATCGTAAGCCTTAAAGAGATACTTCTTCTTGGTCTCAAAGGGATGGCCGCTTATGCCGATCACGCGCACGTGCTCGGATTTGAAGATAAAGAGGTCGACGCGTTCTTCCACAAAGGACTTAGCTCAATAGCGGACACCTCAACATCAAAAGAGGCCCTTCTTTCTTTGATAAATGAGTTCGGACTGGTCAATTTCAAATGTCTTGAACTTCTCGACAAAGCAAATACCACGACTTTTGGCCATCCTGAGCCCACAAAAGTCTCAGTTGGACCAAAGAAAGGCCCGGCAATAATAGTGTCAGGACACGACCTGCTGGACTTAAAACAACTGCTCGAGCAGACGGAAGGCAAGGGAATAAACATCTACACACACGGAGAAATGCTCCCGGCCCTAGCCTATCCCGAACTGAAAAAGTTCAAACACCTGGCGGGACATTTCGGCACCGCCTGGCAAAACCAGAAAAAAGAGTTCGATGATATCCCGGCCGCGATACTAATGACCACCAACTGCATACAGGAGCCCCTGCCAAGTTATAAAGACAGGATATTCACCACCGGTCTCGTCGCTTTTCCGGATGTCGCGCATATCCCGGCCCAGAACGGGAAAAAAGATTTTTCCGAAATCATCAAAAAAGCTCTGGACCTTAAGGGATTTGAAAAGGACGGGGAGCAGAAACATACAACAATAGGGTTTGCGAGAAATTCCGTTATGTCCGCGGCCGGCACGGTGGTCAAGCTGGTGCAGGACAAAAAGATCAGGCATTTTTTCCTCATAGGCGGGTGCGACGGCGCAAAACCGGGAAGAAACTATTATACGGAACTGGCCGAAAAAGCGCCGCGCGACGCGGTGATCCTCACCCTGGCCTGCGGGAAATTCAGGTTCAACACACTGGACCTGGGGGATATAGAAGGCCTGCCGAGACTTCTTGATTGCGGACAGTGCAACGACTCTTATTCCGCGATAATGATAGCTCTCGCGCTGGCGGAAGCTTTCAAGTGCTCCGTGAACAAACTTCCGCTGACTATAATCCTTTCCTGGTACGAGCAAAAAGCTGTCTGCGTCCTGCTCACTCTTCTGTCGCTCGGAATAAATAACATCAAGCTCGGCCCGACACTCCCGGCATTCGTATCGCCCAATGTCTTAAAAGTGATCTCGGATAACTACGGGCTAAAGCCGATAACCACGGCAGACAATGATCTTGCGGAGGCGCTTAAAAGATGAACCTATTGACAAGAAGGGCTGATTACGCCGTAAAAGCGCTGATCAAGGTAGCAAAAGCCGAGAGACCACTTTCGGCGGCGGAGCTTGCGGCAGAGCTGTCGATGCCCAAAGCCTTTTTGCGCGGCATACTGCAGAGCCTTGCCTCAAAGAGGATCCTTGATTCTTCAAAAGGGCCTTCCGGGGGATTTTCACTGGCAATACCGGCACGCCGCATAACGCTGGCGTCCGTGATAAGGGTATTTCAGGGGGACATCTCTTTCAATGAGTGCATGTTCAAAAAAAAGATATGCCCCGACCGCGCCGCCTGCCCTCTGAGAAAAGAGCTGTTGGACATAGAAAGATCGGTGCTCCAAAGGTTTGAAGCAATAACAATAGCTTCTCTGTCCCGCAGGATAAAATGAACAAAAGGAGAAAAACACGATGAAAAGGAAGATAATCCTTATCGATGAGGACAAGTGCAACGGATGCGGCCTGTGCACCGGGGGCTGCCCTGAAGGAGCACTTGAAATGGTGGACGGCAAGGCCAGGCTGACAAAGGAATTCTACTGCGACGGCCTGGGCGCGTGCATAGGCACCTGTCCTCAGGGCGCCATAACGATAGAGGAGAGAGAAGCCCCTCCATACGACGAAACGGCTGTTATTGCCAACATAGCAAAACAGGGAAAAGAAGAGATCGAAAAACATCTTCATCACCTGAAAGAGCACGGAGAGGTCCTGTATTACAAGGAAGCTGCGGAGTGGCTGGAAAAAAACGGCATTGAGTACGAGAAAGAAACCCCTGCATCTGAGATAGCCTGCAACTGCCCTGGAATGAAAATGATGGATTATGTCGGGGATGAGCCTGAATCAAAAGAAGACACCGGGAGGCAGTCGGCGCAGCTGCGCCAGTGGCCGGTACAGCTCCATCTTGTCTCGCCCGCCGCGCCCTACTTTAAGAACGCCGACCTCTTGATAGCTGCCGATTGCGCTCCGTTCGCGTATCCCAACTTTCACGGCGACTTCTTAAAAGGAAAAGCGCTGGTCATTTTCTGCCCCAAGCTGGATGATTCGCATGACGCGTACATAGAAAAACTAGCGGAAATATTCCGGCACAACAATATCCGCTCTATAACCATCGCAAGGATGGAAGTGCCGTGCTGCTACGGGATCAATATGATAGTTGAAGAAGCGCTGAAAAAGGCAAAAAAGAAAGTGCCTATTAATGATATACTCATCGGGATAGGAGGCATCTTAAAGGGCTGAAAAAGCCTTTAATCCTAGATGTCCTTTACAGTGATCGTTATGTTGCCCGTACCAGCATCATTTGTCAAAACACCATTACTCACCGTTACTGTAAGGACTATATTGGTATCCTCTGTCACCTGCGGAGCATTCCATGTCACACTGCTTCCTGATCCGGAAAAAGCCCCCGAACCACTCCAGCTGTAAGTTAGTGCTAGGTTGTTGTCATCTTGTGCGATACAACCAAGCGTCACTGAGGCCCCCTCATCTACTATAGACGCGGAAGATGTCACTTGCAAAATACTTGGTTTTGTAGGAACAACAACTTCAACAAAAGATTCCGCTGATTCCGAAAGCCTGCTCCTATTAGTGACTGTCGTTGTTATCCTGTAAGACCCAGCAACTGCAGGGGCCCTCCACTTGACAGTATCTCCTGTAGTTCCCAGAAGCGTACCTCCTGAAGGAGATGTCCAAGAATAACTGAGGGCTTCTCCCCCAGGATCTGTTGCGTCACAAGTCAAAGTAGTTTCTTTACTAGTAGCGATAGGATTTGGGTCGACCACTATGCTGCCGATTATCGGCGCATCAGGGTCAACCACGACAATATTTACAGTATCAGTCACTACGTTTGTCCCGTCACTGACAGTCAAGGTTATGATATATACACCGGCAGCAATCGGTGCCGTCCATACGATGCTCTTTCCTGTATTACTGGATAAGCTTCCGCCGTTCGCGCCCCAGGTATAACTTAAGTCGAGCCCGGAGCCCGAAGTGGCTTCGGCAGATATGGAAACAGGGGTTTCAGCTACGACTTTGCCGGATGGCGACACCGAAATGCTTGATATTACGGGAGGCAACACGCCGCAGCCGAAGAATAATACGGCAAGCATGAGCAACGGGATCATACACTTTAAGAAGCTCGAGGATCGGTTTGTTTTCTGCCTCATTTTAACTAACGAAATATTACAACATCCTCCCGAAAAGTGCAATAGCAAAGTAAAGACCACAGATGCCTATTGACAAAGTCGCACATAAGTATATAATAATGTAGTGTTTTAGCATACAAAGGAGGTGAAATAACATCCGGTTTATGCTGGAACGGAGTTCGAGGCAGGTCGCTTAACAGAGGGAACTAGGACACTCTTGCTATGGCGGTCTGGCAAGGACAAAAGATCTAAAAAACCGGACTATACTAAAATGAAAAAAGCAATTGGAATATTCTTAGCTTTGACGTTTGTCGCGGTGCTGGCCGCCGGCTCCTTCGCAAGGACACTTGAGGAAGAAAAGCAGGCAGTCAGGGATTACCTCAAGGTGATCGACGCCAAGATAAACAGGTTCAGAGCACAAGGGAACACCGCGAAGGTGAGACAGATGCAGGCGGAAAAGCAGGGGACTCTCAGGCGTTGGGAAGCACTTAAGGCAAAGATGGAAGCCGAAGGTGCCGAAACTCCTTGGGTACCTCCTACACCGGCCCCTGTAGCACCGGCACCGGCCCCGACACCGGCCAGAAAAGCTGCTTCAGCTGATATGGGCCTGTCGGTCGGCGCAAAGGTCGGCTTAACGGCCGGTCTGTTCGCAGTGACGGGCGATCTCGACTACTCGTTGGCCAGCATTCTTCCGGGCGCAAAAGCCAGGTTGAGCGTTGACTACGTGACCGGGAACAACCCGAACTCAACGGCGACGGTAGACAACCCGATGAAAGCAGTTGACGTGAAGCTCGGCGGAATCTATGCATTAGACATGCTTAAGAACGCTGCTCTTCCGGTAGACTGGTACGCGGGCGCGGCCTATATACTTCCTGTAAAGGTCAACGGTGGCAGAACAGGAAAGTGGGGCGCGGAAGCCTATCTCGGCGGTATGTACAAGGTACCTGATTTCGGTACCGTCTATGGCGAGCTTGGTTATGCAGGTCTGAAATATTCAGACGGCGTGGCTGCTCTCAAAGGCGTGAACGCAGCGGTAGGTTACTGCTACTCGTTCTAAGATCAGGTCTTGTTTAGTTTCTTAAGGCAGGGCTTCCGATTAATTCGGGAGCCCTGTTTTTTTGTTGATCAAGAATTGGGAAAAAATTACTGCTCAGGCAATGGCAATCTCTGTAGGGACAATTCATGAATTGTCCCTATCAAAGAATGATTCACGGATCTATCCCCTTGAAATAAGCCGTATAATCATCAAGCGCCTGTTTGAACTTGTTTTTTGCCTCTGTTCTTGAGATCGCCCATCTTTTCAATATCTCTTCCTCAGTCTTGTCAAAATTAAAATAAACATAAGCTTTTATCAGGTTGTCTGAACTGCCCGATCTATTCTTTCCCACTATCCACTCTACCGCTGAATAGAGCCACTGCGGTTTCCGAACTGCTTCGTCGTTTTCAGAATTGGCATCGCACGCGGCCTCCCCTATCATCAGCGGCTTGTTGTAGGATTCGAGTTCCAAAACCGCCACATTAAAAAGTTGCTCCGCAGTTTTCCAGGGCTCGCCGTAATCTTCGGTATTGTATCCGTCTACCGCGACCCAGTCCACATAAGCGTCCCCGGGATAATAGCTGCTTATCGGATAAGCGCCTTCAAATATGTCCGGGTTCCAGACCCATGTGATATTGCCCGCAAGAGCGCTCATCAGGCCGTGGACGCGGATGTATGCCTGTTTGTATAGCTCCGGGTTCCCGCCCCAAGGATACCAGCCGGCATTCATCTCGTGGCCAAAGGATACAAAGATCGGCTCGCCGTGCGCTGCTGCCGCAGACGCAAAAGCCTCGATGCGGGCGTCAAAATCGCCGGCAATTATCTTTTCCAGGCTGAAAGAATCATCGTCCGCTCCGGCCCAGCTCCAGGGCTCGAGCTTTATGAATATAACCGAACCGTTCGCAGCTACCGTACTTGCTTCGGACAAAGGGAATCCTCCTGCCGTTCCCATTTGATTGAAAGCGATGAACTTAAGAACAATATCAAGTTTTTTTCCTGACATGCTCTCAAACGCTTCAATTTTGGCAGCTGTGATATCCTCTTCACCTAGGAATGCTCCGTTATAGACACATGAATCCTTGGGAAGTATCTTCCTTACAGTTGGAGCAACAGGTTCAGGCGAAGGGCTGCTTACGCGGCCGCAGGAGAACACCCCTCCAAGAATGAGGAATATTAACATGACGGATACTATTGCTGGTCTATTCATGAATAAATGATAGCAGAAACCCGCAATGGGCGGGAATCCGTCCCTTATTTCACTATCGTTGCCCTGCAAGCATAAATTGCGCGGTTTATCCTGGCCCATCCCCTCTTTTGCATTAGGCCGTAATAATATGTATAATTATGCTTAAAAGTTCAGTAAAAGCAAGAAGGAGCGTGTATCTATGAAATACGGAATCAATGAAGTAATGGACTGCCTGGAAGTCGCGTTCGACCGGAAAAAGATCCTGCTCCAGCTGGCAGGGATCGCGCTTTCCTCCGCGGTGGTCGTGCTGTTCTCGTGGCTTGGCGGCTTAGCGGCACCGGGGCTGCCGGCCAATGCCCTCAACCTTACGGGAGCCCTTGTCGCGGCGGCCATAATGGCCGTATTCTTAACCGCAATATGCAGGATGGCATACAAAGAGCTTACCGTGGGAGAAAAGATCTCCCCAAAAGAAGCCCTTGAGTTCTCCAAAAGCAATATCCTATCTTTGTTGCTGACGCCTGTCGTCCTGGCAGCATCTGCTGGTGCGGTATTCTCGCTACAGTATGCCATCTTTCTGCTGGGCAGATTCTCGCTGGTGCAGGTGGCCATCTCGGTATTTTCGGCCCCGGTGCTTGTTTTGAACGCTGTGATGATCCTTGCACTGGGCGCGGGATCCTTATTCATCTATCCCGTGATCGCTGTCGACGAGTCCGGACCGTTCAAGTCCTCAAGGAAGATACTGACCGTGGTACTTTATGCTCCGGCAAAGCTTCTCGCCGGGGTCACTCTGAGCGCTCTGATGGGAATCCCTGTGATCCTGTCGCTGGCAGGAATTTTGTTCACGGCAAACATACTTACGATATCCATGTTCGGAAGCGCGTCAGGAATTTTCGAAGCCATGAAACATACCGAGATCCCCTTCATACCAGCGACCACATATGCCGCGTGGTCTGTGTTCCTGGTCTCTTTATCGGTGCTTTCAGGGGCCGTGCTGTCTTATGCGCTTGTCTATACAAAAACAGCCGCGGTATCGATATACCTGAGCATGAAGAATTCTCTAAAATAGGCTTCCGCATGCGCCCATACCTGCCTGCCGGCAGGCAAGGCTCAGATGGATAGAGCGATGATGCGCCCATAGCTCAGATGGATAGAGCGACTGCCTACGAAGCAGTAGGTCACAGGTTCGAATCCTGTTGGGCGCAGTTCACAAAACTGTCAATACATCAGACCAAGTGAAAAGTAATGAGTAGTGTTCTCGGCCATGCCGCCGTATCCGTGGTAAGCATAATCGAACGACACAGGCGCAAAATACATCCCTACACCGTAAGTAATATTGGTCTCTGCCGCCACGCCCGAAGACTGGGCGCTCTGCTGCTGGTCCAAACCCAGCCTTAGAGCCAATTGCTTAACAGGCTTCCATTCTATACCGGAATGAAAAAGCAGCAGATCATAAGGGGCGTCCATCTCTTTTTCCGCGTCCAGCAGGAACGTCAGCTCCGAAGTCGCACAAGGCCTGAGCCCCTCTGCTCCTATCACTTTGAACGCAGAGCCTACCCGCAGAGTGGCAGGGATGCCCTCGGAAACCGAGTTCTTTTTCCAGACAAAAGCACCCCCCATGTCAGCGGGAAGGATATTAGAAAGCACTATGCCGATATCGATCCACCTGGCTGCCCTGAACTTGGCGGCCAGGTCAAGGTCCGCGCCGGACCCAGATGCTCCTTCCAGCGATGCCGAGGTCTCTGAAAAATTCTGCGTGTAATATTTAAGGCTTGCACCCAAAGAGATGTTTTTGAGGGCGGCGCTGTTGAACACATCGCCTGCTACTGCCGCGTACGACAAAATGAACACATTGGATCCGTAATCAGTATATCCGTAAGTCTCCGGACGTGCCACGCCCGACACTTCCGTCCACCTCGTGAGCGGAATGCCAAGCACCGATGAATTGACATAACCCACGCCAAGGCGGCCTGTTTCAAGGGGGAAGGCTCCGGCAAACACCGTGTATCCCACTTCGTTTATCAGGGTCGCTTTCATGGATACAATGTCAATGCGCCTGGACAAGCCAAGACCCGCCGGATTCAAGAACACCGCGCTGGCATCGTCAGCCAGCCCGACATACGCGCGCCCCAGAGACATGGGCCTGGCGCCCACTCCCACAGCGACCGGATCGATAATAGAATCCGCAAAAGCAGCAGAACATAAGAGCACAACGGAAAAAACCGCTGTAAAACAGGCCTTTTTCATAAGTATTACTAAACATTGTAAACTTTACAGTGTTAAGCGTCAAGCAAATAGAGGATCTCAGGGGATGAAATCCTGTACGCTGAAAGACGATGTATATAAGAGGTCAAAATGATCCAAAGCAGGCTATCATCCATCAGTCCTTATACGGCTTTGCGCCAAAAACTATGCTATGACGGACGGCCCGTGATCCGGGCTGCCTTTGATGTCACAGAAAGGGCGTACGGCTCGGGGCGTTTCGACAGCAGAGAACCGGTTATCCACCATATCAACGATGTCGCTGACACTCTCTGGCACTGGGAGATGTCTGACGAGATCATCGCCTCCGGTCTCTGCCACAGGTTCCGGCCGGAAGATATCCTGCAGATAGCTTCGCCTGAGGAAATGAACAGCTTGTCATCCATCCTTCCTAATATAGCCTGTTTCCGGACATTGAGGGATTTCCAGCCGCTTGAGGTGCAAAACCTGCTGTCCGAACCGGAACTAATAAGAAGTAATTATTGGAAAATGACGCTGAAAGAGCTCTTGAGCTCCCCTGGGCTCTCCGAGCAGGTCGCGCTAAATGCTCTCATGATCATGGCTGCCGATCAATTATGCACTATCAATTCGGCATTGTCGGGCTACTGGGATTTTGAGCTGGAGAGGCAGGCATACTCCAACATCGCCATGTCTACAGCTAACCTTCTTAGAGAACTGAATCTGTCACATCAGGCCGGGGACATGTTCGATGCCTGCCTTGAGATCCTCGAGCCGGAAAGCTTCCAGGACATATCTTTTTCCTATTTCGGGACCGCGAGCATGCGGAAGGAAATGCATATTCAAAAAGGCAGGATCCAGAGGCTTCTGGAATCGGGCATACCCAAACGCTATCTCAAAGGACAGGCTGAATCTCTTAAAGGGATCATTCCCGATTTTTCTGTCAGCTCAAGAGTAAAGACCGTAGCAAGCGTCGGAAAAAAGATGACGGACAAAGGCCCGGAAAACATCAAGGACATCCTGGGTTTCAGGGTTACTGTCAATATGGGCGACATCTGCGACAACATAGCCTCGCTTGAATCCCTGGAAGAACAAAGAAACCTCGGAACGATCGGCGATGAAGCCCTAAGGAAGGCAAGCTCTCAATACAGGACGGCAAAGGACGCGGCATACCAAGTCCATGCCGTGATCGGGGCCATGGCGGAAGAATTGGGCTGGGAAGAGATACTCGGGACATTTGATAACTATCTAGAAAGGCCAAAGCCCAACGGATACCAGTCGCTGCAGCGGTCATTTTTATGCCGTATCGACGACCGGGAAATTCCGATTGAGATACAGACTCAGACCAGCGGAATGCATGACTGGGCTGTCTGGGGCGGAGCGGCGCATTCCGGCTATAAGACGGGAAGAGTGAAAAACCGGGATTCAGCCTTTGCAAGGAACATAACGGAAAAGTTCGCTGAGATCGCCCAAGACCTCGGAAATAAATGCTACGGATTCTCATTTGGGGAAATGATAAAAGGGCCTTTTGAGGTCGAGGCGCTTGCCAACAGGGAATTAAAAGAGATAGATCTGGCTTTTGCCATAGACCAGCAGTGGGCGCTAAGGGGCGCGCAGTTCTGGCGCAGGGACAGCAAAGCCGGCCGTGAAGAGGAATGCACCCCCGGGACAACCCTCCGCAACGGGGACATGCTGAGCGTAGCGACCAGCTCAAAAGTCAGGCCGTCTGAACAAAGGGCGGAATTGGCCGGAACGCTTGAGGCAAGAAAAGCTATCCGCGCGGCCTTTATGACCGAAAAATGGCTCGACCAAAAAGAGCTCAGGGAAAAAGGGAACAATATCTTTGAAAGGCTGGTCTCGGAAGAAGCGCATCGCATGTTCAGATCCGAAACTATGGCGCGCAAGATAAAAGCCCAGCATCTATTATTGCAACCCCACTGTTCAGAAAAACTGGGACTGATAGACATGGAGGAGATAGCGGAAGAGCTGGGAGCTGGGCACAAAGGGCTGACAGAGGGCCTAACGTCCTCGATGGTCTTCGTCCTGGAGGACAAAAAGCAAAACGATATTTGTTTCGGCTATCGCAACCCTGCGTTCACAAAATTGCTGGTGAATATACTTATGGAAACCGGGATAGCGGTCAGTTCTCTGTCGATATGGAACAGCAGGGAAGATATGTTCATAAAGATATCCGCAGATCATCTGTCCGCCAAGCAGGCAGGCATGCTCTTTGATAAGATCAGGAATGCGGGAAGTTCTCTGAATGCCGAGAACCGTCTTGAAGGCAGATACGTCGAAGTAAAGGCCACATCGAACCTGGCGGCTTCAAGTGCGATAGAAGCTGCGACAAGGGTTCTTTACCTTGAAGGCGCGGACATCTCCGATTGCCTGATAGAAAAGAAGGCCGATGCCTCGGGAAATAATTGCGTATCAGTAAAAGCCGGCTTGCGGATAAGGGGCAGCGTCGGGAAGGCCAAAGTTTCCAGGATCGAAGCCGCTTTGAATGATGCCCTGCAAACCAGGGACGCCTCGATCACTCTGCCAAAATCCCACCCATTCACAAAACCAGGCTCTCACAAGCTATAATTAAAGCGTAATGTCCTCTAACATCAGGAATTTTTCTATAGTCGCGCATATAGACCACGGCAAATCCACGCTTGCCGACAGGCTCCTCGAACATACCGGAACTATCGAAAAACGGCTTATGAAAGAGCAGATACTGGACAGCATGGACCTGGAAAGAGAGCGCGGCGTCACAATAAAAGCAAAGGCCATCCGCATCGATTACAAAGGCTATATCCTTAACCTTATAGACACCCCGGGACATGTTGATTTCGGCTATGAAGTTTCGCGCGCTCTTGCCGCCTGCGAGGGAGCTCTGCTCGTGGTGGACGCCGCGCAGGGAATAGAGGCACAGACTCTGGCCAATGCCTATCTCGCTATAAACAACGACCTTAAGATAATCCCGGTCATAAACAAGATCGACCTGCCCAGCGCCGATCCCAAGATGGTGGCCCAGGAACTGGACCATGTCTTCGGGATAAAGGAGTCTGAGATAGTGCATGCAAGCGCCAAAAGCGGGATGGGGATCGAAGAAGTGCTCAACGCGATAATCGAGCGGGTTCCTCCTCCCGAGGGAGACCCGTCAGCTCCGTTACAGGCCCTTATTTTTGACTCGCACTATGATATCTACCGCGGAGTAGTGATATACACCAGGATAGTTAACGGCAAGGTCCGCGCCGGAGAAAAGATCAGGATGATGGGTGCCGGGACAGAATTTGAGGTTATAGAGACCGGGATCTTCAAGCTTGGGCTGGTGCCGTCGCAGGACCTGAGCGCAGGCGAAGTAGGCTATATCATAGCCAATATCAAGGACGTGCGAGACGCGCATGTCGGAGATACCATAACCAGCGCGAAGAAGCCCGCAAAAAACGCGCTGCCAGGATACAAAAAAGCAAAACCTATGGTATTTTGCGGGCTTTATCCTATCGACGGGGATGAATACACGCAGCTCAAGGACGCTCTGGACAAGCTGTCCCTGAACGACGCGTCACTGTTCTTTGAGCCGGAGACCTCGCTTGCCCTCGGCTTCGGCTTCCGTTGCGGGTTCCTCGGGCTTTTGCACTTTGAAATAATCCAGGAAAGGCTGGAGAGGGAATACAAGCTGTCGCTTATCGCCACGGCCCCCAACGTCGTATACAAAATAAACCTCAACGACAAAAAAAGCCTGTTCATCGACAATCCGTCCAAACTCCCGGACATGTCCAGGGTCCACTCCATAGAAGAGCCTTATTACAAGGTCACGCTCCTTTGCCCGGAGCGCTATGTAGGCTCAATAATGACCCTTGCCTCGGAAAAAAGAGGCACCTACCTGAACATGGAATATCTGGACATGAGCCACGTAATGCTCACATACGAGTTCCCACTTGCAGAGATCGTCACGGAGTTCTATGATATGCTCAAGTCCGTATCCCAGGGATACGCTTCTATGGATTACGAGTTTTCCGGATACAGGGAAGCGCATCTGGCCAAGCTGGACATACTGATCAATGACGAGCCCGTGGATGCCTTGTCCATGATCGTCCCTAGGGAGAACGCCTACTTCCAGGGAAGAAAGATAGTCGAAAAACTTCGGGGCGTTATACCCAGACAGATGTTCGAGGTGCCCATACAGGCGGCGATCGGCAGCAAGATAATTGCGCGCGAGACGGTCAAGGCGACGAGAAAGGACGTAACGGCAAAATGCTACGGCGGCGACGTCAGCAGAAAACGCAAGCTGCTTGAAAAACAGAAAGAAGGCAAGAAAAGGATGAAAAGGGTCGGCAGGGTGGACATCCCGCAGGAAGCTTTTCTTTCCGTTTTAAAGATGAAGTGAAATTTTTTATTTTTTCTGTCGAGACTATATCGGGAGAAAAAAGTGCATATGGCTGAAGACAAAAAAAGGCCCCAGGATTCAAGCCAGTACATGCGCGAGCTCGCGCGCAGAGCGTTCAGGAACATCCCCTCTTTTGAAGACAGGACAGCTGACCGGATCGAAAAGCGTTTTGAATCAAGAAAAACGCCGCTCCCAAAATACAAGTTCTCGGGGCTCGCGGCCGGACTTGCGGCGGGGATCGCGGTCTGGGCTTTCGCGCACTTTGTCGGCATTCCTTTTTCTGGCACCGAAAAACTGCTCATAACGGTCCAATTCGGCCTCCTCGGCGGATTGATGACATATATTAACTCATGAATGCGGCCGGCCTGTACGTACATATCCCCTTCTGCAGGAAAAAATGCGCCTACTGCGATTTTTGCTCCTTCACGGGATCGGACGACGGGACCCACAGAAAATACCTGAAAAAACTGCAGAAAGAGATAGATTTCGGACCGGATATTCCGATAAGCACCGTATACATCGGAGGAGGGACTCCTACACTCCTGTCAAACAGAACTCTGTCCAGGCTTATGGATACGGTACAGTCGGCATTTGTGAGGACCGGGTCCTGTCCTGTGGAATGCACCGTAGAATCCAATCCCGGAACGGTAGATTACTACAAGTTAAAACTACTGAAGGACCGGGGCGTGAACCGTCTTAGCCTGGGAGCGCAATCGTTCGATGACGAGGAATTGAAGCTTCTGGGAAGGATCCACGACAGCGAGGAGATCTATAAGTCCTACGAAGCCGCGATAAAGTCGGGATTTTCGAATATTAACCTGGACCTTATCTTCGGGCTGCCCGGACAATCGACGCGCGACTGGACCGCATCCCTGAAAAAAGCCGTAAAGCTGCGGCCGCGGCATATTTCCGCTTACAATCTGCAGATCGAGGAGGGAACGCCGTTTTATGCAAGATATGGCGGTCGGGATGAAATTGTAAAGACTCGCGGCCGCGCGTCTCTGCCTGACAACGATATCGAATATCACATGTACAAAGACACCATCGACCTGCTCCGGTCAGAAGGATATATCCATTACGAAATATCCAACTTCTGTCTTCCGGGTTTTGAGTGCAGGCACAATGTCAACTACTGGGAGAACGGAGAGTATCTGGGGGTCGGATTATCGGCCTGTTCGCACCTGAAAGGCGGCAGGAGGACGAATTGCGGGGATCTGAAAGCATATTTATCCGATCCGGTCAAATCCGGAAAAAGAGAAAAACACTCTAGAAAGCATGAGATATCCGAAACTGTCTTCATGGGGCTCAGAATGATAAAAGGTCTGGATGTCGGATCGTTTAAAAAACGCTTCGGGATCTCTTTAAAGGCGGCCTTCGGCAGTGAAATAGCAGAGCTTTCATCTCAGGGCCTGCTTAAGCTTTCCGAAGGGCATATGCGCCTGACCAAAAAAGGCCTGTTCATTGCAGACCAGGTGTTCGAAAGGTTCGTTTAATACCGACTTTTTGCCGCTATTGACACTATCTCATGCGGTTGATATAATTAGCACTTGAAGGGCAAGAGTGCTAACGTGATGCTTGAATATATCGACGAGAGAAAACAGAAAGTCCTCCAGATAATTGTAGAGGACTATGTTGATTCCGCCGAGCCGATCGGCTCCAAAGCCGTCACGGAAAAACACCGCCTTGAAGCCAGCCCTGCCACGATCCGGTTCGACATGGCCGATCTGGAAAAAAAGGGCTTCATAAAAAAGCCGCACACATCTGCCGGCAGGATCCCATCGGACAAGGGATACCGTTTTTTCATCGACCAGATCATGAAAATAGAGGGCCTGGCTAAGAAGGATGTCGAGCTCATAAAGACAAGGCTTGAAAAAGCCGACAGTGAGAATCTCCTTGAGACAATAGGCGGAATGCTCTCCGATATCTCCGGAAGCTCTTCAGTGGTAATTACGTCCGACAAACACAGCAACATATATGTATGCGGGATATCCAGAATGCTGCGCCAGCCCGAGTTCAATCTAAGCGAGCAGATATGCGAAGTGATAGAAACCCTGGAACAGCACTCATCAATATACGGGGTCCTCAACGAATACATAGAAGAGAGCTCCGGGCTGTCAATACACGTAGGGCTGGAGAACCGGCACAAAGCCCTGAAAAAATGCTCTGTTGCGGCCACCCCGTTCAAGGAAAGGGGTATAATCAGCATTGTCGGCCCTACCCGCATGGACTACAAAAAGGTCTCGGCGGTGCTCAGGCATTTTGCTGACTTTTTGGAGGAGACAGAATTATGAAAATTGTCGGAGGCAAGAACAAGATGAATGAAGCCGAAAAAGACTGCGTCCAGCACGAGAAAGAGATCGAAGAGCTCAAAAGGTCGGCCGAGGAAAAAGATGCCAGATACGAAGAACAGAAGAACCAGATGCTGCGCCTGATGGCTGATTTCGACAATTTCAAGAAAAGGGCATCCGCGGAAAGGGACGATATCATCTGCTTTTCCAACGAAACCCTTATTTTGGCCCTTCTGCCGATACTTGACAATTTTGACAGGGCTTTCGCCCACGCTGAAGAATGCAAAGGCGAAGGAATTAACGAAGAACTGCTCAAGGGATTTGCGCTGATAAAAAAACAGCTTGAAGACACGCTGAACAAGATGGGCCTCTCAAAAATGGACGCTCTCGGCAAAAAGTTCGACCCCGTCTATCACGAAGCTGTCATGACCCGGGAAGCCGCAGATCAGCCCGAAGGGCTCGTGCTTGAAGAGATGCAAAAAGGATATATGCTCAAGGACAAGGTAATAAGGCCGACAATGGCTATAGTATCTAAGAAAGGGGGACATGAAGATGAGTAAGATCATCGGGATCGATCTGGGAACGACAAACAGCTGCTGCGCGGTGGTGATAGGAGGAGAACCTACCGTCATCCCGAGCTCCGAAGGCGAAAGGACCGTACCTTCGGTAGTCGGTTTCCCGAAGCAGGACGAAAGAGTAGTCGGAAGGGTGGCAAAAAGACAGGCGATCACCAATCCGGAGAACACTGTCTACTCGATAAAAAGGTTCATGGGCAGAAGGTACAACGAAGTATCCGAGGAAATGAAGCTGGTCCCCTACAAGGTGTCGGAGGACGGCAACGGGACCGTATCCGTGAAAATAAGGGACAAGAGCTACTCGCCGCCCGAAATATCGGCAATGGTGCTCCAGAAGATAAAGCTGGACGCGGAAGCATATCTTGGCGAAAAGGTGGAAAAAGCGGTCATCACGGTGCCTGCATACTTTAACGACAGCCAGAGGCAGGCGACCAAAGACGCCGGAACTATCGCGGGACTCGAGGTCGTGAGAATAATCAACGAACCCACCGCAGCTTCGCTTGCATACGGGCTGGACAAGAAAAAAGCCGAAAAGATCGCCGTATACGACCTGGGAGGCGGCACTTTTGACATATCAATACTTGAGATAGGAGAAGGCGTCTTCGAGGTAAAATCCACCAACGGAGACACGCATCTTGGCGGGGATAATTTCGACGACAAAATTACCGGGTGGCTTGTGGATGAATTCCGCAAAGAACACGGAATAGACCTGAAGAACGACCGGATGGCTCTCCAGAGGCTCAGGGACGCCGCTGAAAAAGCAAAATGCGAGCTCTCCTCGGTATACGAGACCGAGATCAACCTGCCGTTCATTACGGCGGACGCTTCCGGACCCAAGCACTTTGTCACAAAGCTGACCCGCGCCAAGCTGGAACAGCTGGTAGCGGACCTTGTGGACAGGACGCTCGGCCCGGTCAACCAGGCTCTTAAGGACGCGGGACTTAAACCGTCAGAAATAGACGAAGTGATCCTCGTCGGCGGTCAGACCAGGATGCCAAAAGTACAGGAACTGGTCAAGAACCTGTTCGGGAAAGAACCGAACAAGAGCGTGAACCCGGATGAAGTGGTCGCTGTAGGCGCGGCTTTGCAGGGAGGGGTGCTCGCAGGAGAGGTCAAAGAAATGGTCCTGCTGGACGTAACTCCCCTATCGCTCGGGGTCGAGACTCTTGGGAATGTCATGACAGCGCTTATCCCAAGGAATACGACCATTCCGACATCCAAGAGCGAAGTGTTCTCCACCGCGGCGGACGGGCAGACCAGCGTGGAGATCCATGTCCTTCAGGGTGAGCGCCCCATGGCTTATGACAACAGGACGCTTGGAAGGTTCCATCTGGCCGATATTCCGCCGGCTCCCAGAGGCGTACCGCAGGTAGAAGTAACGTTCGACATAGATGCCAACGGCATACTGCACGTCAGCGCCAAGGACAAGGGCACGGGAAGAGAGCAGAAGATATCTATCACGGCTTCTTCCGGGCTTTCCAAGGAAGACATAGACAAGATGCAAAAGGAAGCGACCGCCCACGAAGCAGACGACAAGAAGAAGAAGGAAGAGGTGGAGCTGCGCAACACTGCGGACAACCTTGCATATACTTCCGAAAAGACCTTAAAGGACAATGGCGACAAGGTCGATGCGGCGACAAGGGACAAAGTGCTCAAAGCAATAGAAGAGATGAAGGACGCGCTGAAAGGCACCGACACCGCAAAGATCAAGTCCGCATCGGAAGCGCTTCAAAAAGAAGTGTACGAGATGTCCGCTCAGATCTACAAAGCCCAGGCTCCTGCTCCCGGACAGGAACAGGGTCAACCCGGACAGACCCCTCCCCAAGGCGGCGAAGACAAGACGATCAACGCCGACTGGAAGGAATCGGACCAGAAATAAAGTCTCTTAGCTTAACAATGTTAGATGGATCGTAAGGGCGGGTTTTAAACCCGCCCTTTATGTCCGATGAGATATAATAAAGATATGACCCCGTCAAAAGACTACTACCAAATACTCGGAATACAAAAGAACGCTTCCCAGGAAGAGATAAAATCCGCTTTCCGCAGGCTTGCCAGGCAATACCATCCGGACGTATGCAAGGAAACCGGCGCTGTCGACAAGTTCAAGGAGATAAACGAGGCCTACCAGGTGCTGGGCGATGAAAGAAAAAGATCCCAGTACGACACCTACGGCCAGGTGGGTTTTGGGGGCGGCCATGCCGGAGTGGATTTTTCGGAGATCAATCTCGAGGACCTCTTCGGTGGAATGTCCGGCTTTGGCGATGTGTTTGAGACATTTTTCGGAGGCGGAGTTTCCCATGGCCGGAAAGCCGGGCCGCAAAGAGGAGATGATCTCCGCTATGACATGTCTATTACTCTGGAGGAAGCCTATACCGGCATTGAAAAAGAAATAGATATCCAGCATCAAAGGACCTGCATAAAATGCAAAGGAACAGGCGGTGAACCGGGTTCCAAGGTAAGCAAGTGCTCCTCGTGCTCCGGAGCCGGAAGCGTAAAGCACACGCAAAGGACGATCTTCGGGAGTTTTGCCAGGGTAGTGCCGTGTGTGGCCTGCCAGGGAACCGGAGAGAAAATAGATTCTCCGTGCAAGAGCTGCAAAGGTTCCGGCAGGACCAGAGCCCAGAGCAGAATAAAGGTGAAAATCCCCGCCGGCATAGATAACGGATACCGCCTCAGGATAGCCGGATCTGGGGACGCAGGCGGCAAAGGAGCCCCGGCGGGAGACCTTTACGTGTTCATATCCGTAAAACCGCACGCCAAGTTCAAGAGGCAGGGCGACAACCTGTTCACCCTGGAAGCGATAGATTTTGTGTCCGCGATCCTCGGAGATGAAATAACGATAATGGTCCTCAATGAAAAAACCACCGTTAAGATCCCGCCGGGGACCCAGCCTAACACCGTGATCAAGCTCAAAGGAAAAGGAATGCCCCGCCTTAACTCAAGCAGCTTCGGGGATCTTTTCGTGGAGGTACAGGTGCTTATTCCGACCAGGCTCTCCAGGACCCAGATAGACCTGCTTAAGAAGATCAAAGGCATAAAATGAGCCGTTTCTACATGTCCGGAGAGTTATCGAAGGGTCCCGGCATCAAAATAACCGGATCTGACTTCAACCATATCAAGAACGTACTGAGAAAGAAACCCGGGGATAAGATCATCTGTTTCGACTCTTCCGGCACGGAATATGAATGCAATATTGTTTCAATAGAAGATGCTTCGCTACAACTACAGATATTGAAGACGTCAAAAAAAGACACCGAACCTGCAATAAAGATCTCGCTTGCCCAATCACTTCCAAAAAGCTCCAAGATGGACGATATTATCCAGAAATCCACGGAACTCGGTGTTTTTGAGATCATCCCTGTCATTTCCGAAAGAACGGTCGCAAAGGGCGAAAAGCCGGAGCGCTGGAACAAGATCGCAAAAGAATCCGCGGAGCAGTCCGGCCGCGTCCACGTTCCACGCGTAAAGCCGGTTATGACCTTTGACGAATTACTCGGGTCTTGTGAAAATTACGACCTGAAATTAATGCCGTGGGAATGCGAGCAAACCCGGACGTTGAAAGCCGGATTATCGTCCGGCAAAAATATCGGCTCGGCGTTGGTACTGATAGGACCTGAGGGCGGGTTCTCGCCTTCCGAAGCAGAAAAAGCCGCTAAAAAAGGCTTTTTAAGCGTATCTCTCGGAAAAAGGATATTGAGGACCCAGACTGCGGGCCCCGCCGTCCTGGCCATGATATCATATGAGATGGAAATGCGATGAACAACACTCCTCTTGACGTAAAAAAGCTCAGGGAAAGCTATTATTCGATAAAACCGGACTTGTCCGATGAGGCGCAAAAGGTCTCATTCGGCACCTCAGGGCACCGCGGCAATCCTTTCCTTGGCACTTTCAACGAAACGCATATCGCAGCAATAGTCCAGGCAGTCATAGACTATAGAAAGAAGCAGGAAATAAACGGCAAGCTTTTCCTGGCAATGGACTCTCATGCCGCTTCGCTTCCCGCCATGATGACAGCTATCGAAGTCCTTGCTGGCAACCGCGTGGATTCGTACTATGAGAAAAAACAGAACTTTGACGACCGCGGCGGCTATACCCCTACCCCTGCCGTATCTTTTGCTATTCTCGAAGAGAATAAAAACTCTGCCGCTGCAAAGTCGGACGGCATAATAATCACGCCATCTCACAATCCCCCCTCCGACGGCGGGATAAAATACAACCCGCCAACCGGAGGGCCCGCGGACGCTTCGATAACAAAATGGATCGAGGAAAAAGCAAACGGATATATGTCGGGAAGCAACAAGAGCGTTAAAAGGATCCCTTTCGATCTGGCCGTAAAGAACAAACACATCAGGCAACACGACTTCATAACCCCGTATATTGGAGCTCTCGGCTCCATAATTGACCTTGACGCGATTAAGGCTTCAGGAATTCGGATCGGTGCAGATCCGATGGGCGGAGCGGCTTTGGAATACCTGGCCCCTATCGCGGAATTTTACGGGATATCGCTTGAGGTGGTCAATCCCGCAGTCGATATTACCTTTAGTTTCATGCCAAACGACAAAGACGGCAAAGTGAGGATGGATTGCTCCTCATCGTTTTCCATGGCAAACCTCATCAAGCTCAAAAACAAGTACGACATAGCCTGGGGCAACGATACCGACGGCGACAGGCACGGCATTGTTACAAAAGGGTCGGGCCTTCTCAGTCCCAACCACTTTCTTTCGGTGGCCATAAACTATCTTTTCCAGAAAAGGCCAGCTTGGCCGGCAGGCTGCATGATCGGCAAGACTCTTGTCTCGTCATCGATGATAGACCGCGTTGCCGCATCCCTCGGCAGGAAAGTATTTGAGACGCCGGTCGGATTCAAATATTTCGTCAAAGCGCTGCTTGAGAAGAAAATAGGCTTCGCGGGGGAAGAAAGCGCGGGGGCCTCGTTCCTCAGGAAAGACTCTTCCGTCTGGTCAACAGACAAGGACGGCATAATAATGGGACTTCTGGCGGCGGAGATCCTTGCAAACACCGGACGCGACCCGGGAGCTCTGTACGGCGATCTTACAAGATCGTTCGGAGAGCCGGTCTACGACAGGATAGACACCCCTGCAACCCTCGAAACAAAAGAAAGGCTCAAGAAATTGTCGCCGAATGATGTGGGGATAAAAACCCTGGCCGGAGAAACGATCGAAGCCATATCGACATCCGCCTCCAACGGAGAACCTATCGGAGGCATAAAAGTAACTTCAAAGAACGGCTGGTTCGCCGCAAGGCCGTCCGGAACCGAGAATATCGCCAAGCTTTATGCCGAAAGTTTCCTGGGCAGAGACCATCTGGCCAGGATAATTGAAGAAGCCAAAGCGATCGTATCGAGCCGGCAGGCCTGAAATCCCGCCTCTTTTTTCTCGATAAATCAATTGAAGGCTTTCTATGAAAATCCAAAGAACATATTTGCACCAGATGGCACTTTTCCCGAGATCAAGCTTTTCCACCTACGGAGAAATGATCCGCAGGACCAGCATGTTCGGACCCCAAGACTTTGATGAATCCTCCGCACGGAAGATAGCCTCCAGAATAGTTGATTTCCAGAGATCCGGCTTGAACAGGCCGGTGAACATCTCTTTTGCTCCGGGGCAGACAATAGTTCCCGTACTGGGACAACTGGCCGAGCTCGGCACTATAGACAGGTCCCTTCTTTTATCAAGCACTCCGCAGTGCGGCGAACATCTCGCAAGCCTCTTCAGGAACCCGTCGGAAGAAACACTTGTGTTCAAAAGCTTGGATGATATATCGTCATTCCTGGAGAGAGCGCCGTCAGACCTGAAACAAGCTTTTACGCCGCTGTTTGAAAGATCAGCCCCTTTCCTTGTCGAATGGAGCGATGTCAGATTTTTTCACATGGTCGAGCTTTTTGAGCAGCCGTTCTTTCAATACAGGGAGAACATGGGCAACTGGTTCTTCGGAAGGCTGCCTGCATCCAACTGCATCCCTGAGGGAAATATCCACTATATCGACACAAGCTCTCCTGTCAAGTATCCCGGCCTGATCGCGGAAAAAGGAGGCATAGACCTGGGAGTGCTCGGCATAGGGGAAAACTCCCATATAGCTTTTAATGAGCCCGGGATGGAGCTCAAAGGGGATATAGCGGAAGTCAGGCTTTCTGACGATACAATAGATCATTTGAAGCCCTTGATCCCCGCCATCGGGTCAAATCCGGACGCCTTGACCCTGACAACCTGGTATATTATCAATAATTTTGCCAAGATCATTCTTATAGCCGCGGGACACAACAAAAGCACCGCGATCAAACACTGTCTTTTCAACGAACAGGCCGGTCCGGGATCGGTCAGCGTAATAGATTTTCCGGCCTTCGCGCTGCGATTTCATCCCAGAAAAATGATCCTCCTGGATACAGAAGCGGCATCAGGCCTTAAGCCTAATGATATCGAGTCCATCAGGGAAGCTCAGGGCGACGCAAAAGCAGCCAGAATGCTGATGGAAGAGCTGGGATTTAGGACAAGATACAACGACACCCAGATTAGAGCAATAGAAAAATCGCTTTCCGACAAATATCTGGGATATACCATTTCATCCAGGGACATCGCTCCAATACTAGCTTCATTCTTAGAATCCGGATTGCCGCCTGAAGAATTCGAGGCTTTCGTGGAAAACGGTATTTTTGATCATTACATAAGACACTCCTTTACTACAACTTCGGACATCGGCAAGGGGGGCAGAAATAAGTTTGAAAAACAACAGCTCGCCCACATTTTTAGGCACGTGCTCAGGGTGTTTAGGTTCCCGAACATCGCAGAACGAGTTTCCGAAAGAAAAAAGCTGATCTCGGACATCATTTTGATGAACGTTGTATCAAAAGCTTATATTGACACCGCTTCGGAAATGCGCAGGAATTTGGCAATTGAGACGGTGTTTAAGCACGCTATTCAGCATCACAAAGATTCCAATCACCAGCCTGCGCTCGAGACGGTATTTGAGCTTATAGCAACGCAGATGAAAACAGGAGGGACTTCTGTATTTTTCTCATTTATCCCGATGATAAGGCGCTCTGACGATGTGCTCAGGACCGCCAGCCTCATATTCGACCTTCTGCTCAGAGCAAAAGAAGGGAAAGTGGAGCTGTTCTGCAAAGACCATAGCCTAGGGCATGGCTTAGCCCTTACGCCGGAAGAGTTCTTCAAGATCTCATGCCGCATCACGCTGATGATAGCCGCCAGCTCGGAAAGGATCAACGACGCGCTGATGCAGTATTTCCTTGCGGCCTCTATGGAACATCCCGAAGGGGCTTCCTTCATAAAGAGCATTACCGACACGTTTTTGCGGTTCAAGCTCATGCATTCCACGATCTCCGGCATAGATCTTGATCAGTCGGAAAAGGCCAAGATGCTCTACGGGATGCATGAACTTATGCTGTCCGAAACTTCGGATAACAATCTTAAACTAGTATCACAAATAAGAGATCTGATCGCCGGAACAAGCCTGGATGACAGTTCAAAGCTTAAGGCCATATCCGGCTTTTGTGATTCTTTCGCCGGAAAGAGTTCCGGAGAGCAGTTCTGATGCGCTCAGTGGCCGGCCATTTTGACCGGGCAATAGCGATATGCCCTGTCAGGCGGCTCGGATCTCTAATGGACCTTAGTCCCTTCATGGACGGGGTGATCAACAATTTCGGGCAAAGGACAGTTCTCGCCCTGAGAAGACGTCCCCTGCCCTCTTTTCCTGAACGGACACTTGAAACTTTTGCGGACAGCAGCCGGCATAGCGTCTTCAGACCATTTGAATGAAAAACAGACCGGCACAAGACCGATCCTATGGACATCCTGGTCCGACAGGTTGGCGGCACGGAAATATTTTTCCGAGAACGGCCTAGACCCCGAAAACACAATAGCTTTCCACCTGACCGCAAATTCCCATGACGCGTACAAGGACATGCTGCCGAGAAGCGATTTTCTAAAAGTGGCGCGGCATTTTATCGGAAGGGGATTTTCCGTGCTAATGGTATCCGGCAGTCTTTTTAACAGTGATCCTCTGCGAGACCGCAGCTACAGAACTCACCTGTCATTTATGGAAGCTCTCGGGTCGCCCGCCTGCCGGCTTTTTTACGGCAATTGCCTTGCCGAAGCCGAGATCATCAGGCTGTGCAGGGCGCTGCTTTCAGGAGAGACCGGGGTCGCTCACATTGCCTCGGCGGTTGAAACCCCGAAATTGACCATCGCGGCAACTATGTTTCAAACCGGCCTATTCCTTATGACCGGCCCTAATGACAGAGAATTCATAGTTGAAGGAGCTGAAATGTTCGACCAAAACATATTTCCCAAGGCATCTGAAGTGATAGAGGCGATGGAAGGAGTGCTGGGCATCTAAGATTGGGCAAGGCAACAAAAGCTTTGTTTCCTCTGAAATTTCATTCCAATTATGACGATAACAGTATAGAACACTTTAAATCAAGAAGGAGAATAAAATGGCTCAAACGATACATCCGCTGGCAGGAACAAGACCCGCTCAGAGCGCTCTCATATCAAGAGCTGCTATGCAGTCAGCATATCTGGACAGAAATATCAATATTTCCCCTTTAAAGAACGGGACATCCGGACACAGGGGTGTAGGAGGAGCAGGATTCAACGTCAGGCATGTCGAATCCATGACACAAGCGCTGGCCAACATAACTAACGAACGCGGACATTTCGGTCCGTCATATGCAACAATAAACCCGCAGTCTCAATTGGCAGGCATTGTTGTCGGCAGGGATGTGCGAGATCTCTCGGAATTTGCCCAGCAAAGCGCAATAGATGTTTTGACCGCGAACGGGATTCCCGTAATAGTACAGGAAGGAACAGGCATAGCCCCCACTCCGGTGGTGTCACATCTTATACACGGATTTAACTCAGTAAATCATGGCAACTATCAGGGGATAATAATCACCGCATCACACAACCCGCCCGAGGAAGGCGGGATCAAGAGCAATGGGATCGACGGCGGCCCGAACACGAGGACAAAGGAGATCGACGCTCTGGCCAATCAACTCTTATCAGAGCCCGAATCTATTAAGAACGGTTACGTCCGATCATATGTGTCCGAATTGGACTTCAAATCATTATATGTCCCGACCCTTAAAGAGGTTGTCGATATGGACGCGATCAGGGATTCCGGCATCAAATTTGTGGCTACTCCGCTCGGAGGTTCTGCAGGCGGATACTACGAAAGGATCAACGAGGATTTCGGCACTGATATAGTCGAAGTTCTGGGCTCTCCGGATCCGGCGGGAGCTAACAGAACCTACGACTGGGACGGCAAGCTCAGAGGCGATCCGTCATCCAAGTATGTCATGCAGGCGGTTCAAGGTCTTCGGGAAAAATATGGCGCTCCCCTAATAGTGGCAAATGACAATGACGCCGACAGGTTCGGAGCCGGAGATGCCACCGAAGGAATTCTCGATCCCAACCACGTCCTGTGTGTATTGTTCGACTATCTCGCAAAAACACGCGGTTATCCGCAGGAAATGGGCATAGGCAGGACAGTTGGCACCACGCATATGCTCGATCTTATCGCGGCAGACTACGGAAGGCCTGTTAACGAAGTTCCCGTGGGTTTTAAGTGGTATGTCGAAGGACTTCTTGATAACAAATATGTCCTGGCCGGAGAAGAAAGTGCCGGGCTGGTATTCCCTAGAAGGGACGGAAGTCTGTGGGTGACCGAAAAGGACGGCATAGCAGCCAACCTGCTTATGATGGAGATAATCGCTAAGACCGGCAAGGATATTGGAACCCTTTACGCAGAGCTGGCCGCAAAACACGGCATCCACAACTATGAAAGGATAGACACCCCCGCAACGGCCGCCAAGAAGAAGAAACTTGGCGAGCTCGCCGGTGATGATGCGGGAACAAAAGCCCTTCTTTTTGGAAAGCAGATAGCTGGCAGATCCATAGAACGCGTCAGGACAGGGGATGGCGTGAAGGTCGTGTTGGAAGGCGGGATCTGGGTGCTGAAGAGAGCTTCCGGAACAGAAGATATCATCAAAGATTACAGGGAAGAGCGCGGAGAATCTCTGGACACTGTGAGAAAAGCATCCGAAGAACTGGACCAGGCGCTTGGCCTGAGCGGGATATAAAGCGCTCAGAAAAGGAATTATCACAATGGACCGGATAGCTATGGGGCAGCAAAGGATAAATGACTTCTCGCATGGGCTACCCGCTCCCAGGGTAGCGCTGTTCACCGGCGGGACCGGCAGCAGGGAGCTGGCGATAGAGCTGCACAGGTTCGATCCGAACACATCCCACATAATAAACACAACTGACAGCGGCAGAAGCACAAGAGAACTAAGGATGCTGTTCGACATGCCTGCCATAGGCGACTTAAGGAGCCGGCTTATAGACCTGTCCGACAGGACATCGCCGGGATATAAGGAAGCCACCAAGCTGCTGCGGCACCGTCTTCCGGAAGAGGCCACGCCCGGGAGCCTCGAATATGAGCTAAATCATATAATCAGCGGAAAACATGAGCTTGTCAAAAACATTATTGACAGCCCCTCGGCACCCAGTGAATTCGCAAAGATCATAAGGGAAAACATCCGTTCGTTCCAAACAGCGCGAATAGAGGCCGAGGAACAAAAACATAGCTCCTTTGATCTTAGATCCGCCAGCATCGGCAACCTTTTCCTTACGGGAGCTTACTTGTTCTATAGGGACCTGGAAGCCCCGATTTTTCTCTACAAGCAGCTTGCAAACGTTCGAGGAGAGGTGATACCTGCAACTTTAGAAAGCATCCATCTTGCGGCCCAGATGAGCGATGACTCAGTATTGATCGGACAGCACCTGATCACAAAAAGCGATCTTGGGCCTCCCAAACGGCTCTGGTTTTTGGACAGGGAAGACGTGTCCGGACAAAGAGTGGAACCAAAAATAAACCCTAAAGTGATCGGCGCGCTAAAAGAAGCTGATATTATCGCATTTTGCATGGGAAGTTTTTCTACCAGCCTACTCTCCACGTTGCGCATCACCGGTATAGCACAGGCAATAAGAGGGTCATCCGCTGCAAAGCTGTTTCTGGCCAACCCCCTTGAGGACCAGGAGACTACCGGGATGACTGCCGGAAGCATGGCAAATGAGATACTAAATGTGCTTAAAGAAAAAGACTCCGTGCCCGGCAACGACACCGATTATCTTCATCGTGTAATAACACATAATACTTCAGGCAATAAAACCCTGCCCGGCGGAAAGAAGCTCATTCCTTCGACAAGGGGATCCCTGAACAGGGACATAGAACTAATAAAGTGCCCTGAAATACTCCTGAAAAACGGATATTATGACCCGGGAAATCTGGCAAGCATCCTGATGTCATTTTATTGGAATTAAGATATTGTTCTTTCCCTCTGCCGGTGCTATCATATAACCCATGAAAATCCTCATCTACGGAGCCGGAGCGGTAGGCTCGGTATTCGGCGGATTTTTGGCAAAAGCGGGCGAAGAGGTCGTTCTTCTCGGCCGCGCTCCGCACATGGAAGCGATCAAGGCCAAGGGACTCCGTATCGAGGGAATCTGGGGCGAACATACGGTCAACTCCAACATCCTATGCTATTCCAACAGTCAAGACGTAAAAGAGGACCATGCGGGAACCTTCGACCTGATAATCATAAGCGTAAAAGCATACGACACTTTTTCTGCGGCTTCAGATCTTAGGAACATGATCAACATGGATAGTCTTGTCCTCTCCATACAGAACGGCATAGGCAATACTGAAATAATCGCAAAGAACATTGGCGCCGACCAAACACTCGCGGGAATGGCAATATTCGGATCGGAAATGATCTCCCCTGGGATCGTAAGAGTAAATGTGTCAGCAGATGACGTAGCCATTGGGAGGATAAGCAAAAACACGGATCAATCTGCAGTTGAAAAAGTCGCCACAGCATTTACATTGGCCGGAATAAAAACAAAAACGACCGAACAGATCGAAGCTCATCTTTGGAATAAGATGCTGTACAACTGCGCGCTAAATGCACTTGCCGCCATTCTAAATGTTACCTACGGGCAACTTCTAGAAAGCGAGCACGCTAAAAACATTATGAGGCGCGTGCTTTGGGAAATATATGCTGTTGTTGAAAGGCAGGGCGTGGTCCTAGAGAAGAAAATCAAAGAGGAATACTCAAAAATATTATTCAATCATCTCATCCCTCTTACAGCTGCCCACAAGCCCTCGATGTTGCAGGACATGGAAAAAAGAAAAAGAACAGAAATTGATTACCTCAACGGAATGATCGTGCAGATGGCAAAAGATGCGGGGATAGCCTCTCCCACCAACCTCATGCTGACGGAACTGATCAAGTTCAAGGAAAAAAAGAACCGCATCTGAACCGCCCGCCCCTGATATAATACCGTTATGGCAATGATCGATGACGCCGTAAGAACATGCGAAGAAAGCCGGTCGGACCTGGCCGATATCTTCCGAGAAACAACGCGGTCCAGATTTGTCGTTCTGGAGGACAGCCGCGTAGACAGGATGTCCGCCGGCTCCGTCTGCGGAACCGGAATAAGGAAGATCAAAGGCAGGCGGACTGATTATGATTATTTTGCCGAGCCCGACAAAGGCGCGCCGCAAGAGGGTCTCACAGCAGACGCTGGCCGCGTGATCGAAGTCCTTAGAAGATCGGATTCCGCCGCCAGGAAGATAAGCCCCAAGATCAAGCAGGTCTCGGTCAATTATTCCGAAGTCCTTCAACATGTCAAGACAGCTTCGTCATTAGGCTCCGGGACATCACAGCTTAGACAAAGGGCCCGCTTCGCGATAAATGTGATTGCCGCCGAGCACGGCATCATACAGACCGGCTTTGAGACTGCAGGAGGTTCTTACGGCTTCGAAGACCTCATCAAAGAAGACCTCGAAGCCCTGGCCGTGCAGGCCGCGGAAAGAGCAGTAAAGATGCTGTCCGCAAAACATGCTCCCTCTGGAAAAATGCCAGTGGTCATCTTGAGCGAAGCCGGCGGGACCCTGATCCATGAGGCCTGCGGTCACGGGCTCGAAGCCGATTTTGTAGAAAAAGGCATCTCAATATATAAAATGGTCGGAGAAAAAGTGGCCTCCGACCTTGTGTCGGTAATAGATGACGCTACGCTCCCTGGCTATTACGGCTCATTCGAGTTTGATGACGAGGGCACCCCCGCAAAAAAGAAAGTGCTCATTGAAAACGGCATACTCAAAGGCTTTATGAGCGATATATATTACTCCGGGCTGCTCGGCATAGAATCATCCGGCAACGGAAGAAGAGAGAGTTTTGCCGAAAAACCTCAACCTCGGATGACCAATACATATATCGCTCCCGGCGCGTCCGACCCGGCAGAAATAATCGCATCGCTTAAGTCGGGACTAATGATAAAAAAACTGGGGGGCGGGCAGGTCAATGTGACCAACGGGGATTTTGTTTTCGATGTCCAGGAGTCTTACCGAATAGAGGACGGCAAGATCAAAGAGCCTCTTAGGGGCGCCACACTTATCGGCAACGGACCCAGGGTATTAAAAGACATAGACATGGTCGGGACCGACCTCCATTTTATAACGGGCACATGCGGCAAAGGCGACCATGCCCCTGTTACGGACGCAATGCCCACGGTCAGAATAAAAGAAATAGTAGTCGGCGGCAGAATTTAGGATTTAGAAATTAGCCTGCCTGCCGGCAGGCAGGGATTTAGGTTTTGTTCTTTACGGTCGGTTACTTTCAGATACTTGAAAGGATCTCCCGCACGAGCTTCTCATCGTTCATGGTCATAAAATGCACTCCGTCGCAATAAGGCCTGAGCTCTCTGATGGTCTCAACAGCAATATCTATCCCCTCTTTTACCGGGTTAGTGGCTTTTTCCATGCGGCTCAATACTTTTTCCGGAACTTTTACGCCCGGGACTTTTTCTGCCATGAACTGCGCGACAGAAAACGACTTGAGCGGAAAGATGCCCAGAAGATACTTATTCTTGATCCCGGAACTTTTGTCCCTGAATTGCTTGTATGAATCCGCGTCAAAAACGACCTGAGTCTGTATAAATGAGGCGCCGGCGTCAGTTTTTTTCTTAAGTTTTAGGATCTGAAGATCCATCTGTTCGCTGCAGGGATTGACTACCGCGCCTTTGCAGAATTTGGGCGAGGATTCGAGCTTTGCTCCGTTCAGATCGGCACCTTTTTCAAGCCGTCCGATAAGGTCCAAAAGCTGCACTGAATCGGCCTCGAACACCGGCTTGGCAAGCATCCTGCCATTCCTAAGGGGATAATCACCCGTGACCGCTAGTATGTTCTTAATTCCTAAAGCCGCGGCGGCAAGTATGTCGCTGGAAAGCCCCATTGTATTGCGGTCCCTGCAGGCCATCTGATAGACCGCGTCTATACCCTTGTGCACGAGCTGATGGCAAAGAACAACGGGGTTCATCCTCATCACAGCGCGCTGGTTATCTGTCACGTTGACGGCATCCACTATGTCCTTCAGCGCCTCCGACTTTTTCAGCGCGACTGAGGTATCCGTACCTTTTGGCGGGAATATCTCCGCTGTTACGACGAACTTTTTTGTCCTTAAGGCATGTTCAAAGGACATCTATTTCTCCGTCTTTCTCGGGCGGATGGCGCTGGTCCAGTCTTTCACCGGCTCAAATTCCGATATGCTGTCTATCTTGTTGATCTGCCTGAGCCTTGCTTCTATCAACGCCCACGCACAATCGTTGTTCTGGTCTACCTCGCATTTCCCGTCAACAGACCCTCCGCACGGCCCGTTCAGCGTGTTCTTGGGGCATCTTGAGATGAGGCAGATGCCTCCGGTGCGGTCAAGCTGGCAGTCTCCGCAGGTTGTGCACATCTCGTAATATTTGCCGACTCTCTCGATCTTTGCCACGAACATGGAATTGAGGGCGGGAAATACCGCCTTGCCTACAAGGCCCGATATTGTCTGCACTCCCGCACCGCAGGCCATGACCAGGAACGCGTCCACCTTTTCCAGCCTGTCCTTGAACGCGGAAAAATCCTTTTTGCACAGCCTGGAATCGCAGGTAGCTTCAATGACCGTCGTGCCGACAATCTCTTTCCCGTCTTTTTCCAGCCTCTCGGCAAATTCTTTTACCTGTTCCTTCCCCCCCGTAGCTGCGGTGGTTGCGCACGATCCGCACCCGACGATGAAGACGCTCTTGGCGCCTTCCAGCATTTTCACTATCTCATCGTATTTTTTTTGCTCCGTAAGTATCACTTGGATATCATTCCTTGTTGGGATTCAGAGTTTGGCCTGCCTGCCGGACAGGCAGGGATTTTGGATTTGTCTCAACGGGCTTCATATGCGGGAACAGCAGTACGTCCCGTATCGAGTGTGAGTCAGTAAGCAGCATTATCAGCCTGTCTATCCCTATCCCGAGGCCACCTGTGGGCGGCATGCCGTATTCAAGCGCCCTTACATAATCCTCATCCAGAGACTCGGTCTCTTCGTCACCGGCTTTTTTCAGATCCATCTGTTTTTCAAAGCGCCCGCGCTGGTCCACAGGATCGTTCAGCTCGGAAAAAGCGTTGGCCAGCTCCATTCCGGCAATTATAAGCTCAAACCTCTCGACCTGGGCTGGGTTATCCCTTTTCTTTTTCGCAAGCGGCGATGTTTCAAGAGGATAATCCTTGATGAACGTCGGCTGGATAAGGTGGGGCTCCACAAAACGGTCATACAGCTCGTTTATGAGTTTGCCTTCCCCCAGCTTTTCCACATCGTCCACTCCCCTTTCCTCGGCAAGTGCGCGCAGTTTTTCCAGGGGGATCGCTATATCGATGCCTGCAAAATGTTTGAGCGCGTCCGAAAGGGTCATCCTCTTCCAGGGGGTGGAAAAATCAAGTTCGTGTTCCTTGAACTTTATCTTTAGAGTTCCGAATACGGTCTTGACCGCGTCGGATATCAGCTCTTCGGTAAGCCTCATCACGTCTTCGTAATCAGCATAAGCCTGGTAGATCTCTATCATGGTGTATTCCGGATTGTGCTTAAAGGAGATCCCTTCGTTCCTAAAGACGCGCCCCAGTTCAAATACTTTCTCAAACCCCCCGACTATAAGTCTCTTCAAATAAAGCTCTGGAGCGATCCTCAAGAACAAAGGCATGTTAAGGGCATTGTGATGCGTCTTAAAAGGCCTGGCCGCAGCCCCGCCCTGCAGAACATGCAATATCGGGGTCTCTACCTCCAGGAATCCTTTATCCTCAAGATACTTCCTTATGTGGGAAACCATCTTGCTTCGCAGCACAAAAACCTTTTTTACTTCGGGATTGACGATCAGGTCGACATACCGCTGGCGGTACCTGAGTTCGACATCCTGGAGCCCGTGCCACTTTTCCGGAAGCGGATGCAGCGATTTGGTCAAAAGAACGAAGTCTTCGACCTTGACCGTGGTCTCGCCCGTCTTTGTCTTGAATATCCTGCCCTTTACGCCGATAAAATCCCCGATATCCGTCTTGTCGAACAGCGCAAATTTTTCCGGGCCTACATTATCCTGCCTGACATATATCTGTATCTTGCCGGAGCCGTCCTGCAAGTGGGCAAACGCCGCTTTGCCGTGCCCTCTTTTGAGCATAATGCGTCCTGCGACACTGTAAGTTTTTTCGCTTTCCTTGCCGTGCTCCAGACCCTTGTATTCGCTCAAAAGCTGGGAAGCTTCAGCATCCTTGGAAAAATTGTAGGCAAAAGGGTCCATTCCCTGCGACCTGAAAAAGTCGGCTTTTTCCCTTCTGATGCGCAGGAGCTCGCTCAGCTCCTGATTTTTGTCCGTATCTTTGTTCCCCAGATCTTTTTCCACAGCAAATCCAATCCTTTCAATGTAAGGTCCCTGTCGACAACCATAATTATATCAGTTTTGGAGGATATCTTTTCCGCCAGCCCCCCGGTAGCGACCACGACGGCGTTTTTACCCAGGATCTTTTTGAACCTCTCGACCATGCTCTCCACTATCCCTACATACCCGAATAATATACCGGACTGCATGGCCGAAACGGTGCTGCCGCCGATAACAGAAGAAGGGAATGTAAGCTCGACGAACGGGAGCTTTGCCGTTTTTTCATGGAGGGCGTCCCTCGATATGGCCACGCCCGGAGCTATGGCCCCTCCCAGATATTCCCCGCTGCTTGAGACGGCGCAAAAAGTAGTGGCCGTGCCAAAATCTATTATCACCGAAGGCTTGCCGTATATCTGCGTGGCAGCATAAGCGTTCACCAGCCTGTCGGCACCGATCTCTTTCTTGTTATGTGCCCTTATACCCATGATCCCATCGAACATGCCGGCTGATACAAAAGTCGGCTTAATCCCGTAGAGCTTTTGAATGAGCTGGAATACCGTTTTATCCATTTTCGGGACAACGCTGGAGACGATGGCTCCTTCGACGAATACACCTTTGAACATGGAGAGGAATTTTGAGGTCCTTGGGTCGGCCGTATCAAACCGGACGGAATCCCTGATCCTGTCTCTGTCGCACAAAGCGGCGACAATATTTGTATTGCCTATATCAATGGCAAGAAGCATGCTTGGATTATATCACGGGGTGCTTTACTGATAATTGGAAAGCCGCATTCTTTCTTTCATGGCCACGGGCAGCGTATTCAGCAGCTTCTTTACAGTCCCGTATCTGGCCATGTCGCGCCTGTGCGGACAGGCATCGTAAAACTCGCAGGTTGAGCCGACTTCGACCATCTCTTTGCATCTGGGGCATTTGATCTCGCCGTCTTTCATCAACAATTTATTGCACGATGGACATCTTTCTTCTTTGCCGGACATCTGCGGTCTCCTTTCCCGGATCTGTCGTGGTTATCTACTAATACATCGTAAAAAATGCGGGGAAATTTCACTTTTTTGAGGATGAATTAAGGGGTTCGATAAACTACTTCGTCATTCATCATCCTTCATCCTTGCCTGCCGCCTGCCGGCAGGCAGGGCAGGCATGGGTCAGACTATCTCAAACGAGCGATCAACTGTGCGGACAACATATGATAACGGGTGAAGGTCCTTTACTTTGGACAAGATGCTCTCCGCATGCTCTTTGCCTCTGGCAATACCAAAGACGGCGGAACCGCTTCCCGTCATTAGCGCAGATACAGCCCCTGCCGAAAGCAACGACGTCCTGGCATCATTTATGCCCCTATACTTGGGCAGGATCACCTTTTCAAAATCATTCTCATAGGACATCCGGGGTTTCTCAGAGCAGAACATCCCTCCAGTTTTTGATCCGAAACATGCGTACCCGTCGGCGGCAGACGACCTGTCGTATTCTTCATATGCCCATTTGGTCGGGACCGATTCCCCGGGTTTTATCAGGACAAGATGAGTTTCGGGCATATCCGGAAGTTTTTTGACCACCTCGCCTCTTCCGGTGCAAAGAGCTCTTCCGCCGCGCATAAAAAACGGAACATCAGAACCTGTATCCGCTGCTATCTTCATCAGGGCATCGTCGTCCAGTGAAAGCTCCCATATATTGTTCAATGCGTTTATCACCGCAGCCGCATCGCTGCTGCCCCCTCCGAGCCCTGCTCCTGAGGGAATGCTCTTGTTTATCCTTATCCTCACGCCCCTGCTTCCTGCAAGGGGCAGCAGCCGCTCGGCAACTTTGTAGCAGATATTTGCCCGTCCCGAAGGCACGGCCGGGTCATCACACTCGACAATGATGCCTTCATCGGTCTTTTCTATGCTCAAGAGGTCTAAGAGCGAGATATTCTGCATGACGGTCTCAATTTCGTGAAACCCGTCAGGTCTTTTTGAAAGGATCTTTAGATACAGGTTCACCTTTGCGAAGGCGCGGACTTGTGTTGAGGTCATAAATTCCCGGAAATATAAAGGCTCAGGAGCCTTTGGACTTGTTCAGCTTCTTCACCAGCCTGGATTTTTTCCTGGACGCTGTGTTCTTGTGCAATATCCCTTTGGAAACGGCCTTATCAATATCTTTTATTGCCTGGCGGACCAGTTTTTCAGCTTCCGCGCTTTTTGAAGAGATGAGCCCCAAGGCTTTCTTGAGTATAGTCCTTATGCCGGCCTTGGCGGATTTGTTCCTCAGTTCGTTCCTTTTTGTGGTCTGGATCCTTTTGATAGCGGACTTAATATTGGCCATTGTCGGGATTCTCCTTAAGTTGTGCTCTGTCTTACTATGTTATAATAACACACGTTGGAAGGTATCGCAATATGCCGTTATCAGAGTGGTTTTCCAAAAAAAAGCCAAAAATATCCGGAGAATATAAAGCTGAAAAGCTTGATGTGCCGGGAAGCCTTTGGGTAAAATGCTATAAGTGCAAGGAAACGATCTACAGCAAGGACCTGGAAAAGAACCTCAAGGTATGCCCGAAATGCTCCTATCACTTCAAGCTTTCGGGCAAAGAACGCATTGCGATGCTCCTGGACGACGCCAGCTTTTCCCCTTACGATATTTCAATGCGCTCAAAAGACTTTCTGAACTTTTTTGATACGGCCAAATACGAGCAGAGGATCAGGGATTACGAGGCCAAAACGTCACTGCTCGACGCGGTGGTCACCGGCGAAGGCACAATAAAAGGAAAGCACGTCGTCATCTGCGCCATGGATTTTTCATTTATGGGCGGCAGCATGGGCTCCGTGGTCGGCGAGAAGATCACAAGAGCTGTAGAAAAGGCGATAGGGCTCAATGTTCCGGTTATAATATGCTCAACTTCAGGCGGCGCAAGGATGCAGGAGAGCATCATGTCCCTGATGCAGATGGCCAAGACATCCGGAGCGCTGGCCAAGCTTGCTGAAGCAAAGCTGCCTTATATAAGCCTCTTGGCGGACCCTACCACTGGCGGTGTTTCGGCAAGTTTTGCGATGCTGGGCGATATCAACATAGCCGAGCCGGGCGCGCTTATAGGCTTTGCCGGGCCCAGGGTAATTGAACAGACCATAAGGCAAAAGCTTCCTCCGGGTTTCCAGAGAGCGGAATACCTTGTGGATCACGGCATGGTCGACTTTGTGGTAGAGAGACGGGCGCTTAAAGATACGCTTGTAAAATGCCTTGACTGGTTCGGATACTAAAAATGAAGGAGAAAAACCCTTTGGACCCAAAACATCTTCTTGATTTTGAAAAGCCGGTAGCTGAGCTCAACAAAAAAGTGGAAACGCTCAAGAAAAGCGCCAAGACCGGCGAAATCGACATGAGCAGTGAGCTGGAATTGATGGAGGACAGGATCAAAAAACTTAAAAAAGAGATCTTCTCCAGCCTGTCGCCTAATCAGATAGTATCCATAGCCCGGCATCCCAAACGCCCCTCTACCATCGACTACGTCAATCTCATATTCCGGGATTTTGTGGAGCTCCACGGTGACAAATATTTCGGAGATGACAAGGCGATAATCGGAGGGTTTGCCAAGCTTGAGGATACTCCCTGCATGGTCATAGGACACCAGAAGGGAAAGAACACTAAAGAGAATATCGAGCGGAATTTCGGGAGCGCCCATCCTGAAGGATACCGTAAAGCACTGCGTCTGATGAAAATGGCGGAAAAGTTCAGCAGGCCGATAATAACCTTTGTCGATACTATGGGCGCATATCCGGGCCTTGGTGCCGAAGAACGCGGACAAGCCGAAGCCATAGCAAGGAACCTGAGGGATATGATGCTGCTTTCCGTTCCGGTCATTGTGATAATAACCGGGGAAGGCGGCAGCGGAGGCGCGCTGGGCATAGCCGTCGGAAACCGCGTGCTCATGCTAGAATATTCGATCTATTCCGTCATATCGCCTGAGGGATGCGCCTCCATACTGTTCAGGGATGCAAAAAGGGCCGCAGAAGCCGCTGAGAACCTCAAACTTACGGCTAAAGACCATCTCAGGCTTGGTATAATAGACGAGATAGTCAAAGAGCCGTCCGGCGGCGCGCATAACGACCATTCTGCGGCGGCCGGGAACCTAAAAGCGGCCATTCTAAGGCATCTGGAAGATCTCAAAAAAATGTCCCCGGCAGAACTTAAGAAGGACAGGTACGAAAAGTTCAGGAAGATGGGACAGTTCGAAGAATCCTGACCTGCCGATGTGGTGGAATGGCATACACGATCGCCTCAAAAGCGATTGGGCTTTATGCCCATGTGAGTTCGACTCTCACCATCGGCATTTGACACGACACGCCGTCGTGGTGGAATTGGTAGACACGTACGATTCAGGATCGTATGAGGCAACTCATGGGAGTTCGACTCTCCCCGACGGCAGTTTCTCGATTTGTCTGCCTGCCATTATCTCTGTTAGCGCGTTGTCTTGACTTGCGCATCCAAATATATCAGAATAATATAGCCGGATAATGCAAAAATGGAACTAAACAGTGCCTTTGGCCGATATATACGGATTTTTGCGCTCTTTATGTCGCTTGCTTCAGTGTGTTCTATTGCGCTTGAACAAAAAACTTTTGGCATATCGCAGAAGATGGCCTACGAAGGGAACCTTTATAATTCCGCAGGCGAGCCGCTTACAGGCTCATATAACATGCGGTTTTCGATTGTCAGTGTTTCGGAAGGAAGCTCTTCCGTCATTTGGGGACCGGAAACACATACCGGGATCTCTGTTTCAGGAGGATGGTTCTCGGTCATACTTGGAGAGAACACGGCCATATCCCCGGAATTGTTCGACGGCTCCCCTCTCTATTTGAGGATAGAGATAGCCAACCCGCCGGCTTCTTCCAATTACGAGCTGATGACCCCATCTACCGCCATAGTAAGCGTGGGAACCGCTTTCAGGGCGATTGAAGCGCGGAGCGCGGTCACCGTTGCGGACGGGTCGATCACGGCGGCAAAGCTAGCCGCAGGCGCTGTCACCAAAGAAGCCATCTCAACATCAAACACTCCGGAAGCCAATCAATATTTGCGCTGGTACAACAATACTCTTCAATGGGCCACGGTCTCAGGAGGAGGCTCAAGCGCCGAAGCTGATAATGTGACCATAGGGACCAACGATTCCGGCTCGCTTGAGGTAAAGGACTTTGGAATATCTTCGACTAAAATATCCACCAGTGCCGTAACAGCTGAAAAATTGGCCAGCAGAGCGGTAACATTGGAATCTATCGCAACTCCTACAGGACCAACTAGCGGACAATTTTTGAGATGGTCCGGAACAGACCTCCAATGGTCCACGGTATCGGGGGGCGGAGGAAGCGGAACTCCGGATGGGATAAGCATAAGTACAAACATATACGGCTCGCTGGAAGTGATGGGCCTGGGGATTTCAACGGAAAAAATTGCAAATAATGCTGTCACTACAGCGAAACTGGGAACTAATGCTGTTACTGCCGACGCTATCGCTGCAGGCGCTGTCACCACTCCCAAAATAGCTTCTGATGTAAGCATAAACACTTCAGGGAAGATCACTGCGGAAGCCTTTTACGGCAGCGGTGCAGGATTAACGGGAATAGTCGCTACAACCGCAAACTATGCTACCCTTGCAGGATCCGCAACTTCTGCTGCTTCTGCTGTAACTGCCAATACCGCTAATTATGCTGTTCTATCGGGTACGGCTACTACTGCCGCCACTGCTAATATTGCCAACTACGCTGCTGTTGCAGGCACCGCCACTACCGCCGCGACAGCGACTATTGCTGATACCGCAAACTATGCTACCCTTGCAGGATCCGCAACTTCAGCTGCTTCTGCTGTAACTGCCAACACCGCTAATTATGCTGTTCTATCGGGTACGGCTACTACTGCCGCCACTACTAATATTGCCAACTACGCTGCTGTTGCAGGCACCGCCACTACCGCCGCGACAGCGACTATTGCTGATACCGCAAACTATGCTACCCTTGCAGGATCCGCAACTTCGGCCGCTTCTGCAACGACTGCAAATTACTCTGCTCTGTCAGGCACTGCAACGTCCGCAGCAACTGCTGTCGACTTTTCCGGAACATTGTCAGGTGATATAACAGGTACACAGGGAGCCACGGCAATTACTACATCTGCCGTTACTGCAGATAAATTAGCTTCTAATGCGGCCGTCCTTTCTTTCGCTTCACTGGAAGCTGCCAGACTTACAGGAAATATCGATATCAAATCTGGAACGAACATCTTCATCTCTCAAGACGGACAAACCATAGAAGTCTCTTCTGCCGCCATAGCCGATATCCCCGACTATTCCATATCTTCAACCAAGATCGCCACTTCCGCCGTCACGGCGGAAAAGCTAGCAGCGGACATCAATATAACCACCAGCGGCAGCATTGCTGCCGTTTCCATTGCTGGCACTCACTTTGGTGACGGATCCGCACTTACCGGCATTTCCGCTTCTATCGGCGATTACTCCGTGACTTCAACCAAAATAGCTACAAGCGCTGTAGCAGATGACAAGATCGCACTTATATATTCGGCAAACAAAGTATCGGCTGAATCCGTGATTCCCGGCGTCTTCGGAACCGGAACTCCAGGAAGCAAATATACTTTTTTCAATAATCTCGGTATCGGGACCAACGATGCAAGTGCACTGCTTCATGTGTACAGCGGAACAAGCGGTTCCTATTTGAGGACCGAAGGCACCGGCGACACATATAATTTTGCCGGACTTCAACTGAGGTCTCCGGATAAGTCCTGGGAACTATTACATACTCAGGGCACAGGAGAGCTGAATAATTTTGCGATTCAGGAATTCGACGGTTCGAACTACTACAAGAGGCTTATAATTGAGCCCGGAGGTAACGTAGGCATTGGAACGGCAGATGCCACCTCGCGCTTAACAGTTGTGGGAACGATAGAGCTCCAGGAAGGCGGAATAAAGTTTCCGGACGGCACGACAGCGATCTCCGCGACCGTAACAAAAGACGCGATCGTCACAAGCAACGTCGCTTCAAACGATCAATATCTGAGATGGTACGGCGGAGCACTTCAATGGTCTGCCGTGGCAGGCGGGGGCTCCGGAAGCGCGGAACCGGATAATATAACAATAGGCAGAAATGTTAATCAATCCCTTGAAGTTATCGACTTGGGCATATCAACTGCAAAGCTCGCAAACAGTGCCGTTACGGCTGTCAAACTCGCTCCGGGTTCCGTCACCAATGAATCCCTCGCCCCAGGAACATTCTCAAACATTACAGGATTAGGCACGCTTGAATCTTTGGCTGTCAGCGGGGAAGTTGTGTACACGCCGTCTGTCGCACACGATGTCTCGGCAGGTTCGGGGATAACCGGCTCTATGCTGACAAATAAGATCATCAGGGTGCAGGGAAGCGGCGGCCCCGTGACGGTGACCGCAGATCCTCCGGTTGCATCCGGACAGAACGGCCAGATAATAATACTCCGCGGCCTTGACGAAACAAATACCGTGACTCTCAGCCCCGGAAGCAGCCTCAAGCTTTCTGGCGGATATTCATTCACGCTAGGCAGTAGCGACTCTTTGATGCTCTGTTACGACGGGGAAGAGAACCTCTGGTTCGAGCTTGCCCGCAGCGATAACTGATATCCCCGGCGATAATGCTATAATTCCCTTAAGAAACTTCAAAATACGGAGGAACTGCCATGAAAAGCGATAACATAAAAAAAGGAATAGAGAGAGCGCCTCACAGGTCTCTCCTTCACGCGACCGGAGTATCTAGAGGAAGCCTTAAGAAGCCGTTTATCGGGATCGCCAACAGCTTCACGGACCTTGTGCCTGGACATATCACGATGAAAGACCTGGCAAATATCATAGCCAAAGGCATACACTCGGGAGGCGGTATAGCATTTGAGTTCGGAGTTCCTGCCATCTGTGACGGAATAGCCATGGGACACGAGGGGATGCACTACTCACTTCCGTCCAGGGAATTGATAGCGGACGAGGTGGAATCCGTCGCAAAAGCGCACGCGCTGGACGGGCTGGTGCTTTTGACCGCCTGTGACAAGATAACTCCCGGAATGCTTATGGCCGCCGGAAGGCTGGATATTCCCTGTATAGTGGTGACGGTTGGCCCGATGCTTGCCGGGCGGTACAAAGGCAGAAAAACAGACCTTGTAAAGGATGCTTTCGAAGCTCTTGCACAGTGCCAGAGCGGAAAAATATGCAAAGAAGAGCTGACTGAGATGGAGCTTTGCGCCTGTCCGGGAGTCGGCTCCTGCGCCGGACTTTATACGGCCAACACCATGGCCTGCGTTACAGAAGCGATCGGGATGTCGCTTCCCGGCTGCGGGACATCGCTGGCCGTATCCTCAAAAAAAAGGATGATAGCTTATGAAAGCGGGGAAAGAATAGTAGAGCTCGTAAGAGATAACATCACGCCGAGAAAGATCATGACAAGGAACGCAATTATGAACGGGATCCGTATTGATATGGCTCTCGGAGGGTCCACTAACGCTGCGCTGCATATCCCGGCAGTGGCGCATGAAGTGGGCGTGGACGTTACTTTGGACACAATAGAAGAGATAAGCAAAGAAACCCCGCACATCACCAACCTGAGACCGGGCGGGGACCATTTTATGGAGGATTTCGAATACGCCGGAGGAGTACAGGCTGCCATGCATGTACTGATCGATCTTATCAACGACGGAGATACTGTTTCCGGAAGATCTGTTAAGCAGCTCGCAACAGAAGCCGAAGTCCTTGACAGCGAAGTGATAAAAACCGCGAAGGACCCATACCACAAAGAAGGCGGAATAGCCGTACTCAAAGGCAATCTCGCGCCGGACGGTTCGGTCGTAAAACAAACTGCAGTAAATGACAACGCGAAAGTTCTTACCGGAAAAGCCAAGTGCTTTGATGCGGAAGAGGCTGCTATGAAAGCGATAATGGACGGCAAAATAAAAGCCGGGGATATTGTAGTAATAAGATACGAAGGGCCAAAAGGCGGGCCGGGGATGAGAGAGATGCTCTCCCCTACTGCGGCCATTGTCGGCATGGGATTGGGAGACAAGGTCGGGCTTATCACTGACGGAAGGTTCTCGGGAGGAACGCGCGGCCCTGCGATCGGGCATATCTCTCCGGAAGCCGCGGAAGGCGGCCCGATAGCTGCAATTAAGGACGGCGATGAGATCGAAATAAACATCCCGGCAAGGAAACTGGAATTAAAAGTAAGCCAAAATGAGATCGAAGAACGATTAAAGGGCCTAGCCCATCCTAAGAAAAAACTGACGGGATATCTTGCGCGCTATGCACACTTTGTGACATCGGCCAGCACCGGCGCAGTGCTCAAAGCATGAGCCGGTCCGCCCTGAAATCCGTCCTTTGGGCGGCTCTGGTCGTGTTGCTTCCTTCCGTTTGCCTCGCCTCGGACATAACCGGGGTGCGCCACAGCGTTTCGGAGGAAAAGATCAGGATCGTAATTGAGCTTTCTGAAGAGGTTCCGTATCAGATGTCCCATGAGGGAGGGGTCTTTACCCTCTCAATAAGCAGCGCAAAACTGGCCGCAGCAGCTGGCTGCCCCTCAATAACGGACCCGTCGGTAAAGACGCTTACTTTGCTGGAAGAAGGCGGAAGCGTCAAAGTGACGGCCGGGGTGGATCAATCCTTGGAAAGCAAAGTGTTCTCTCTGAAAGAACCTGACAGAATAGTGATCGACCTGATCAGGCCCGCCTCTGGCACAGGCATTCTGCCTCCTCCGGCCGCAGTCCCCGCCCCGATTAAAACCCGCGCCGCGGCAAGGGATAAAAAGCTAAGACAGACCGGGAACATCACAAAAGGACTGTCTTTGTTCAATATCGAAGAGATAGTCCACAACAGCCTCATAACAGGCAAAGCGCTTCTTGTAGATATGAAAGAGCTTGACGTAATGCCTGTTATGGCCATCTCCCAGTTAAAACCTAAGGAAAGCGGGGACGCTTTCGGTTCTCTGCTCAGTTTTTTTGGTTTTGAGCCCGAAAAAGAGACCAAGTACTCACATTTCGCCCGCAGGACCGTATCGGGCTTCCTTAAGATGTACGATGGCCTGGCCGGTGTCAACGGCAGTTTCTTTTTTGCCGACGGAACTCCGGTGGGGACTCTCATAATAAACAAGCAGATAGTATCTTCTCCGCTGTTCAACAGGACATCTCTTATTTTTTATGAGGACGGCACAGCGGCGATAGACAGCGTAAGGATGGCGGGATATCTGCGCCTCAGCAGCGGAAAGCAGCTCTCCATTTCGGGTATTAACCAGCCGATGAACGGCGGAGTGATCGTATATACCCCGGATTACCAAAGAACCGGTTATTCCGGTTCATCGGTGAACATTTCCGTTGTGGGCGGCAAGGCAGACCGGGTGTCTTACGGAGAGATCGATATCCCAAAGAACGGCTTTGTGGTATCGGCAGCAGGCTCTTCGGCAAAAGTACTCACAAACAATATCAAGCCGGGAGACTCCGTAGAATGGTTCTTTATGACCAGGCCGGCGATGAAAGAGATGAAACACATAGTCGCAGGCGGACCTCGCCTTGTCCACAGCGGCAATCCGTGCGTCACTTCAAAGGAAGAGAACTTCAGGTCTGACGTAGCCAGGAGCAGAGCCAACCGGACCGGAGCAGGGATAACAAAAAGCGGAGAACTGATACTTGTAACGGTGGAAAGAGCAACGCTGAACGAACTGGCGCGCCTTATGATAGAGTTGGGCGCTTATGACGCGATGAACCTGGACGGCGGAGGATCCTCAGGCTTGGCGGCAGAGGGCAGAACGCTTTTTGGTGGGATGAGGCCCGTCCCGAACGCGATCATCGTAAGGAAAAAAGGCTCTTCAGTTCTTTGAGTTCCTGATCCTGTCTATCTTCCATCTGCCGCTCTCATATACAAGAGAGAACCTTTTTTCGATGGCGCCTCCCGAGTAATCCCAGATCATCCTTACTACCGCTTCACCGCCTTTCTGATCGACTTCGACCACGCGCCATCCCCTGTCCGGAAGGTCCTGAACACCAGCAAAATTGGCTATATCGGACAGGCTCTTGATCTGTTCCTTAGCCTTGTCGCTCAGCTTATCATACGTCCTTCTTATAGCTTCTTTATCAAGAGACGGCGGAGCTACCCTGAACAGATCCCTGGTGAACTTTTCGGCCGTGGTCTCCGGTCCATCCGGAGGACGGCTCATATAAAATAGCGAAAATATCAGGGCAAAGACCGCAAGAGATGCCAGCACATATTTTCTATTATTCATGCCTGCCTCCTCAGAATATTTTCTCGCCTATCGCTATCCTATATCCGTTGACAAAGCCTTCGGCGGACATTATTTTGGAGTTTTCCGGCTGGACCTCTTTTATCAAAACACAGCCATCTCCTGCAGCAACGACAAGGCCGCGGCCTTTGATAAGCTTGACGGCTGTCCCCGGAGGCATTTTGGAGCATTCTTCAGTATATACTTCGGCAGAGGTGATCTTGAGCTTTTTCCCTTTGCACTCTAAATACGCTCCGGGCCGCGGAGTAAAAGCTCTGATCTTATTTATCATGTTCCGGGACTTGTCCGATATAGATATGAGGCCGTCGGATCTTTTTATCGGCTTGCAGAAGGTGGCTTTTGAGCCGTCCTGTTTTACGGAAGCGATCTCTCCGGACCCTATTGCAGGGAGGGTACTGAGCAACAGCTTTCCTCCAAGTACAAAGAGCCTTTCCGTCAGCTCGCCCGCGTTTTCATTAACGGATATCTTCACCTTCTCCTGTGCTAGGATATCTCCTTCATCCAGGCGCTCGTTTATCCGCATGATCGTTATGCCTGTATCCTCATCTCCGCTCATGAGCGCGGCCTGCACGGGACTCGCGCCGCGGTATTTTGGAAGAAGTGAAAGATGTACATTGATGCAGCCATGTTTCGGAATGTCCAGAAGCGCCTTTGGAAGTATCCGGCCGAATGCGGCAATGATCACAACGTCAGGGACAAGGCGCCTTATCTCATCCAGAAAAGCCGGGTCGGATACATCCGCTGGCTTTAGGACCGGAATGTCCAACTCCTCTGATCGCTTGGCTACAGGGCTGATCTGGACCTTGAGGCCTCTTCCTTTTGGTTTGTCGGGTCGGGTCACGGCTGAGCATATCTCATGCCCTGAAGCTGCAAGCTCTCCAAGCAGATAAGCCGCGCCTTCGGGGGTCCCCATAAAGACGGTCTTCATAGATTTTCGTCTTCTTTTGTCTTGACCCTGATCTCGGACGGGTCCGAAACCTTTTCAACAAAGAGTATGCCGTCGAGATGGTCGATCTCATGCTGGAGTACGACCGCTAGCAAACCTCCGGCATCGATAGTGACCGGCTTTCCTGTCCTATCAAGCGCCTGGACGCTCACTTCTTTATGTCGCTCTACGGGCGCTTCCACGCCCGGAACGCTCAGGCACCCTTCATAACAGATCTCTTTGCCGGATTTTTTTACTATTCTAGGATTCACCAGAAAATACTCGAGATCATCTACCTTGGCAACAATTATCCTTTCGGATATCCCTACCTGCGGAGCAGCCAGGCCGATCCCGGGAGCCGCAATCATCGTCTCAAGCATGTCTTCCATAAGCTTCAGATGATGAGGCAATACCTTCTTGACCGACTTGGCCTTTTTTTTCAGTATGGGATTGCCTTGGACGCATATTTTCAGCTTTGACATGGCTTCACTCCCCTATTCTATCGGATCAACATCCACAGAGACGCGTACGCTGCGGTCACGAGCAGTGCGCATGATCCTGCCCAGCTCTGCTTTAATGATATCCAAATCCTTGCCTTTAATCAATATCTGCCACCTTGCCTGCCCACTGGAACCCGGAACACGGCTGCGCACCGGACCGAGGATCTTTGCCGGCGCTGCCTCAAGTCCGGAAGCTAAGCGGGAAGCCGAGATCTCCGCTGCGCTGTCGCTCCTGCCGGATACGGTCACTTTTATTAACTGGCCGAAAGGCGGGTCTCCCGCAGCTTTGCGGTACTCAAGCTCTTTTTCATAGAATCCTTCAAGATCAAGAGCCCCGGCAAAGCGCAGTGCATAATGACCTGGATTATAAGTTTGCACCGCAACCGTCCTTGAACCTGTTTTTCCGCTGCTTGATCTGGCCAATTCCGACAAAAGCCTGAATGTTTCCTCCGCAGACCTGAACCCGCCCCCGGCCAGCGCCGTATCTGCCGAAACTACTCCCACAAGGTCAAAATCCATGAATTCTGCCGCCTTTGCTGCCAGACGTGTGCCTATCACAACATTAACATCTCCCGAGCCAAAAGCTTTTAGCACCTTCGAGGTTATGCGGCCCTTTGAAACTGAGTCCCTGTCGATCCGCAATGTCCCGGCAAAAGGGAACGCTCTTTTGATCTCAGCCTCCACCTTCTGGGTCCCGGCGCCGGTAAATTTTATGCGCGTACCCAGGCAGTTTGCGCATACGATCGAGGTGCCGGAAAAAAAACCGCATCTGCCGCAGACAACCTTATTCTCTTCCATGGAATATACCATCGGAGTCCCGCAGGATGGACATTTGACGCTCGTCCCGCAATCCGCGCAGCAAAGCGAGGTGGAATGCCCTTTGCGGCCGGCGATCAAAAGCACTTTTCCTTTTTTTCCCAAAACCTCTTCCAATAGCTCCATCAACTTCAGGCTGAACACGCCGCCGGGCGCTTTTTTTTCTTTATTCATGTCTATCATTTCGATCTTCCCGCAGCTGCCGATACTATCTTTGCCCGGATTTATAAAGCGCAGCTCGCCGGTCTTTGCACGATGATAGGTCTCCGGGGTCGGGCAGCTTGAAAAAAACACCACAGGGACTTTCTCGCTGTCGCTCCTGAAAAGAGCGGCGGCCCCGGCATTGTATTTAGGGCTGGTCTCCTGTTTGTATGCGTAGCCCTCTTCCCTGTCTATGACTATCAGGCCTAAGCTTATGACGGGAGCCATCACAGCAGAGCGCGTCCCAAGCACGATGGCTGCCTCACCAGAACTGATCCTTTTCCATTCAGACAGCCGGTCTTTTTCCGGCATAGAACTGTGCAAAACAGCCGCCGCCGATCCGAACTCTTTTCTGAAAATGCCGGCCGCGGGACTCAGATATTCTGCATCAGGATACAGAAGTATCATGCCTTTTCCGCGGACAAGCATTTGCCTGGCCAATTCCAGATAGATGTTTTCAGAAGGAACGGAGTTCTGTTTGAGGACAAGCGCGCCGCCGGAATTAATGGAAAGGACCTCTTTGACCGGCCCATCCAAAGAAGCGGAAGCATTCAAAGGGGCGGTTATGGCCTGTTTAGGCCCGGACGACAGTCTTTTTCTGCCTTTGGGACGCTCAAATCCAGAAAATCCCGGCGGAAGGATAGTTTTCAGAGCTGAACCGATGAAAGAAACATAATGTTTTGAGAGCCATAAGGCGATCTTCAGGCTCTGCTCGGTAAAGAAAGGGGTATCCCCTCTAACCTCTTTTATGTCCTTGATCCCGGTTATGCCTTCCTCCGGATAATTTGAAAGGGATACTATGTATCCTACAGCAGTCCTTTTACCGAAAGGCACTTTTACCTGCATGCCTACACGCGCCGAGCCAGCAAAATCCGGCGGGACGCTATATGTGAATGCTCTGTCAAAAAAAGAAGAGGCCGAGGTAAGCACTATCTGAGCGTACACCGGCTCCGCACCTTCAAGCGGCATCGAAAAGCAGGTCAAGGATCCGGTTGGCGGTCTTGTATTTGCTCTGAAGCCCGAGCTTTTCTTTTTTCCCGTTCTTGAGGAAGATCTCAACTTCAGAATCATCGCTGTCAAAAGCCGAGATCCCGTTGGCGGCGATCAGGTCAAGCCCTTTTTCCGAAAGCTTTTTCCTGGCATTTCCGGAGGCGTTCTCGGTCTCGACGCAAAATCCGGCTACCTTTTTGCCCCTGCTGGCGCTCTTGAGGGATAAAAGAATGTCCTCCGCAGGCTCCATTTTGAGCTCTATGCCATTTGCGTTCTTTTTAATTTTTGACGCGCGAGCATGAGAAGATCTGAAATCAGATACTGCCGCTGCCATTATCAGCGCATCATGCGAAGGAAATCGGTCTTTTACTGCCTTGGCCATCTCTTCAGCAGTGCCTACGAACTCAACTTTGACGCCGACCGGGACCTGAACCGCGCATCGAGCTGAGATCAATGTCACCTGCGCCCCTCTTTCGCTGGCTGCGCGGGCCGTTTCGTAGCCCATCCTGCCGGATGACCTGTTCCCGATAAAACGCACCGGATCTATAGGCTCTTTTGTTCCGCCGGCGGTTATCAGTATCTTTTTCCCGGCGAGGTCCTGGCATATGCCGATCGAACGGTCCACGGCAGCAACAATATCGTCAATATCCGCCATTTTGCCGATGCCTGAAATTCCGCAGGCCAGCTCCCCATCAACGGGTCCGACCGTTTTAATCCCAAGGGCTTTTATCTTCTTCAGGTTCTCCTTCAAAGCCGGGTTCCCCCACATCTTAGAATTCATCGCCGGCGCAAACATCTTTTTTGCATCGCATGAGAGAAGAAGAGTGGAAAGAATATCGTCGGCCATTCCGCAGGCGGCTTTCGCTATGATATTGGCTGTTGCGGGCGCTACAAGCAAAAGGTCTGCTTCGTCAGACAGAGAAATATGGGGCAAAGGGATACCCGCATCAGACGCATCGAACATCCCGGTTATGCACGGATTCCCGGAAAGCGTCCTCATGGTGAGCGGTGTTATGAACTTTTGTGCCGAGGCGGTCATCACTACCCACACATCGGCGCCCTTTTTCTTCAGGCCCCTGAGTATCTCAGCGCTTTTATAGGCAGCAATGCACCCGGTCACGCCTAGTATGATCTTTTTGTTGCGGAGAGTCGGGCTTAAGTCCATGGGGCACCGTTACTTTTTTTTGCTTGAGGTCTTAGTCTTTTTGGATTTTTTCTTGTCTTCTTTTTCCAGGTTCATCTCCCGGGGAGCCCAAAAATCCTTGATTTCAGCAGCTTTTTCAGCCTTTTTGGACGGGGCTTCAAGTATCTTGAAACCGATCTTGCCCATTTTAAGCTCGTTCATGGCTGTTTCTATGGGGTTGAGCACATCGGAGTCCTCTATATAAGGCAGTGATCCTTCGGTGATCGCTTTCGCACGGTCAGCTATCACATTGGCCAGAAGGAACCTGTTATTTATCTTGTTAAGAAGTTCGTCTATAGTAGGATATGTCAATTCAGGAATGTCCTTTCCTTTTCAACCTTTATTATAGCACTAATTTTGTCCGCCGCGGACTCGACTTTGTCGTTCACCACGATATAATCGTACTTTTCCATGACCTGGAGCTCGTCAATCGCGTTCCTGAGCCTGAAATTCATCTCTTCCTTCTTCTCGGTCCTTCGTCTTTTCAGCCTGAAAGCAAGGATATCGACGGACGGAGGTATGAGGAAGACAAATACCGCATTCGAGGAATCAATCGCGCTCTTGGCGATCGATTCTTTTATGCTGGATGCGCCCTGCACATCGACCTCCAGGATGACCACATCGCCCTTTACAAGCCGGTCTTTCACATATTTTAACGGGGTTCCGTAGTATGAGTTATGGACATTGGCCCATTCGAGGAATTCCCTCGCCTTTATTCTCTCGTAGAACACCTTTTCCGAAAGGAAATGATAATCGCGCCCGTTCTTTTCTCCCGGCCGCGGCTTGCGCGTGGTAGCTGAAACAGAAAGCTTGAATTTCGGATTATTCTTTAGGAGATGCCGCACAACAGTGCTTTTTCCGACACCCGAAGGTCCGGAAATGACTACAAGGAGGCCTTTTTTCTTTTTGATCCTGGCTTTTGGCAAGGTCGTATCATTATAACACGGGAGAGGAAAGCGCATCCTGATCAGCAATAAGCTTCTCGAGATCCGCATATCCCCGGTCAAGTGCCTGCTGGTGCTTATGAGCCTTGATCTGGAGCTTCTGGATCTCTTCCCCGCCCGTTTTTCCGGCAGCTTCCGCTATCAGAAGATTGACGGCTTCAAGAGCCTTTTCCTCTTCATCGATTCCTTTTTCTGTCTTTGCTATCCTGGCATGCAGATTTTTCAGTTTTTTATTATATTCTGTCTCCAAAGCCTGCTGCCTGCGCTTTTCCTTATCAGCCTTCTTTTCTTTGGCCTGTTTTTTAGGTTCGTCCTCCCAGCCTACGCGGTCCAGAAAGTCCTGATAAGTGCCCTCAAAAACGAATACTTTGTCTTCGTTGAATACAATGAGCCTGTTTGCCAGGTGATGCAGGAACATCTCGCTGTGGGTGACGATGACCACCGCGCCGGGGAATTCGTCGAGCGCGGCTATCATAGAATCGCAGGATTCCACATCCAGATGGTTGGTCGGCTCGTCCAAAAGCAGCATGTTCGACGGGGTAAGCAGAATTTTACCCAGAGAGACCCTGCTTTTTTCTCCTCCGGATAGAACAGATATCTCTTTCAGAGCGAGGTCACCGGTGAACATCATTGCCCCGCACGTCTTGCGGATCTCCGTATAGTTCAGGTCCGGCCTTGTCCTTTGTAATTCCTCTTCTATCGTCAGGCCTGGGTTGAGACGCTCGATGTTCGTCTGGCCAAAATACCCTGTCTGGCAGTTCGGGTGCCTTGTGACCTTTCCCCCGACTGGTTTCAACTCTCCCGCCAGCAGGCGGAGCAATGTCGATTTGCCCTTGCCATTCTTGCCTATCACGCATATTCGGTCTTCTTTCCCTATCGCAAGCGAAAGGTCCTTGATCAATATCCGTTCCGGACTGTAGCCGAAAGACAGGTTTTCAATGTTCATAAGGTATTGCGAATTGAACTCTACGGAATTGAACCTGAAGCCCAATTCTGTAATACTGGCCAGTTCTTCCTTTGTGCCCATCCGCTCAAGCGCCTTTATGCGCGACTGGACAAGCGAGGCGCGCGCGGCCAGCGCACGGAACCGGTTGATAAATTCCATGGCTTCCTCGCGCTTTTTGTTCTCTTTGCGGCGGGTATTTTCGTACACTTCTTCTTCAACGGCTATCTGCTCAAATAGTTTCCCGGTATTTCCTTCTATTTTTTTTATCTTCTGGCGGTGGATACCCAGGGTATGCGTTGTGACACTATTCATAAAATCACGGTCGTGAGTGATGATCATCAGCTCGTTGCGCCAGCGCTGGAGAAAACGGGCAAGCCATCTTATCGAGACGATATCAAGATAGTTCGTGGGCTCGTCTAAAAGCAGAAGGTGCGGCTCTCCAAGAAGCACCTTTGCCAGGTTAAGGCGCACCTGGAACCCTCCCGAAAATTCCGCGGGGGACGAGCACATGTCAGCTTCCGAAAATCCCAGACCCGTAAGGATCTTTTCCGCTTTCCAGACCTGGTCCCTTTCGTCCGGCCGCAGTCCAAGGCAGGCTTCGTCAAGCACGGTTTCCTTGTTGAACTGCAAATGCTGTTTGAGATATCCGACGCTGTAGTTCTTAGGCAGGATGATGCGCCCCTCGTCGGGATGTATTTCTCCTGTGATCAGCTTGAAGATCGTGGTCTTTCCTGACCCGTTTCGGCCGACCAGCCCGATGCGTTCTCCGCTGTGGATATTAAAGCTGATATCCTTAAGCAGTATCTGGCCGTCAAAAGATAAAGACAAATTGTTCATTTGAAGCATGTTGATTTTGTGCCCTTATATTGATAATAGCAGATAGTTCTGCTCTGATCGCCGGGAATTCTCAAGGGCTGTCGGATAGCGAAAGGCTCTTTGTAAATCTTAACGCTGTCGGCTTTATAGCGCTTGCGGCATACCAACTCCTCATTCCGACCGAGGTTGAGCTCGCGGATGAAGAGATAGAAAAAGAGCTGGCGAAATATTTCCTAACACCTTCAGTCGGCATGTTTAGCTTCTAGCTAAGCGTAGCTATTCCCAAAATTACCGTCTAATACGGAACTAGGAGTGAATTCGCTCTTACATCGCAAGCATTTCGAGCACTTTGTACATAACCATCGCAGGCCAGACAATGGCCTTAATGACGCCCAGACACCCGTTCCAGAACGAAGTCGCATGCTGGATATAGTAAACCAGAGCCCCGATGAACGCCAGACCGTAAATTCCGCCGCAATCTTTCATGGCTTGCTCCTTACCTCAAAGATTTATGGCAAAAGGATATCATATCTGCGCGATTTTGCAACTTTTTCTTGATTTTTTTTTGATGTAGTTGTATTATCATGTCAAAGGAGGGAACAATGTCGAAAAAATCATTGTCCCGTGTCTGCTGCTTCTTTTTTCTCTCAGTCCTGCTGATCCAATTCTCAAATCCCGCCGCCGCCGATCAAAAAAGCGAACAGCTCGCCAAACAGCTTGCCAACCCTGTGGCCAATCTGATCAGCGTGCCGTTCCAGAACAATTTTGATACCGGGCTTGGAGCCGCGGGAAGCGGATCGCGTTATACTCTGAGATTCCAGCCCGTGGTCCCGTTTTCGTTCAATAAAGATTGGAACATTGTCGCAAGGCCTATCGTCACATATATCAACCAGCAGAACGTTTTCGGCTCGACCTCTCAGAGCGGGATAAGCGATACCCAATTTGAACTTTTCCTGACGCCGCAAAATTTTAAGCAGGGGGACATGATATGGGGCGCCGGCACCGTATTGCTCCTGCCCACAGCCGCGGAAGCGGCTCTCGGAACGGAAAAGTGGGGAGCAGGCCCCAGCGTATGCGTTCTCAAACAAAACGGGCCCTGGACCTTTGGGGCGCTGCTCAACCAGGTCTGGTCGTTTGCCGGAAATTCGGCCCGCAGCGATATAAATCTCACATATCTGCAGCCGTTCGCCTCCCATTCAAGCAAGACGGGCACGACTTTTTCTATTCAGTCGGAAATCTCGTACTTGTGGCCGGAAAAAACCTGGACCGTGCCGCTCGAAGCCGGTGTCAGCCAGATAGTCCCGCTGTTCGGGCACTATACCAGCTTCGGGCTGACAGGCATGTACAATCTTGAGTCGCCGGTCAACATATCAAAGTGGAGCACGAGATTTTCAGTAACTTTGTTACTGCCAAGATAATAAAGGAGGTCTTAGCAATGAAAAAGATCGTTACGCTTGCGGTCGCTGCCTGTTTGATATTCCAGTCTTCTGTACTTGCCTGCAGCAATTTTATCCTGAAAGCAAAGGATAATACTGTAGTCAACGGGCGCTCAATGGAATTCCCTGTTGATATGAAATCCGAAATAGTAATTGTTCCGGCCGGCACAAATGTCAGCAATAGGGACGGGAAAGGCAATCCCGGCCTGAGCTTTGCGACAAAATACGGGTTTCTCGGGATTAACGCGTTCGACATTAAAGACGCGTTCGTGGACGGCTTCAACGAAAAAGGCCTGTCGTTCAGCGGGCTTATGTACACGGGCGCAGAATACCAGCCGGAGATCCCCGGAAAATTCATTAATCTCGAGAACTTCACTACCTGGGTGCTGGGAAGTTTTTCAAGCGTCGACGAAGTAAAGGCCGCAATGGCAAATGTATATGTATCTCGGAGCTATATCAAAAAATTGAAGGATATGGGACTGCATGTAGCAATAGCCGATGCTGCGGGAAAAAGCATTGTCATAGAATTTATCGACGGAAAAACGAATATTTACGACAACCCTATGGGCGTCATGACAAACAGGCCCAGCTTCGATTGGCAGATGACCAATATGAAGAACTATATTCATCTGGATCACAACGACAAGAAGCCGAAAAACGTGAACGGAGTAAAGATAGAACCGACCGGTGTAGGCAGCGGAATGCTTGGCCTCCCCGGCGATTGGACCCCTCCATCGCGGTTCGTCAGGCTTGCCGTTGCAAAGAATGCGGCGCTTGAACCGAAAAATGCCGAAGAAGCCATAAACCTTTCAGAACATTTGCTGAATATCGTGGATATCCCGAAAGGCGTGATAAAAGAAAATCCTGCGCCTTTTATCACCATGTACGGCTATGCGCAATGGGTGATCACCAAGGACATGACCAATAAAGTGCTATATTTCAAGACATATGACAATACGGCATGGAAATCCGTTGACCTTAAAAAATTCGACCTGAAACCAGGTGCAGCCAGAAAACATATGTCCATCGATGCGACAAGGACCGGGATAGTTGACGCAAGCGGGATGTTGAAATAGTAAGGGCGTTCATCTTACTCGTTTAAAGGCGCCTCTACTTTAATCATTTTTGAAACAAGAGGGATGGAAGTTCCCTGTATCAATACCGAGATCATTACTATAACGAACACTACATTAAATATGTCTTTCCCGTGAGATATGTCCGAAAGCAACGGGAAGATCGCCAAAATAATGGCAGTTGCTCCTTTGAGCCCTACCCAGGATATCAATATCTTTTCATTAAAAGGCATCTTGAACGGGAATAAGCAGAGAAAAACACTCAGGGGACGCGCCACGAACATTAAAACAGCCGCGATCAATAACGCTTTTGGTATCAACGGAAAAGCTTGGGAAGGGAATACTAAGAGACCGAGTGTAAGGAACATCGTTATCTGCATGAACCATGCCAGCCCTTCATGAAATTTCAGGACATTTTTTTTATGGAGGAATTGATGTTTGCTCATCAGCAAGCCTGCTATATAAACGGCAATAAAACCATTCCCTTTTGCCACGGTCGCAACAGCATACGTCATTAGCATCATGGCGATGCTCAGAACTGGATAAAGGCCATGATAGTTTAAATGCAGATTATTCATAAAGTACAGGCCTATTTTAGACATGATATATCCGATAACAAGCCCAAGGACCATATCAAGCAGCAACAAAGGGAACAGGTCTAACAAGCTGCCGCCTTGGCTTGCCAGCATCCCCATGAATCCGAGCGTCAGGAATACTGCCATAGGATCATTGCTCGCAGATTCGAGCTCAAGTAAAGGCCGCAGTTTTCCTTTCAGATTGATCTGTTTGCTTTTTAGGATACTGAACACAGCGGGAGCATCCGTAGAAGACACTATGGACCCGAGCAACAACCCCTCTATCAACGACAAGCCCATTACGTTCACCGCAAAAACACCCGTTATTACGGCCGTAACAACGACTCCGATGGTCGATAGCAAAAAAGACGGAGCGGCGATGGAACGAATATGTTCCCAATTTGTTTCTATCCCTCCTGAAAATATTATAAAATTGAGGGCAACAATGCCAATAAATTTCGCGATCCATGGGTTATCAAAATAAATGCCTCCCACGCCCTCTGATCCTGCCAACATGCCTATAACAATAAAAGCCAGAAGCGCGGGAACGGCTATTTTATCACTTATCTTGCTTGACAAAACGCTTACCAAAAGCAGCGCCGCAGTATAAAGCAATATAATTTCTATAGAATACATTTTGTACGATTATACCATAGAGGATACGTTCAGCTTGGCGGCACAAATGTTTACATTTGTCTTTCTCGTTTTTTGCACCTTTATATAATGGTAAAATTAGGAGTAGATGGATCTCCTATGCCACAGAATCCCACATTCACTCCTTCGCAATGCTCAGGAGCTTCGGTGGGCGGCAAATAAATCATGAATATTCTGGCAATTGAAACCAGCTGCGATGAGACTTCCGCCGCCGTAGTAAAAGACGGCGCTGAGGTCTTATCAAGCATAATCTCTTCCCAGAACGATTTCCACGCAAAGTACGGAGGAATAGTCCCGGAGATAGCCTCGCGCAAACATATCGAAGCGATAAGCCCTGTTATAAAAGAAGCGATCGACAGCGCAGAGATAGGATTTAAAGACCTAGATGCCATAGCCACTACGTTCGGGCCGGGACTTCCCGGCTCTCTTATAGTCGGGCTCTCGGCGGCAAAAGCGATCTCTTTCGCGCTAAAAAAGCCGCTTATCGGCGTGAACCACCTTGAAGGACATATCTACGCTAATTTTCTGCTAGAGCCCGGATTAAAATTCCCTTTCATCTGTCTCATCGTATCCGGAGGACATACCCAGCTGGTAAAAGTGACCGGGCACATGGAATTTGAGACTTTGGGGCGCACCAGGGACGACGCCGCAGGCGAAGCATATGACAAAGTTGCGAGGTTTCTTGGCTTGGGCTACCCCGGAGGCCCGATAATCGACAAGCTCGCCAAAGAAGGCAACGAGAACGCTGTTAATTTCACAAGGCCAATGTTGGATGAAGAATACAAATACGATTTCAGCTTCAGCGGGATAAAGACCGCGGTAGTATACTTTTCAAAAAAGGCAGAACAAGGCAAAGAAAAAGAAGTTTCCAAGACAGATATCGCGGCTTCTTTCCAAAAGTCCGTTGTGGATACTCTTCTCGAAAAGACTATCAAGGCGGCGGAAGATAATTCTATTAAGACCGTTGCTATCGGCGGAGGGGTTGCCGCAAACAGCAGATTAAGGGCTGACATGAAGGCGGCATGCGGCAAACACGGAATAGAATGTATAATCCCTCCGCTTTCGCTGTGCACCGACAATGCCGCAATGATCGGCTGCGCGGGATATTTCCGGTTCAAAAAAGGTATGACCGCGGATTATTCGCTGGGGATCGAGTCGACGGCGAGGATCGGAATATCGTAGAGGCGGGTCGCGACCCGCCTCTACTGCATCACAAATACCCGGCCTCAATGATTATTTCGTCTGTTGTATAATGTACCTATCATGTCCATCTCTAAAGACACCGTCGAATATACCGCAAAACTGGCCCGTCTCGGACTGTCAGAAGATGAAAAAACGCTTTACGCAAAACAGTTGAACGATATACTCGGCTATGTGGACGTAATAAACTCCGCGGACACAAAGAACATCTCCCCTACCGCCAGCACCCGTCTTTCGGGCGGGAAAGAAAAAACGACACCGATGAGACAGGACAAGGCCGTCCAATTTGAAGGGATAAAGAAGATCATCGGCAACGCTCCCGAACAAGAGGACAACATGTTCAGGGTCCCGAAAATAATGGGGGACGAAGAACAATGAACCTTCACAAACTAACGGCACACGAGCTGGCCGATAAATTAAGGTCCAAAGAGATCGGCTGCGTTGAGCTCATAAACGATATTTATAGCAGAATAGACGCGGTCGAAGGAAAAATAGGCGCCTTCAACTGCCTTACAAAAGATGCAGCTCTTAAAAAAGCAAAGGAACTGGATGATAAAGGCCTTAACGGAGAGCTTTCCGGTGTGCCTATAGCATTAAAAGATAATATCTGCACTGACGGGGTTAAAACGACATGCTCATCAAAGATACTTAAGGATTTCATCCCGCCTTATAACGCGACCGTGGTTGAGCTTTTGCAAAACGAAGGGATGATCCCGGTCGGCAAGACGAATCTTGACGAGTTCGCGATGGGGTCTTCGACCGAGAACTCTGCTTTCAAGACCACAAAAAACCCGTGGGACATACAAAGGGTCCCGGGCGGATCTTCGGGAGGTTCTGCTGCCGCCGTTGCGGCTGACGAAGCTTCTTTGGCCCTGGGGTCAGATACCGGGGGATCGATAAGACAGCCTGCCTCTTTCTGCGGGGTCGTCGGACTTAAGCCTACATACGGCAGGGTTTCCAGGTACGGGCTTATCGCTTTTGCCTCGTCACTTGACCAGATTGGCCCTTTGACAAAAGACGTGACGGATGCGGCGCTCCTCATGAACGTCATAGCAAAATATGACCGCAGGGATTCTACCTCAGCTAATGTTGATACTCCCGACTACAAAAAATCGCTTATCAAAGATGTTAAAGGGTTGAAAATAGCGGTTCCCAAAGAACTGATGGGCGAAGGAATAGAAGAAAATACGAAAAAAGCGATCCTTGAAGCGTTAAAGGTCTATGAAAAAATGGGGGCGACATTCAAAGAAGTGTCCCTTCCCTCTTTGAAGTTCGCGCTAGCCACATATTACATAATTGCCCCTGCCGAGGCTTCATCAAACCTTTCGAGATATGACGGTGTGCACTACGGACACAGGAGCGAAAAACAGAACGACCTTTTGAATATGTACCTCAGCACGCGGAGCGAAGGTTTTGGGCCCGAAGTAAAAAGAAGAATAATCATCGGCACATACGCTTTGAGCTCCGGATATTATGACGCTTATTACCTGAAAGCCCAGAAGGTCAGGACATTGATAAAACAGGATTTTGACGACACATTCAAGGATTTCGACGTAGTGATGAGTCCGACCTGCCCATCTCCGGCTTTTAAAATCGGAGAAAAGGTATCTGACCCGCTTTCGATGTACCTTTCTGATATCGCGACGATCCCTATTAACCTTGCCGGGATACCCGCGATATCGATCCCGTGCGGTTTTGACAACGATCTGCCTGTCGGCCTTCAGATAATGGGCAAAGCTTTTGATGAGGAGACGCTGTTCAGGGCTGCATTTTCCTACGAGCAGGAAACTCAGTGGAACAAAAGGAAACCGGAATTGTGAGCCCGAACATGAATGTTCGGCTCTTGCACGCCGGAGCCGACGATTTATCGTCGGGCAATGATAGGAAATGAAATTATGAATTTCGAAACAGTAATAGGCCTTGAAACACACGCGCAGCTGCAGACGGAGTCCAAGATGTTCTGCTCTTGCTCGACAAAGTTCGGAAACGACCCGAATTCCAATATTTGCCCTGTATGCACCGGACAACCAGGCTCCCTGCCGGTAATAAACGAAAAAGCGGTCCGTCTGGCGGTAAAAACGGCGCTGGCCCTTAACTGCAAGATAAACAACGAGAGCGTTTTCGCGAGAAAGAATTACTTTTATCCGGACCTCCCGAAAGATTACCAGATCTCTCAGTTCGAGATGCCGCTCGCCGAACACGGATATCTGGAGATAGAGGTGGGCGGACAAATAAAGAAGATAGGGATAACAAGGGTACATCTTGAAGAAGACGCGGGGAAGCTTGTCCACAAAGGAAGTGCCGGAATAAAAGGATCGGATTACTCGCTGGTAGACCTTAACCGGACCGGGACGCCGCTCATGGAAATAGTGAGCGAGCCGGACCTGCGGACCCCAGAAGAAGCCCGCGTATATATGGAAGAGCTCGCGCACATACTGAGATATCTGGAAGTATGCGACGCAAAGCTCGAAGAAGGAAGCATGCGCTGCGATGCAAATATCTCCATCCGCCGGGCGGGAGTGAAAGAACTTGGCGTAAAGACCGAACTTAAGAACATGAACTCTTTTAAAGCGGTCCAGAAAGCCCTGGAAAAAGAAGAGGCCCGCCAAAAAGAGGTCGTGTCCGAAGGCGGAAAAATATATCAACAGACGCTTTTGTTCGACGAAGCAACAAGCAGCGTGCATCCGATGAGAAGCAAGGAAGGTTCGCACGATTACAGGTATTTTCCGGATCCCGACCTTTTGCCTCTCTATGTGGATGAAAAAATGATCGAAGAGGTCAAGGGCCTGACAGGCGAGCTGCCGATCGAAAAGTTCAAGAGATTTGTCTCCCAATACGGCATACCCGGCCAGGATATAAACGTCCTGATAGAATCCAGATACACAGCGGACTTCTTTGAAGAAACTGTAAAACTTAACAGCGAGCCCAAGCTTTCTGCCAACTGGCTTATCGGCGACATTCCTGCCTATCTAAACGCAAATAATATAGAGCTCAAAGAAACAAAGCTAACCCCCGTACTGTTGGCAGAAATGATCGGCCTGGTAAAAACCGGCGCTGTCAGCGGCAACAGCGCGAAAAAGGTCGTTGCGGAGATGATCAAGACCGGCAGATCCGCCAAAGAGCTTGTGGAATCCATGGGAGCGTCTCAGATATCGGACGAAAGCGCGCTGATAGAGATCGCGGAAAGAGTGGTCGCGGCAAATCCGCAGTCCGTCGAGGCCTTTAAGAGCGGGAAAGAAGCGGCCATAAAACACCTGATAGGCCAGGCAATGAAAGAGACCAAGGGCAGGGCAAATCCCCGGCTGATCGAAACACTGATAAAAAAAACTTTAGGCTGATCTCTTTTCGGCTATGCCTCTTGAACTTAACCGGATATTAAAGCTATTATACAGTCAACCCATGAGAAACAAGCTACTTGCTGCGGCGCTGATAATAGTTGCGGCCGTTTCATCGCCATCATCTTCCGCTAGGCGCTTTGAAAGCCTTGACATGCTCAATTCCTCCAATCTGGCCGTCATGTTTGAGAAATATCTCGGATATCTGTACGACAGCCACGGCTGCCTGCATTTCACCCCGTCGGATATATATCTTCTTACCGAAACGGTGCCAAAAAAGATCCCGTTGGATATCCGCGATTATTCCGGGGCAAAGCCGGAACATGATCTTGCAAAGGTGCCTTTCTTTAACATGTCCGTCAGCACCCGCGATGATATCCTAAAATACCGGAAACTGTTCCGCGAAAACGAAACAAAGATGATTGCCTACCCTTCCTGGAACCGGCTATTGATAACGGTGAGCGGGGATCCCGTAGTGCAGACCAGGATGCTTGCAGGTCCGCAGAACAACCTGAGAAGACCGATGTACATAGAAAAAGGCGGCCCGATCATCTGGGACCCGATGAGAGCTGGCCCGACAGACGCCGGATCTTACTCCATCCTGGCTCCGGTCAAGGATTATATCAGCGCAAACTACCGCAACAACACCCTTATCCCTTTCGGCGGGGAGATAAAAAGAGAAGGTGCCCACTGGTATTATTCAAGGTCGGGAAAAAGGCACAGAGTCCCTCCCAATGTCGCCCAGGACCTGGCACTTCCCGAGACTCAGCGTTCCTACAACTATTTCAACATATTAAGGGACGGCAGAGGAAAGATCGCATCACTGAGATGGGGCAGCCACGATTTCGGAAGATATGTGCTCCTGTGGACGAAGGACGGCAAAAGGTTCTATCCGGAAATGGGTTATGCCGAAGGAGAGCTGTATTTTGAGCAAAGCCTTCTGATAGAAGACCTCGCGCAGATACTCTCAATGCCGGGCCCGGATGATTTCGATTCCCTTGTTTCTAAGAACGAGCACTTTGGCTTTTACAGGGAGATACACGAATATATCTCTTCCAAAGGAAAAACCATGTCTCCAAGGATAGATCCAACAAATGCGGCCTACTACAAGCTTTATAACGGCCTTGCGCTCACACCTGTGGAAAGGGCGCACCTTGATCCAAGGATAGTAGAGGCATACAGAAGCGTTAGGAATAAAGACCTGCCCTCCATCTGGATATCAAGGGAGCAAACTCTGGGACTTTACAACTATCTCAAGATGAACAGCCTTGTGTTTGAGAAGTACGCCAATTTCTACGGCCTGATCAAACAGGACTGGGAATTCTGGAGCAATGCAAGGCGGGCTTTCAGGGATGACTTCAGAAGGATTAATATCCTTTCGCCGGGCAATCAAAAGGACATCATCGAGAATCTGATAAACAAGCGCCTAGAGTTTCATGTGCTGGTGGAAAAAGACATCGACTATATGGGAAGCGCCTCGATCGCATCCTTCTTTGAAGAGGAGGAATCCTCTTTTGCGAAGAGAGAAAAAGATGCCGCGGTAACCATGCTTCGCGACTCGGGGCCTTCAGGATCGGACAACCTGACGCTGCTGAGCACCGACGCCCTGAACAACTATAACTTCGGGGTGCTTCTGAACGAAATGCTCGGCAACCTTTATAAAAGCCACGGCTGCATGCATGTATCTCCGCGGGATGCATATATCATGTACTCGCTTCTGCCGGTAAATTCCAAGATCACCGTAAAGCCCTACTCCGACTCATTTGACGCCATCGCCCTGTCAAAGATCCCCCACCTTGCCGGACTTACGGACACGGAAGAGGACCTCCTGGAAATAAAAAAACGCATAACAAACCCCAAAGACATAGAAGTGGAAGTATATCCGGCTACCGGGGACTGGATCATCTTTATGAACAAAGCTCCTTTTGCCAAGCTCAGAGTGCTTGGAGGCGGCAAGGACAGGCTGAGACGGGTCGAATACAGGTCATCTGACGGAAAACCGATATTTTCAAACAATATCGCATACCCCACTTCTTCAGGGAATTTCTACGTCTTCAAAAAAGTGGAGAACTATGTCTCAAAAATATACCGGGATACCACTATTGTCCCCATGGGAAGCCGGATAAGAAAGATGAACGGAAAATGGACTTTTGAGGACGAAAAAGGTTCAGCCAGGCCGCTCCCCGCCCCTATTGCGGAAGACCTGGGGAAACCGGAAGATAAAATGGAGTTCAAATATTATGATGTTAAAAGAGACAGGGGAGGAAAAGTAACGGAAGCAAAATGGTCCAGCCACGAGTTCGGCAAATACGCGATCATGACGACCGCCGACAGGCGGACTATGTGGCCGGAGCTAATCCATACGTCAGGAGAGCTGATGTACGAGCAGCGGCAGCTTGTTTCCGATCTGATAAAGATACTCGCCACTCCAAAGGATTCTTTTGACGAGTGCGTTAAAGCAAACCCCAGCTTTGATCTTTACAGGGAATGCTACAGATTCGTGAAAGATCCAAAAGGCAAACATCTCATCACTCCTGCCGAGACCGGGCGCTACAAGCTGTATATGGGAATTTCTCTGACATCAACCGAAGAATCTCTCATACCAAAAGACGCCTTTATCGCCGACAAAATACTTAAGAATAAAGGCGAGCTTTCAGCGACGGAGAGAAAACACCTGATAGACACAGGCATCGCCAAAATGTCTGGCGGAAAGCTTGAAATCGACATGCTGAAGATCCAGGGCATCAACTTCGAGACGTTCCAGAACGTGGTGGTTATACAAAAATACGCCCATCACTATGAAGTATTAAAAAACCACTGGGAAGACCTGTCCCAGCTGCGCCGGGCGATGTTCTCGGATTTCAGCAAGCTATTGGTAAAGGATCCCGACATATTGAGAGGTTTCGTCGAAAAGCTTATGATGAAAAGGCTGGACATGAAAAAGATCTCGCAGGAAGACGTGGCAGAGCTGCTCAGCGCCATGCTCGGGGAAAAAGGCCGGTAAGGCAGCGTGATATAATCAGCTCATGAGCGCGTACTCGTATCAACTTAACGACAGCCTGTATCTCAATATTACCAACCGATGCAACAATTCATGCACTTTCTGCATCAAATTCAGGTCAAGGCGTTTTGAGGATATCCATGAACTTTGGATGGACAGAGAGCCGTCAGCCGGGGAGGTGCTCAATGGCATCTCAGACCCCTCAAAATACCGCCATATAGTGTTCTGCGGGTACGGCGAGCCTCTCATAAGGCTTGCGCTTGTAAAAGCCCTGTCAAAAGCGCTTAAAGACAAAGGCGCGTCAATCAGGATAGACACGGACGGCCAGGCAAACCTGTTCCACGGCAGAAATATTCTTCCGGAGCTAGCCGGACTAGTGGACGAGATGTATATAAGCCTGAACGCGCATGACGCGGAAACCTACCAAAAACTGTGCAGACCCGTCTTCGGCCAAAAGGCTTTTGATGCTGTTAAAATGTTTGCAGAAGAGGCAAAAGAACACATCCCTAAAGTGGTGCTAACCGCTGTGGACCTGCCGGGATCAGACATGAATAAATGCCGTTTGATAGCGGAATCTCTCGGAGTTGAGTTTAAAATTAGGCCGTATTACGAAAAGAACTACAAACCGGTTCAGTGACCCAACGGGCGGTATTCCCTGCGGTTGGCTTTGATGTTCAGATTATGCTCTTTCTGCCACTGGGTAAATGAGACAAATTCGATCTTCTCCCCGTTCCTCATGGCATCTTCTATTTGAGCCATGAACCCGCTGGTCACCGAAAAGAACGGAGGCGGGGCATCGGTTTTTTTCTGCTGAATGTTGAGATTTTCTTTCATCGTGTAATCATACTATCACTAATGGTCTGCCGGTGCAAGATGTTTTTTAGAAAACTTTTTCTGTGGGCCGGACAAGCCCCGGATAGTGCGATCGCAGCAAAATGCGCTCTTGTTCCGTATCCCTTGTGTCTGTCAAATCCGTACTGCGGATACGAGCGATGGAGATTTTTCATATGCCTGTCGCGCAGTACTTTCGCAATGACCGACGCAGCGGCTATGCAGGCGCACTTCGAGTCCCCTCCTATCACAGCTTTCTGCAAAGTCGCAATAGCCGGGATCTTTTTGTTCCCGTCCACCAATACAATATCTGGCTCGCTCGACAGGCCCCTGACCGCATCGGCCATTGCGCAGAAAGTAGCCTGAAGGATGTTGATCGCATCTATTTTATTTTCACTGCAGGAACCCACTCCGATACAGACAGCTTTTTGCATTATCTGGTCAAATACAGAATCTCTAGCACGAGGGGATAATTTCTTAGAATCGTCAAGTCCTTTGATCCTGGGGTTTCTGGGCAGAATAACTGCGGCCGCAAAAACGGGCCCTGCCAGAGGTCCTCGGCCAGCTTCGTCCACTCCGGCAACGAGGTTAAAGCCTTTTTTTCTCAGGTCCTTTTCTAAATCTGAAAGCAACACTTAATTTTTGGATATGATGCCGAACTTTGTGACAGGCCAGATCCTTATAAAAGCCGACCCTATCAGGTTTTCTTTTGGGACAAAGCCCCAATACCTGCTGTCGGCGCTGTCCGGTCTGTTGTCACCCATAACAAAGTAGCTGTCAACCGGGACTTTTATCTTTCTCATGTTGAAATCATCCCGGAACATGCTGTGGGACTCCTCAAGCGGCTGGTTATCTACGTAGACCATCCCGTTCTTTATCTCTATCTCCTCCTCAGGCAGGCCGATGACCCTTTTGATAAAGTCCCTTCTTATGTCAACGGGGTCTTTCGGATATTTGAAGACCACCACCTCAAATCTGCCCGGGCGTCTCCACTCGACAATATGTCTCGATCCGCTAAGCGGAATATCCTTGTTAAAAAGAGGATTAGGGATATTGAACAGGAATACCGGGCTGTCGTTCATGTCATACAGCGGGTTTGGTATGCCGAAAGAAACGCGCTCTACTATTATCCTGTCGTTTATATCAAAAGTCGGCTGCATGGAAGCGGATGGGATCCAAAATACCTGGAAGAGAAAAGCCCTGACAACAAGTGCGATAATAAGAGCTACTACGACCGTCTCAACGGTGTCTTTTACGAAGAGGTATGCCTTCTTCATCTGATGTTATTGCGCTTGCGCAACCGGCTGCTCGGAAGTGCTTTGAACCGATTTGTCCTGGATCTTGGTGGCGCGGCTGCCTACTCTGTCGCGAAGGTAGTACAGCTTTGCGCGCCTTACTCTGCCCTGTTTGATCACTTTTATACGGTCCACTTTAGGAGAGTGTATCGGGAATATCCTTTCGACCCCCACGCCCTGGACGATTTTTCTTATTGTAAATGTTTCGCGGACGCTGCCGCCTTTTTTTGCTATGACCACGCCTTCAAAACTCTGAAGGCGCTCTTTATCGCCCTCTACTATCTTTGCGTAGATCCTTATGGTGTCCCCGACTTTAAAATCCGGGAATTTTTCCTTCAACTGGGCCTTTTCTATTTCAGTAACAACGGACGACATTGCACAAATTCTCCCTTGATTGGTTTATGTTTTAATTATATCACGAATCTGATCCGGCTTCAGATATGATCTCTTGTATCAGCTGCCTGTCCAGACCGGAGATGCTTGCTTTGCCTAATAGGTCCGGTCTCCTGAAGAGAGTCCTTTTTATCTGCTGTTTTCTTCTCCACCTGTCGATCTCGGCATGATTGCCGCTCAAAAGGACCGCAGGCGCATCCCCTATGGAAGAAGTTGCCGGCCGCGTATAATGCGGAAAATCAAGAAGGCCGTCAGAAAAAGAGTCCTTTTCGACGGAGCCCATCTCCTTTACGACGCCGGGAACATATCTGCTTACGCTCTCGACAAGCACTGCCGCGGCAAGCTCGCCTCCGGACAGGACATAATCTCCGATGGAGATCTCTTCGTCAACCACATTCGCTATCCTCTCGTCCACGCCCTCATATCGGCCGCATATCACAGTAAGCCCCTTTTCTTTTGACAGGGCTTTCACTTTTTCCTGTGTAAGCTTTGTCCCTGCCGGGCTCATCAGGACCGCCTTGCTGCCGGACAAGCGGGCTTTCTCAAGAGTCTTGAGTATAGGTTCCGTCAGCATTACCATGCCGGGCCCGCCGCCAAAAGGGGAATCATCTGCGGTATTGTGCTTATCTGTAGCTTGATCCCTGATATCAAGCACATTAATAGCAAGCAACCCTCTTTCCAAAGCTTTCTTTATAAGGCTTTCTTCAAGAAAACCCTTTAAGATCTCGGGAAAGAGGGTCAAAATATCAAAACGCATGAGATGCGGAACTAGTCGACGTTCCTTATCTCGGTTATCAAGCCGTCCTTTACAAGTATCTCTGCGGCTCCGACCTTCTTGTAAAGATTGTCGCCTACTGCCACGTCAACAGGGCCTTCAAGCGGCCCCTGGACGAATTCGGAACCAAGCACCAGACCTTTTGCTTCCTGCATCTTATTAAGAAGGTCCTGTTTTTGCGCCTGTATCCTGGCTTTTTCGTTGGCCAGCTGGTTTTTGAACTGGGTTACCTGCTGCAGCATGCCTTTTTTCTTAAGGTCTTCCATATAGCCCTTGCTCTGGTTCTCCATCTGCGAGAGCTGCATGTCCATGTTGGCAATGGTCCTTTCAAGCTCCCTGACAAGATTGTCCTTAAAGGCTTCTGTCACGACGGCTTTAACCATCACTATCCTCTTCAACTCGATCTTTTTTCCTGCTTCAGCCATTATACGGTTACCCCCTTTTTTCTTCCGCCAGTACTTCTACTGTCACGCGTTTTTGATGCTTCGCCCCTGCTGATTTTACCACAGTCCTTATGGCGTTGATAATACGGCCTTCCTTGCCTATCACCTTACCGGTGTCTTCCGGCGCGACTTTGATCCCGATAATAGTGATGCCGTCCCCGTCCGTCTGCGAGATCTGGGCCTTTTCCGGGCTGTCCACCAAAGCCTTCACGAGGTATTCAACTAGTTCTTTCACGGTATTCAGAGCTCCTCCTTTCGGCTTTTTTCGTCAAGCTGCCGGAGCCGCATCCGCAGCTGCTGCGGCTTTTTTGGGCGCTCTCTTGGTTGCTTTGTCAAAATTAACTGCCGGGAGTATTCCCGCTTTACCGAGATATTTGCGAACGGTATCTGAGGGGAGCGCCCCTTTTTTAAGCCAGGATTCCGTCTTTTCCCTGCTTACCTCAAAACTCGCCGGCTGCTTCCTGGGATCATAAGTCCCCAGTATTTCTATGGTTTTTGAATTTCTCGCCGAGGATTCGTCCATTACCACCACCCTGTAAAAGGGTTTTGCTCTCGTACCCAGCCTCATAAGCCTGATTTTTGCAGACAAAGTTCTACCTCCTAAATATTGGTGCAAACACAGAGAAATTATACCATAAAAGACTTAAAATGTGTTCTTGTTTCCTCTAAGCTGTCGCCGCCGAATTTTTCGAGGAAAGCGTCGGCAATGACAAATGCCGAGGCCGAACCCGCGATAACCGAAGCGGCATGGACAGCGCAGACATCAGCCCTCTCAAAATGCGCCTTGCATGCAGCCTTGGTGGATATATCCACAGAATCAAGAGGCGTTCTCATGGTTGCGATCGGCTTCATTGCTGCCCGAATTACAAGGGTCTCTCCGTTGGACATGCCCCCCTCTAACCCGCCTGCATTATTGGACTTGTGAGAGTATTTTCCATTGGAAAATGTGATCTCGTCGTGGACCTGCGTCCCTTTTTTTGACGCAGTCCCAAACCCCATTCCGATCTCCACCCCTTTGATTGCCTGAATGCTCATGACCGCCTGAGCAAGACGGCCGTCAAGCTTGCGGTCAAAATGCACGTGGCTGCCCAATCCGGCAGGAACTCCAAAAATATTGACTTCAAATACGCCGCCCAGTGAATATCCGTCTTTTTCGGCATCCCCGACAACAGCGGCCCACTTTGAAGCGTCGATTTCCCCTCCGATCGAGAGCACTTTGCTGTCAAAAGATATGCCAAACTCCGCCAGCAGCTTTTTAGCCACGGCTCCTACTGCCACCCTGGCCGCGGTCTCCCGCGCGCTGGCCCTCTCAAGTATATTCCTTAGGTCTGTCTGGTTGTATTTCTGTATGCCAGCCAGGTCCGCATGGCCCGGCCTCAGGCTGGTCACGGCATCCGGCCTGTCTTTGGAATCGGTGTTCTCTATGAGCAACGCTATCGGACTGCCGATGGTCTTTCCGGCTCGCACGCCGGAGAGTATGCGCACGCTGTCTTTTTCTATCTTCATCCTCTGGGACCGGCCTATGCCCTCCTGCCTGCGTGCAAGCTCGGAGTTAATATCTTCTTCGGACAAAGGGAGGTTTGCGATCATGCCTTCAAGCACAGCGACAAGCGCGGGCCCGTGCGATTCTCCTGCGGTTAGAAATCTCAGCATATTGGCAAAATTATATCACGGCCTTATCTTGTTAACAACTTGGAGAATGACCTCTTCCGGAGTGGATGCTCCGGCCGTAACTCCGATATTTTCTTTGCCTTTTAGCCAATTTTTATCCAGCTCGCCCGCGTTCTGTATCTGATATGTCGGGATGCCTGTCTTTTCGCACAGTTCTTTGAGCCTCTTGGTGTTGGCGCTCCTTGCATCCCCTATCACGAGCATGATATCAGAACGTTTTGCAAGCTCTACCGCGGAATCCTGTCTTCTTGACGTAGCACCGCAGATAGTATTGTGGACCACTAGATCCCCGACTTTTCCCCTGACTTTTTCAACTATAGAATTAAAATTCTCCAAAGATTGCGTGGTCTGGGCAACTACAGCTGCTTTGCCCTGGAGATCCATGCTATCGACCTGAGAAGGGTCTTCGACTATTTTCGAGTTCGCAGGCCCCGCCCATCCGGCGATCCCCTTGACCTCTGCATGGTCCTTGTCTCCCGCTATTATTACCTGATATCCTGAATCCGAAAGGTCGCGGGCGATCTTTTGCGCTTTCTTTACCCAGGCACATGTGGTATCAACGATCTCTGCGCACCTATTCCTTGCTTCTTCATATATCTCCGGGCCGACACCATGAGCCGAAATTATCAGGATACATTCATTGCCAGGGGGGATTTCCGAAAGAGAAGATATCGTCTTGATACCGAGGTCCTCAAGCCTGCTTATCACAGAAGAATTATGGACGAGGTAGCCGAGAACATAGACGGGGATGTTCTTCTTGGCTGTCTCTATAGCGATGTTGTAGGCGCGTTCAACGCCGGAACAAAAACCAGCATGCCGGGCGATTTGGATGTTCATGACAATCCTCTGTAGTAGGGACAATCCATGAATTGTCCCTGCGCCTCAATTACCCCTTATTCCTTCGGACTTCATTCTTTGAACCGCTTCTTTTATCCTGGATTCGTCGGCAGTGATGCAGAACCGCACGTAGCCTTCGCCGCTTATGCCGTAGCCGCTGCCGGGGACAACGAGCACACCGCATTTTTCAAGCAATGTCTCGCAAAAAGAAGCGCTCGTATACCCTTTCGGGACAGGAAGCCATACATAAAAAGTAGCCCTGGGATATTCCAGGCTCCAGCCCAGGGAATTCAATCCGTCCACAAGGGTTCGCATCCTTTTTTCGTATACCGCATTCATTTCCTTGGTAAAATCCGCGGGGCCGCTGAGCGCGTCGATCGCCGCTCTTTGGATGGCCTTGAAAGCCCCTGAATCTACATTTGTCTTGATTATTGCAAGCGCTTTTATCGCGTCCCTGCTCCCGGCAGCCATGCCGATCCTCCAGCCTGTCATATTAAAGGTCTTGGAAAGAGAATGGAACTCCACAGCAATGTCTTTTGCGCCGGGGACCTGCAGCACGCTTTCGGCACTATACCCGCCAAAACAGACCTCCGAATACGCAAGATCGGAACAGAGAACTATATCGTGTTTTTTGCAAAACTTGACGGCCTTTTCCAGAAAAGACCTTGGCGCTGTTGCTGAAGTAGGGTTGTTAGGGTAGTTAATGAACAGGAGCTTGGATCTTTTAAGGATTTCTGTGTCCAGCGAATCCAGGTCCGGAAGAAAACCGTTCTCCTTTGTCAGCGGCAGCATGTGAGGGGTGCCTCCGGCAAGAATGGTGCACACTTTGTATACAGGGTACGAAGGATCGGGAATGAGGCTGACGTCCCCCGGATCGATAAGAGCGAAGACCATATGCGCGATGCCTTCTTTGGAGCCTATGAGGGACATTACTTCTGTGTCCGGATCCAGGTCAACATCGAATCTTTTTTTGTACCATTTTGACACCGCACCTCTAAAATCCTTGGTGCCTTCGTATGGCGGATAATTGTGAGTGGAAGGATCGTCCAGCGCCTTTTTCATGCTGTCTATTATGTACTTTGGCGTGGGCTGGTCCGGGTCCCCTATGCTGAGATCTATCAGGTCCACTCCTCGGGCGATAGCTGCCGCTTTTTTCTTGTCTATCTCCGCAAACAGGTATTTGGGAGTCTTTGATATTCGGTTTGTCTGTTTCATAGCTTGATCATGCCTTCGAATACTTTTTCTGCGGGCCCGCGCATCAATATGTGGTTGTCCTGGGCCCACTCTATACCGATATTGCCTCCCGGCAGGTGCACGACTACTTTTTTGCCGGTAAGCCCGTTCAGGGAGGCGGCAACAACGCTTGCGCAAGCACCGGTACCGCAGGCAAGAGTTTCTCCTGCGCCTCTTTCCCAAACCTTAACGGCTATCTCTTTGTCATTCAACACCTGGACGAACTCAACGTTGGTCCTGTTGGGGAACTGCGGGAGATTCTCTATTATAGGGCCGATCTCTTTTATCCGGACAGACTGAAGGTCTTCCACAAAGATCACGCAGTGAGGATTGCCCATGGATATCTTGTTTATGGAATAGTCTAGGTTCTCAATTTTCAGCGGCTCTTTCACGGCCTCAACCGAAGGCTCTCCCATATCCACCTCTACCCCGACGAAAGAATCCGCTTCAACTATCGGAGCGGGAACCATTATTCCCGCAAGCGTTTCCACAGAAATAACGTCTTTCTTCTCTTCGGCATTCTCCCAGACATACCGCGTAAAACAGCGGATACCGTTACCGCACATCTCGGCCTCGGACCCGTCCGGATTGAATATTATCATCCTGTAGTCTGCCTTATCTGAAGGCAGCACAAGGATCAACCCGTCAGCGCCCACCCCAAAATGCCGGTCGCAGAGTTTTTTTGCGATCACCGGAATTTCCTGTAGCGGCAAACTTTCTCCTGCCGCCACCCTCTGATCAATGATCACAAAATCATTGCCCGTCCCCTGCATTTTTACGAACTGTATGTCGCGCATGTTGTTTCCGACTCCCATACCGTTACTTTTGACAGCCTGGTCCCAGCCGGCCAGACATCTTTCATTTTATCACCGAAAAGGGAAAATATCGTCTTTGCAATATTCTCCGCGGTCGGATTGTCATCCTTAAAATACCGCATCTCGTTCAGGTTCTTATGGTCGAATTCTGAAAGGATCTCTTTAAGCAGCATCTTGACCTGTTTAAAATCAAAAAGCATGCCCAGATCATCCAGCTTTTCTCCTTTTAGGGAAACCTCAACTTTCCAGGTGTGTCCGTGCAGGTTCTCGCAGGGGCCTTCATACCCTACCAGCTGATGCGCCGACGCAAAAGAATCCTCCGCCGATATTTCAAACATTCTGCTTCCCCCTTGCCTCCACGATCTTTCCGGACTTGGAGATATTCGTTTTTATTACATTTGTAAGCGGCCGGCCGAAAAGCGCCCCTCCCACATCCTGGAACTGCGCTACCGGACCGCTGACATAGAATGCGTACTTTTCGCCGTACTGCCCCGGCTGTTTCTTAGCCGCCAGCCCTTTTGACGCGAGGATTTTTTTTGCCTCTAGAACGGCTTCTTCCGCCGGGTCAACGAATTTCACGGACATGCCGGATATCTCCCGCAGGATCTTGATGAGATGAGGGTAATGTGTGCAGCCGAGTATCAGCGTATCTATTCCTGCTTTTAGCAATGGTTTTAGGTATTGGAGAGCAGTCCTTTTAGTCTCGTCCGCATCTATGAACCCTCCCTCTATCAAAGGAACGAACAATGGGCAGGCGGCCGCAGAGATCTTAATATCTTTGTTGAACCTCTTTATCGCCCTTTGATATGCGGATGATTCGACGGTCGCCTGAGTTGCGATAAGGCCTATCTTCTTATTCTTTGTTGCCCTCACAG
>Ga0209096_1000117_pt1 | contig 122564 bp, 110 predicted proteins | sample AD_UKC034_MetaG_FD_184407 | JGI IMG/M metagenome (GOLD analysis project Ga0209096, IMG submission 184407) | Active sludge microbial communities of municipal wastewater-treating anaerobic digesters from USA - AD_UKC034_MetaG (SPAdes) (version 2) | ecosystem: Engineered > Bioreactor > Anaerobic... | reverse complement strand
GCCTGATATAGCTCCCAGGCAAGCTCAAATTTGCTTATGCTGTTCACTACAACAACCCCTTTCTATCCGTTCTTTCAACCCCTATAGAAAGTATACTGGTTGTCGCATTTTAAATGATAATTTTGCGGGCCCGGAATGCTTGCATAACCCAGGCAATGGTTATAAAATCATTCTGATATGACCTCGTTCTATTGGGCAGCACTCGCGGCTTTTGTATGGGGAATAGTGCCGATCTTTGAAAAGGCCGGACTTGTCAGGGTCGCGCCGATGGCCGGGCTTTTTTACAGATGCGCTGGAGTTCTTCTCGGACTGATAATCCTGATACTGTTCGTCGTCAAGCCCGAAGAGATAAGGTCTGTCGATATGCGCTCCGCTTTTCTTTTGGTGGCCGGGGGTTTTTTGGCAAGCTTTATTGCCCAGATATTTTTCTACAATGCCCTGAAAGGCGGGAGCGTTTCGACTGTTGTCCCTCTTTCCGGCAGCTATCCGCTGATCGCTTTCATTCTTGGCGTGTTGCTGCTTGGCGAGTCTTTCAGCATCCCCAAGCTGATAGGCATGCTTCTGGTGGTCGCTGGCATTTGGTTCCTGCGTTTGGGCTGACCGCTTACGTGATATAATTCCTTTACTTATGGGCTTTCCTGCTTTAAGGAAGATCAGCTACGGGGTATATATCGTTTCTTCAAAGAAGAATGACGGGGCTTTTAATGGCCAGATCGCCAATACGGTCTTCCAGGTGACAAGCGAGCCAGCGAAGATCGCCGTATGTATAAACACTCGTAACTTAACACATGAATTTATATCCGAGAGCGGGGTCTTCTCGGTTTCCGTGCTTTCAAAGGATGCCCAGATGCCTTTTATCGGCAGGTTCGGCTTTAAAAGCGGCAGGGATACTGATAAATTCAAGGATGTGAAACAGACAACAGGACCGACCGGATCTCCTGTTGTCACGGAAAATTCTATCGCTTGGCTTGATGCCAAGGTCGTATCAAGCGCAAATGTCGGAACGCATACGCTGTTCGTTGGGGAGGTTGTGGGCGGGGAGGTCCTTTCCGAAGCTGAGCCGATGACTTACGAATATTACCATATCGTAAAAGGCGGCAAGTCGCCTAAGTCCGCGCCGACCTATATCCCGGACGCAAAGCCATGATATTTGAGATAGTTGTTAGGAGCATCGTCCCGATAATACTTCTGATCGCTGCAGGTTTTGCTGCAAGGTATTTCAATATTTTCAAAAAAGGCGATGAAAAGATCCTGGCATCATATGTTTTCTTTCTGGCGTTGCCGGCCCTTTTCTTTATTAACATGTCTGAACTCTCTATAACACGGGACGTGCTTGCATATATGGCCGCTACGGCCGTTCCTCCGGTCGCATGCGCGGCGTTCTTTCTGGCGCTGTCGCTGTTGATGAGATTTAAAAAAGAGCAGTTCTATTTTCTTGTCTTTTCCACCGTGTTCGGAAGCTACGCTTTTTTCGGCATTCCGTTCATGCTGTTCGCGTTCCCTGGAAGAGAGGCCGAAAACATGGCAGTATTGTCTTCCGCCTCTATTTCGGTCACCGGGGTCTTCGTGACAATGCTGGTGCTCGAGCTTCATAAGATCGACAGCGGCTCATTTTTCTCCGCGGTGACAACTCTGGCCGCAAAGCTGATCAGAAATCCGCTTATACTTTCAATTGCGGCCGGCCTTGCTTTTGCCGCTCTGCGCATCATGGTGCCGGATTTCGTTTCTTCGCCGCTTCATATGCTGGGCAGCACCACGGCAACAGTATCTCTTTTTATGCTCGGGCTCTCGCTTTACGGGAGAAGGTACGTCAATTTGTCCAAAGCGTTCGTTCTGAGCGCTGTCAGGGCTGTCCTGATGCCCGCGGCAGCGGTCTTGTCTTTGGCATATTTCGGCATAACCGGCCTGCCGGCGACGATCTCCGTGCTTATGGCGGCGATGCCGATAGCGGTATCGATGATGGTGCTTAGCGAGCGCTACGATTTTTATAAAGAAACCACAGCTTCCCTGACGCTCATATCCACTCTGGGATCAATAGTATATCTTCCCTTGTGGATGCTGTATTTAGGAGTATGATAGACAATCGGAGGTGACATTATGACGGCAAGAAAAATAGCCGAGGACATATTTGCGGTCGGAGTCAACGATTTTGACAGGAGGCTGTTCGACGAGCTGATCCCGCTCCCGGAAGGCACAAGTTACAATTCATATCTGATCAAAGGGAGCGAAAAGACGGCACTGCTGGACGCGGTCGATCCTCCCAAAAAAGAGGAGCTCAGGAATAACATCAATGAGCTTGGCGTCAAGAAAATCGATTATGTGATCTGTCATCACGCCGAGCAGGATCATTCGGGAGCGGTCCCGGATGTGCTTGAGTGGTTTCCGGAGGCGAAAGTGGTGACCAATGCTAAGTGCAAGGCTTTCCTCATAGATCTGCTGCAGATCCCGGAAGACAGGTTCGTTGTAGTTGCCGACGGAGAAAAGCTTCCTTTAGGCGGCAAGACGCTGGAATTCATAATAGCCCCATGGGTGCACTGGCCTGAGACGATGCTTTCATATTTGAGCGAGGACAAGATGCTGTTCCCGTGCGATCTTTTCGGCTCCCACCTTGCCACGACAAAATTATATGCAGAAGAAGAGTGCGAGGTCTATACTTCGGCGAAAAGATATTATGCAGAGATCATGATGCCGTTCCGCTCGGCAATAAAAGGCCACCTGGACAAGCTGGCCAAATACGAAATAAAGATGATATGTCCCAGCCACGGCCCGATATACAAAAACCCGAAGTTCATTATCGATGCCTATGCCGACTGGGTGAGCGATAACGTAAAAGCGCAGGTCGTGCTGCCTTATGTTTCCATGCACGGAAGCGTTCAAAAGATGGTCGAATACTTCACGGGCGAGCTGGAACGTCTGGGGATGGAAGTAAAGCCGTTTAATTTGCCAAAGACCGACATAGGGGAGCTTGCGATGTCTTTGGTTGACGCCTCTACAATAGTGGTCGGCGCTTCGGCTGTCCTCGCACAGGCGCACCCGCAGGCAGTGTACGCGGCATATCTGGCCAACGCCTTGCGGCCAAAGACAAAATATATTTCGCTGATAGGCTCTTTCGGATGGGGAGCCAAGCTCGCGGAGACGATAACAGGGCTCATTACCAATCTGAAGGCCGAGATCCTCGAGCCGGTCGTCATAAAGGGCTATCCTAAAGAGGGGGATTTTGCTAGAATAAAGGAACTTGCCGGAGTAATAACGGAAAGGAACAAAAATATATGAAATCCTACGAATGCATTGTCTGCGGATATATATATGATCCTGCAAAAGGGGACCCTGACGGCGGAATAGCTCCCGGGACGGCTTTTGAGCAGATCCCTGATTCCTGGGTATGCCCTGTATGCGGCGCGGGCAAGGATCAGTTCAAGGTAGTGGAGTAGAATATTGTAGGGGCAATTCATGAATTGCCCATCTGGTACAGATCAGAAAAGGAGGATCATATGGCAGTTAAAAACAGGTTGGAGATCTATAAATGCGGTGTTTGCGGGAACATGGTGGAAGTATTGCATGTGGGCGGCGGCGAGCTTGTCTGCTGCAACCAGCCCATGAACCTGCAGGTGGAAAATACCACTGATGCAGCAAAGGAAAAACATGTTCCGGTCATTGAGAAAACCTCAGACGGATTCAAGGTCAAGATCGGCTCAGTGGCTCATCCCATGGAAGAAAAGCATTATATCGAATGGGTGCAGGTGATAGTGGGCGATAAATCTTACAGGGAGTTTTTAAAACCGGGGGTTGTGCCGGAAGCACTGTTTTCTATGGCAGGGGCAGGTCGAGACCTGCCCGTACAGAGTATAGTTGCGAGAGAATATTGCAACATACACGGGTTGTGGAAGGCGTAACCCTCACCCTTCCCTCTCCCTTGACAGGGAGAGGGTGAAACGATTGTAGGGGCGGCTCATGAGCCGCCCATCCGGAAACGGAAAATCAAATAGAAAGGGAATAAATCAATGGCCAAATCGATAAAGGGGACCAAGACCGAGAAAAATCTGCTCGCTTCGTTCGCGGGGGAATCGCAGGCAAGGAACAGGTACACTTATTTTGCCTCAGTCGCCAAGAAAGAAGGATACGAACAGATATCGGCGATCTTTTCAGACACGGCGGACAACGAGAAGGAACACGCGAAAAGGTTCTTTAAGCTGCTCGAAGGCGGCGAATTGAAAATAGAGGCGTCTTATCCGGCTGGTGTGATAGGCACCACCGCACAAAATCTCGAAGAAGCCGCCAACGGGGAAAAATTGGAATGGACAGTGCTATATAAAGAGGCAGCGGATATTGCAGACCAGGAGGGATTCCCTGATATCGCAACGCAATTCAGGGAAATTGCCGAGGTTGAAGCAGAACATGAAAAAAGATACAGAAAACTTCTTGCCAACGTGAAAGAGGGCAAAGTATTCAAAAAAGACAAGCCGGTCAAATGGCGCTGCCGCAACTGCGGATATGTGCACGAAGGGCCGGAGGCTCCTAAGGAATGCCCCGCCTGCGCACACCCGCAAGCTCATTACGAAGTGCTTTGCGAGAATTATTGATCAAAAACGATGTTTTTTGTTTTGTTGGGGCAGGTCTCGCCGTGCCTACCGGCAGGCAGGACCTGCCCCTTCGGATATAAAAATGCAAAAATTAATCCGCTCCGTCAACAAGCTTAAGAAAACCCCGATCAAAAAAACCATCGATGGCCGCATCGCGTCTTTCAAGCGCTTGGGCAAAAAAAGCGCGGATGAGATCTTTAAAGAGTTGTGTTTTTGCATAATGACCGCCAATTTCAGCGCGGACAGGGGGATCGCGATACAAAATAAGATAGGCGACGGATTTTTGTACGAAGGCGGAGCGGAGATGGCTACAAGATTGAAACAATGCGGGCATCGCTTCCCCAACACGCGTGCAAAATATATCGTAGAGGCCAGAAAACATTCCAAAAGCCTGGCAGAAAAATTGCAGAGCTTGAAGAACGACGAGGACGCAAGGCTGTGGGTCGCAGATAATATAAAAGGCCTGGGCATGAAAGAGGCAAGCCATTTCCTGCGCAATATCGGGCGCAAAAACTGTGCGATCATCGATTTTCATATTGTTGATATTCTCGCGGATAACGGCCTTATAAAAAGGCCAAAGACGATTACAAAAAGAACATATCTTGAGATCGAAGCCGTTTTAAAAACGCTGGCTTCAAGACTTCACCTGACCTTGGCGGAGCTGGACCTGTATCTGTGGTATCTTGAGACCGGCAAGGTGCTAAAATAGGGTTTGATGAGTAATAAGTCTTACCCCCCGGCTTCCATAGAAGTCTTCAAAAATTCCGATGAAATTGGCCGGGCAGCCGCGCAGCACATTATCAAGCTTGTCAGAAGTTGCATAGACGCAGTGATGATATTGCCTACAGGAGACACGCCCAGGCCCATGTACGCCGAGATCATCAGGTCATTCCAGCTGGACAGGACGATCGACCTGTCTTCTGTCACGATCTTCAACCTTGACGAATACATCGGCCTTGACGATAAACATCCACTCAGCTACTCGTATTACATGCAAAAGCTTTTCTATGAAAAGCTGGACAATATTGACCCTACGAGAGCCCCCAGGATCGAAAACAGGAATATCCCCATTATTAGGAAAGGACAGAACGCTTCGCAGGCCGCCAGATACTACGGGGCAAAGCTGAAAGCGGCAGTTGAGAGAACAGGGCGGCAAAAGGCGGACCTGGCGGTCCTGGGCATAGGAGGGGCATACCCGGTAAAGAACTCTAAGGGAAGATATTCTGGAATAAAGGGAGGGCACATCGGGTTCAATGAGCCGGGCTCAAAGATCTCAGATAAGGCGAGGGCCGTGGACCTTACTCCCAAGACAAGGCTTGATACAGCCTTCAGGTTCCTAAACCTGCATTTTTGCCAGGATATCTACGGCAGAAAGATCCCGTTCCAAGTGCCTTCAAAAGCCATAACCCTTGGCATATCAGAGATTCTAAATGCGAAGGAGATACTGCTTCTTGCGAACATGGAGGAAAAAATGCCGGTGGTCGAGCATCTTTATAGGCTGGAACCTTCTCCCGCGCTGCCGGCTACATTCCTTAAATATCACGATAATGTCCGCTGGCTGCTGGACAGGGATGCTGCTGGGGAGCTGCCGCATGAAAGAACTCCCTGGAAAGTATCTGATGTCAAATGGACAAAAGAGCTGATGAGGCGTGCAGTGATAGAGATCTTCAGGGAAAGGCCGAGGTCGGCACTGAAGGACATCGGCCAGGATGCCCTGGAAGATATCGGAATCCCGTATCCAGATATCGTCATTGCCAAGGGAGCTGCGGCCGTAAAAAAAGACATCTCTACATTTCTTAATGGTTCCATTGTCAGGGACACTGACGGCATACTTCCTTTAAACAGCAGGGTTCTAATATTTTCGCCTCATCCGGATGATGATGCGATAACAATGGCCGCTACCGTGAAAGCGCTCAAGAAGCGCGGCAATGATATCTGGATCGCATATATGGTAAGCGGCGAAAACGCCGTCAGGAACACTTTTAGGGCGGCCCGCGAAAGATTCAAGGACATTGTAAAGAGGTCTGGAGAGAAAAAACTGACAAAAGAACGCGCCGAAGAATATTTCCGGCTTGCCAGGATAGATGTAAGACGCGAGGAAGCGATACGGGCAGCAAAATTCATGGGACTTTCTTCCAGCAGGCTGTTTTTCCTGAACCTTCCGTATTACTATCACCGAGGCCTTATAGACATAGATCCTATAGATCCCTCGCGGGATGTGCTGCCAGTCAGGAAAATGATCTTGTCAGTAAGGCCTCGGCACATTTTTTACAGCGCGGAGGCCGATCCTCACGGAGCTCACGGCCTTTGCGCAAAGATAGTTGCGCTGGCTTTTGAGAAACTGCCCCAATTCTGGAATTCTTCGTTCTGGGGATACCGGGGAGCATATGAGGAATGGCCGCTCAATAGCCCTGAAGGACTGGTTGTTGTGCCTTTTGATAAAAAACTCATGGAACTGAAGATAAAGTGCATAAAGGCTCACGCATCGCAGCTGGACCCGGTGTTCCCGAGCTATGACCACAGGGAGTTCTGGGAACGCGCCAGAGACCGAAACAGGGCGACTGGACGCCTACTCGAGCAAATGGGCTATCTGCGCGGGGGGCCGCATTTTGCGGAAGTGTTCCGCAGGATATCCTACGCGGAGTTCATCAGAACACGGTAAAGAGCGGCTCTTACAAAGCTTCGAGCAATTCTCCGGGCTCCTCTTGAGCAACTTCTACCGGCGGAAGAGGGCTTGTCTCAACTCTCGGTTGCATCTCCGGGGTTGATGTTTCTTCTTCGATAAAATCTTGTACGGGATTATCTGGTTCTGCTATGGCGACTCCCCTGGTTTTTACAGGTTGTGATGTTCCTTCCGGGGACGCCAGCCGCAATTTCTCTGCCGCATCTTTGGCGCCGAACAGCTTCATAAGGCCTCTTACCGGCCAGGTGACAGCGTTTGCGACTCCTCTTGCGGCCCTGCCTATAAAGCTTCCGCCGGACTTAGAGGCGGCTTCAGGCGATTCCCCCCGCTCGGTCCTTTTTCTGTCCAGATTCCGTCTGGATAGTTTAGCCCGGTCGCTTGCGTCCATCCTGCCGGAGATCCCAAGCAGTGCCCGGCCTTCTTTTGTGGTGGTAGTGGCCCACATCTTGGCCTCATCAGCGGACAATGATCCGTTAGAAGCCTTTTGCCTAATTTCTTCAGGAGTATCTTTTCTGAAAGCCTTTTCTGAATAAACGGCAGAAGGAGTGCCTGCTTCTGGTGCCGGAGCGTGGAGTTCAGGCCCTTCAGAGGCCGCTGTTCTTTCTGTAGCAACAACATCTTCCTGGGCTAACGGTGTCTGAGAAACTTCTCCCATGCCGGTTTCCGGAACTACTACACCCTCTTGAGTAAGACCTGCCCTTTGTCTTAGTTCTTGAATGGTATACCCTCTACCGTCTGGTCCCGTCACTTTTATGTCACTCTCGGGGAACTGACTAAGGCCCTCATAAATTGAAGCTGCTTGATCCTCTGTAAGAGGCCTGTCTTGAGGAAGCGAACTGACCGCTGAATTTATGTATGCCGTTACGGCATCACTGGAAAACTTGAGGCTGTCCACAACTTGGCTAGGTAAAGGCATTTCAAATGAGGGGGCTGCGGCCGAAGCTCCTGATACTGAAGATGCGCCAGTCATGTTGTTTCTCCTTTTACAGTTTTTTATATGAGTTTTGAACCCCAATTATATATCGTCCCAGAGTGGCAGAATCTTGCATAGAATAGTCAAGCTCTAAATCCTAAAAATGCGGTTCGGGTTTGTCTAACCCGCCAGTACGTACGAGAAGACCAGCGGCGCGACTATCGCGGCATCGCTTTCTATTATGAAGCTGGGCGTCTCTTTGGAAAGCTTTCCCCAAGTTATTTTTTCATTCGGAACAGCGCCGCTGTAGGAGCCGTAGGACGTGGTACTATCTGATATCTGGCAGAAATATCCCCATTTGCGCACGCCTTCTTCGAAAAGGTCCTGCTCTATCAGGGGTACTACGCAGATAGGGAAGTCTCCCGCGATGCCGCCGCCTATCTGGAAGAATCCGATTGAATGTTTTTTGGATGTTTCTTTGTACCAGTCGATCAGATAGCTCATGGTCTCAAGACCGGATTTGATGACGGACATATCCTTAAGCTCGCCCCTTTTGTGATCGGCGACAAGCACGTTGCCTATCGTGGAGTCTTCCCAGCCGCCGACGAAAATAGGGATGTTCTTTTCGCAGGCCGCGATCATCCAGGAGTCTTTGGGGTCTATCTGATAATGCTCTTTTATTACGCCGTCCCTTATGATGGCGTACATAAGCTCGTATGGGAAATATCTTTTGCCTTCTTTTTCGGCTTTTCTCCAGTATTTCTGGAGGATCCGTTCGATGCGTCTCATTGCCTCTTCTTCGGGTATGCAGGTGTCGGTCACGCGGTTCATGTGCCTGTCAAGAAGCGCCTGCTCATCGTCTTTAGTAAAATATCTATATCCGGGGACCCTTTCATAGAAGTTATGCGCGACTAGGTTAAAAATGTCTTCTTCAAGATTCGCGCCGGTGGTGGAGATCGCCGCTATCTTATCCTGCCGGATCATTTCAGCCAGCGTCAGGCCGATCTCTCCCGTGCTCATGGCTCCCGCCATCGCGAGGAACATTTTGCCGCCGCTATTGATATGTTTTACATAAGCTTCTGCTGCGTCTTTCACGACAGCTGCGTTGAAATGCCTGTAGTTGTGATCGATGAAATTCTTTATTGCTTTGAATTGTTCTTTTGAGTTCATTTATTTCCTCCGTCAGACATAATAAAAGAATTCTACCTCTTTTGTTTAAGACTGTAAACCGAGAGTTGAAAGATCGCTGATCTGAGACAGCTTTATTTTTGGCCTAAAACAAATTGCCGAAAACAAAACCCGTAATAGTTGCCATTATCACCACCAGACTTACATAAACAACGGTTTTTTTTGTGCCCAGCGCCGATCTGATCACGAGCATGCTGGGCAAAGAGAGGGAAGGGCCGGACAAAAGAAGAGCGAGCGCGGGACCTTTCCCCATGCCGCTGTTGATCAGTCCCTGAACAATGGGTATTTCGGTAAGGGTCGCAAAGTACATGAATGCTCCGATGACGGAAGCAATGAGATTTGATCTAATAGAATTGCCTCCTACCAGTGCCGCGACCCATCTTGACGGGATCATTCCTTCGCTGCCGGGCCGTCCCAGGAGAAATCCTGAAATAAGAACGCCCATGATCAAAAGCGGGAATATCTGCTTGGCAAATTCCCAGGAAGCCGTGAACCATTCCTCTGCTTCCCCCTTGCCGGAGCTGAGCATTATGGAAAAAGTCACGATGCCGACAGAGAAGGGGGCAAGAACGTTCGCCGGGAAAAGGAACGCTGCCGCCGCGGTCAGAGCCGCGCTGATGATGACCTTTGCAGGATGGATATTGAACCAAGAGACAAGCAGAATAAGCAGCGCGCCGAAAGATAGCGATGTTATCTGCCATTTTAGGTTATATATGATCTGCCATATATGCGAAGCATTCTTTGCATCCGCCCAATTCGAGAAAATAAGTACTGCCGAAAGCATGGCAAAAAAGAAAGCGTTCTGCCACAGGGGCCTTTTTGGCTCTTCCTGCGGAATTGCCAGTTGAGCGGCGCATTTCTCCGTTTCCTCTTTTATATATATGAAGTGCATGATCAGGCCGATGATTATGCTGAAAGAGACTGCTCCTATAGCCCTGGCCAAACCTATCTCAAAACCAAGTACTCTGGCGGTAAGGATTATCGCAAGAACATTTATTGCCGGGCCTGAATACAGAAACGCTATTGCCGGGCCAAGGCCCGCGCCCATTTTGTAGATACCGGTAAAAAGCGGGAGCACTGTGCAGGAGCACACCGCAAGAACAGAGCCCGAAATAGAAGCAACTCCGTAGGCCAAGAATTTGTTGGCATTTGCGCCCAGGTATTTCATCACAGAGCCCTGGCTTATAAACACGGCGATGGCTCCGGCTATGAAAAATGCCGGCACGAGGCATAAAAGGACATGCTCGCGTGCGTACCATTTTGCCAGCGACATTGCCTCAAATACTGCGTTGTCGAACCTGGGGGCTCCTACAGGCAGAAAATAGAACAATATGAATCCCGCGACAATATAGAGCAGGGGCTTCCATTCGGACTTCCACATAGAAATTTCTCCTTTTTAAGACAAGAGCTTTTTAATTTCATCCGGCGGAAGGACTTTGCCGGCTGACTTTACGACCCCGTCAACGGCCAGTGCCGGTGTGAGCATCACGCCAAAACCCATTATCTTGTTCAGCTCCGTCACTTTTTCTATCTCATATTCGATCCCAAGCTCTTTTGCCGCCTGTTCGGCGGATTCGGCGAGCTTTTTGCATTTGGGACATCCGGAACCAAGTATCCGGATATTTTTCATGTGTCTTTCTCCTTTTTAAACTTTATTTACCTTGTAATCTTTTCCGACGATCTTTTCCATTATTATCCCTATTATGATGAACACGGGCAGGGATATAATAGAGCGCAGTATCGAGAAATTTAGGCCCACAAATCCTATCTCAAAAGCCAGCATGGGGATCTTGATGCAACTGAACGCGCCAAGATAAATAAAAATGTTCCTGATGCTGGCGCCCTTTTTTGAAAGGATATAAGCGACAGGGAAAGCCCCGTAGAGAGGGCCCGCCTGAAAAGTTGCAAGGACAACCACCCAGAAAGTTCCTATTATTCCCGACTCCGGACCGACATGCCGCTCTATCTTTTCTTTCGGCACCCAGACGTCGAAAAGCCCGACCAGTATGAACATGAGCGGCAAGAAAGATATCATCTCTACAAAGAACAGATAAAAATTGCCGTATATCTTTGTCCCTGGCTCGAAAGCGAATACGGAAGAGCCTGACAGAAATACTGCAAAAATGATCATCCAAAAATAATCTTTCAGCAATTTATGAAGTTTCATATGAATATCCCCACAAGGATGCCTATCACAACAGCTCCGGTAAAACTGAGTATGTTCCTTATGACGGCGGCTTTTTTGCCGAAATATTTTATTTCTAACGGGAGAGTGAAGAACCCGACCATCATGAGCGTGGTGATGAATACCGCAAGCACGGTATAGTCGATCCCTTTTTGCAGGAAGATGCCCGCAAGCGGCAGGGCTATAAATCCGGGGATAAGCGCGACGGAACCGATGATCGCGGCGATGGCTATCCCTAGAGGGCCGCTGTGTCTTCCCAGATATTTGAGTATGGTGTCGTCCGGAACAAGATACAGGAATATACTCACCATGGCAAGAACAGTTAAAAGTGCGGGCAGCATATTGACGAACATCTTTATCCCGCGCATTGTGCCGTCCAGTGTTTTTTTCTTATCCGCCGCAAAAGACAGCAGAAGACAGACGGCGGAAGTGACAATGAGTATTTGCATTATTTTGTCTGCGGAAACACTACGATCAGGAACATTTTAAACTGTTTTTTCGCATAAACGGCATGCGGTTTTTTCGCGGGCATTACTATTGTCTGCCCTTTTTCCAGGATATGCTCTTTGCCGTCGATCGTTATAAGCCCCTCGCCGTCCAAAGCAATGATCATTGCGTCGCCGTCGGACTCGTGCGAGCTGATCTCTTCATTCTGGTCGAAAGCGAACAAGGTCAGGCTGACGGCGCCGTTCTGTGCCAGAGTTTTGCTCACGATCTGCCCCTGTTGATAGGTGACCAATCCGGCCAGTTCAAGTGCGGATTCCGCGTCAATGTTCTTGATGAATTTGTCTTTCATGGCATGTCTCCTTTCTTGTATTATATATGCTTAAAAGCCGACACAGAAACGCTGGATATATGATCGGATGATGTGCCGGCATCGTAAGCGGTCTCTTTGATGATGCTGATATTGCTAAAGCCCGCCGATCTTATGTATCCCAAATAGTCTTCTTTTAGACAGGCGCCGGAAATGCAGGCGGCATATGCTTCCGGAGAATTCTTTATCTCGTCCGGAAGCTCCTTTTTCAGCACGATATCAGAGACCATTATCCTTCCGCCGGGTTTAAGCACTCTGAATGCCTCTTGAAAAACCTTTGCCTTGTCCGGAGAGAGATTTATAACGCAGTTGGATATTATTATGTCGACGGATGAGTCCTCGACGGGAAGATTTTCAATTTCTCCTAGACGGAACTCGACGTTCTTATAGCCGCCTTTTTCGCAGTTGGAGCCTGCTTTTTTTATCATGTCCGGCGTCATATCAACGCCGATCACTTTTCCTTTATTGCCCACTTTTTGTGCCGCCAAAAATGCGTCAAGTCCGGCGCCGCTTCCCAGGTCAAGTACGGTTTCCCCCTCTTTGAGTGAAGCTATCGCGACCGGATTGCCGCAGCCAAAACCGAGGTTTGAACCCTCTGGGGCGGCACTCAACTCATCTATGTCGTACCCGACGGATGCGCTCATCTCTTCCGCGGTCTTGGCAGGCCCGCAGCAGGAACCCCCGGAGCAGCCGCAGGATGAGCCTTCGGCTATGAATTTGGAATAGCTCTTTTTTACGTGTTCTTTTATTTCCTCGTGTTTACGCATTGAACCATCCTTTCGTTGCTCTGCTGAACCGTACAAGCATGAGCATGACAGGGACTTCAATCAATACCCCGACCACAGTTGCCAGAGCCGCTCCGGATGAAAGGCCGAATAGCATAGTGGCGGTGGCTATGGCTACTTCAAAATGGTTGCTTGCCCCGATAAGCGCGGAAGGCGCGGCATCCCTGTAGGCGAAGTTGAGTTTTCTTGCAAGGAAATAAGTTATGCCGAAAATTAGGCAGGTTTGTATGAACAGAGGTATCGCTATCAGCAGAATGACCTGCGGCTGGCTTATGATCAGTTCCCCTTTGAAAGAGAAAAGAAGAACAAGCGTTATCAAAAGGGCTGTTATCGAAACCGGCGTCAGGTAATGCAGGAATTTCTTCTCAAACCAGCTTGTCCCCATCTTTTTGATGATCAGCTTCCGCGAGTGATAGCCGAGGAACAGCGGCAGTCCAACATAAACAGCCACCGACAGGACTATTGTTTCCCATGGGATAGGCATTTGATTTATCCCAAGGAGCCAGCCGCCAAGCGGAGCATATAGAAAAAGCATTGTAAAAGAATTGATCGCAACCATGACCAGCGTGTGCCCGTCGTTGCCTTTTGCCAGGTGTCCCCAGACAAGCACCATGGCGGTGCACGGCGCGATCCCTAAAAGGATGCAGCCGGCGATATATGAACGGAACATCTCGATCTCCATTCCGCTTCTCAGAGCTTCGGTCCCGGGCAGCCAGCCTTTGAAGATAACGCCTAAAAATAGGGTGGCTATGGCCAGCATTGTAAAAGGCTTGATGCCCCAGTTGATGAAGAGCGTAAGCAATACAGGTTTTGGCGTTTTGCCGGCCTTGACCACTTCGCCGAAGTCAATCTTTACCATAATAGGGTAGATCATGAAGAAAAGGCATATAGCTATAGGGATGGATACCTGATAGACGGACATGTTATCAAGCGCTACCGCCGCCTGGGGAAAGACCTTGCCGAGCAGTATGCCCAGTCCTATGCAAAGGCCGACCCAAAGAGTGAGATAGCGTTCAAAAAAACCAAGCTTTGACGTTTCCGAGGCGTGATCGGGCATGTTATTCTCCTTTTTTACTTTAATGTCCTGAGCAATATTTTAAGCTGGCCATCCAGGGTTTTCTTATCTATCCGGTAAAAGGTGAACCTTCCTCTGTTGCTGGACCGGATCAGTCCCGATCTTTTCATCTTCTTAATGTGATGGAGGGCCAGATTATGGGGGATGTTCAATGCTTCAGTTATCTCGCAGACGCATTTTTCGCCGTTTTTTAGCAGGCACAGCATCTTGAGGCGGTTTGATTCGGCTATTGCCCTCAGAGACAGGCACAGCTTATCCAGCGGATATGAGGAGCATGCGCACTTCTTCATGAAGCAATTATATCCAATGCCGTTGAACATGTCAATATATGTTGACACGATGAGTCGGGGCTTGAGAGACTCTTGACAAAGCATATTCGCAGGGTATATTATGAGCATATGCTCATAAAAACAGTGAGGAGGTGAGTGTTATGCCGGCAGGAGATGGAACAGGACCCTGGGGACAGGGAGCCGGGACCGGTTGGGGCAGAGGAGGTTGCGTGCCGTTTGGAGCGGGCCGGAGGTTTTTTGGACGAGGAGGCGGCAGAGGCTTTGGGTTCGGTAGGGGATTCGGGTTTGCAAGAGGTTTTTTTGGCTCGCCCGCTTCTTTGGACGAGGCGGAGTACCTAAAGGCTGAAAAGGCCGCTATCGAAGAGGAAAAGAAATACCTCGAAGAGCGGATCGCGGAACTGGAAAAAGTCCAGAAAAAGAGCGGGCAGAAATAACTATCGGGAGAATATAAATGAAGATCGGAGTTACATTGCAGGACAGCTCCGGACTGGAGGGGAGAGTGTGTCCGCATTTTGGCCAGTGCAGCCATTTTCTTATTGCGAAGATAGAGGACGGAAAAATAGCAGGAACGAAAGTAGTGGAGAATACGGCTCAGCACGGAGGCGGAGGATGTGCGGCCGTTGATGAAATACTCAAATATGGGATAACGCATGTTGTCTCCGGAGGAATGGGGATGGGTGCCCAGCAGAAATTTGGGCAAAAAGGGGTCCCGATCTTTGGCTACAGCGGAAAAGTTAGCGAAGCGATCGAAGCATTGCTGAAGAACGAGCTAGTCGGGATCGAGGCCTGTTCGCACGGACATTAAACTAAAAAGGGGCAGAGCGTAATGATCATATGTGTGACTTCGCAAGGAAATTCTGTTGAATCCAGGGTGGACCCAAGATTCGGAAGGTGCGCCTATTTTATTTTTGCTGACACCTCGACGGGCAAATTTGAAGCGATCAAGAACCCCAACATAGAAGCGACCGGGGGAGCCGGTCCGCAATCGGCGCAGCTTGTGGCTTCCAAAGGTGCCAAGAAGATATTGACCGGAAATGTAGGGCCCAACGCAATGAGCACGCTTGCAGCGGCGGGTATCGAGGTAGTGACCAATGTATGGGGATCAGTGAAAGAAGCGGTAGATAACAATAAATGATCGTATCGGTAGCTAGTGGCAAGGGTGGCACGGGCAAAACCACGATCGCGAGCAGTCTGGCACTTTCATTGAAAAATGTCCAATTTATTGATTGCGACGTAGAAGAGCCCAACGCGCAGATCTTTCTAAAACCTGACATAAAAGAAAAGACAAAGGCTTTTATTTCCGTGCCTCGGGTTGATAACACAAAGTGCACATTGTGCGGCAAATGCAAGGAGGTGTGCGAATATAATGCTATAGCAGTATTGCCCAAGAGTCAGCGCGGCGACGGCAAGGTGCTAATATTTCAGGAGCTGTGCCACGGGTGCGGGGCATGCGCAATGCTTTGTCCCGAGCAGGCGATCACGGAGGTTGACAGGGAGATCGGCGAGATAGAAGCCGGGAGCAAAGACAGCTTAGATTTTGTACACGGCAGACTCAATATTGGAGAGGCAATGTCTCCTCCTCTTATTCGTCAGGTGAAAAAGCATATCAATCCGTCAAAAACCGTCATCATCGATGCTCCTCCGGGAACTTCGTGCCCGGTGATCACCGCTGTTAAAGGAAGCGACTATTGCATATTAGTTACCGAACCAACTCCTTTTGGCTTGAATGATCTTGTCCTGGCGGTGGGGGGCCTGCGCAAGCTCGCGATACCGTTCGGCGTCATCATAAACAGAAGCGATCTGGGCAATGATAAGACCGAAAAATATTGTGCTTCGGAAAAAATAAATGTGCTTATGCGAGTGCCTTTTAAAAAAGAGATAGCCCTCGCTTATTCAAAAGGCGTCCCGATGGCGGAGATCATGCCCGAATTAAAAGAAGAGTTCAAAAAAGTCTTTAAAATAATATGCGGAACCGTTGATGGGGAAAACCATAAACAATGAAACAGATAGTTGTCATAAGCGGAAAGGGCGGGACCGGAAAGACGGTGGTGACCGGCGCGCTTGCGGTCCTGGCGGAAAGTAAGGTCATGGTCGACTGCGACGTTGATGCGGCGGACCTGCACCTTCTGCTAAATCCTGCGATAAAAGAACGCCACGAGTTCAGGAGCGGAAAGACCGCGGTCATAGATGAAAAACTCTGTAACAAATGCGGGCAGTGCGTTCGGGCTTGCAGGCTTGATGCTATAAAACCGGACATTGTGGTAGAGTCCTTTTCCTGCGAGGGGTGCGGTCTTTGTGCCAGGATATGCCCTCAGGGAGCAATAAGCATGCAGGAGAATACCGCAGGCGAATGGTTCGTGTCCGAAACGAAATACGGTCCTTTTGTTCATGCCAAGCTCGGGATTGCGGAAGAAAATTCCGGAAAGCTTGTGTCAAAGATAAGACAGGTCGCTTCTGATATTGCAAAAGATAAAGGGCGTGACTATGTGATCATAGACGGGCCTCCCGGTATCGGGTGTCCCGTGATCGCTTCTTTGTCAGGGGTGGATATTGCTCTCATAGTGACAGAACCCACCCTTTCCGGTCTTCATGATGCCCAAAGGGCGATAGATGCCGCAGCTCATTTTAACGTTTCTTCAAAACTGGTCATTAACAAATACGATTTAAACACCGATATGACCTATAATATAGAGCATTTTTGCATAAAAAAAAGCGTTCCTGTTATCGGCAAAATCCCGTTCGACAAATCTGTTGTCGGATCAATTGTGGCAGGCGTGCCCATTATCGAACATGTTGACGGCCCTGTAAAAGAAGAGCTTGTGAAGGTGTGGAAAAATCTAACGTAGGCAAAAAGTAATTAAGAACAGAAGGAGGTTTGGGAATGAACAATACAGATGTGATCGAAGAACAGAAAGAAAAGATAAAAGAAAAAATGTCCCGGATAAAACATAAGATAATCATTATGAGCGGAAAAGGAGGAGTGGGCAAAACCTCCGTTTCAGCTAATCTTGCCGGAACGCTTTCCGCTATGGGCAAAAAGACAGCTCTTTTTGATGCCGATATACACGGGCCTAATTCCGCCAAGATGCTCGGAATAGAAAAGGAATCTGTATTTCAGCTGAATTCAGGAATAGAGCCGGTCCATGTTTCTCCAATGCTAAAAGTTATAAGCATGGCCCTTACCGGGAATTCTGCGGACGGACCATATGCCTGGAGGGGTCCTCTGAAATCTGCGGTCATTAGACAGTTTTTGGCTGATGTTAACTGGGGAGACTTGGATTATCTGGTCATAGATACTCCGCCCGGTACAGGGGACGAGGCTCTCAGTGTCTGCCAGCTTATTCCGGATATTACGGGAATTGTTGTCGTGACCACTCCTCAGGAGGTGTCGGTCATGGACGCAAAACGCAGTCTTGAATTTGCTGATATTCTGAAGCTGCGCGTGCTCGGAATGATCGAGAATATGAGCGGATTTGTCTGTCCACATTGCGGAAAAAATACTGATCTATTTAAAAAAGGCGGAGGTCAGGCAGCTGCAAAAGAAGCGGGCGTTGCTTTTTTGGGAGACATACCTTTTGACCAGAATATTGTGGATATGGCCGACAAAGGACAGCTTTTTTCACAGAAGGGCGGAAATTCACCTGCAGAAAAGGCGTTCAGAGAAGTGGCGGAAAAAATTATTGATTTTTCTGAAAATTACTGACACAATGATAATTCTTAAAAGGAGTATCAAATGAAAGTAGGCGTGATAATATCCGTGAACGATGCCGAGACCTGCTGGAACGCTCTCAGATACGCGAATTATTGTCTGGCACAAAAGGACCAAGTGAAAGTGTTCTTTATGGGCAAAGGCGTAGAATATCAAAATATAGGTACTGATAAATACGATACTATGAAACAAGCGGAAGAATTCATGGAAAACGGAGGGAAAATATTCGCTTGCGGCACCTGCATCAGATCAAGGGGGCAGGAAGGCGGAGAAATGTGCCCCATCTCAACAATGAAGGATATGTATGACATTGTAAAAGAAAGCGACAGGGTCGTTTCTTTTTAAGGAAAATCTTGACAACATTTTAGTCGCGATTTATAATGAGCAAGTGCTCAATAAGGAGTCTCAAAGATGTGCCCTAGACCCAGAAAGATGAGGTTTTGCAGAGAATTTTCAGGCGCGACTTTTTATAAGCCGCAGGGCATCCCCCTGTCCATGATGGATATAAACTCCGTAAATGCCGAAGAGCTCGAGGCGTTCCGTCTCTGCGACCTTGAGGAGATGGAGCAGGAACAGGCCGCAAAAAAAATGAAGATATCAAGGCCTACTTTGCAACGCGACCTGTACTCGGCGAGAAAAAAAATCGCTGATGCGCTGATCAATTCCAAAGCGATCAGGATAGACAGCGGGAAAGAGAAGTGACATGGCATTCGGACCTCATCTAACGGTGGACGGGGCGGGCTGTTCTTCCAAGAACCTCTCGAGCATGAGTTTTATCTATAAGTTCCTCAACGATTGCCCAAAAAAGATAGATATGACAAAAATAACCGAGCCCTATATCGTAAAGATACCAGAAGGTTATGCGGGAATGATACTTATCGCCGAAAGCCACATATCGGTGCACACATTGCCTAAAAAAGAGAAGATATACGTGGATATATTCTCCTGCAAGGATTTTGATAAGAGCAAAGCGCTCAAATACATAGTTTCATATTTCAAACCCAAATATTACGAATCCGGTTTCATAAAAAGGGGAAAGAAATTCCCGCGCTGGGACAAAAAGCCTTCTTGATATGGTTTTGAAGATAAAAATAATCTACGACAAGCCCTCGCGCGACAGATCCCTCAAAGGCGGATTTGGTTTTGCTTCCCTGATAGAGATAAACGGCAGGAAGGTCTTGTTCGATACAGGGTCCAGGGCTGATATCCTTCTGCACAACCTGAAAAAGCTCAAGACGGCACAGCGCGAAATAAAGACGGTTTTCATAACCCATAAACACTGGGACCATATGGGAGGTCTCTTCGGGTTTTTGGAAAACAATGGAAAGTGCCGAGTTGTACTTCCATCGTCATTCTCCGAAGAATTCCAAAAAGAAGTGAGGTCTTTCGGCGCCAAAACAATAGTATCAAAACAACGATCTCTTATCGAGGATAAAACATATACTTCAGGAACTTTTAAAGGGAATATATCCGAGCAAGCGGCGGTCATAAGAACAGATAAGGGGCTTGTCATTGTCTCGGGATGCGCCCATCCGGGAATAGTCCGCATGGTCAGGTATATATCAAAGGACTTTAAAAAGCCGGTGTATGCCGTCGTAGGCGGCTTTCATTTAAGCGATAGGAGCAACAAAGAAATAGGATCGATCGCCCGCGCGCTTAAAAGAGCTGGCGTCCAAAAAACCGCGCCGTGCCATTGTTCTGGAGCAAAGGCAAGCAGAATATTCAAAAAGATATTCGGACAAAACTATATTGAGGCCGGACTGGGCAGTGAAATAGTCATTTAAAGTCTTTTATTACCGAGTAAACAGCGCCTTCTCCGGTCAGCGTCGATTGCATCAAAGAGAAGCTGTCGATCGTCATAGGCAGATCTATCTTAGTGTTCAACTCTTTTGTCTTAAACAATGAGAACTTTTCCGGTTTGAACCGGGCTATGGTTATATGCGGGATAAAAAGTTTTTTCGTGACGTTTACACCCGACCTTTTCTCGATATCCGTTTTCAGTTTAGCCAATCCTTCGCAAGGCTCAGCCGTCATCCAGATCAAGCGCGGCTCTTTTTGGGAAGGGCCGAAAGAAACGCTGGTGAACACGGCGGAGCATCTGTTTATGTCGATCTCTTCCAGCTTGCCGATAGTATCGGCCATCATCGCATCGTCGGCCTCAAAAGGCGGTATGAGCGTTATGTGTAAATTCTCCGGCGGCATCCAGCGGACATCAAGGTCCAGGTCTTTTTTGATCGCGTCAACGGCTTCGGCTATTTGGCGGGGGGCCTTAACGGCAACAAATATCCGCATATGGTAATATAACCACAAATGAAGCTCAATATCAAAGTCATTCCCAGGGCTTCCAAAGAGCGGATCATTGAAGAGAACGGGACCTTGAAGGTTTATGTCACAAGTCCCGCCGTGGACGGGCGCGCTAACAAAGCGGTGATCGAATCGCTTGCGGAATATTTTAAGTCCAAGAAGAGGATGATAAGGATAATATCCGGCGAAAAAAGCCGCAACAAGATCGTCGAAATTGCGGAGCCGATCCTTTAGGTCCGGGCTCCGCATGCAAGGAACCTTTATGCCTAAATATCCGTCTAAAGATTTGAAACGCATGCGCCAAGATTTTTCTATGTTGTACGACAAGTATAAGGATAAGGTCTGGGGGCTTATATCCAAGTACGCGCCCGCCAAACATGACAGGGAGGATCTTTTTCAGGAGATATTCCTCAAGGTCCATAGGAACCTGGAAAAGTTCAGGGGCGATTCGGATATAGGTACATGGATATTCAGGATCGCGGTGAACGAGTCGGTCAATTTTGGCAGGAAAAAGAGCAGATCTTTCAAGCTGGAACAGATAATCGAGAGGTTCAATATATTCAAGAAAGTGCAGGAGCCGGACGAGATACAGGAAGATATAAGGCAGTGGGCTCCGCTCAAGGTCTTGAATGAAAAACAAAGGCTTATATTGGTAATGGCGGAAGTGGAAGAGATGAAGTTGGGGGATATTGCAAGATACATGAAGATATCGGAAGGGACGGTCAAGTCCAATCTGTTCAGGGCCAAGGAAGCCTTGAGAAAAGAGCTGGAAAAAGGGGGCGGTATATATGGATAGGCTGAAAGAATATATAGGCAGCATCAAGAGCTGGGACCCTGAAGCCGACTTTGGCGCAATGTATTTGAATGTGCTCGCCCGCTCGGAAAGGACGGCAATTTTTATGCCTTCAGCATTAAAACTGTCAGTTGCCTTTGCCGCGTTCTTTGTGATGCTTATTGCGGGGTTCTATTTTAATCCCTCAGGGACCGGGGCGTCCGCCAGAAGCCCGATGGCGTATATATTCGAGCAGGAGGCCGAAGCCGGTAACGGAGCGCTTTCTTATATCTTTTCCGATTGAGGGAACTTATTGAAAGCGCGATAAGTCTAAACTATCAGGAGGAAGAAAAATGAAAAAGACGGTATTCTCGGGATTGGTAGCGGCGGCCCTGGTTATCACTTATGTTTCGGGTGCCTCGGCTTTTGGAAGGTTGGGCACCGGGAAGTCCTCTGAAGTCGGCAGGCGCGGCTTCATGAAAGAAAGGATCGCAAAGGAGATAGGCTTGACACAGCAGCAGAAGCAAAAGTTCCTTGAAAGAGAACAAAGCATAGACAAGAAGATACTGGGTCTCAGGCAGGAGAAAGAAAAGATGCATCTTTGGCTCAGGCAGGAACTAAAGAAGGACAGTCCCGATAAAAAAGCCATCAACCGCGCTATAGAGAAGATAGGCAGTATCAATACAGGCATCCAAAAAGACCGCACGGAATATATTCTCTGGATGAGATCACAGCTTACCCAGGAACAAAAGGCAAAAATGGATTCATGTTTTGAACAAAACAGGTCGAGGGCGGACGGATCAAGAAGGAAGGTTCGCGGCAAATAGAGTACGCCGACAAGCCAGAGATATCAGGCCCTCCGGACTACCGGGGGGCTCTTTTTTTTGCGCTCAGCAGAAATGCCGTTATAGCGGCCGTCGCCGGGATGCTGAGTATCAGGCCTATGCTTCCGGCAAGGCTGCGCAGGATCTCTTCGCTTATCAGTTCCAGGTTGAGAGCTTTTAGAAAAGGCATATTGCCGTAGGACAATAGTATCAGCAAGGGAAGCGAGGCTCCCGTATAGGCCAGTATCAGGGTGTTGGACATGGTCCCCATTATATCCCTGCCCACATTCATCCCGGACCTGAATAGCCTCCCAAAATCGGCTTCCGGGTGTACCTGATGGACTTCTGAAATAGAAGAAGCTATCGACATTGCCACGTCCATGACCGCGCCCAGTGCTCCGATGAGGATCCCGGCAAAGAGCAGTCCCCTGAAATTGAGAGGAAGCTCCATGGAATAAAAAAGCATTTTGGATTCTTCTGAGCTCATTCCGGTTAGTTTGATGATGTTCCCGACGATCGCGGCTATTGCCCCGGCGATGACGATCCCGATGATCGTTCCGGATGCGGCTCCGACGCTCTTTCTTGTTTTTCCGGATATCAGGCGGAACACTATAAGAGTGACAGCAGCGCTGACGGCCACAGCGACCAGCATCGGGTCAAAGCCCTTTACTGAAAGCGGGATGACCACGAAGAATATCAGCCCCATGGTTATTGCCAGGCTGATCAATGCCTTAAAGCCCTGCCTGCCTCCGATCATGACCAGAAGTGCGGCAAAGATGCCGGCCAGCAGGTACAGGATGTTGCTGCGTTCAAAGTCAGCGATGTTGAACATCGGCGATCCGTCCGGGCTTTCGGCCAGGGTGGGGTTTTCTTCGACATAAAGGATTATCCTGTCGCCGGGTTTAAGCGACATCTTTGCGCCCATCATTCCGGACGATTCCATGTGCTGGGTGGATACTGTGCGTCCTTTGTACTTGCCGCTTCTAATTTTTACTTGTACGGTCTGGGGACCGAACAGAGGGCCCGAGCCTTTTGCCACTTCTTCCACAACGCCTTTTTCGTATGAATAGACGGGAGGGCTAAAATTATTTTCAGCCGAGAAAGCAGAAGCAGATATGGCTGCAAGGACAAGTAATCCGGTCCACACAAGTTTTTTCATAATTCTTTCAGCTATGCAATACCAGTTTTTTTTCCGAAAAATTCTGGGGGACAGGGACTTGAACCCCGATTCTCGCCTCCAAAGGGCGGTGTCCTACCATTAGACGATCCCCCAATCTAAGCAGTAAGGAGCAAGGAATAAGGATATTATAGCAGACTATATTTTTCTTTCTGTCGCAGTGGAATTAAAGGCATTCTTAAGGAGCAATTCGTATTCTGGGGTCATTTGAACATTGCGCCGCTTCATTGCGGCCCTGGCGGTGTCTACTGCCTTGTCAATGCGGTATTCTTTGAGGCCTTCCGGTCCGCCCCAGGAGAAAGACGGGACATGTTTTGGAAGAAATCCGGCGCCGAAAAGGTTGCACGATACGCCAATTACCGTTCCGGTGTTTATCATGGTATTTATGCCGGCTTTTGTGTGATCGCCTATCAGAGCGCCCATGAACATCTTTCCGGTATCCACCTCTTTATTCCCGAGTTTCATCTTTATATTTGAGTAGTTGTTCTTGAGGTCGGAATTGTTGGTGCCGGCGCCCAGATTGACCCATTCTCCCACAAAAGAGTGCCCGATGAATCCCTCGTGCTGTTTGTTGGAGTAACCCTGAAATATCGAGCACTCTATCTCGCCACCCACTTTGCACATAGGGCCAATGGATGTCCCGCCGTAAATCTTCCCCAGAGCTTTTACGACAGCTCCTTTCCCGATATATGCAGGGCCGTATATAACGGAGTTTGCCATTATTACCGCGCCCTCGTCTATCACTACAGGGCCTTTGCGAGCGTTCAGCACTACACCTTCATGTATCTCTGCTCCCTTGCCGATGAAGATGTTCTTGCTTTTGGACTTAAACCCCGATCTTACCGGAGAGATCGCTATATCTGCCGAGATCTCATCCGCATTCTTGTATATCAGATCCCATGGGCGATCAATGAGGGAGTGTCTTACCTCGATCTTTTCTGCGCAAAGGTCCTCTATTTGTTCGGAAGAGACTTTGCCGGAGCCTTTTATCACGGCAAGGACAACAGTGCCGCCGTTGACCAGCACGAATGAATGGGCCTTGTTCTTGATCTCTTTTTTGATCTCGTCGCACATCAGCAGCCGAGAGTTGACAAAGATCACACAGTCTTTCGAAAGTTTGGACTTGTTCAGCGCAAACCGTATCTTTTCATCAAGGGTGAGCATCCCGCAGCGGAGCTCCTGCGGCTCCTTGAGGAGCGTCAGAGGAAGGAGCCCTCTTGTCTTTTCATCGTGGAAATACCTTATGTCCATGATCATCCTATCCTGTAATCCGGGCTTTCGAACGAATAGGTAAAATTGGTATGGACGTCATATCTGTTCTCGAGAATAGCCACAACGTCCTCGATAAAAACAAGTTCTTCATTGGTCGGGATCACGTAAGCCTTTATTTTCGAATCCGGCACGGATATCTCGGTTTCCTTATCGCTTGAGCGGGTCGCCAGGTTCTTTTCTTTGTCAACAGAGATGCCGATACAATCCAGGCCTTCCAGCACCCTTTCCCTAAGGGCCGGATTGAGCTCCCCGGCGCCGCCGGTGAACACTACAGCATCCACGCATCCTATTGCGGCCACGTATGAGCCGATATATTTCTTCAGCCTGTAAGCTTCCATTCCCTGGGCCAGGACGCATCTTTCGCTGCCTTCGGCAGCGGCAACATCAATGTCCCGCCTGTCCGAGTATTTGCCCGTGATACCTAGAAGCCCGCTTTTGTTGTTGAGTATCCTGTCAAGCTCATGAGCATGGAACCCCTCTTTTTCTATCATGAACAGTATTATCGCGGGATCGATATCCCCGCTTCTGGTCCCCATTACGGCTCCGGCCAAAGGGGTCAGCCCCATCGTCGTGTCAATGCAAACCCCGTTCTTGATAGCCGCTGCGCTCACTCCGTTGCCGATATGGAGGGTTATCACGTTGGTATCGGAGTTTTTCTTTTTCAAAAGTACCGAAGCTCTCTTTGAAACATACAGGTGAGAAGAGCCGTGGAACCCGTATTTCCTTACGCCGTACATCTTGTACCATTCGTAAGGCACGGCATAAAGGTAAGACCTGGGATGCATGGTCTGGTGGAAAGCAGTATCGAACACGGCGATGTTAGGGACCCCCGGGAGTGTTTTTCTGGCGGCTTCTATTCCGGCAATGTTGGGGGGCATGTGCAAGGGCCCCAAGTCTTTAAGGCTTTTTATGTCTTCCAGAGCTTTATCGTCTATAAGGCAGGATTTGTTGAAGATAGCCCCGCCGTGGAGCACCCTGTGGCCGACGGCGGAGATGTCTTTTATATCTTTTATCGCTCCTTCTTTTTCATCGGTAAGGAGCCCGAGTATCCTCGATAGAGCCGCCCCATGGTCTGCAAAACTTGCTTCTATGCGCAGGTCGGAATCCCCGTTATTTTTGTGGCTTAAAAACCCGTTGCTTGCGCCGATGCGCTCTGCTATCCCTTTGCAGATTACTTCTTTTTTGGACCAGTCATAGAGTTGATACTTTACGGAGGAACTGCCGCAGTTGAGAGCTAATATTTTCATGACGCCCTTGTCTATGATATAATAACGCAAGGTAAAAATCAACATGGCGTTAAAGTCCAAAGACCTTCTCGGACTCAAAGAGCTCCCGCTTTCCGATATCAATCTTATCCTTGACACCGCAGAATCAATGAAGGAGATCCTGTCGCGACCCATGAGGACCGCTCCTGCACTGTCCGGAAAGATAATCACGGCGCTTTTCTCCGAGCCCAGCACCCGCACGAGGACATCTTTTGAGACAGCCGCAAAGATGCTCTCGGCATCGGTCAGTTCCATAACGGCCTCTGCCAGCAGCGCGGTAAAAGGCGAGACCCTTATAGATACGGCAAAAAATCTCGAGGCCATAGGGGCCAACGGCATAATTATCAGGCATTCCATGGCGGGCGCCCCGCATCTTATCGCAAAGAACATATCAGGTTCGGTCATAAACGCGGGGGACGGACACAACGAGCATCCGACACAGGCGCTTCTGGACATGTTCACGATGAGAGAGAAAAAAGGTCCGCTCAAAGGCAAAAAGGTGGTGATTGTCGGAGATATCCTTCACAGCCGGGTCGCCCGAAGCAATGCCTGGGGCCTGCTCAAGTCGGGCGCTTCGGTCACTCTTGTTGCCCCGCCTACCCTTATGCCAAAAGGCATAGAGGCTACCGGTGCCAGGGTATCCCATGATCTTGACGACTCGCTTAAGGACGCGGATTTTGTCAATGTTCTAAGGATCCAGCTGGAGCGACAGCAAAAAGGGCTTTTCCCGTCGATACTGGAATACCATGAACTGTTCGGCATAAACAGGGAACGGCTCAAAAAAGCGAAAAAAGATATTATTGTCATGCATCCCGGGCCGATAAACAGGGGAGTGGAGATCTCGAGCGATATAGCGGATGGCGACAGCAGCGTGATACTTAACCAGGTCACAAACGGCGTCGCAGTAAGAATGGCGGTGCTCTTCCTGCTCATGGGAGGACGGAACAAGTAGCCAGGAGCTAGAAGCAAACAGTAAGCCCCGTGTCAGCTGAGACCACGTTGCCGCTAAAAAACCGCAAGCAGAACCGATACAAGAATAACCCACGCGGCCAGAGTCCCCACAAAATACGGATCTTTCAAAACAAGTTTTTCAAGCGGCTTCTCGGATACTTTATCGCCGGTCAGATATAGTATGCGGAAGACCCCGTATACCGCGAGAGGAAGAGTATAGATCAGATTGAATCTGGTCCCGTCCGGGGATGAGAGACAATACATTGCATAGACTATCAGAGACGAAGATGCGGCGATCATTATTGACTTGTCAAGCAAAGCCTCGCCGTAAATGGCCGTATTTTGCTGTCCCGCGCTCTTTGCCAGCAATAGTTCCCTCATCCTGGCGCTTAGCGCTATGAACGCGGAGCTCATGAACACGAAGAACATGAGCCATCCCGAGACCGGTTTTGATATTGCAAGGGTCCCGGCCGTTATCACGACTCCGGCCGCCACGGCTACGGTCACGATGTCCATAAAGACAAGTTTTTTCAGATACAGGAAATATGCCAGCGAAACAAGAAAATATACCGCGGCCGCAATTCCGAATCCCGGCCCCAGGAATATTGATGCCGCAAAAGCTCCGACCAGCACCGTTCCCAGGACAAATTCCGCCTTGTTCACGCTGAGCTCTCCGCTTGCTATCGGATACATCCTTTTTAGGGGATCATTCCTGTCGGCCTGGGCGTATGTGATGTCCTCAATGATGTTGATCGCGCCTGTCAAAAGCGAAAAGATGATAAATCCCACCGATATCTTTAACAGGTAGACCCAGTTGAGAGGGTCGCCGGAAAATATCAGCGGGAGGAATATCACCGCGGACCGCGACCATCTGTGAGGCCTCATTGTTATGATCAAAAGTTCAAGCGTCTTCATCCGATCCTCCTTTATTTTTTCGTATATCCTTCTATTATCAGGTCGCCGCCGGACCTTCTTATGCTTAAGTTCGTCAGCCGGACAGCTCCCGCCAGTTTTGATATTCCCTTGCCGCCTACCGCAGTCAGCGCCTTCGCGCCTCCGATCAGGATAGGAGAGACAAAAAAGATCACCTTGTCAACAAGTCCTCTTTCGACCGCCGACCCTGCGATCTCCGATCCGCCCTCGATCAGAACGCTTGTTATGTGCATCTTTCCGAGCCTGGCAAAAAGTCTTTTCAGGTCGACGCGGCCGTCTTTTGCCGGGACCTCAAGCACCCTGCATCCCGCTCTTTCAAGCGCGCGGATCTTTTTCCGGTTTGCCGCTTTTGTCACGGCTATCAGGGTGAAAGCGCTTTTGTCTTTTACGACGTTGCTTTCAAGCGGAACTGAGGCGCGGCTGTCCACGATCACCCTTAGCGGCTGCTTTTCGGCCCTTGCGAGTCGAACTGTAAGCAAGGGGTCGTCTTTTATCACAGTGTTTATGCCGGCCACAACAGCATCGTTCAGTGCTCTCAGCCGGTGCGCAGTTTTTCTTGCGGCAGGTCCGGTTATCCATTTGCTTTCGCCGGAAGAAGTTGTTGTTTTTCCGTCGAGGCTCATCGCCGATTTTAAAGTGATGAACGGCATTCCGGTCGTTATGTGCTTGACAAAAGCCTCGTTCAGCTTCATCGCCTCTTTTTCCAGGAGCCCTTTTACTACTTTTATGCCGGCCTTTTCGAGTTTCTTGAACCCCTTTCCGTTTATAAGAGGATTGGGGTCCTGCATAGCCGCCACGACCCTTTTTATTCCGCTTTTAATAATATTATCGGTGCACGGCGGGGTGTTGCCATAGTGGCAGCATGGTTCAAGGTTGATATAGAGCGTTGCCCCCCTGGCTTTTTTCCCGGCTTTCTTTAATGCGTATGTTTCTGCGTGAGGGGTTTTGAACCTGTCGTGGAAGCCTACGCTTATGATGCGGCCGTTCTTTACAACCACCGCTCCGACGGCAGGATCCGGAGAGGTCTTGCCGATGACAGACGAAGCTGCGGCAAGGGCCTTTTTCATGAACTTTATGTCCTGGGCGCTGGTTCCTCTTTTATTTTGCATTCCTTATCGATTCAATGGCTGTTTTATAGCTGTCCGCGTAAAAGATAGCAGAGCCCGCGACAAGGACGTTTGCTCCCGCATCGACGGCCTGTTTTGCGGTCGATCCGTTTATTCCCCCGTCCACTTCGATGTCTATCTTCAGGCCTTTGTTTTGCGCCATTTCCCTGAACTTCTTTATCTTGGGCATCACGCCTGGCATGAACTTCTGTCCTTCAAATCCCGGGAAGACGGTCATGAAAAGTACCATACGGATATCGGCAAGGATGTTGTCCGGGGCAGCAAATTCCGAGTCAGGGTTGACCGCGATGGCCGGCTGAGCCCCGTATTTCTTGATCTCTTCGACCGCTTTTTCAGGGCTTGAAACCGACTCGGTATGAAAGGATATGATATCGCTCCCGGCCTCCGCGAACTGTCTGATGTATTTTTCTGGATGCTCTATCATCAGGTGCACGTCCAGCGGCAATTTTGTGATCTTTTTCAGGGCTTTTACGACCAGCGGCCCCATAGTGATATTGGGAACAAAATGGCCGTCCATTACATCCACATGTATCATGTCGGCGCCGGCATCCCGGACTTTGCCGATCTCCTCGCCCAGCCTTGAGAAGTCGGCTGACAGGATAGATGCGGCGACCTTAATCATTGCTTTCCTCTTTCTTTATCATGAAGGTTACCGACACATCGGATCCTTTGAGCACCGTATTGCCGGCGGACGGGCTTTGCTCCGTCACATAGCCTTCCCCGGATTCGGAATAGATAAAGTTCACTTTTCCAGGATTGAGGCCTGAATCTTTGAGTATGGACAGCGCTTCTTCTCTGGTCTTTCCGACGAGATCGGGAACAGCAACCGTGGTTTCCGTGGCGCTCACTATCAGATTGACCGTGCGGCCTTCTTTGACCCTTTTGCCGGCTTCGGGGCGCTGAGAGATGACAGTGCCGCTGGGTTCTTTTGAGAAAGTTATTCCTATTACTTCCCCTTTAAGGTTGTTTGAGGCAAGCGCGACTATGGCTTTTTCGCTGGGAAGGCCCATCACATCCGGAATGACAGTTTCGGGGGCCGAGCTTACATATAGCCATATGAACGCATTAAGGGCGAACGGCAAAAGCAGTATGACGGCCATCAGAAGCAGGATAGCGGGCCTGAACGAGATCCTTCCTATACCTATCAGGTAGCCCATCACCGCGAGTACCGCGGCCGCGCCGACAAGATATAGTGTTGCGTCCATCTATTCTCCCAGCAGGAGTATATTTATCAAAGAGTATGCTATTCCCGCGGCTATGGCGACCCACACGGAAAAGAACACCCATTTGACAAGGTTAATTTTATCACCTTTTTCAACAGGAGTATCGTCGCTGAATATTCCTATTCCGGGTTTTATAGTTTCTTCAGGCAGGTTTTCTGGTTCTTCTTTCTTAATTTCCGGCTCTTCCGCCGAGGCATAATCAGTCTCGAGCATGTCCATGAACCCGGATCTTTTGTCTGGTACGGATTTTGAACGAAGCGATGCCGCGATCTCAGGCGCGGAAGCAAATCTCATCAGAGGGTCTCTTTCTACGCAGCGCCTGATCACGTCCTCAAGGTATTTGGGGAGCTTCCCGTTAAGTATTGGGTACGATTGTTTTCCGCCCAAAAGCGTTTCGGCGGCGTATTCGATGCCTTTTTTAGCTGTGCGGGATTCCGGAGACAGCATAAAGATCAGCAGCAGCCCGATCTGGTAGATGTCGGACCTTGCGGATGAGTTGTCTCCCAGCAGGACCTCGGGAGCCGTGAAGGATGAAGAAGGGTCCATGAGCCATTTTGCCCTTTGTTCAACAGGTTCAGATACGGCTTTTTTTATACCGAAATCTGCCACCTTTATCCTGTTGTTGGCGCGGGCTATGAATATGTTTTCCGGGGTGAGAGACCCGTGCACTATACCGGCCTTGTGGGCAGCGCCTACAGCATCGCATATGCTTGCCGCAGTCTCAGCGGCTTGATCTGCCTCCAAAGGAAGTTTTGTTTCGCGCAGGCTGGACCCGTCGACATATTCCCTGACAAAATAAAAACCCTGCCATCCGTAGTCGCCGTCGATAAGCCTGGGGATGAATGGGCTGTCCAGCCTGGAAAGCGATGCGACCTCTTTTTTTAGCTGCTTGATCAGAACGCTGTCCAGATACTGCCTGCGGTATATTTTTATTACCAGGGACTTGTCGGAATCCACCATCGCACCCTTGTAGGTCACGTGCGAAGGGCTGTCCGATATTTTTTCCTGAATTTTATATCTGCTTTTTAATATGCGGTCCATTTTATCTTGAAGAGCCCTTTTTCATCTGGCGCAAGAAATTTGCGAACAAATAGCTGCTGTCATGCGGCCCCGGGGAAGCTTCGGGATGGTATTGCACGGAAAAAACGGGCAGGTGTTTGTGGGCAAACCCCTCGCAGGTGCCGTCGTTCAGGTTGATGTGGGTCAGCTCGATGCTGGTGTTCTTGAATGAGTCCGGGTCTACTGCAAAGCCGTGGTTCTGCGAAGTGATCTCGACCCTGCCGGTCTTTAGGTTCTTTACCGGATGGTTCGAACCTCTGTGCCCGAATTTCAGCTTGAATGTCCTGGCTCCGAATGCCAGCCCGAGTATCTGGTGCCCCAGGCATATGCCGAAGATGGGGAGTTTGCCGGTCAGTTTCTGTACGTTTTCTACGGCATAGTCTACGGCAGCGGGGTCTCCCGGACCGTTTGACAGCATCACTCCGTCCGGGCGCAGCTTCATGACCTCGGCGGCCGTGGCATCCGCAGGGACCACCACCGGCTTGCAGCCAAGAGAGTATAATATCCTGAGGATGTTGAATTTCACGCCAAAATCGTAGACTGCGACCTTGAATGACTGCTTGTTCTTCTTGGGCCGGTTGTCCTCCATGAGCGTTTTGGTCGGCTCTTCCCACGGATACGGCTCTTTGCAGGTCACTTCTCCTGCCAGGTCCCTGCCGACCATCGACGGGGACTTGAGCACTTTGTCCAAGAGCTCCTTAAGGTCCTTATTCCCGGACGCGATCACTGCTCTCATGGCGCCCTTTGTCCGTATGTGCCTTGTCAGAGCGCGCGTGTCTATCTCCGACAGTCCGATGATCTTGTTCTTTTTGAGGAATTCGTCCAGGTCTTTTTCACTCCTCCAGCTGCTTGCCAGCCGGCTTTTTTCCCTGACTACAAGTCCGGAGCAATGGGGCTTGAAAGATTCCATGTCGTCCTTGTTTGTTCCGTAATTGCCGATCAGGGGATATGTCATTGTAATGATCTGGCTTTTGTATGAGGGGTCGGTAAGTATCTCCTGGTAGCCTGTCATGCCTGTGTTGAAAACGGCCTCCCCGAAAGCCTCGCCCTCGGCGCCGAAAGCCGCGCCTTCGAAATAGGTGCCGTCCTCGAGCATGAGTATCCCGTGCATCTTGATAGTAATTATATCATTCTTAAAAGTGAAATCCGCGACGGATATTGACGATATATACATGAGAGGGATAAGGGCAATGTCAAACATACATGAACAATACGAAAAGATAGAGATAGGCGGGAAGGCCTATATGAAATCCCCGGTCGGCTCGGCGCTTCTCAATGAGATGAGCAAAAAAGGCAGTTTTATAAATATTCTGGCCAATAGGATGTCCATGTCGGAAGCTCCCGGCAGGACAGTATCACACTGGAGGTAATTATCATGAACGGACCTAAGATGACCAAGATAATAAAGAACGTGCTATTTAAGAACTATCTTACGGACATTAGCGAAGCCAATCCGTACAAAATGACCCTTTGCGGGCAATATGCATTTAGCGGGGAGCCTAACCCCTCGGAAGAAGTAAGACTTATTCTGATAGGCGACCTTGTTAAATGGTGTTCTTTAAAGCAAGCCGGCAGCATGAACTAAGCCGGCTATTTCGTCTTTCGCAAGGAACCTTCCAAGCCTGTTGTGGAAGGTTTTTTGTTGGGATCATTCTCCCCAGCCGAGCTTGGCTTTCAGCACAGAAAAGAAATTGTATTTGCCGATCCTTATAAAACGTGTTTTATTGCCAGCTTTTTTAACGGTTATCTCGTCATTTTTCTTGAGAGGGATGGTGCTTTGTCCGTCAACTGTGAGCATGGCCTCAATTCCCCTGGGAGTGTCTTCAACGGTTATTTTCAGAACTTCATCTCCGTCCACGACCACGGGCCGGTTGGTTATCGAAAGAGGGCAGATCGCCGTGAGCACAAAGACCGAAAGCGCCGGGTCGATTATCGGTCCGTTTGCCGCCAGATTGTGTCCGGTAGAGCCGGTCGGTGTCGAAATGATCAGCCCATCCCCGGCATAGGATGTCATCATCTTGCCGCCTACAAATGCGTTGAGCCGTATTATCCTGGCTATGCCGTTCTTGCCTATCACCATGTCATTGAGCGCCAAAGATGAAGCCATGGTTCGGCTGCCCCTTTTTACTTCTATATCCAGCATCATTCTCGAGTCTATTCCGTACTTTCCTTTGAACAGCATTGCCAGGGCTTTTTTGAACTCCGATATCTTTATCTCGGTCAAGAATCCCCTGCGGCCCAGATTGATCCCGAGAATGGGCAGGTCCAGGTGTGAGAACGTCCTGGCGCAGCGGAGCATCGTCCCGTCGCCGCCGATGGATACTATGAAAGAAGCTTTTTCAAAGTCCTGTTCAATTGTGGCGAGGGCGGGCATCTTGAGCTTTGCGGCCTGCGGCCTGGTCAGCAGAACGCGGTATTTTTTTCTGTCGATCGAAGCGATGAGCTTTTTCGTCAGCGCGAGGACTTTCTCGTCATAATCCTTTATGAATATTGCAAACGTGTTCATGACATTATTATACCTCTTGTCATCGTCCCGAAGTTAGTTCATTCTCCCGTATCAAACCCGAACTTTTTCTTCGGCTGTTCGTCGTACGGGAGGATTCTGCCGACGATCGCGAACAGCTCGTTTATGCTCTGGTCGTGACGGCCGATCTTGTTCTCTATCTCTGCCAGCTTTTGGACAAGTTCTTTGTTAAAACTGATCAGCTGTCTTATCCGCACAAAAGCACGCATTATGGCGATGTTGACGGCTATGGCCCGGTCGCTGTTGAGTATCCCGGACAGCATAGCAATGCCCTGTTCCGTGAATACCAGAGGCCACTTGCGGCGGCCCCCATAACTTGAAATCGCATTTTGCGATATCAAGTTGTAGTACTCATCTCTCGTTAGCCGGAACGTGAAGTCTTCGGGGAAGCGTTTTTTGTTCCTGACAACCTGTTCATTTAAGCGACCTGTACGGACGCCGTATAGTGCTGCCAGATCTGAGTCAAGCATGACTTTATGGCCTCTGATAAAATATATCCTGTTCTCAATATCCTCTGAAGATATGATGCTCAAACTGTCGTGTTTTTCGACACTTCGACTCGCTTGCGCTCGCCCAGTGCAAGCACTATCCATCAGCTTGTTCCTCCTTATTTGGCTTACAATTTACCGCTTATAGCTTATAGCCTTCCACCAGCAATTATTCCGCCGCGGGAGGAGGAAAAGGTCCGCTGCCGCGACTTAGTTGATTTCTTTGTCTTTGTTTGTTAGTCCACTTTTCTTTTCCGCAAAAGAAAAGTGGACAGACCTGCCTGCCGGCAGGCAGGAAAGAAAGGCGGTCAGGGGCAAGCCCCCGACACCCCCGCAGCACCTGCCTGCCGGCAGGCAGGTCGCAAGCTCCGACTAGTCCTTTCTCGCCTCCGCTGCGTCGGCGCATATTTCTTCTGTTAGAATGTTGCTTTCTCTGTTATCCAGCGCCGTGTCGTCGCAAGAGCGATGCTTGCTTTCTTGATTGAGTCGTAGGCTTCATTATGGTATTTGAAGGGTGAGAAGTGAAAATAGGAGTTAATGAGTAATCAAATAATTGAGAAGCCAATCGATTTTAAATATTCGAATGTTGAGTCGTAGTATTCTTGCTTTCTTGTGCAGTCTTCTGGGGTGCCAGGTGGTACGACTATTATCATGCCTTGTCTGGCGCGAGTTAATAAAACACGGTATGCATTCTTTTGATAAATCTTGCGCTCAGGCTTTCTTATCCTGTTCCATTTGCTTCCAGAAAAAGACCAATGATTCCAACCATCTTGTGAATATCTAAAGTCAGCATCCCAAACGATACATGCCCAATCTAGCTCAAGACCCTGAATTGCGAATTCGGTTGCTACATCTTCGAGGTAATAAGACGAGCGAACATCGTCTTTGTCATCAAGGAACCAATGAACTGGATCCATGGGTGATCTTACATCAATCGCGTCAGGTTTAAGGCGCTCTGCTTGAGATGATACGACAATTCCATAACGTTCACTGCCGCGAGATTGCTGCTTTAACCAGTGCTTTGCTTTGTTTAGATCGCGGGTTAGTACGACAGGGTATTTGTCTTTGACTATTTTAAGAGTATTTTGTGCTTCGCTAACATTTAAATCAAGTAGCTCCTTTACCAGAAGGGAAACATTTTCAGACCTAAAAGAACGCATTGATACCGAAAGGTGCAATTCCTCCTTGTATTCAATATTTGGACGAGATTTAATCTTATCTAGCAACCTTCCTGCGCCATACTCACTGTCCTTCAATTTGGGGGATATGTAGATATGCCAGTCCGGGAATAATCTAATTAATGAATCGATCCATTCACTAATTCCTGCTTCTCCCGTATTTATTTCTTGCCCCCCCACCAACAAGACAAACAATAACCGCCCAATCTGGATGGCGATTAAGACAAGATATCAAAAATTCCGGTTCAGAATTATTAAAGCCAGAGATCTTTTTTCTTCTTTTCATGAAATCCGCAGTTTTTGATAAATTCCATGCCCTTTGCGCCTCATCGAATAGCGCAACATGTTCAATAGGGGCTTTTTTATCATCGATTAAGCATTCGTCACGAAAGTTGTGGACGTTTTGGATGAAAGCTTGCACCTCGCTTAATGCAGCTTTTTTGCTAAGTCTTTTGTTGGCATCTTTAGCTCTTTTTATTTGATCCCTTGCTAACGCTTCCCGTAGTATTTTCACAAGTGGCCCATTGCCAGAAAGGAAAACACTGTAAAGTTCGTTAGATTTATCCATGTGGAGGTTGGCAATATTTAAGCCGACTAATGTTTTTCCTGCTCCAGGGACGCCCGTAACAAAACAAATTGATTTGCGCTTACGATTCTTTGAATCAACAATAATTTCTGATAAAACATCCGATGTTTGACTCAGATTTATTGCGCTTGCATCGCTTCGTGATATGTCGCGAACGGAATGCCCACTATAAAGGGCCATTGCCGCTTCAATTATGGTAGGGGTGGGGGAATATCTTCCTTTTTCCCATTGAAAAGCGTCAATATTTGAACCATCCGCAAATCTCAAAATATTATCAATTACCTCGCCTAGCAATGCTGTATTGGATAAAACCGGATGCAGCATTTTGTCATTCTGTGGTGTGGCGGAAATGGTTGTTAAGAAGCTTTTGGCGTCCGTTGCAATTAAAATTGGCGCAATATAAACATTGTGACTAGACTCATGAAAATTCTTTAGATCGAGAGCATAATCAAATACTTGGTCTATGGCATAGGGTTTAAAGTCCCTTTCGCCCACTTTGAATTCGAGAACAAAAACGACAGGTCCGATAATTAATACAACATCGATCCGCTTTCCCATGCGAGGGATAGAATATTCGAAATATATGAATCCTTCGCGACCTTGCAGAACATTTTGAAGTATTCTTATTTCTTCTTCCCAGGCATGCCGTTGAGTATGCTCAAGTGTGATTTCAAAGCCCGCAGTTAGTTGACCCAAAATCGCGTTTGGGTCAGAAGAAACAAAGCTGTCTATTGAATCAGAATAGTATTCGCGCTTCATCTTGATATTTACAGACATTATGATTTAGCGTGGACTAAATATCAAGGCTTGTCCAATAGTGAAAGTAAAGCAAGCATCGCTCCGGGCGACGACACGGTGGTGGATGACAGGATGAATTGAGTTCTAACAGATAGATGTGCGCCGACGCCGCGGAGGCGGGAAAGGGCCAGGAGGAGCTTGCGATGCTTGCTGGGGTTCTTAGGGGCGGAGCCCCTAAGCGGCTTTCTTTTCTGTCCACTTTTCTTTTCCGCAAAAGAAAAGTGGACTAACAAACAAAGACAAGAGAAATAACAAAGTTGCGGGAGCGGTAAAATCTCACTTTTTCCTTAGATGAATAAGAAACTCCCTATTCCCATCCGCCCCCGAGATCGGCGAGTCGCATGAGGCGACAAAAGTAAAACCGATAGCTTCGGCTTCTTTGATGACTTTTTGCAGGACTTCCTGACGCGTAGTATCATCACGCACAATGCCGCCCTTGCCGACCTGATCCTTGCCTGCCTCGAACTGAGGTTTTACAAGCGCAACTACCTGTCCGTCTTCGCTCAGAAGGTCAAATACCGCGGGAAGTATTTTTGCGAGTGATATGAAAGAAACATCTATTACCGCAAGGGCTGCTTTATCAGGGATATCTTCAGGCCTCAGGTATCTGGCATTGGTCTTTTCTATGACAACGACTTTCGGGTTATTCCTTACTTTAAGGTCCAGCTGGCCATAGCCGACGTCGACAGCGTAGACTTTTGCCGCGCCTCTCTGTAAGAGACAGTCGGTGAAACCGCCGGTGGATGCTCCGATGTCCAGGCAGACCATGCCGGAAGGATCTATCTTGAATCCATCCAGGGCTTTTTCAAGCTTTAATCCGCCGCGGCTGACGTATTTCAGCTTTTCGCCAAGTATCCTGATTTTGGAGTCAATATCTACGAGTGTGCCGGCCTTGTCGATCTTTTGCTCATTTACAAGTATCTGGCCTGCCATGATCGCGGCTTGAGATCTTGTGCGCGATTCAAAATAGCCGTTCTCGACAAGGAACTGGTCCAGGCGTTTTTTCATGCTTTGCGGTAGATCTCCAGCGCCGCCCACAAAATGGAGACCGAAGCGATGAAAAACAGCGCGGACAACACGCCTTTTGACACACCCAGGGCAAGATAGTTTGCCAGATCATAATATATGTATATGGCAAAAGTGAGCGCTATGCACCATCCGTAGCTCTTTTTCTTTTTGACCGCGAGCATCAGGCCTATCAGCACGACCGCCGCTTCAAGAATGATCGACACAGGCTGCAAATTCATAGTTTTGCCCTCCTTATTGGATAATTATAGAACAGAAGAGCGATTTGTCAAAAACAAGCGTGTTATAATTTAAGTCCTCATGGCCATTTTAAGATCACTCAACGACAGACAAAAAGAAGCGGTGCTGTGCACTGACGGGCCTGTTTTGATAATAGCAGGAGCAGGGTCGGGCAAGACACGGGTCCTCACGCACAGGATCGCGTACCTTATAAAAGAAAAGAACGTCCCGCCGCAGGAAATACTGGCCGTCACCTTTACGAACAAGGCCGCCCAAGAGCTCAAACACAGGCTTGGCAAGCTTGTCGGCATCCCTGCCAGGGAGATGTGGGTCGGCACGTTCCACTCGATATGCGGGCGTATCCTGCGCAGGGACATAGACAAGCTCGGCTGGGACAAAAACTATGTGATCTACGACAGCGATGACCAAAAATCGGTAGTCAAAGAAGCGCTCAAAGCGCTTGACTACGATGAGAAAAAATACAAGCCCGCGGCGGTGCTGGACTCGATCAGCAAGGCAAAGAACGAGCTGATCGGCGTGGAAGCGTACGAAAGCAAAGCCGCGGATTTCTGGCAGGAAAAGATCGCCCCCTGCTACCGGCTCTACCAGGACAAGCTGCGCAAGAACAACGCGATAGACTTTGACGACATGCTCATGCTAACCGTGGAGCTGCTGCAAAAATTCAAGAACGTCAGGGAGCATTACCAGAACCGTTTCAGATACATTAATATCGACGAGTACCAGGACACCAACCACGCTCAGTACATGATCGCGCACCTTATGTCGGGACACCACGGCAATATCTGCGTTGTGGGGGACGACGACCAGAGCATCTACGGCTTCCGCGGCGCCGACATCCGCAACATACTCGAGTTCGAAGAGGATTATCCAAATGCAAACGTTTTTAAATTGGAAGAAAACTACCGCTCCACCAAGAACATCCTTGAAGCGGCAAACAACGTCATCTCCAACAACGCCGGCAGAAAAGCCAAGCAGCTCTGGACCAAAAGCGGCAGCGGGGAAAAGATAACAAGCTATCTGGCGCTGGACGAGCGCGATGAGGCCAGGTTCATCGTCAACAAGATACGAAAATTATCCGAGAAAAGGCCTTTGAGCGAGATCGCGATACTATATCGGACCAACGCTCAGACCCGGGTTATAGAAGAGCTGCTCCTTCAGTACGGTATTCCCTACAGAATATTCAGCGGCTTCAGGTTCTACGAGCGTAAAGAGATCAAGGATATCCTTGCGCTGCTCAAGACCGTTTTTAATCCCGCGGACAAGATCGGACTGTTCAGGGCGCTCGCCTTCATGACCGAGGGCGTTGGCAGGACAACCCTTAAAAAACTGGAAGACCTGTCAGACAGTTCCGGGACTTCGGTATTTGAAGTTCTCGGGAAAACAGAAGCTTTTCAGCTTTCATCAAAGGCAAAAAAATCCGTGTCGCTTTTTCTCGAAAAGGTGAACAAGCTGCGTTCAGAGATCGCAAACCTGTCCGCTTCCCAGATGGTCGAAATGGCGATCGAGCTCTCCGGGCTTGTCCGGGGATTTGACCTCGAAGGGACCGAGGAGGCGCTTTCAAGGTCTGAGAACGTAAAAGAGTTCCTGTCGGTCGCGCGCGAGTTTGAAAAGACATCAGATGACATCTCTCTGGGCGCGTTCCTGATGCAGATATCCCTTGTGACCGACCAGGACACGGCCGACTTGTCAAAACCGTTCGTAACGCTCATGACGCTTCACGCTGCCAAAGGGCTGGAGTTCCCTGTGGTCTTTCTTGCCGGCTTAGAGGAGGGGATATTCCCGCATTACAGATCGATGTTCGAGCCCAAAGAGCTGGAAGAAGAGCGCCGCCTGTGTTACGTAGGGATAACCCGGGCAAAAGAAAAGCTCTATATAACCCATGCCCAGGAGCGGATGCTCTTCGGCGAGAGCTGGTGCAACGGCCCGTCGCGCTTCATGGAAGAGATACCGGAGAATATACTTAAGAAGACCGGCGCCGGAGATAATTCCGAGAAAAAACACGAGAAGATAACGGTCCCGGAAGGTTCGGACGATATTGAAAACATCTTTAATGTCGGGGATATGATAAACCATCCAAAGTGGGGCAGCGGCGAGATAGTAAGGATCGAGGCTTCGGGCGAAGACACGGTAGTTGACATTATGTTCTCTCCTATGATGACAAAAAGCCTGATGCTAAAATATGCCCCTATCAGCAAGCGCGGCGCCGCCTGATAATATACTCGAAAAAGAGCTCCAAAAGTGCTAAAATTTTCCTAATGAAAAAGCTTGCGGCCGTTATTTCCGTTTTTGTGATGCTGCTGTCGTCTGCCGCACATGCCCGGCCGAAAGGCGATTATTCGGATGCCCTGCATCTTATCAAGGTCGGTTACTTGGCCGATGCGCTCTCCATGCTCAGGGATCTTGCCTCGGACAGCTCCTATGTGCTGAATGATTACGCGCAGTATAAGATAGCCTCGCTGTACGACAATGAAGAACAGCAGGCAACGGCGGAATCGGAGTACATGAGACTTACGGAACTGTTCCCGGGCAGTACGCTTGCAGGAAGGTCATTTATAAAGGCCGCGGAGATACGGTTCAGGTCAAACGACATGAAAACGGCCGCGTTCTATTACGACCAAGCGGTCAAATCAGGCAAGTCGGATTCCTATAAGGATTTTGCAAGGTACAGGGCCGGGCTCTCTTATGAAAGGGCCGGACTTCCGGCGGAAGCTGCCGAGAGGTTTTCTCAGGTTGAGATATATCACCCCTTAAGCCCGTACGCGGAGGCCTCGAGATCAAGGCTTAAGCGGATGGGATTTTCTGTCCGCAAGGCCACCGCTCTGGAGCTGTTCACGCGGGCAGGGGTGTTCTTCGACAAGAAGGACTATTCGTCCGCTGCGTCCAGCTACAAAGCTTTGTTGGACGCATATCCCTCCAGCGACCACGCGCCGCAGGCATTGTTGAAGCTCGGCATGTGCTACTACAGGAGCGGTATGTCGGCCAGCGCGGCCAAGATCTTTGAATCCGCAAAAAGCATATTCCCGGAAGCGCTCTTTTACCAGGGGCAGGCGCTCTTCAACCGCGGCAACATTCCCGATGCGTTCGCGCAGTTCTCGAGGATAGCCGAGTTCTTCCCGGAAAGCGAGCTTGCATCAGAAGCTCAGCTAAAGGTCGCGGATTATTACAGCAAGAACGGCTACGAGGACCTTGCGGACAACTTATATGCCGCTATCATAAAAAGATTCCCTCGCGGATCGGCCGTGGCGGATGCGTCATGGAAGCTTGGTTTTTCACATTATTCCAAAGGCAGGTATGATCTGGCCTACAGCGTGCTGGGCGAGGCTTTTGAGAAAGCCCCAAATTCCCCGGTCACCGCCTCCTGTCTTTTCTGGCAGGCAAAATCCGCGGATAAAATGGGAATGAAGGAAGTATCCGAAAAGATACTGGAAAAAACCGCTCTCCTATATCCGAACACTTATTACGGATACAGGGCAGCCGACCGCCTGAACATGGACCTGCCAAAAGTAAAGACCGTTTCTGTTCCGGTCATGACGTTCGATTATGTCCAGGCGGACCGCCCTCATTGGGCAAAGTTCTGCGAGCTCATGAAGGCCCGTATCTATGACCACGCGTTCGATGAGGCGGAGGCGTTTTATGCTGAAGCATCTTCAACGCAGGAAAAAAGAAAAGCCCGTGTCGCCATGGCGTCCGTCCTTGCGGCTCAGAACAACTATCAGCAGTCCATACGCCTGGCGGAGATAGAGGTGCGCGAAGGGCTTTTGTCTGGGGACCCGGATATAGGCGGAGCTATGGCCGTTTCTTATCCCAGATGGTACGGGCAGTATGTAGAAAAGTACAGCGGCCAGTTCGGCGTAGAGCCCAGCCTTATGTACGCACTTATACGGGAAGAGAGCCGTTTTAACCCTCGCGGCCTCTCAAGGGCTTTTGCCCACGGGCTTACTCAGATAATGCCGTCGACGGGGCGGGGCATAGCGCGCAATCTTGGTATCAGGCCGTATAACACAAGCAGGCTTTTTGAGCCGGAGCTAAACGTAAGGATGGGAACTTATTATCTTTCGACCCAGTTGCAGAACTTTAAAGGGGACAAGCATCTGGCGCTGGCCGCATACAACGGCGGCTCCGGCAATGTCAGGCGCTGGATAAAAAAGAACGGTTTCTCGGATATAGATGAGTTCGTCGAAAATATCCCTTACAGGGAAACCAGGGGATACGTAAAAAAAGTATTGGAGAGCTATTGGCAGTATAAAAGAATATACGAGACCGATACAGCTCCCCCCGAAAGGCAAAGAGCTTGGAAAACGAAGACGACAGGATAGTTGCCTTTGACAGGAAAGAAGAGGATTCCTCTTTTAACGGCCTGCGGCCGAAGAGGCTGGAGAACTATATCGGCCAGACCCGCATAAAAGAGAGCGTGAAGATCCTGATAGATGCGGCGCAGAAAAGGGGCGAATCGCTGGAGCACATCCTTTTGTACGGGCCTCCGGGGCTTGGCAAGACCACGCTTTCATACATTATCGCCAACGAAATGGGGACCGGCATCAAGACTACCTCGGGGCCTTCCATAGAACGTCCCGGAGACCTGGCTGCGATCCTTACGAACTTGAAAGAGCACGAAATACTTTTTATTGACGAGATACACAGGCTTAATAAGGTCGTTGAGGAAGTACTTTATCCCGCGATGGAGGATTTTGGGCTGGACATTATTATCGGCAAGGGGCCGAGCGCGCGCTCCATAAGGATAGACCTGCCAAAATTCACTTTGATCGGCGCAACCACCAGGGCAGGCCTTTTGACGGGTCCCTTGCGAGACAGGTTCGGGCTGATCAGCCGCCTGGAGTTCTACGAGCCCCATGAACTGAAGAGGATCATATTTGCGGCCGCCGAAGTCCTGGGAGTAAGCATCGATGACAAAGGAGCCGAAAGCATAGCCAAAAGGTCCCGCGGCACTCCCAGGATAGCCAACCGCCTGCTGAGGAGAGTGAGGGACTGGTGCCAGGTAAAAGCCGGCGGTGTTATAACGGAAAAAGTCGCGCTAAGCGCGCTTTCCCATCTTGAAGTTGACGAAAGCGGGCTTGATAATATTGACAGAAAATTCCTGCGCAGCATCGCAGAAAAGTACGGAGGCGGGCCGGTCGGGTTGGATACGATCGCGGCCTCGATCAGCGAAGACCCGGGCACAATAGAGGATGTTTACGAACCGTTCCTCATGCAGGCAGGGTATTTGGAGCGCACGCCCAAAGGCAGGCTGATAACAAAAGCGGCCTGCGTTCACCTGAACATCCCGCTGCCGGAAAAGCTGGCCGAAAAAAATACCAATGCAAAGCAAGGAGGGCTCTTTCAATGATATTTTATCTCGTGGTTGTCCTGGCGGTCTCTATAGCTGCTGCTGTATTTGCGGTGTCAAATGCATCGCCCGTTTCGGTAAACCTTTTCTTATGGCAATTGCGGGAAGTTTCTCTCGCGCTGGTCATACTTGTCTCCGCCGCTGTCGGGATAGCGCTCTCCTCTGCGGTCGCGGTCTATGTAAAGATCAACGATACGATAAAGATCCGCTCGCTTGAATCGAGGGTCAGGGAGCTCGACCGGCAGATAAGCCAAAGAGGCCTGCCTTTGCAGTAAACAGCCCGTCCAATAAGTTCCTTTTATACTATAAAACACAATGATATAATTCACAGTAATAATGCCAAAAAAAGCCTTTCTGCTTTCAATAGTTGTTTTTCTGTGTCTTGGCCGGTCTTCGTCCGCGTTTTTCCGTCAAAAAGCGGACGATCTCCAAGAATATGTGAAGCTTGAGATCGAAAAACAGGCCTCTGCCGCTCTCGGAAGGGAAGTCTCTATCGGATCCTTAAGCGGGAATCTTATTACCTCTGTGACGCTGACCGACGTCAAAGTCGCAAGAGATAAGAAGATATCTCAGGGGACGGTCCTTTCTGTAAGGAAAGCCAAGGTGTCTTACAATGCGCTTCGCGGCATTCTCACAAAAGACATGCTCCAGTCCCTAACATCCATCCATCTAGAAGGCCCCGACGTGTACGTGGAGCACGGGACTGACGGCTCTTGGAATTATGAAAAACTTATACCGATGGAGGAAGGCGGCTCGGCTCCGATGCCGGTTTTCCGCGCGCGGATCACGGTGTCGGACGGCCGCGCGATATTCGTCGACAAAAAAGGATTTGCGGCTCCTGTCAAGAATAACTTTGAGATGGCCTTCAGGCAGTTAAGCGGCGCGGCCAATTTTTCAAGGACCGACAGGATCGGCTTCAGGTTTTCAGCGATCAGCCAGGAAGGGCCTGTCAAGGTTGACGGCACTTTTTTCTTTAGCGGCTCGCGCACAAATCTGAAGCTGGTCGCCGAGGACATTTTGCTCGACAGGTGGAACCCCTACCTTGCTATTCCGGTGGCAAAAGACATGCCGATGTCAGGACCCGCGGACGTCGACCTGCTGCTGTCTTCGATGCCGGACCTCAAGCTGAAAGCTAATGTCCGGATAAAGAACGGGCATATATACCAAAGGCCTGCCAGCGGAGATTTATTTCTTTCTCTTGATAAAGGAAGGTTTGCTCTGTCGCTGGGGAACGCGGTATTTTGTTCGGGCGGGATATCGGGAGACTTCTCGGCCGATTTTTCCTCAAGAAAGACCGCTCTGTCAGGAAAGTTCGACCTGTTCAGAACGGATATGTCGGAGCTTTCGCTCCGCACTCCGGGAATTTCCGGAAGAGCCGGCGGCCGCGTTGTGATCAATGGGGAGGCGGACGACATTAATATATCCGGCAAATTCTCTTTTTCAGAAGGAAGGATGTTCGGCCAGGAGTTGGATGGTTTGTCTGTTGCCGCCGGGATAAAGCAGGGCGAAATAACCGTTGACCATGTCCGCGCGTATTCCGGACAGAGGGAGGCCTCTATCAGGGGACGCGCAGACAAGGACGGTCTCTTTGCTTTCGAGACACAAGTGCGCGGATTTCAGCTCCAGAACCAGGACCTTTTCAACGGCACTTACGCTTTGATAGAAAGCTTTGACGGCAGGATGTCCGGCAGGCTGGACAGCGAGACCGTTAAGCATCCTTTCAGGAATGTCGATGCGGAAGGGGTCCTGCTGGTTTCATCCGGAAGAGTAGGCAGCCAGCGCATCAACAGAGCGCAGGGCAGGATCAAATTAAGCGAAGGGGTCTTTGTATCGGAAGGTTTTTCCGTGGTGCTTGAGTCGGGAGGCCTCCTGCTTTCCGGAAGGATCGGGATCGATAGCCCGTCAGATTTCACGGTCATAGGGAAGAATCTGGACCTTTCCGACCTCAAAATAATCGACGACTTCCTTCCCGAAGGGGCAAAAGGGGTGTCAGGAACGGGAGACATAACTATTTCGGTGGGCGGATATATTTCCGAATCTTCAAGCTTTGCCGAAGCCGTAAGCACTCTGGATATATCTTTAGAGGCGTTCGCTTTAGGCGCGACTATAGGCATAAAGGATATTAGGATAGCAAAACTATCTGCTCTGTGGGAAAAAAACGCCCTGCTTCTAAAGGAGCTTTACATCGAGACGCCGGATTCGAGGTTTCAAGCAAGCGGCATGATGAGCAGCAGCGGGGGAATGACAGGGCAATTCGGCGGGAACGTTTTTCTTTCGGAGCTTTCGCCGTTTGTACAAAGATATGCAAAAGTCATAGGAAGGATATCGTTTGAAGGCAAGATATCAGGGACAGCCGTTGAGCCGGATATATCCTGCGATTTTTCTGCATCCGGCATAAACTACAACAACATATCCTTCGACCTGCTGTCAGGGACAGCAATTTACAGGGGCGGAGCTTTTCATCTTAAAGACCCTGCAGTCCTTGTTTTGGGCGACGACTCCTATAACATATATGCCAGGTTGTCTTTTGATAAATACGGGCCTGTATATTCGGGAGGCGTCTATACCCAAAAAGGCGATCTGGTTTCGCTGTCTTCGATCGCAAAAACCGCGTATAAGGAATTCGGCAGGCGGAAGGAAAGCTCTGACGGGCGTGGCGAGACAGTTTTGGTTTTTCCCGACATAAGGAGAGCTGAACATTCAGCTGGCGGATACAGGCTTGTGGGCCCGGACAACGGTTTCCTAAGTAAGTGGGCCCTGGTATCGCAAAAAAAACCGGACGAACTGCAGGAAGACGGATTTGTTGAAGCTTTGATGGAGATGACCGCCGAAGCAAGTCTTAAGTTGAGAGCGGAGTTCTCGGGGGATCCCGGATATTTTTCCGCATCCGTGACATTTGAGGCCGGCAAAGGCGCGATATCTTCCTACACATTTGATTCATTATCAGGATCAGTTGTGGTCGACGGAAATAAAGTGCGTTTTGATGAGCTGGCGGTAAAAAAATGGCCCGGTATTTTGTCGGCTTCAGGCAGCGTGGATCTTTCGGGCCCCTTGTATATGTCCGTGACTTCAAAGGACTTTAATGTCGCGGGCATCGACAAGGTTTTGGGCCTTGGCATTCCCGTTGAGGGAGTGGTCGATCTCGATGCGGCCGTGTCGGGCACATATTTTGACCCGGTAGTTGAGTGTGTCTTGTCCGGGGAAGATGCAGGGATAGGGGACATTTCAATAGACCGATTGGATGCCGACATCAGCTATGGCGAAGGGCAGCTGTCAATAAGAAGAATGAGCATGAATGCCGGACGCCAATCCGCTTCAATAGAAGGCGTTATCCCTTTTGTAAAGGACAAAGAGATCTCCTTATCGCTTGATCTGAACGGAGACAATATAGGACTGCTTGCCTCTCTTATTAAAGGGGTCCGGTGGGATTCGGGGACAGGGGCCGCCAGGCTGCGAGCTTCGGGCACCTTGGACCGGCCAAAGATAAACGGTCTCCTGTCAATAAAAAAGGCCGTGGTAAACATCGACCAGATCAAGACCACTCTTTACGGGTTTGACGCCGAACTGTCCTTTGAAGGCACCAGCCTGTTGATCAATAGTTTTTCCGGGACGCTGTCCGGGGACAGAACAGACGGGCAGCCGCTGCCGTTTTCGCTGGCAGGATACATAGATCATTCAGAAACTTTTGGTGAGAAGAAAAAAACAGAAGTGGATATTGCAGTTGCCGACACCTCGGGATATATAGATCTTCCCGGCGTATATTCCGGAGACTTCTCTTTGTCCGGCTGCAGGCTAAAAGGTCCGTTCGTGCTTCCGGGGGGCAGCGCTCCCCACGGGAACATGCTGGTAAAGGCAGTGGTCGCCCTAAAAGACGGGTCGATCGTCATGCCCGGGGGCGGCGGCGGGGACTCTCCCAAGCCGAACATCGAATTTGATGTTTCCGCCGCAATAGGGAAGAATATGCGCTTGTTGCAGGGCTCAACTGATCAGGTCATATCCATGGACGTGGCAAATATCAATCTCCAGATCTTCGGTGAGGAGCTCCTCATAAGCGGGACGATGACCGATCCCGTGGTCACCGGAGTGGTCGAGATCAAGAGCGGCAGCCTCAGCATATTGGGCAGGGAGTTTGATGTGGTCAATGAGTATGAGCAGGAAAGATATTTCGGATCGGACAGGTCGGAAATAGTGAAGAACGAGGCGGTCTTTCAGGGAGGCAAGCTATACTCTGCCGTCCCGTACATAAGGCTTACGGCAAAAAGCGAGATATTGTCCTATTATAGAAGCAGGGCAGAGACCTATCCTGACGGCACTATCTCTTCCCCGGCTGTGCAGAAAGACACGACCATCATCATCACAAGGATAGCCGGCATGCCTTATGTTGACGACATGCAAAGGATGATGCGCCCGCGCTTCTATGCTTACAAGCTGGACACCTCGCGCAGCCCGGCGGAGCCCGTGCCCGCCTCATATGATGATAACCAGATACGAGTGATGCTTCTGCCGGATTTTCTCAAATCAAGCCTGGGAGTAGCGGAAGGAGATGTGCAGGAAGGCATAGATGCCAATGCGATACTGGTGGATTACTTGAACGCAAGGCTCCAGTCCTACCTCTTCCGCAGGCTTACCAGCAGGGTGGAGGACGCCCTGGGTCTTGAAAGCTTTACTCTCGATTATAATTTCGGCCGCGATCTTGAAAAACTTCTGCCGACAAAAAGAGGAGAATACGGAGTGAACGACACTCCTCAGTTCGGCGTGGGCTTTGTAAAAGGCATATTTGATAATGTTTTTATCCAGGTTCGCTATGCTCAGGCCCTTGAACAAGCAAGCTATATCAGCAACATGTCGCTCAATTACCAGATAACCTGGAAGGCCACGAGCCTGTACTCGCTTGTCTATTACCGCGAGCCGATCACCTTCCAGGAGCAGGACAGCACCTATTATAAGATGACAATCCAGTCCCAATATTCCTTTTGAATAACCGGTGATAATGGATAAACGCCGCGGAATGATGTAAAATAATACCATGATAAAGAAATCGGCGATAAGGGGCGCAGCCTTGGTCTTACTATCGGCCCTTATCTTATCCGCTTCGTCATTCGCGCAGTCGACAGCCGTTCCCGCCGGCGAAAGGGTCGCATCTGTAACGGTCAAAGGGAACGATCTCGTTTCTTACGACGAAATACTCGCCGCGGTTTCGCTCAGGCCGGGGGATGTCATCTCCCAGGCAGGCGTTAACAACGACCTCAGGGCTATCTATGCCTTGGGGTATTTCAGCGATGTCAAGCCGTCGTTCACGGATACAAATAAAGGCGTCGCGGTTGCATATACAGTGGCCGAGAATGTCCCTTTTTCCGGGGTGCTCTTGTCAGGCAATACGGTGTTTTCCACCTCAGAGATATTGTCCGCTTTCAAGTCGAGGGTGGGCATGCCGCTGTCCTTTGCCCAGGTCAGGTCGGATATCGCAGCTTTGGAAGGGAAATATCACGAGGAAGGATATATCCTGGCAAAAGTGGTAGACGCGTCTTCGGACCCTGATACAGGGGTTCTTAGCATAAGACTGGTGGAAGGCATGATAGAGGGGCTTTCTGTGGACGGGAACACCAATACCAAGGATTATGTGATACTCAGGGAGATCAACAGCAAGCCTGGTACCGTACTAAATGACAAGGTTTTGGGCAAAGACCTCAGAAGGCTTTTTAATCTCGGGTTCTTTTCGGAGGTCACTCCGGACTTCCAGCCCGGGCAGTCCCCGGACGTGGTCAACCTCATAATAAGAGTTAAAGAAGGAAAGACCACCATCATAAACTTCGGAGGCGGCTATGGGGAGAGGGAAGGATGGTTCGGGTTTGTGGACCTTAATTCAGATAATCTTATGGGCACAGGCCAGGGCGTTATGGTAAGGGGCCAGGTCGGACAGCAGCTCCAGACCTATCAGCTCAGATATACATATCCATGGCTTTTTCCGGACAAGCTGGGCGACAGGGTGCTATTTTCGGCAAGGAGATGGCTGACGATAGGCAGGAACGTATATCTGGTAGAGACCCTGGAAAAAGAGGGCATATACAACGGCTGGGAGATAGGCTTCAGCAAGCCTTTTAATGATGAATGGAGTACCGGAATAACGCTTGGGTCAGAGAATGTACACCCTACAGGATTGTCGACATTTGAGCCTTACACTTCAAATACGGTAGGGTTGTCCCTTTCATACGATACAAGGGATAACTGGATGAACCCGTCCAAAGGCGATTACTACACGTTTGGCGTAAGGAGAGGATGGAAATATGCCGCTTCCGGAGAGACTAATTTCACCAAATGGTCAGCCGACTTCAACCGGTTCTACAGCCCGTTCGAACGCCAGACCATCGCCGGCCGCGTGAGCACAGGATACGGAATTGGAGATGTTCCGGTGGGAGAGCTCTATTATGCGGGCGGGGCGAATACCGTAAGAGGATACGAGCCGATGGAGGCCAGGTCGGGCACAAAAAAGTTCATACTGAACATAGAATACCGCTACACCTTCAACGATATATTCCAGGGAGTTCTTTTTTATGATTGGGGGAATGCCTGGTACAGCGGCTGGCCCAACACCTACGATTTTATATCCGGCAAAGGCCTCGGGCTCCGGCTGAACACGCCCATGGGCCCGATCCGCCTTGATTACGGGGTCGCGGCGAACAGGTCATTTTCGGAAGGCGCCCTTCATTTTTCGATCGGGCATGCTTTTTGATCTGATATGACCTTGTACTGGCCTAAGGAATTTGAAATATACCTGAACGAACTCCTCGAATGGAACAAAAAATTCAATTTAACCGCAATTATCGACAAAGAGGATGCGAAATACAGGCACTTTTTTGATTCTTTGACGCTGAACAAAGCTTGCGATTTTTCTCTCGGGTCCCCCTCCGTTATTGATATAGGGTCCGGAGCGGGTTTCCCGGGGATACCGCTGAAGATCGCTTTTCCGAACCTCGGTATGACATTGCTGGATTCAACATCAAAGAAAGTCAGGTTCCTCGAGCACATAATCACTCTGCTGGGGTTAAAGGATATCCGCGCGGCGTGGGCAAGAGCGGAAGACCACGCGAAGGAAAAGACAGACTCATTTGATATCGCACTGTGCAGGGCGCTTGCGCCTCTTAACACGGCTGCGGAGCTATGCCTTCCTTTTGTAAGGGTGGGGGGGCGGTTCTTGGCAATGAAGGGAAAAGAAGCCGACAAAGAGATCATATCAGGCAGTGACGCCATCAAAAAACTGGGCGGATGCATAGAAGAAGTAGTGGACACCCCGATAATCGATGCCAAAGGCGATGTATTGTCAAGGAAAATCGTCGTAATTGCAAAGATATCTAAGACCCCGCCGGGATATCCCAGAAAAGCCGGCCTGGCCAAAAAAAGACCGCTGTAAGCGCCCAAATAATTATGTTATACTTACCCTAGAAAATGGCGAAAATTTATTCCGTTTGCAACCAAAAAGGCGGAGTGGGAAAGACCACCACCGCCGTCAACATAGCTGCTTTTTTATCGGCAAACGCCGGCCGTACTCTGCTCATAGACCTTGACCCGCAGGGGAACGCGACAAGTGCTTCGGGAATATCAAAAGAACAGGTTGATGTCTCCGTATATGAAGTGCTTGCGGACAATGTACCTGCAGCTTCGATAGTAAAAGAGACCAGGATACCCGGATTGCATGTATTGCCGGCCAATACTTCGCTTGCCGGTGCGGAAGTAGAGCTGGTAAGCGAGATCGCAAGAGAATTCAAGCTCAGGGAGGCCTTGAGAGAAGTCCGGGAACTATATGACTACATAATTATAGACACTCCGCCTTCTCTTTCTCTCCTTACAATTAACGCGCTTGCGGCAACGGATGAGGTCCTTATCCCCATACAGTGCGAATATTTTGCTCTGGAAGGATTGTCGCAGCTGCTCAAGACCATAGATCTGGTCAGGGTGAACCTGCATCCGGAGCTTAAGATCGGCGGGATAATCTTTACCATGTATGATTCTAGGCTGATACTCAACAATGAAGTGCTTGAAGAGGTTAAAGAGCATTTTCCTAACCTGGTATTTGAAAATACTATCCCCAGGAACGTCCGGCTGAGCGAGGCCCCGTCCCACGGGATGCCTATACTTTTTTACGATCCCACTTCCACGGGGTCTCTTGCATACGAAAAGCTTACAAATGAACTCATCGCAAGAGAGAAGGAACAGGAAGCTGGGATCCCGGGAACGGACGCAGAGAGCGTTGTACATAACGGCGATGTATCATATGATCAGACACGACAAGAGTCGGACGCAGAATTTAAGGAGGAAATGCAATGTCAGCAGGTACAAAGCGCGGACTTGGCAAGGGCCTTGGAGCACTAATTCCGCAGAACGTTCCCGTTCCTCAGACCCCGATGCCTTTCATGACCGGAAGGTCGGTCGTGCAGCTGGATATCAACAAGATAGTTCCCAATCCAAGGCAGCCGAGAAAACATTTTGACGACGAAAAACTTCTGGAGTTATCGTCTTCAATAAAAGAGCAGGGCGTCAATTCTCCTTTGCTTGTCAGAAAACGCGGCAACGCTTTTGAGCTGATAGCCGGCGAAAGAAGATTGCGCGCGTCAAAAAAAGCGGGCATTGCCACAGTCCCGGTGATAATCAAGGAATACAGCGACGAACAATCGCTAGAGATCGCCATAGTGGAAAACCTTCAAAGGGAGGATCTGAATGCAGTAGAGGAAGCGCTAGCCTACAAGGCGCTGTCCGAGGAATTCAAGCTTACGCACGAACAGATAGCAAAAAAAGTCGGAAAAAGCAGAGCTGCCGTGTCAAACTCAATCAGGATACTTGAGCTCCCGGACAAAATAGTTGACAGTATCTCTTCGGGACGCATTTCATCCGGGCACGCGAGGCCGCTGCTGACCCTAAGCGACCATGACAGGCAGATCGAGGTCTGGCACGAGATAGTCAAGAACGAGCTTTCGGTGCGGGACGTGGAGGCCCTGCTATCCATAATATCCACCGAGACAAAAAAACCGAAGCAAAAAAAGCACAGAGCCAGAGAGTCCAGCCCGGCGCTTAAGGATATTGAGGATAAAATGATCTCTGCGCTCGGAACAAAAGTAGAGATACACGGGTCTCCTCAAAAAGGCAAGGTCGTCATCAACTATTATTCCCAGGAAGACCTTGAGCGCATTCTTGAAGAGATAACGGGCCGCGAATAGGGGTTTGTTTGTGCCTTCTAAATTCGGTGAAATCTTCCGGAGAACCTGTCGATACACTCTTGACGCAAAATTTACAGGGGGGATATAAATAATGGCGGCACCGCATCTGCAAATGACACAGACCAGGGCATGGGGTTCACTATCTTCAATGAGAGCCGGGCTTGACAGACATCCCTTTTCACTAAAGGAGCAGTTCTCCAGGTTCCCGGGCAGGGGCGCAGATCTTTCAATAACCGATCCAAGGATCGTAATGGATTATTCGCGCCAGCTGGTCACTCCGGAGATCTTAAGCGGGCTGGTCCGTCTTGCCGAAGAAACAGGACTTAAGAACAAGATTGAAGACATGTTTACGGGCAAAAAGATCAATATTACAGAGGGGAGGGCTGTCCTCCATACCGCGTTAAGAGATCTTTCGGACAGGCAGGTAGTGGTCGACGGGGTTGACTTCAAGCCGGAGATAAAGGCGGTTCTTTCAAAGATAGAAAGCTTCTCGCAGGAAGTGCTCTCCGGCCAGCGCAAAGGATTTACAGGAAAACAGATAAAGAACATTGTTGCTATCGGGATAGGCGGCTCGTATTTGGGGCCGGAATATCTTGCCGAAGCATGTGCGCCGTATGCAAAGCCTGGGATGAGGCTTTTGTTCGTTGCAAATGTTGACGGGACTGATTTTGCCAGAAAGACCCAAGGCCTAGATCCTGAGGAGACGATGTTCGCCGTTGTTTCCAAGACGTTCACTACTGCCGAAACGATCAAGAACGCGAACACCGCAAAAAAATGGATGATAGATAAACTTGGCTCGGATCCTGAAGTGATCAGGAAGCATTTTATAGCAGTATCTACGGCTGAACAAAAAGTAAGAGATTTCGGCATAGATACCGGTAACATGTTCGGTTTTTGGGATTTTGTAGGCGGCAGGTTCAGCGCTACATCGGCGGTAGGCGGCGTTCCTCTTTCGCTGTATCTTGGATACGACAATTTCAAGAAGATCCTGTCAGGCGCCGCTTACATGGACGATCATTTCAGGAGCGCACCGTTCGGTAAAAATATTCCGGTGCTTTCAGCTCTGATAGATATCTGGAACATAAACTTTTTGGGGCTTAAAACAAGAGCGATACTCCCATATGCCCAGGCCTATGCCAAATACGCCCCCCATTGCCAGCAGACCGAGATGGAAAGCAACGGCAAGTCCACGCTAATCGACGGCTCCCCGGTAGATTTTTCCACAGGAGAGATAGTGTTCGGCGAACCGGGCACCAACGGTCAGCATTCTTTTTATCAGCTGATACATCAGGGGACGATGCCGGTACCCGCTGACTTCATCGGCTTCCTGAAGCCGCAGTATCCTGTCGGATCGGATGAGCCCGTTTCCCACCACGAGGAGCTCATGACCAACCTGTTCGCCCAGCCCGATGCTCTTGCTTTCGGCCAGGAAAACACGGACCCTCACAGGAGATTTTCCGGGAACAGGCCTTCAAGCGTATATCTTATCGGCCAACAGGACCCGTTCTCGGCAGGGATGCTCCTTTCTCTTCTGGAGAACCGGGTAGCTGCAAAAGGCTTTATCTGGGGGATCAACAGCTTCGACCAGTTCGGAGTAGAGCTCGGGAAGAAACTCGGGCTTGATATTAGAAGAAGGATGGAGCTGTTCAAACAAAATCCCGGAGACCCCATGGTCTATTCCGGGCTGAACAGCTCTACAGAAGCCGTACTGAAAAAATTCCTTTACGGGGACCTGTCAATCTGAAGCGGAGGTCCCGGGCTAGCGCTTTTTCTTTGGTATTGTAAAGGAGAAAGTGCTCCCTTTTCCGGGATGGCTGTCAATAGTGACTTTTCCGCCGTACGCCTCAACCAGGCTTTTTACAATTGATAATCCTATTCCCGTTCCGCCGTACTGGGCAGAGATCTCCGGATTGAGCTGTTTAAAAGGCTCAAAGATGGATTTGAAGTCTTCCCTGGCTATTCCTGTCCCTGAGTCCTTTACCGAAACGAGAATATTGCTTCCTTCATCTTTGGTTATCACGTCCACGCTGCTGCCGTTCTTCGAGAACTTGACGGCATTGCTAAGGAGGTTTACAAGTATTTGCTTGATCCTTTCGTGATCGGCAAATACCAGCGATATTTTCTCATCCGGTTCGACGTTTATAGAGATGTTTTTCTTTGATGCCAAATATTCTATATTTACCGTGGCCTCGCTTATCGTCCTGTTCAGGTCGTACTCTTTTTCCTCTATTCCTAAGGATCCGGTCTCGGACTTGGACAGGTCCAAAAGTTGGTTTATCAGGTGAAGAAGGTCGTTCCCGTTCTTTTTCATGGATTCGAGCATTTTCTTCTGCTTTTCGTTGATGTCGCCTACCTGTTTTTCAGAAAGTATGGAAATATATCCCAGCACGGTTGTGAGAGGGGTCTTCAGCTCGTGGCTCATATTCCTTAGAAAGTCCGATTTGATCCTAAGAGCCTTTTGAAGATCAAAATTGACCAGCTTCAGCTCTTTCGTTCTCTGCGAGACCCTTTTTTCAAGCTCGGAATTCAGCTCCTTGAGCAGGTGGTTTGTCAATACGATCTCATTAGTTTCCTTGCTGGCAATATACCCCAAAAAGGAGAGCATCAGCAGTATAAGAATGGTTATCTCTATCGCTAGGATAGGCAGATCCCTGATGGTGAACATCACAAGAAGCAGGCCGATTATGCCGAGCACTATCACGAAGAACTGAAAGCCGAAGCAGTCCTGTACGTTCTTATCGCAGTACAGGCACCTCTTAAAAGGCCGGAGCCCGGTCTTTCTAACAAGAGAACAATTTCCTCCGTTGGTCCTCATTTTTATTCCTCTCCGAGGTGCTTTTTAACCTCTTTGATCAGATCTTCCAGATTGAAGGGTTTTGTTATGTATTTGTTAGCTCCGGCTTTATAGGCGGTCTCAATGTCTTCAGGATTGGACCTTACGGAAAGCATAATAACGGGGATGGACCTGGTGTCGGCGCCGTTCTTGATCTCTTTGCAGACTTCATAACCGTTCATTTCCGGCAGGACGACGTCAAGAATGACAAGATCGGGAGAGTTGCTCCTGGCGGAGTTCAAGCCCTCGAGCCCTGTGGTGGCTACAAGAATGTTGTAGCCATGCTGTTCCAGGATGAGCTTGACTATCTCAAGATGATCTTCCACATCCTCGATTATAAGTATGTTCTTCAAATGAAAAGCTCCGCCTGCTTATACGCCGTGTTTGGCCTGTCTGTCGGCCTTTTCCATTGCCTGGATCGTTTTTTCGATGCCGGCTTCGTTCTTTGTCGCTTCAATAAGTGACTCATAAAGTTTCTTTGTGCGCTCGTCCTCTTTTTTCAGCTGCATTTCAAGCTGCTTTTGAAAAGCGGCCTTTCCCGCCGGAGAAAGGTTCTTGTACGAGTCGGCGAATTTTTTTATGCTCTCTTTTAGTGTTGTAAGGGGATCTTTTTGGGGTTGTTCCATTGCGCTCGCTCCTTTGGTTTAGTACAAAATATTATAGCACTTTATCCGTACCAAGCAAGGAGGTATATAAGGCGGAGGGGGGCACTCTGCCTGCCGGCCGGTCCCCATGCTTTCCTAATAGGCACAGTTATATATGTGAAATTTTACTACTGAGTTGCCGATAGATATATAGAGGGAGAAATACATAAAAATATGGCAAATGAAATATCGCCCATAATACCAGCCCAGAAACAGGTTGTCTCCAGGAAAGATATGGAGCAGCAAAGAGCATCTATCAGGCGTGCGGACTTGATACCTAGAACTTTGGGTTTGTTGGCGGATGCTGGTTATTACGCATGTCTGGCGGCGGCATCACCGCTTATCCTTGTAGGGAGCCTTACGGGATGCCAGGAGCAGGAAGTGCCGGCGATAATTGAAGGTGACAGGGATCTTGAGCCTTGCGAATTCTTTGGATATATGGATCCAAACCAAGACAATATATTTACCCCCTTTCTCGGAGAGCCGGACTGGGGCTATTTAGAAGATGCAAATCTTAACGAGTGGTCCTGGGGCAAAACTGCGTATGGATCAATAGGCGTTAATGATCTTGTGCTAGAACCGGCTGATGTCACAGGGAAAACTATGGCGATAATGCGGTATTCGCCTGGCAACGAAAGCAGGTTCACCAAGAACGGCGATTACAGGACCTATACATACATGTTTGCGATCGGTAATAAAGCCCATGAAGACAATGATCCGTATGATCCCTCAAAACCCAGGATCCTTAATATTAACGGTAGGTTAACAGAAACCCCTCCGTTTTTAATAGGAGATGATGCTAATAAATTTTGGCCTAATGGAATTGCTATTCAAAGCCCTAATTACCAAGGCGGGCGATTTGCGATCGTTCTTAATATGACGGGGGATCCGGTGTCCGGCAAGCCGGCGCCAGCGGAAGGAACAATAGGCTATCCCGGCACAGAAGAGATAATCTGGTACAACATCGGTTACGATGAAAACGACGTGCCTTTTAAGGGGATCCCAGTAGCCCCTTGGGTGCAATACGACGAGGACTTCAATAGATACTCATACGGCACAGTAGCAAAAATATCCCCTGAACCCGGGGAGCCTTATCGAACATACTTTGAACGAAAAGTTGAATTCTTGAAAAATTCAATTTTACCGGAAGTGCAACCCGGATATGCGCCGGTGATCGATGAACCATCACCATCTCAAGCAGTAACTCCGGGGATGGTATATTTTGATACGCAAAGGAATGATGCCGATTTGGCAAATGCTAACGGATATGCATTTACGGGGATGGGCATGCCTAGCGCAGTATATGTTTCTCCGAAGGGTCCCGAATCATTAAGGGTAAATGTGAACATGATCAGGTTTCAACTGCAGTGCGTAGATATTAGCAACGGCACTAATGGAGAAGGGGCATATCTCTTGGCGACCAAGATATATCTTGATGAGCCGGCAAAAGAGTGAAATTTTGGAAAGAAAGTGACGATACATATATGAGAGGGGTAAAAACATTTTGATCGAAAGGAGGTGCAAGAAAGGACTCGCGGGCATATTAGTTACCATAAATTTAAAGGAGAAATGAAATGACAGAGAATATATCAGGACCCAGCAGACAGCCATATATCAATCAGTTGGCTCCGCAAACCCCGCAGAAACAAGAAAGAAGCGTAGTGTCTAGGGCGATAAGTAGTGTCGCACGCGGGGCAGCCCTGGTTGCAGGATCGTTAATGGGATGCGCGGGGCCGAACGGCGAGCCGACAATAGTTCCTATCCCGAAGGTGAACATGAGCAAATCGGAAGGGGTGGAGGTTTATGGTGATGTGGATTATGATCCAGAATTGGAAGCCGTCACTCATATAGGCGGAATAACGGTTCTGGTTCCTACGCCGATAGGCTACGAAGGCGTAATAAACACCTCATTTTCAGATGTTATCGAGTTGGTGAACAATCCTGTGTGGGGCCGCCTGACAGATGAAAACTTGCCGACAATCATGCAAGGCAAAGTGGGTTGGGGTACCTATGGCAATGAGAATGTTGTCATGGAAAAAGCCAACATCACCGGAAAAGACTGGGGCATCTTGAACATCGGAATATCGCATATGATGGTCAATGAAGGCTATATAGATGCAAACGGCATGGTATTTGTAAGAGGTAAGGAGAAAGTGACGGATCCGGGTGTGATGGCCTTGCAGGATGCTTATCTGACGACGGACGAGCTCGCCGATCCGGAAGATATCAGATATTTCATCCCCACAAATCATGCGAGGCAGATGTTCCTGCCGGATGATGCGCAGGCAGAAGTATATGTATCGGTAACCTCAGATCCGACAAGCGGAAGAACAGGCACGGCTGATACACCGCTAATTCAGCATCCTGCCGCTTCAAGTCTTACTCTTTATTCGCAATTTCTTACAGACCCCAAAAAACCTGAGCCTAATTACAATAACGGAGTTCCCTATCCACTGTATACTCAGCTTGGCGGGGAACCCGGAGCCCAGCCGTATTCTTACGATGTGCCTCCGGTGTTAAATAGAAGCCTGAACTACGAAGGAAGATTGGCTCAGCTTATTGATCCGAGAGCGGTTCATGAATCTATACCTGGGCTCGCGGACCCAGTGTCATTAGCTGTAGGAGTTGTTCCCCCAGAAGCAGGTATATATAAGAACGATCAGACTAGGGTGGGGTCATTTCCGGAATATAATTACGGAAATCCGATAAATCCTGGTGATTCAAAGACGGGATTGCAGTGGACAAGCCTGCCGGCAGGTACGCCTTATACAAAGCCCGTGATATTAATGACAGATTGGACTTTTACGCCAAACGGGTTGTTTGGTGTGCAGCCTGGCGCGGCTCCAAGCGCCGAGGCGATAACGACGGTCGTTTTGTGGCGCTAATAAGATTTGTCTGATAGCAGGTTCATAAAGAAAAACCCCCGATGAAGTCGGGGGTTTTTTTATTTATTTTTGGGTGTTTATGCTAGAATATTAGCAAAAGGAGATCCCTTATGTCAAACAAACTCAAGCTCGGCCTTCCAAAAGGAAGCCTTCAGGAGTCGACTTTCGAGCTATTTGAAAAAGCCGGATACAAGATCAGAGTTTCTTCCAGATCTTATTTCCCGTCTATTAATGATGAAGAGATCGAAGTAATGCTTATCCGCGCGCAGGAGATGGCCAGATATGTCGAAAGCGGCGTTCTTGACTGCGGGCTGACCGGCACAGACTGGATGGTAGAGAGCGGTTGTAAGGTCAAGACGATAAAAGACCTCATTTATGCAAAACAAGGCCTTAGGAAAGTAAAATGGGTGCTTGTCGCCCCAAAAGGCTCCGCGATAAAGAGCGCAAAAGACCTCGAAGGCAAACGCATTGCCACAGAGCTTGTGAATACATCCAAAGAATATTTCAAGAAAAAAGGAGTGAATGCCACCGTTGAGTTTTCCTGGGGCGCTACGGAGGCCAAATGTCCCGATCTTGCAGATGCGATAATCGAGCTGACCGAGACCGGGAACTCACTCCGCGCCAACAATCTCGAGATCCTGGATACCGTATTGGAATCAAACACTATATTTATTGCGAACGAAAAAGCAACTGCTGACAGCTGGAAGAGCAAAAAAATGGGGAACATTCTTTTATTGCTGGAAGGCGCGCTCAAAGCCCAGACCATGGTAGGCCTAAAAATGAATGTCCAAAAGAACGATCTGGATGCCGTGCTCAAATGCCTCCCGGCGCTCAAAAAACCTACGATATCCCAGCTTTCCGATGCCGACTGGGTAGATGTTGATACGATTATTGAAGAAAAGACCGTGCGCGATATTATCCCTCAGTTAAAATCAGCAGGCGCTCAGGGTATCGTGGAATATCCGTTGAACAAGGTTATTGATTAGATAACGCCCCGTACGTTACGGTGTAATTATTCCCGGCGTTCCAGACCAGGTAGCTGTCTATTCCGCAATCTTTGAGTGCTCGCAATTGTTCCAAAATATATTCTTCGTCAAAGTCTTTTACCCGCCATCCGAATCCCTGTATCCACGGTACCAGTTTTGCGCCCGAGCCCATGATCATCCTTTCGGTCTTTTCGGTGCCGCGTTTTATGAAAAGATAAGGGGCGTTGGCTGGATTGCGGTGGCCGTCGAACCCGCTGTCAAAATGGGAAGGGTAGAGCATCGGGCTGACGACATCGACGTGTTTTGCCATTTCCCAGACCCTTTGACCGATTATCTCTAAGTCTCTGTCTTTTTGCCAGCTCATTACTCCGAAAACATCCACAGCTATCGAAACATCGTATTTGCCAAGCCGATCGTTGGCACGTTTCAAAAAACCTTCTATTGCATCGTACTTTGACTTATAAGCCGGGATCCTGATGTTGTCCGGCCGGCCTTTTTCCGGGAACCGTATGTAGTCGAACTGGACCTCGTCAACCCCGCACTTTATCGCTGCCTCTGCCAGGTCGATGTTATAATCCCAAACTTCTTCAGAAAAAGGGTTCACCCAGTTTATTCCGTCGTTCTCTATATATACAGAACCGTCGGAATTCCTAAGTACAAGATCGTTTCGGGTCCTTGCCAGATAACGGTCCTTAAATATGGATATCCTGGCAGATACCGTTACGCCTTCGTCATGAAGCCTGTCTACAAGTTTTTTAAGGTCCTTTATGAATATCCTCTGCATTGCGCCTGTATCGCGGGCTTTTCGCGCTTCAAGGCTTACGCCGACTATGCCTCCAATATCTTTTATATCGACGACCAGAGTATCCAGCCCGGTCTTCTTAAAATTATCTATGACGCTGTCTATCCTGGAAGTCATGCCCGCGCTGTAAAATGTGTAATAAACGCCTTTTCCGGCAGTCTTAAGGCGCTTAGTCCTGTTTTTTTTTGGTTCTATCTTTATGTCGCGTAAAACTGCTTCGCCGGAACAAACCCTTATCTTCATGCCCGGATTCAAAGCCGATCTTTCCACCAGATGGAGATCCTTTTCCTGTACCGATATTGAATTTGGGTCCCCGTCGCTTATGTAGTAGACCTGCGGATCCTTTTCGATGCGTTTGAGCCATTTGTCCATGCCCGCATCGTCCGCCTGCACTCTTTGCACGAGAGCCGGGTCAAAATCCCTGTGATATGGAGGAAGCGTAGGTTCTGATCCCACCAGGAAGGCCACCTTATAATTGTAGGTCTTGCCTTTGTGATCGCCTTTTTGCAGGAGCCATTTCCCTTTTTTAGGAAGTATGCCGAAGGGCAGGGCTACTGATGAAGCTTCATATGACGGGACAGCTTCTTCAATGCGTGCCTGCTGAAGCGCCAAGGTCTTTTTTATGCCGGTGTAGTCCAGCTGGGCAAGGTTGTCGTGGTCAAACGTATGGTTGCCAAGCTCGCGTCCTGTCTTTACAAGATAACGCAGCTTTTCTTTCCACAGAGAGGGGCACTCGTTCTGGTAAAACGCGATGGAATTAAGGAAGAATGTTGCGGAACTCCCGAAATCAGGGTGTTTTTTCCTGAATTCATCAAGTATCCCGACCGCGCAGTCAGGATCCACTTTTGGGAAACCATCCTTGCCCTCTACTGTCGACCCTTCGATGATCAGCCATCTGAATTGCGAGGGGTGACCGTCGTCAAAAGTGATCACCAGCGGTTTCTTGCCGGCAGGGATATCTACGGTAGAATTGTTGAACAGGTCTTTTACGCTTACGAGCCTGTAACCCAGGTCGTAGAATCTTTGCAGGTCTTGCCTGAAGTCCCCGGGAGTTCTTACCCAGTCCCCTTTTTTGTCTTCTATCCGGTGATATTCAGCCACCAGCACTTTGCCAAGCTCGTTGTACACCGCCGCATGGCGAGACGGGGTTCTGTCGCATGCCGGAAAGCACATTGATACACCGATGACCATTAAGGCTAGCAGGGGGATTTTTCGCATCAAAGCAATTATAGCATCAGAACGGCGGGAAAATTGCTGGTACCGGGGGAGAAAGGGGGTGATACAAATGGCAGGGCTCAACAGAGTGATACTCACAGGGAGGCTTACCAAGGATCCGGAGGTCCGTTATACGAAGGAAGAGGTCCCTCTAGCTCGTTTTACCGTTGCAGTCAATGAGATAAAAAGGAAGAACGGCGATGCAGGGGTAAATTATTTTAATTGCGTTGCTTGGAGAGGCTTGGCAGGGATTTGCGGGGAATACCTCAAAAAAGGTAGCCTGGTGGCTATAGAAGGCAAGATGCAGTTCAAGTCCTATGAAAGCAACGGGCAGAAAAAACAGTCAACGGAAGTTCTGGTAGACAACATGCTCATGCTCGATAAGGGCTTTTATAAGAGTACGGGCAGCGCGGGCGCTGATCCGGCAGAAAAGGAAGAAGACCTGGTAATGGCCGCCTGAGCGATTGGAGGGGTGCCGAAAATTCCCACACATTGACGGCACCCCTCTCCGGCGGGTTGAACGTACGCTCTTTTTGAAATATCATGGTAGCGATGGGAAAGAAAATGAGGCGTCCCGATGTTTTGAGGATAATCGCATTATTCTCTTACCTGATGTTGATCGTATACGCCTGGGTCTTTGTTTTTATTCCGAAGACACTGCCGCCGTATTTAACCGTTCTGATGCCCGACAGGTCATTCAACGTCCTTATAATGGGCGTGGACTACGACTACGATGAACACAGCCATAAACTTGCCAGAGGAAGAGCGGACACTCTAATACTTGCACGTATAGATCCTTTTGGCAAAAGGATCGACCTGTTGAGCATTCCGAGAGACCTGCTTGTGGAGGTTCCAGGCCGCGGCTGGCATAAGGTAAATGCATCATATGGGATGGGAGGCGCGGATCTTGCAATGCGAACCGTCTCAAAGATGCTGGGCGTAAAAGTAGATCATTACATGATAGTCGATCTGGACGGGCTTATCAGCCTGGTGGACAGCCTGGGCGGAATAAGGATATACGTTGAAAAGGACATGCATCATGTGGATATCCCCGCCGGACTTAACATTAATTTGAAAAAAGGAAAGCAAAAACTATCCGGCAGACAGGCCGAAGGATACGTGCGCTATCGCGGAGATGCAATGGCGGATATCGGCAGGATCGACAGACAAAAGAACTTTGTCAAAGCCCTGTCTTCCAGGCTGGCAAGCCCGGCGGCGCTGGTCAGGATGCCTTTTTGCCTAAAAGTGCTGAAAGATTCGGTCAGGTCGGACATGAGTTTTTGGCAGATGATAAAGACGGCCAATCTTGCAAGGACGGTAGCGGCCGGGGATATTGGGGAGCATACAGTTCCGGGTGATTTCGGCCAGGGGGAGTTTTACGGCTACTGGATCATGGACGAGAAAAAAATGCGCGATCTGAAGCAAAGCCTCCGCTTGTGATATAATTTCTATTTGATGAAGCAATCCTTGCAGGTCGCCAGAGTTTTCGGCATCCCCATAGAAGTCAACTATTCCTGGGTCGTGATTTTTTTGCTTATCACATGGTCTTTGGCGGCAGGCTATTATCCTCTTTTCCTCCCGTTTAGGCAGGACTATGTTTATTGGGTTTCGGCTGTACTCTCTTCCCTCCTTTTGTTTCTGTCCCTTCTTTTGCACGAGCTGTCGCATTCTCTTGTCGCAATGAGGAACGGCATCCCGATAAAAAAAATATCGCTGTTCATATTCGGCGGAGTTGCGCAGATGGAAAAAGAGCCGGAAACAGCTATGGCCGAGCTCAAAATGGCGCTGGCCGGCCCGATTTGCAGCCTTGTGCTGGCCGCGATCTCTTTTTTCGCTTTCTCCATTATGCCCGCTAGCGGGCCGTGGCAGATCGCCGCGTCTATCCTCTTCTATATGGCGATGGTGAACACGGCAATAGTGATATTTAATTCTCTCCCGGGATTCCCTCTGGACGGGGGCCGAGTCTTCAGAGCTGTCGTATGGGCTTTTACGGGAGACCTAAAGTCCGCGACCAGGGTCGCGACATATTCCGGGAAAGGCTTTTCCTACCTTATTATGGCAGCAGGGATATTTTTTCTCTACAGCCAGCAGTTCCTTAACGGAGTATGGCTTCTTGTGCTGGGGCTCTTCCTGCATGAGGCGGCTGAAATGAGCTATCAGCAGCTGATACTCAAAAAAGCTCTTGTCGGGGTGCGTGTCGCGGATGTTATGTCAAATGATGTCATATCGGTCCCGCCGGAGCTTTCGCTGGACAAGCTTGTCAATGACTATTTCTTCAAATTCCGCCACATGGGTTTCCCTGTTGTTGAGGTAGGCATGCTCAAAGGGATAGTCACTCTCCACGATGTCAAAGCCTTCCCCCAGGAAGAGTGGCCTTCGATCCCAGTATCCCAGGCCATGACCCCGGTAAGGGAAGATCTTATGGTATGCCCCGATACCGACTGCCTGGAAGCGCTGCTGCAGGTAACCAAATCAGGGCTGGGACGATTGCTGGTCGTGGAGCGGGGCAGGCTGATAGGCATAATAACTCAAAGAGGCCTCGTCAAATTGTTTGAGATCAAGACAAATCTCTGCTGAAAAGCACGGAGGCGGCATCATGGCAAAAATAGCTCTTGTGATTGCCCAGGAAGGCTTTAGGGACGAGGAGTATTTCGACACAAAAAAAGCGCTTGTGAACAAGGGAGTGGATGTGCTTACGGTTTCCCTGAAAGCAGGGAAAGCTTTGGGAAAACTTGGCGGCGCCGCGACAGCAGACCTGTCTATCGAGGACATGGATATTTCCGGCCTAGACGGCATATTCTTTATAGGCGGTCCGGGGGCGTCCGTATTCTTTCACGATGACCGGGCGCACGCCATATTGAGATCGGCATATGACAGCGGAAAATTGATCGGGGCGATCTGCGCAGGGCCCGCCACGCTGGCTTACGCAGGACTTTTGAAAGGCAAAAAGACAACATCATTTTCCGGCGTGGCGGATATACTGAGAAGCTCGGGAGCTCTCTTTACAGGAAAAGATGTCGAAACAGACGGCAGAATAATTACCTCGGACGGGCCTTCTTCCGCGTATAAGTTCGGGCTTGCGATAGCCGACGCGCTGCAAAATAGAATCTGATGGATAACTCCTCGGTTTCAAAACTGCTGGACGATATATCTGTGCTCCTCGAGTTGAAAGAGGAGAACGCTTTTAAGATAAGGTCATATCAAAAAGCAGCTTCAAACATCGAGCGCCTCTCAGAAAGCCTCGCAGACATCTATAAAAAGGGCGGACGCAGATCCCTGGAAGAAATTGACGGCATAGGGGCAGGGATATCCGAGAGGATCGAGGAGATCCTGACTACAGGCAAGTCCTCCTATCTTGAAGAACTGCACAAAGATATCCCGAAAAGCGTTGTCGAAATGCTCCGGATACAGGGAGTCGGTCCTAAACTTGTCATAAGGCTGTACAAGGATTTAAAGATCAAAAGCGTTGAAGAACTTTTATCGGCCGCAAAAAAGGGCATCTTGAAGAAGCTTGACGGCGTCCGGGAAAAGAAGATCGAAAGCATTATTAAGGGAATAGAAAACTACAGGAAGCTTGACAGAAAACATCTGATATCTGATGCCCTTTCGTACGCGCAGGCGCTTCTTAAAGAGATTAAATCCCATGATTATGTGGTCGATGCGGTCATTTGCGGAAGCCTGCGGAGAGGGAAAGAAACGATAGGGGATATAGATATATTGGCAACCGGTATAAATCCAAAAAAACTTGCCGATGCATTTGTTTCTTTGCCTCAGGTAAAGCGGGCCATTGCAAAAGGAGAGACAAAGTCTTCCGTGGTGCTGGAAAACGGAATGAATGCCGATCTAAGGATGGTAGGACCGGAGAGTTTCGGGTCCGCAGCCCATTATTTTACAGGATCACAGCAGCACAACATAAAGATCAGGAAGCTGGCGATATCAAAGGGCCTGAAAGTCAGCGAATACGGCGTTTTCAGAGGAAACAAGAAGCTTGCCGGAAGGACGGAATCCGGCCTGTTCAAGGTCCTCGGCCTGCAGTTCATACCCCCGGAATTGAGAGAAGATTCCGGGGAAATAGAAGCAGCAGCCCGGAAGGCTATCCCCCGGCTTGTGGAGCTCAGCGACGTTAAGGGCGATCTGCATATGCACTCGGACTATACTGACGGTGAAGTCCCTATAGAGGAAATGGCGGCGGCAGCCAAACTGCTTGGATATGACTATATTGCTATAACTGACCATTCTAAATCAACTACAGTGGCCGGAGGGCTGGATGCAAGGTCGGTAGAAAAGCAGATGAGAGAGATAGATGCTCTCAACAAACGCCTAAAAGACTTTCGTGTGCTCAAAGGCATTGAAGTGGATATTCTCAAGGACGGAAGCCTTGATCTTGATGATGCCGTGCTAGCGGGCCTGGACCTGGTCATCGCTTCCGTTCATTCGCATTTTTCCATGCCCGGGACCGCTATGACGGAAAGGGTATTAAAAGCCATGCACAACAGATATGTGTCTATCATCGGACACCCGACCGGGCGCCTGATAGGCAAAAGGCAGCCTTACGAAATCGACATGGGCGCGGTGATAAAAGAAGCCGCAAAGACGCATACGGCACTTGAGCTGAATTCTTTTCCGGACCGACTAGATCTTAACGACCTCAATTGCAGGCTGGCCGGGGAAAACGGGGTCAGGATAGCAATAAATACAGATTCCCACAGGCCGGCCGATCTTTCATATATGAAGTTCGGCATCGGCACCGCCCGGCGCGGATGGCTCACAAAGAATGATGTAATAAATACTCTCTCTCTTGAGAGGCTTCTCGGGTTTGTCAGTCTCAAAAGAAAGTAGTTCTCTACCTCCGGCGCCCGCTCTCGGTCATTTTTGCGAACGAGGCCTGGATCTGGGGAATGGTGTCTGACGTCCCTGTCTCGAAGTGATTTTCTCCTTTAGCTCTGGATATATAAGACAGCTTGTCAGCCGTATCTATCAAGAAAGCGCCGAGAAGATCGCTCTCAAACTTTTTCCCCATGCTTTCAAAATATTCCTGTGCCATCCTGTAGAGCGTAGCGCTCTGTTCATGCCCTCCCATGTTGAACACTATTGCTCCAAGATTAACTCCCGGCTTGATGTCGGGATGGATATCACAAAACGGGGAAGGTTCGGCTGTGACCGCCTTGATAATATTTCTAACAGATATCTCTGTTCCTGTCTTGCCGGTTCCGGGCAGCATAAAACAGAACTCGTCGCCGTGCGGCCTTGCTACCACGTCGCTTTGTCTTAAGCTTGACCTGAAAATTTCGGCAAATCTGATCAGGACCTGATCGGCGAGAGTATGGCCAAAGGTATCGTTTAACTCCTTGAATCTTCTCAGGTCCCCGAAAATGACCGCTGTTTCGCTCCCGCTCCTTAATGACCTCTTTATCTCTTCATTTAGAATAAGGCCGAAAGCTTTTTCGCTGGGAAGGCCTGTCAGCCTGTCTGTTAATATGTCCTGCCTGCTGCGGGACAGCTCAACGGCTCTTTTCATGGAAGTAAGTATACTGTTCTGCGCGGACCCGGGATTGTTCTCATGCAATTCCTCTAACCCGGATACCTCAAGGATGTCATTAAGTATCGGCGAATATCCGTCAGCGGATACGGCTCCAAAAGCCGAGAGGCGGTCTTTGATCTCGTAAAATCTGGCCATCGTGCCTTGTGCGGACCGGTCTATCAGTGTCGCACCCATAAAGGCGGTTCCGTTAAGCGGTATGGCGGATATTTGAGATAGCAGCTCGCAGGAGGACGGAAGATGCGTGCAGTCCACAACAAAAATATCGGGTTTTGCTTCTTGTATGTGTTCTATTACCGAAGCGCCGTTGTAGTGTACCTGAATAGGACGTTCTATTGCAGGGCCGGCCATGCGGAAAAGCCTGGCGGGGAGGCTTCCCGTATAGGACACACGGAAAGTCGATGAAGCTAAAGATGAAACCATTTTATCCCCCTCTACTATATATATCGAGATTTTCGGGGTCTGGTTTCAGGTGCAGGGGGCTATCGTACGGTCCGTTGTTTGATTATCAGCGCGTTGCTTACGCCCTGTTCGGAGCCTTCGGACGGCGAACTAACAGCACCTCGGCCGCATATATACATTGAGGAAGAGCCTCCGCCGTCAAATCCAAGGGCATCCACCGCTCCCAGGTCTTTCATCAGCTGGGCCAGCTCTGTATATGTCGCGCCTCTTCTCGGCGTTCTTCTTGATCTGAATTGCCTGCCTTCTATGACCACCATGATGAGCTCATTGTCTGCGCTTAATCCGACGGCAGTCCTTGCGTTCCTGCCATAAACATCCGAACCGAAGCCCTCCTCGCGCAGGCTTTCGCGTACGACGATCCGGCCGTTTTTGAGAAGCCGCGGCCCGCCGGTGATCACGTGCGAATATTTGTCCCATCCGTCGGATAGCGTGTAAGTTGCTTCGAGAATAGCCCCGGGAGGAAGTTCGTTGGCGAAATTTTTTGTCCATCCGTGAAAAGACAGGACATACCCGTTCTCAGGGATCGGCGAATTGCCTTCGGAAATTCCGACGACCATATCGTCCTCAATGATCAGCTCTACGCCGTTCTTGTTGGTTTTGGTAGTGGTTCCGTATTCCGGGGTGTAGATGATCGCTTCGCTTTCTTTGCGCGGCCTGTTTATTCCCCATACAGGAATAATTTCCCCGTTGGCTTTGTTGACTATGTGTCCCGTGAACTTTGGCTGGCCAAAAACCACTTCATTGCTAGCCGTTATCCCTATTGCCGTCCTTTGAATGAGCGATTTTGTAAGGATCTTTCCGTCTATGACCAGAAGACCCACGGGGACATAGGGGGATCTTCTGTTGTAAAACGATCCGTTCACAGCGGCAAGAGCGCCGTTCTCCTCCGCTATCACGGATGTTCTCTGAAGCCTGCCCACGGCCCCCCTGGCAAGAGCCGGCCTGACCTCGAAGCGGGCATCAAGCGGCGCTATGAATACATGTACTTTTACAGGTTTTTTCCCTTGCCAGCTTCTTGAGAACGAAAAGTATTCCGGCTTGCCGGCTGCCGTGTCCGAGGCATGGACTTGTGCAGATGCAAAAGGGAAGGATATCGCAAAGATCAGGGATAAGATTACATTTCTTATTTTAATCAGCCACCTTAACTAACTTCATTGATACCAGCTTAGAGACTCCGGGCTCTTCCATCGTGACGCCGTACATCGTGCCGGCTGCCGACATGGTCCTTTTGCTGTGGGTGACAACGATCATCTGGGATTCATTAGAGAATTCCTTTATCAGCTTCGAGAACCTTATGGTGTTGATCTCGTCCAGAGCCGCATCGACCTCGTCCATGAAACAGAACGGGCTTGGTTTTGTCCTTATCAGCGCGAACAGGATCGATATGGCAGTAAGCGATTTTTCTCCTCCGGACATTAGCGCAAGACTAAGCCATTTCTTTCCCGATGGCCTTGCGAATATCTCGACTCCCGCCTCAAGAGGGTCTCCTTCCGAAAGGGATATTTTTGCTTCCCCCCCCTCGAACAAAGATGAAAATACCTGGCAGAAGTTCTTGTTCACTTCTTCTATTGTAGCCGTGAATTTCTGCCTGGCCTCATCGTCAAGCTGGGAAATAAGCCCGTTCAGGTTGTCGCGCGCGGATACCAGGTCGGCGCACTGGGTCTCGATGAACGTCAGTCTTTCTTTTGTCGCTTCGAACTCTTCAACGGCCAGAAGATTGACCGGTCCGATCTCCCTGACCTCATTCCGGAGCGATTCGATCTCTTCTTTTGCCCTTGACTGGTTCTGCACCTCTTCTTCGGGGCTCTCAAGCACCTGCGCGGCCGACAGCCCGTATTCCTGGAGCATAAGGGCTTCTGCGGCTCCCATCTCTCCTTCCAGCTTTGCCAGCGACACCTCTTCTTTGGAAAGCTCGTCCCTGGCGGCACGGTCCTCTCCGGAAAGCCCGCGGATCTTTTCTTCAAGCTCATCCAGCCTCGCCTGTGCAGCTTGTTTCTCTGCCGATGCTTTTTCCAGGCTCTGAGCTGATAGGAGCTCTTTTTCGCGGAGTTTCGGGATGCTCTCTTCGGTGCCGGATATGCTTTCTTTTGCCTGGCTTATCCTTTGCGACAGGCTTGCTTCTTCTTCCCGTTTATCCAGGATCTGCCGCTGCGTCTCAGCGGCCTGTTCTTCGGCGAAAGCCGCCTCTTCCCTTTTCTGCTTCAGCACGTTGTCGTTATTTGCGAAGTTGGCCCTGGTTTCCGCAAGCCTGGCTATGGCCTTTTCTTTTTCTATGTTCAGCTCTTTTAGCTTGTTCTCTAGCGAGGAGAACTGCGCCGTCATCTCTCCGGCATTTTGTTGGGTTGCTTTTAGAGAGTCATCTTCCTTTGATCTTTCGCCTTCCAGCAGCGAGTGGCTTTCTTCCTGCTTGCTTATGTTCTTGCGGATCACCTCAATCTCGATATCGATCTTACCGAAGATCTCTATTTTTCTTGAGCTGAGCCTTTCTTTGAGCTCTTGCGACACGCCTTCCAGGCTCAGGACTTCCGACTCAAGGAAAGAAATGTCGTCTTTTAGCCCTAAAAGGTTGTCGAGGAATGCTCTTTCTTTTTCAAGTGAATCTTTGGCGTACTTAATCGAGAGCTCCAGTTCAGATATCTTGTGCTTGCGGGAGGATATTTCCATTTCCCTTTCAAATATCGGATTTTTGAGGCTGTTCCATCCGCGGATGCTTTCCTCGGTCTTCTTGTTGATATCTTCAAGAAGAGCTTGCGCCTCTTCGACCTGCCTTTTTGCGCCGCCGAATTGGCCTTCAAATTCTGACAGGTTGCGATTCTTTTCGTCCCGTTTCTCTTCTTTTGACGCCTTGATAGAAGCGAGTTTTTCAATATCTCTTCGGACCTCGGCAAGCCTTTCCTCAAGCTGCGAGATCCTTTCTTTCCCCACGCTTATCCTGGTAAGAGCTTCTTCGACCGAACTTTTGCCTTGAGAGATCTCGCGCCTGATGTTTTCCATCCGGGCTTCGATTTCCCTGACACTGTTCTTGAGGCGTATCTTTTCCTGCTCTTCTTTTGCTGCCCCGTCCTCGACTCCGTGCGTCTTTGCCTTGAGTTCTTCTACGCGGGCCCTCAGCACCGACATTCGCTCGGTCAGCGAGCGCATCTGCTTCTTGGCCAGGCCGACTTCCAGCGTCTTTAATCTATCCTTGGCTTCCTTGTAGCGCTTTGCCTTCTTTGCCTGTTCTTCAAGGGATGCCAGGTTTTCTTTGATCTCTCCGCGCAGATCGTTGACCCTAAGAAGATTCTGTTCGGTCCCAATAAGGCGGCGTTCGGCGGCTTTTTTTCTGAATTTATAGCGATTTATGCCTGCGGCTTCTTCGAATATAGACCTTCTGTCCTCGGGTTTGGAGCTGAGGATCAGATCCACCTGTCCCTGATTTACTATGGAGTAAGCGCCGTCTCCGATACCGGTGTCCAAAAACAGCTCTTTTATGTCCTTGAGCCGGCAAAGGTTCTTGTTTATGTAGAATTCGCTCTCCCCTGATCTGAACACGCGTCTCTTTACCATTACTTCCGTGTACTCTGTCCTCAGGTATCCGTCGCTATTGTCGATCACCAAGGATACTTCGGCCATGGAAACAGGCCTCCTGGTGCTGCTTCCTGCAAAAATGACCTCTTCAAGCGATGAACCGCGCAGGTCTTTTATGCTTTGTTCCCCGAGGACAAAACGCATGGCATCAATGATATTAGATTTTCCGCATCCGTTCGGCCCTACTACGGCCGTGACCGACGGAGGCGGGTCGAATAAAAACGATGTTTTATCGGCGAATGACTTAAATCCTTTGAGTGACAGCTCTTTGAGATGCAATTTTTTCTCCGATTTCCTCTCAAAATCGATTATAACACAAGGCGGTCTTTCGTGATATAATTTTCCCGGAACGATATGCTCACTACAATAACCACTGTCAACATATTTGCTGAGATACTTTCTGCGGGTGTTTGTTTCGCGATGTTCTACGTATTCTGCAAGAGGGGCCTGCAGGAGGGCGAAAGATCGGACCTGTGCCTTTCAGTTGTCTTCCTCCTTTTCGGGCTGTTCGTTTCCGGGATGACAATGTCCAGGCTACTTTCAAATTACGGTGTGGCCGAGAGCGTTCTGTTGTTTATCCAGAGGTTCACGACTTCATCGCTAGCCTTCGGCTCTGTCTTTGTTTTTGCGTTCGTCATGGCCAAGCGCGGATTTAAGACTTCCGCAGCGGTTTTTTACCCTTTGATGATAGCAGGACTCGTTATTGCAGCGACGGCGTACATCTATCCGATGACTCCGGCCGTCAGAGCAGGTATTGTCGATCCGGTTTCGTTGAGCGACCCGTTCTATTTAGTTGCCATAGGGATTTGGGACTTTTCGTGGGCGATATTTGCGGCTTATTCTCTTCTTGTCGCGCTGAAGTCCGATGATAAAAAGGTCAGGTCTCTGGGCCTTCTTGCTTTCTGGTCGGCTCTTGTCATGGTCATAAGCTTTATTCCGGCAACGGTTTTCATGTTCATGGGAATGGAGGCCGCGCTTCTCGTGATGTGGATCTTGCTGTTCTTTTCGATTTCGGGTATAGCATTGAGCAATCTCATACTTCCAGAGGACGACCTTGCTCTTCATCCTCTCAATTTTGTCCGGTCAAGCATCTTGCTCAAGATAGTCTCCATCCTGGTATTCCTGATAATAATTACCGTCGAGGCTACCGCTCTAGAGACGATCGCGATCTCCAAAAGGGCTATAACCAAAGAGCTGGTGGATTCGGACCGACAGATAGTGTTCTTTGTGAACAGGATGATAAAGACGTATTCGAAACAGCCCGGCTTTATCAAAGAACTAGAGACTTCCATGAAAATACTACTGACCGATATTGAAGAGAAGCAGGGCAGAAGCATTTTTATTACGGATGATTCCGGAAAGATAATAGTGTCTTCAGAGCCGGATAATTTCAGGAACCGGTATTTTCTGATACCTGTCCTGCCTCCCAGGCTAGACGGAAATATATACGGCGGGGTATTCGAAGCGGCGAACATCGGAAAAATGCTGGGTGCTCTGGGGCCGGCTGATGTGGAGGGGTGGAGGATCATCGTCTCAAGACCGATAGATGTCGCTTATATGGAGATCAGGAAAATGGAGACGACCTCTCTGGCTGTTTTCATTGCCGGTATATTGATAGCTTTTATAATCGGCGGCGTGTTCTCAAAGAATATTGAGGATCGTATACGCTCTATCATAGGAGTAACGGAAGCCGTAAGAAGGGGAGATCTCAACAGGCGTATCCCGGAGACCTCAATAGACGAGATAGGACATCTGGCCAGGGAATTCAATATGATGACCGCAGAGCTTAAGGAAAGCCAGGACCATCTGATCGCCTCGGAAAAACTGGCAGCCCTGGGAACAATGGCGGCCGGAATGGCGCATGAGATCAAAAACCCGCTTGTGGCGCTTAGGACGTTTTCGCAGCTCCTTCCGCTCAAATGGGAAGACAAGGAGTTTAGGAATAAGTTCGCGTCCGTGATACCGCCGGAAATTGACAAGATCAACAAGATAGCCGAAAACCTTCTTAAATTCGGCCGGCCGTCCAAGCCGGAATTCAAGCCGATAGATATCGAGACCGTTCTGGAGGAAGTGCTGGAGCTGGTGGATAACCAGATAAAGAAGAACAATATTCGGGTCGGAACCAAGTTCGTCAAAACGCCCAAGATCAATGCAGACCCCAGCCAGTTGTCTCAGGCATTCCTGAACATAATAATGAATGCGATACAGGCGATGAAGGACGGCGGAGAACTGGTGATTAAAACGGATGTCGGGCATGTGATACAGCTGGGTAAGATAACTAATCCGGGCATAATCTCGGGCTCTAAGACAGAGATCAAAGATCCCGGAAAAAAGACTGGAATGGTCTTCATCGAGGTCACGGATTCAGGCCCCGGGATATCCGAAGAAAACATGAAGAATATGTTTGACCCTTTCTTTACGACAAAAGAAGCGGGTACCGGCATGGGGCTTCCAATAACCTTGAGGATCATCGAAGATCATAGAGGATCTATAAAGCTGAGGAGCCAGATCGGGAAGGGTACGACATTTATTATAATGCTTCCGCCTATCGAGGGATTGTCCGGTGAGGATCAGACCATATAGAAAACGCTTCTCTCTTCGCCGTGGGCTTTGGCTACGGCCATCTTTTTAGCATCTCCGTCGCTGTCATATGCGCTGTTAAATCTCTGGCTGTGTATATTATCGGAGTTAGTGCTGGCGGTGTTGAATGCACCTCTTATATCTATCACTCCGCTGGTTTTTCCAATTGTTACATCGGTTGCCATATAGAACCCTTCTTCCTCCTGACATTTACTATTCGTATTTATATGTGACAAACTTGCATGTCCTGTAGCATCCTATAAAGCTCAGCAATTTGGCGTAAATAGGCAAAAAGTCAGAATTTTAAAACACTAAAGTTGAACAACCGAGGCAAAACTTGCTACAATATGCTGGATGTATAAAAAGCTCCTCGCTTGTCTCTTGATTTTCATTCATGTGAGTTCGGCTACTGCCTTTGCGCAGGCATATCCTCAATTCAACATATCAGGTTTTAAAAAATGGAAATTCCAGAAGATGAACGTGACGCCGGTCTCCAATTATTATCTGGCACAGACCCAGCTGGGCTGGATATCCGGCACGATGAGCAGCGGCCCTTGGGAGGAGCGCCTTTCCTTAAAGATAGACAGCAAGATCAGCGAACGGCTGTCGGTCTCATATGATATTGAGCAGGAACCAGAGACCCCGCAGAAATCTAATGTAAAAGTAAGGTACGACAATTATGAGCTCAGTTTTGGCGAGTTCTCTGCAAACTTTTCGGAGAACGAGTTCATTTCGGCGAATAAATACCTGGACGGCGTTATGCTCGACTATAAAGACAGCTCTACCACTGTGAAGGTTGTCCCTTCAGCAAAATCAAAGAGCTACAACCAGCCGCTGGCTTCAGGAGTAGGCAATAATACCCGCGGGCCCTATAGTCTGGGGCGCGGTTCCGTACTTGAAGGCTCGGAGAAGATCTGGGTGAACGAGATCCCTCAGAGAAGAGGCGTTGATTACACGATAGATTACTTTGAGGGAAAGGTCACATTTACGAATATATTGTCTCCGACGGACAATTACACCTACGCCTACGAGTATACTAATATTATCGATCTCTTCTTTCCTACCGTGTCAAAAAGGGAATTTTTCGGAGTGTCGGGTTCCACCTCTATGAACAGATTTTTATTCGATTCCGATCCGGTGCCGTTGATCTCTATTCCCTCGTATGAAGCATCGGAAGTTTTTCCCGACCCTTTGGCCACGCAGGAATCAGAGCTGGAAGGCGCATCGTCGGGCATCTTCCGACTGAAAAACAGGCCTCTGGTGGAGTTCTCCGAGACAGTCACTTTCAACGGCGTGGAACTGAAAAAGCTGGAGGAGTACTCGCTGAATTATTCAGACGGCACGCTGGTGCTTTTCACTGACACGCCGCCTTCGGAATCCAGGCCTCTCAAAGTTTCATACAGGTATTTTGACAGACTGCCGTTCTCGGAACAGATAACCGGCACCGATAGCCGAGGGCCTTATACTCTCAAGCGCAACAGGGTGGTCAGAGGGTCTGAACAGGTTGTCGTGGACGGAAAGCAAAGTTTTCCGGACCTGGATTATGTAATGGACCATGAAGCTGGCAAGATCGTTTTTAATACAAAGATCGCCCCGACCTCGTCAATATCAATTAAATATGATGCGATAAAAACCGTGACACAGATGCCAAAAGACGTGGGCAACTCTTTTAAGATAGGCGGCACATACCTGAAAGAGACAGCAAAAAAAGGGGCTGGCTCCGCAACGGCTACAATAAGTGAGGCGCGCACCGGGAGCGAGATCGTGAACGACCTGCTCAACCTGAAACACTTTCCTATAGATGATACCCAGCTGATTACCGTAAGGGTAAACAACGTTGATTATACGGATTTTTATGTGCCTACTTCCGACGCGCAGGAACTTCCTCTGCCGTATATCACGGATAGCGCAGACCCTACCAACGGGTATTCCACAGGCACATTAAAGTTTAACACGCCGGTCTCGGCAACGGACAACATCGTGGTAGTATATACATATAAAAAGAGCATTTACGGCAAATTTACCGGGTCCGGAAACGGATCGCAGGGACCGTACTATATAACTAACATGGCACAGGTGGTGCCGGGAAGCGATGTCAGCCTTCTTGTCAGGTCCGAGGGTTCGTCTGTGATCGAGACATACACAAAGAACAGCAGAAGGGATTCGCTGGACGGAAAATACAAGATCAACTACAACTATCCGTATATTCCTTATATAACTTTCAACGAGCCGTTCCCGATAGAGAAAAAGTTCGAGGTCACTTTTTATTATGTTCCGTCAAGCGGGTCATTCCAGGACAGCGACCTGAACCATGATGCTTTCGGCGTGACGACGAACATGAAATTTGCAGATAAGGCCGTGATCGACGCGGCATTCGGCATGAGCAGGACCGATCAGCCTTCGATAACGGAGTCCGCGCAGGACACGTTTGTCGGCAATAATTCCAGGAGGCCTTACCAGCTTGCCAATTCAAACATCATAGAGGGAAGCGAAAAAGTCTATGTTAACGGGTTTCAGCAGAATAAAGATATCGACTTTTTCATGAATTATTCCACAGGACAGATAACTTTCTACTATCTCACCCTGACGCCGTCGGATACGGTGAACGTCCAGTATAATTTTCAGTCTACAAGCGGGATTGCTACAACCACCGATGTTAGGACCGGCAAAGCCTTCCGGGTCGGGGCTTCAGTCAAACCTGCCGAAGATCTTGCGGTGAGCGGCCTGTTCAAGGAGATCGAGCCCGAGTTCTCTCCTTTTGAGTCGACCAATATCGGCTCCGGAAGCCAGCAGAAAGGCCTCAATCTTTCTTATATGCCGCAGAGCTTTTACGGATTTACGGGCAGCCTGCTCGAGACCAAGAACCAGATAGGCGCCAACAAGGGATTCTATTCCTGGAGTACCGACAGGAACGCTTCATTGAAGCTGGCTTTTGACATGGCGGATGCCTCGCTTGCTTACCGCAATTATAAGGCATTGGACGATGTCGTCCCGGGCGCTGCTTCCAATACTGTCGATACCATATCCAACGTATTTTCCGGGTCGTTGAACCCGAAACCCCTGGATATCTTTGGGGCGAGGTTCACCAACAGGAACAATTTTGCCAAGAACGAAACAAGCAATTATCTGAGCGACACCGCCACCCATGTAAATTTCTTCAGGACAGGCAACACGCTTAATCTGACAGACAGGATCACCCTGGGGCTTGATTACCAGGTGAGCGAGCCTCTGTCTTCGTCTCCGGAAGGCGTGTCTTCTCATACCATTTCCAGGGACTATACTTATGACGCGTTCTGGGACTTAAAATTCGGACCGATCAGGAATTTTTCTGCAAGAGGCAAGTTGATAACCCACGACCAGAATGACCTGGTAAGGGACACTTCCACCAACACCAGGAACCAGTCCGTGAACGTTGTATTGGACCCCACGTCCAACATTTCCACCAGTCTGGACAAGAGCAGGAACGAGACACTGAGCGTGCAGGAAGGCAAGAACAATCCCTCAACAGAAAGAAACCAGTACACCATAAGGTATACTCCTATATCGATACTGTCCATGAATTACACGAATTCGGATGACAGGTCTTTCCAGGAGAGCGGCGCGCGCAATAACGGCGTCAACAGTACGGTTTCAATAAGCATGACCCCGCTTTCTTTCCTGCGCCTGGGCACAACGCTGAGCAATCAGAACAGGGATACGACAGCGGTTTCCGGCACGATCGAGACGACCACCAACCAGGTAAGCGAGTCAAAGAATTACACTGCCGGAATAACGCTCAGGCCCCTTAATATGTTCACGCTTAATTCGGATTTTATCCTGGAAGACTATAAGAACAGGAACGAGCTGGGCAATATTCATACCGAGACGCAGAATATAACCACCAGGACCGGCGTGTCTTTTTCGCCGATCCCGATAATGAATGTTTCAGGCAATTATTCCAAAAAGATAACTAAAGATATACTCAGGCAAGCGGAGACCCCCAAAGAGAACTGGGATGCGGCCGCATCGATGAGGGTTTTGAACTGGGGGACGCTCGCATACAACTGGGCCCAGGAAAGGAACCTGGGCGAGGTTCAGGCCGGCGCCGTGACCGACCTGGATATTTTGCGGATATCCAACGAGCTGTCTTTCAGCTCGACTATCCCGCAGTCAAGCCCCGTGCTTTCCAGCGTGGTGCTCAGCGCTAATTATAAAGCGATAGTCTACTCAGACAATGTGAACACCGCCAACAGTTTCCAGGCAAGCGCGATGACTTTTGAGGGGACGTTGAATTTCTAAGATATTGTAAGGACAATCCATGAATTGCCCTTACAATTACAACAGGAACACCATTATTTCAGTACGATCATCTTGCCCGTGGCGACAGCGGAAGAGCCCTCGATATCTCTTGCGATCACCTGGTATATATATACTCCGTTCGAAGCGATGCTGCCGTCCTCAAGTATTCCGTTCCACTCAAACGAATTGGTGCCGAATGATCCGCTTTGAGAGATGATCTTTACTGTTTCGCCCCTGAGGTTCATTATCTTGACGGTTACCTGACCCGCTTTGGAAAGCTCATAAAAGAAAGTTGCGCTTTCCCTGCCAGCGGCAAATGGGTTTGGGACTGTCTGGAGGCCGGAAAGCAGCATGCTTGTTGTTTGCTGCACGGATATTGCATGGATATCGCCCGGCGCTCCGGACGGAGACCTGGATGTGTTGCCGGCGCTGTCGGCTGCCTGGATGTAGTACTCTATGTCGCTGATGACATCTGACGCTCCGATCACCCCGCGGTAGAGGGATGAGCCGGACTCTTTTGTCATGGGCGCGGACCTCCAGACAAGGGTATCGTTCCTGAAAAACAGATTTGCTTCAGGGGCCCCGCTGTAGTTATCCGTTATATTTGAAAGAACAGTTATGTCCTGTTTGAAGGAATTGCCGATATTAGTAGGTGCTTCTATGGTAGGCGGGACCGTATCGCCTGCTATAGCGGCGGTTACGGCGTTAAAAGCGTCGATCCTGCCCCAGCCGTAGTCGTTGTTCTCGTATGAGACCCCGTCTTTTCTGTAAGCGGTATTCTTAAGTATCGTCTTGATCGATGAATTGTCAAGCGAAGGATTGGCTTGAAGCATGAGGGCGGCAACTCCCGCGGCGTGAGGGCATGCCATGGATGTGCCCGTCCCTATCCCGTAGGAGGTATCAGAATTATTGAATGTGGACAGAATCGATACCCCGGGCGCGCAAACATCGGGTTTTGTGTATTCGATACTAGACCAAAATATTGGGCCTCTGGAGCTTCCTTCGTTAAGTCCCGGAGGCCCGTCATAAATGTTATCGATGGAGTCGACAGAGCCTATTCCCAGAGCGTTTGGCACATTTCCAGGACTGGATGTTGTTCCAGAGTTTGGTCCATCATTACCTATGGCCGCCACGACCAATGTATCAAGGTCTTGATCCCATATGTCGACAAGCGCTTTAAAGGTCAAATCGGCAGTTCCCGCAGTCCCACCCAAGGAAAGATTTATAATGCCGGCTCCGTTTGTAATAAGCCACTCCCCGCCGGCAGCTATGGATAAATGGCTGGCCGAGGGAATTGGATTGTTGTTAAATACTTTTGCGATCAACAGGGACGCAGACGGAGCGACTCCCGTATACTTGCCGGAAGCATTGCCTCCGGCAACAATTCCTGCAACATGAGTGCCGTGCCCGTCGTTGTCCGGTGCGGACGCAGCATCTATTATATTTCCATCCAAATCAAACGTTGCTTGTAGAATTATTTTGCCCGAAAGATCTACATGTGTTGAACGTATCCCTGTATCGGCAATGCCGACTTTTATGCCGGACCCAGTAAATCCGAGTTCATCCCATACCTTTTCCGCTCTTATCTGCGCAATGTTATCTTCCACGGCCGTAGAGAGAGGTTTAATGGAGGAAAACCCGGGCATATCTTTTGGCCTTGGAGGAAGCCTAAATATCCTGTTAAGTACGACCTTTTCCACATCGTCGCGCGCGGCAATTTCTTCGATCACATCTCTAGGAGCTTTCAATCCCAGTCCGTTAAAGGTCCAGAACCGGTTGAACGATATCTTTTTGTCGCGTTGTTTTTTTCTTGTGAGGGCTTCGCTTATCCCGCGCTGAGACCTCTCGGAGAACCTGTTCAGCGTTGATATCTTGTCTCCGCGTGTGCCAGACAGCGCGGACACTCCGGGCTTCTCTTTCATAAAGACTATTACGGAGATCTCTTCGGAAGAGGAGAGGGTGTCGAGCCTGGACATGAGCTGGGGTTCAATCTTTGCATAAGAAAACGAAAAAAGTCCCAGAAAAACAAAAAAGGCAACTATGAATTTCTTCATGCTGACCTTTAGTATAACAAACGCGAAAAATCTCTACAACCCGAGAGTTTAGGCCCCGGGAAATTGGCTACGAAGCGCTTTCGTAAGATTTCCTTGACTGGGAAGAGATGCCCTGTTCATAAGCCAGCCCGGATAGGTTGTACGTCCGGGGAACAAGATGCCCTGTCTCATCGTAAGGCAGGTCTTTGTAGTCCACATATGTCAGGTTGGCATTTCCTTTGGATGAGACCATAAGCCCTGATCTTCCGCTGTCCAGCGCCTCCATCGCGGCGAAACCTTCCGCCAGACCAAGATTCTTGTCGTAGGCGGTCGGGTCCACGCATCTGTATTGATATCCGAATGTCTGTGATACGGCCTTGATCTTGATGCCGGCGTTCTTTGCCTCTGAATTCACCAGCCTTATCAGATGGTCGGATATCTTCACGTCCGAAAGCCGCGGATTGTGATGGGCGTCCACCTTGATCTCTACTTCTTTGCCGAGCCCGAGAACGCGGAATGATTCCGGTCTGCCTTCGCTGTCCCTGGATACTACTTCAGTAGGCAGCCGGTCCGCGATGCCCTCGGCTATGGCGAACACCCCATAGGGTATGTTGTACTTGTTTCTTTTTGCAATAACATTGACTATCTCTTTTGCAAGCAGTGTGGCATCCAGCCTCAGGTCTACCGGGGAGTTGCCGCTATGTTCGATTGCCCTGATGAACGAAACGGTATCGAGGATCTCTCCGTTAACGCGAAGCATTCTTGCGGTTCTGGCAAGAATAAAGTCTTTTCCGGAAAAATCGGAGTCTAATATTTGCACCAGACCTTTTATGCTGAACTCCTCCGGGATATAAGAAGCGGTGACTTCCGCGGCCCTTCCGGTCTCAAAGGTCCATGCCCCGGATTTTCGGCCCATTATTTCGGCCAGGAATATGCACGGATTGTCCTGGCATTGGGCGTCGCGTTTTAACGCTTTCAGCGCTTCCGCGGTCTTTTGCACAACTGTCTGGAATCCGTGAGTTTCAACTGTGCCTGGGATGTCATTGTCAATGGTTTTGGGTATTCCTATCACAGGAAATCCCATCTGCGAAAGCCGCGACGCGGTGGTGTTCGTATCATCTCCGCCGATGGCGATAAGTCCGGAAATGCCCCATCTCTTGAAATTGTTTATCAATTCCGCCCTCTGGGCTTCATTGGGATTAAACCTGGAAGTCCCGATAGCTACTCCGCCAAGCGAGCCGATCTCCGATGTGAGGCACGGTTCGAGTTCTATTGCCCTGCCTTCCATTATGCCTTTGAATCCATCGATGAATCCGACCACTCCGACGTTGCGCTCATAAGCGGCAGAGACGGCGCCTGCTATTGCAGCGTTGCTTGCTGGAGCGGGTCCTCCGGCATGCACTATCCCGTAATGCGCTCTTATTGGTGTTCTAACTGTCCGGCTGCAGGTTCTCAAAGCGTAGTTGTTCAGGTTTACGGCATTCCCGGTCCAGGTCGCGATCAGTCCCATTGAATTATCCTCCTTTTATCGGCAAAAAATGTTTCATATATTCATCGTCAGAAATGACATGAGATTTCACTGAAATGCATGCCGGGATAAGTGTATGCCGGCGGGGCTAATCGTCGTCTATTTCGTAGTCTGAACGGTTAAAGGCCCTGAATGACCTTGCTATAGAAGCCGTTTTCCCTTGTGTTAGGTCGGAAACAAAGAGCCTGTCACCGTCCAGCAATTCGAAAGCTATATCCATCCCGGTTTCTTCGTTATTAGAAACGGAGAGCTTGCCGTTGCCGTCTCTTTTTGCGAATATCCTGGCCCCATTGACAGGGAATGACAGTCCTGTCTGGTGCTCTCTGTCCGCGTCCGGCCAGTGCAGAAAATATTGAAAATTATCCGATTGGTCCCCATAAGCCTCCCTGACTATGATCGGGAAACCATCGACAAATACAGCATCTCCCGTATCGATCTGTGTTCCTCTTGGTTGGATATTTATGAGTTCTCTTTCGCCAAAGAGACGTTTGCTGAAGCCGGGCATGGCATAGATGTTCCTGAACATCGCGCACATATCATCTGCTATCTCGGGAAATCCTGACAATCTTTCTTTGATGCCATCTTCTCCCAGTATAAGAAAATGCATAAAGTTTTCGGCGAAGAATTCTTTGAGCGTGTTCTGATACTCCACTCTTTGCCTGGGGATGCCGAAAAAGTCTGTTCCAAACACAGCATTTAAAGACAGGGCTTTTTTATGGAGTTCCCGGGACATAATATACAAAGGAACATCGAGTATCCTATCGACCGCATGCCCTAACTCGTGAGCCGCCAGCGGCAGATATGTGTATGGCGTAGTGCCTGTAAAATTGTGAGGGAACTGTATGCTTGAGTTGTTATACGAGTATGTTCCATTTGCTGTGTCTTGTTCGACAGATATTCTGCTTAGCGTCCCTCCGGTGAGCATCGCTTGCGGCATGCTCCCCAGCAGGGGGACCGTCGCATAGATCCTTCCCGCAACGGCGTCGGAAAGACTGATTCCATTACAGGCGCCGAGCGCAGTTTCGAAACAATGCAAGGCCTGCTCCGCATCTCCGCTCGGGAATCTATTGGCCTTTTCCCATTCGCTAAATATCTTAGGAGAATCGTCCGAAAGACCGATATCGGAGGGAGTAGCGCCAGAGATATTTCCGTAGACGGAAGATACCTCAAAAGGATATGAAGAAGAACTCCAGTCTTTTGATAGCCTAAAGTTCGTCCTGAAGAACCTCGACTCCATTTCCCTTGTTAAGCCGTCGATTTGCCCGACAAGGCTGGGCCTTTGCCCTTGCCTTAATTGGGAAAAGACCTGCCGCATGGAAGCAGAGGCGGATACCGGATTGTTAAATCTAAGAGCGCTGGTTGCAACCACTGATCTTCCCCCCTCATATATATATCGATATATTCGGGGTCAGATTTCGAAGCGGCTATCTGCAGAGACCGCGGCTTCTTTTTATAGTTCTTCGTCTTTTTCCGCGAAGACCTTGTAGAAGCAGAAAGAACCCAGGCCGATTATGACGGCCCACGACGAGAATAGGAATATCCAGCCGTAAAAATTCATTTTGCAGCCTCCGGATGATTGCGTTTCATGGCCGTTCTGACGAACACGGCCAGCGTGACAAAAAGCGCCAACAGTCCGGCCCTGGTCATGAGTATGAAAGGCATGTTGTTTTCGGACACCCCCTGCATCCTTATAACCGACAATCCGTCCTGAAAGAACCACGCGAACAGGATAATCAGCAGGAATGTAGGAGTGATATATTTGATGATCCATTTATAGAACCCCGGGATGGTTAGCTGCGCTCCCCGGTGCATTTCTTCCCATGCCTTGTCTATGCCGAAGGCCCAGGTAAAGAGTATCGCCTCTATTGTCCCGAAGAGGACCAGGCAAAAAGTGCCTCCCCAGAAGTCGAGCTCATCCACGACACCGCGGCCCAGGAAGAAGATGGCCGGCTGACACAGGATAAAGGTGGACGCCGATACTATCGCGGCCGCTTTTTTGCGGTCAAAATTAAAATCATCCTTGATAAAAGCCACTGCCGGTTCTATCAGTGACACCGAAGACGTCACACCCGCCAGAAAGAGCAGAAAGAACCACAGGAAAGCGAACAAAGCGCCGAGCGAGATCTGGGAGAAGATAAGCGGCATTGTGACGAAGCCGAGGTTGAACGCGCCGCTTCCCGCGATCTCTTTTATGCCTACGGGCCCGAAGAACGCGAAGGCAAGCGGAATGATTATGCTGCCGCCCAGTATCACTTCCGCAAACTCATTGGTGGACGCGGCCGAGAGCCCCGAAAGCGCGACATCATCACCCTTTTTCAGATAGCTGGCATAGGTGAGGATAACCCCGATCCCTACGCTGAGCGTGAAAAATATCTGGCCGGCGGCGGCAAGCCAGGTCCGGGCGCTGAGCAGAGCCGAAAAATCCGGATTCCATAAAAAACCTAGGCCGTTCACTATATTCCAGTCCGGGTTGGCTGGATCTGGGCTCCCAAGCGTCAAAACACGCACCATTATTATCACCGCAAAGATCAGAAGAGTGGGCATGGCTATCTTGCAGAACTTTTCTATGCCTCCGGAAACGCCTTTGAAGATGATCCCGGCGTTTATCAGGAACGTGATCAAAAAGAATATGTATGCCGGGCCGATGCCGCTGAAGAACCTGTTGGACTCCAGCCCCTGATATCCTGAGAGAAAGGCGGACATATCTCCGGCGTTGTGAATGTTGCCCAACACCCCGGTCAATGCGTAAAAGCTGTAGCCGAGCAGCCACGACTCTATGTAGATGTAGTACATGAATATGACCAGAGGACCGAATATGCCTATCACACCGAAATACTTGGAGAGACGCGTTTTCCATAGCCGCTGGAACATGCCCGGAGCCGTGGTGTGCCCGAATATGCCGCCGTAGCGCCCTATGGACCATTCTATCCACATGAGCGGGATGCCGATCAGAAATAGCGAAATGAAGTAGGGGATCATAAAAGCGCCGCCGCCGTTGTTGGCTGCCTGCACCGGAAATCTAAGAAAATTGCCGAGCCCGACCGCGCTTCCGGCCACGGCCATTATTATGCCGATCTTGGAGCCCCAGGATTCCTTTTTGTTATCGGACATTTGGGAATTATATTAGCAAATGGGAAAGGGCCCGTAAAGGCCCGTGAAGTGATGAAGGGCATAGGGAAAAGGCCCTTAAGGGCCCATAAAGGCATGAAGGGCGGAGGAAAAGCAGGGCCTACAAATTATTCCTTATCTTCGGATTCCGCAGCTGATTCCGAAGTGCTTGTGCGATTAGACTTGATAAGTACTTCGATTATGTCTTTTGCTTTGTAATCTTCATCAGAAGCGTATTTGCACAGAAGAGGGATAAAGTCATCTGTTATCAACTCCGGGTTGTTTAGCGATATTTCGTAAAGTACTTCTAAAACCTTCTCCTTCATCTGTCTATTGCCTTCGACCAGAGCCTGCTTTAGATATGGCATGGATCTTTCTCCCAGACTGACTAACGCTCTTTTAGCGTAATAATGAGCTGGATAAGCCGGAAGTTTTTCGAAATTGCCTAAAGAATCATACGTAATTCCAGGTATAGAAGAGAGAAAAGAGAGCGATTTTGTTGTTCCGTTATTGGTTAGATTTTCTACTGCTTTTATAAGCATTTCTTCCGGAACTATTTCAGGAAATTCCCGAGCAACAGTCGATATTTTTTCACATGCTTCAGCCCGCACTGCTTTATCGCTACTTTGCATGCCCAAAACCGCCTCTTCTATAAGCTTGTTGCCCGCCCGTTCCCTATTTCGTTCCATATCTAGTCTCATAAAAAAATCCGAGAAGCTCTTTTGAGCATCTTGTTCGAGCCCTTCTTCAATTATTGACTTTCTTTCAATAGTTGGGGAAGGTTCGCTATGTTCTCTTCCAATATCAGGACGAAGGTTTTGCTTTTCATTTATTATTTCCTGTCCTCTTTCTAGCGAATCCCGATCAATAAATTGAGCCACAACCATCCTTTCCGGATAACCACTCCCATCTTGTGTTCTTTCGCTCCTAACCGACACGCCTTGACTTGATACATACATAATCTTAGGGCCTCCCTGTTGTTGCTTTTCCAACCATAAGTGTATCGATTGGTTTTTCCGCGGATTTCAGTCAAATAAATGGATGACGTATGATGAGGGAAAGGTCCCGTAAAGGCCCATCAAGGCCCGTAAGGGCAGAAAGGGCAGAAGATAAAAAAAGTCCGATTATTGTTATATCTTTTCTGCCCTCCGCCATTTTGCTCTCTATGGGCCCTTACGGGCCTGTTTTTTGCAGGTCTCTGTTGTCTTTATGTTAAAATCAATTCTATGGCAATTCCCTCATATCCCGTATTCAAGCCGCTTGAAAGGGATGACAAGCAGCTTTTTGAAAGCTATTATTCAAAACGCGGGATAGCGATCTCAGACCATACATTCACCAATTACTATATCTGGCGCAAGCTTGACAGGACACAGCTGACCATAATAGGAGGATATCTCTGTCCCATGGTCATAGGCCCGGATAAAAAGTCGCATTTTATGATGCCTCTGGGGGACGGGGAGATCAGAGGGGTGGTCAAAGCCTGTCTTGAGCATACGGGCTCGATCATCAGGGTTGACGAAGCCTTTAAGACAGCGCTGGGAGAAAGCGAAGAATACAAGATTGCCGAGGACAGGGAGCAGTTTGACTATATTTATCCGGCTAAAGACCTTGCCGAGCTCAAAGGCCGCAGATATGACGCGAAAAGGAACCATATCAACGCCTTTTTGAAGAAAAGCGATTTTACATACGAAGCCATGGGGGCACGCCATATAGAGGAATGCCTGCAATTGAACGAAATCTGGTGCAAAAAGAAGAAATCCGAGAACGAAGAATTCCCCAATCTTGAATGCGAAGCCGAGGCCGTGAAAGAGGCGCTTTTAAACAAGGACTTTTTAGGCCTTTCGGGCGGAGTTTTGATCTCCGGCGGTAAGATCATTGCCTTCAGCCTGGGGCAGAAGCTTACTGAAGATACGGCGGTCATACACATTGAAAAATCCGACCCTTCCCTGCGCGGCGCAGCACAGCTCATGAACAGGGAGTTTGTCCGCAACGAATGGGCCGGCTTTGCCTATATCAACCGCGAGCAGGACATGGGGCACCCGGGACTGCGCAAGGCCAAGGAGAGTTATCATCCGGCGGGGATGGGGAAGAAATACAATATCAGCCAAACAAAGGCCCGTCAAGAATAAGGCCCATAGGGGCCCGTAAAGAGTAAAAAGGCGGAGGGCAAAAAAGGCCTAAACAATGATCAGCCTTTTCACCCCTCCGCCCTTCCTGCCTTGATGGGCCCTTACGGGTCTTTATGGGCCTTTTCTGCATAGCGAGTTGATCAGCCGGTTCAGCAGAAACATTGTTCTTATTATCAGGGTATCCACTTCTATATATTGTATTTCCCCGATTAGAGATTTGCGGAAAGCCCTTCTGACCCAATCCTGCAGCTCTGCCAGAGATCTCTTGCTATATTTTAAAAACCTGATGTATTCTTTTAGCGAACCGCTATAATAACCCTCAATGAAATTTGCTGCAGAGGAGCTGCATGACCGGTCAATCTGATCTATTAGTTGGAACTCGTTTTTAGGCAATTTCGGCAGGAGCTTCTTTATTATTATCTCCTCAATCATATCCAGGTTCTTCCATACGATCATTTTTCTGTGTCCATAGTTATCGTTATCCATGCTTTACCCCCTTTCAGTCCTTTTTCACTTCCGCCTTTTCTGCCATTGCGGGCCTTTACGCGCCATTATGGGCCCTTACGGGCCTCTATGGGCCTTTCCCCATGTTTTCCCCCAGCAATTATCCCGCCACCAAAGTATGAAGAATGACGGATGATGGATGACGTGGGTAAAGACAGCATGAAAAAATGACGACGGACAGGGAGCTATGGTGTCTTTTCTTCATCCGTCATCCTTCATTCCTGCCTGCCGGCAGGCAGGCTTCATCCGTTTTTAATGCAAGTTTCACCCCCCTGGGAACGACTATATAGTAGAGCGCAAAAAGAAGCGCCGCAAAGAATCGAAGACTTGCCTGTTGGATTCGATTTTTTGTTTGAGTAAAAAGAGGGGGCGGCATTAACAACAGGCATGCCGCTCCCCCTTTTTAGAGGGGTTTTTAAGGAAAGGAGAACTAAAATGTGCGAAAATATCAAGGATAACAGCGGTGCCGTCAAGGCTGAGAACGAGGCCATCTTACGCGATATATTAGCGCAGTACAGCTCGAAAAAAGATATGTTGCTCGATAGCCAGTCAGCGGATGCCGATGACAATGAATCTATATATATCGCAGAAGAAGCATATATGCCGCAGGAACTGATGGCGGTAGTGTTCTTGGGGACTAATTAAAGGGAGGGGATGGAGATGAATACATCAGTATCAGGGGTAGGACCAACTCAACAACCTGCGCAAGTAGTTGCTCCGGCAACTCCAGAACAGCGTCCGGTCCCGCAGGCAGATGCAGTTCAAAGGCCGTCTGCCCCAGATATGACACAGCAGGCCGTGCAGTTGTTCAACGGGATATTTCAATTGCCCTCTGATCTGAATTACGCAAACGGAGTGACGTATGAACAGGTTCAGGGAAAGGTCTCAAAAGAGCTTTTCGATCTCATAGCCAATGGGATGAAGACCAGTGATGAAGTGCAGGGGAGCGATAATACCATTACTGCAGACGAAATAGAGGGATTTATAAGCAATGTAGCCCTTTTCATGCAGATGGCCCAGCTTGATCCCAACGATCCGACCGAATTGGCCAGGGTGGCCAGGCTTTATAACAAGGACGGGGGCAGCTATACAAGGGTGAGCGTCGGCGATTATCAGCAGATAAGCGCTACCATAGACCAGCTGTGGACCGAAAAGACGGCTACTGACCCGTATCAGAAAGCAGCTGAGGTCCTGGGAGGCGACGCGGCGCAGATGCGCGGCGTGCTTGACGGAATAAGCGGAAAGATAAACAAAAAGAATTACGGCGAGGCCGATGAAGCAGGGCAGAAAAAAACACTGATCGCTTTTGCTCTTACCTCAAAAGCGGGAATAGATATAAACACGCTGTACGGGCTTTACGGGGACAGGCCCCAGACGGACGCGGCACAAGGGCCGGGCACTCCTGCAACACAAGCAGAGCAGATCCAGGGAATAGGAGTGAAATCTGCTGACGACCCGTTATTGTTTACAGTGTACGGTCAGCAAATAGGTAGAAACCAGTTCGATGCATATGTCCAAAGATTGGTATCAGCAGATGTGGAGATGGGCAATGGTAAAAAAATGAGCCAGTTGAGTTCCGAGGAACAGAGGAAAACAGCTCTTTTCACAGTAATGTCACAGATCGGCATGCAAAAGGAAATGCAAAAAATGACGGCAAATATCACAGATGATGATATTGTCAAATTTTTGGCCGGCAGTGGCGGAGGGATTACTGAAGATCAAGCCCGCGAGACGATAAGCAAAATGACCACCGAACAAAAAGATCAGGCAAAACAGATACTGGTATTTAAGAATATGGCAGAAGCAATACCGGAACAAAGAATGACCGCAATTGACGGATACTCATCTGCAAGCGATGAACAAAAGTTATCTATGAAACTGCAATTGGCAGCCAGAGAAATGGAAGTAAGAGTGCTAAACGAAGCCAGTGCAAACACGTCTTTTGCCGACCCAAGCGATCCGTTGAAAGCACAGCTGGAGCAGGTCGCGGGGGCGGACGGGGCAGCAGAGGCAGGAAAAAAAATAGATCAGTTTAATGCGGCTTTGAGGTCAGGGCAAACTAAAAAAGCACAGGACATACTTAATGAGATGAAGGCTTATCTGCCTGAAGAAAAAGTTAAAGAAGCGCAGGCGCTGATCGATGCCAGACGAGCTGCTGTGAAAACGAACGAAAAAGATACCCCAGATCGTGTTGATCAAGCTAAAAAACCACAAGGCCCTGTTGTATCTAATGGTTCTTATGCTGACGGGAAATGCTCAATGCAGGTTGAGGGGAGTATAGCAAAAGAAAAGCTAAAGGTCACAAGCTCTGATGGGAAAACTGAATATAAAGGCACATGGGCAAATCAAGAAGGCCGATGGATATTTACGTCCGAAGAAGTGTTGCCGGCCGGAATGAAACATGTCTACTACAACGACACATTGATCTTTCCGTTTAATGTTCAGAATGGCGAAGAAGCAAACGAGGGCTCAGTCAAAATTGATCTTCCCGCGGGAGCTAACCAGATAATAGTTACTGGCGCAAGTGAAAGCAGCATTACAATTGTCGACAGCGAAAGCGCAAATGTAAGTGTAAGCATGGATACAGAAGAAAGCGGAACGAAAGTAACTATAGATATATCAAAACTGAATCCTGGCAAATACACGATCAAGGCCGGCAGTGTTACTAAGGAATTTACCGTTGCGGCAAATACTGAAGGCGAATCTGAAATAAGCGAGGGGGAAGGAGAATAAAATCATGAACGATATGAACAACATTCCGACAATAACCAGCGCTCCGGCAGCTAATACTGAAAAACCCAAAATGAAGATAGTTCCGGGAACGCAAGATGACAATTATCAAATAGTAAGGGATGGATCAAGACTGGCGATACGCAGCGTACACGATAGCGAGCGGGAAGTTGTCTTTGAGGCGTCTGACAAGCCCGATGATATAAAAAAACAGGTTGCCGAGCAGCTTGGACTTAAGATAGACGTTGTTCCGATGGACGCGACATCGGATACAGTAGATGCGGTCGGTCTGGATGAGGCGCTTGAAAAAGCTGCATTGTCCACAGAAAAGCCGGAAAGAGGTTATAAGGCGGAAACAGTGATAAGAGACGGTGCAAAGGTAACCTTTTATTCCGAAAATGGTAAAGATGTCGGAACGATAAGCGCCGACAACGGCAAACTGTTCTACAACGGTGAAACGCGCCAGTTGCTTGAAGGCAATTTTGAAGAGGTCTCGTGGGCGGAAAACGGAAAGGTGAAAACCGGCTGGATAAAACAGGGTGAAATAGATACAGCCCATGTAAGGCTGGACGAACAGACAAGCAAAGAAACCAGAGGAAAGATAGTCGGCGGAGTTGCCGGTGCCGGAGCCGGCGTTGTCATAGCTGGCGGCGCGTATGCGGCAGGCACATACGGCACGGCGTTAGGTCTGACAACAATAGCGGGAACTGCGATCGTTGCTGCTCCGTTAGTAGCGATAGTCGCTACAGGGGCGGCAATCGGGATAGGTGTCGGATGGTTTGGGGCAAGGCGCGGCTGGTGGTAGAGCGCATACAATAGGAGGGCCCAATGAGCACCACTCCTGTAAACGGGAATTTTGGGACAGACCCAGGTAGAGAAGTCTACACAAAGCTCTACAATATGGGATTTGTGCTGAAAGATTCGATTTCCTTTGAGGACATAACCCGTGTTTTAGATGACGGCAAGATCTCTTTTGAAGAATTAAGATCTCTTCTCGGCGGAACGCAAAGGGACAAACTCACAAAGCAGGCTTTTGACTATCTGTTCGGCAAGGACAAACCAGGACAGGTAGCGCATGTCGATTCCATTCAGGAGATGGACAAGGCGCTGTTGTCATTGGAGGGCATCGCCAGGTCGCGCGGCCTGTCAAAACCAGAGGACGTCTATTCGTTGACCGACTTTTCTGAAAAGATACCTAAACCGTCTCTCGACAGACTTCTGGAAATGACAAATGATCTTGTCAAAGCTGTGAACAATGACGAGTTGTCGGGATATGAAAAAAAAGAAGTCCACACGTCACTGGAGAAAGCATTCAACTCCTACAATGCCGGCGAACTGAAAGAGGCACAGCTTACAAGCGGAAACAGCGCCTACGACACCATAAAAGAGCTGCTGGATGATACCCGCGCATCCCTTCCAGAAAAAAATGCCGCTGAAATGGCTGATATGTTCGGCGTGGCCGAACAGGACTTAATAGATTACGACAAAGCCGTACAAAATACAAAAGCAGAATATGCCGCACAGGCCAGCCGCGATATTTCGGTTTATTTTAACAGTCTTTACAAAGACAGCAAAAGCGCGGCAGTAGAGGCTTTTGGCAGAGCGCTGTTAAAGAGTGTTGGAGAAGCTATGTATACGCAAGTTCTGAACACTATTCCTATGAATAAACTATTCGACATGACGTTGGATGAATGGGCCGAACTCAGATTGAATAAAGAACTGTATGCGGTCATTGTCGGGGCAAAGATAAAGGCTGCTAGAGAGGTGCTTACGCCGGAACAATACGGGCAAATGGAAACCGACCTGTTGGGTGAACAAGGGGGTGATTTTGCCGAAGTAATGGAGTCGCGCGTCAGGTCAATGATAGCGGCCGATGCGAGACTGAGCAAAATACAGGCAGCTCTTTACGGCAGTCCCGCGTTTTTAAGGCGTGAACTCTTTGCCCCGGCTATTGCCAGATTCAGGGAAAAACTGGAATCAGGCATTGCATTTTCGACTGCTGCAGACAAACGAGCTTTTGCGCTTGATAAATCAAACGCGCTTTCTTTTCTGCCGGGAATAAGCGAGATATCTTTTGGTGTCGACGTGCTGATGCCGGAAGGGGATAAAGAAAAACTGCGCGGATCGGTCAGGGAGGCATTTAATCAGATGGCCCAGGACGATCCGGATATATTCGAGGTAAAAGGCGATGAGCTGTATATAAAGGATCTGATTCCCGGCCGGACAATAAAGTTCAAGCTGGAATTTATGCGATTCGGCGGGGTGCACATAGACAAAAATACCGATTATTTGCCGCTTGATGAGGAGGGCGCGGAGATACAGAACATGCTTCGCGAACTTGGGGCTATAGGGTCGGTTCCCGTGAGAGATACATATCACTCGGAAAACACTCAGGGCGCCGATTACAAGCATTCTCTGACACCCTTGATTCCGCACACGCCCGGACTATATGACAGAGCCACACAAAACGCTCTGGCCGACATAGACAAGGATTTGCATAAAAAGAGCGATGAAGACAAGCTGGACGGCCGGCTCTATACCGACGAATCAAAAATGGAGATTAACCGGCCGCTTGCCGATGAGGTCAGGAAGAGGTGGATGGAGGCAAAAGGACTGACGGATAAAATATCCGCCAAGCACGGTGGCCAGTCTTATTATGTGAAAAGGCTTGAAGAGGGAGGCTTTGAGGCGTTTAAGGGTGAAGTCTCTTTGGGTACTTTTAATGGCGACAATGCCGACGGACTTAGCGCGACTGACGAAGAAAAGGCAGTGCTGTTAGCCCTTGCAGGCAGATACAGCGCAACCGGTGCGCAATCATCCGGCCGGGCTGATTCGGCCGCCGAATACTTAATGATGATACCGATAGATCTTTTGCCGCATCTAAACAGGGATTATGCCAATGCGCCCCTGTTGACGGCGGCTTCCGGAGAAATAAAACAGGATGACAACAGACTTCTTTCTTTGGCGCAGCTGTTAAAAGGTACGCTAAAAAAAGACTCGACCACCGAATACTACCTGAAAGGGCCTCTGGAAAATATTCTGGCGCCGGAAAATATCGAGAGATTATACAGCGCGATCGTGGCTTTTTATAACGATTATTCCGATGATCTGGCTCTGAGACAGAACGGATTTATCGGGTTCAGGGAAAGGGATGCCGCGCAGTTCATAGCGAACGCAACCATCGAGAGGAGAAATAATTTTGGCGGTAAAGAGGGTGACATAGAGTACCGCCTGGATTATTCGGAGGAAACAGGCAAATACACTGTAACAATAAAAGCGGCAGGGGCCGAGAAAAAGATTGAAGTGGCTGACGAAGCAGATCTCGAACAAGCGGAAGCCTTTAACAGTCTTGATTTTGCTCAAAAGAGCTCTATCAGGGCCATTTTTAACAGGTTCAAATCCGGTGTTGAAAGCAAAGACGATATTTATCACGACTACAGGCGGGTGAAAAGCATGGAGGTTCTTGAGGACCAAAATTCATCTGCCCAGCAGAGACGAGCGGCTTTGCAGATAATGAGCGAAAGCTTGAAATATGAGATAAACAGACATGAGAAAGAGCTCGAAGAATTGAAGGGTAACACTGTCTGGGCGGAAAGAAGCAAGGCTCTGGAGGAAGTGCTGGCCAGCAGAAAAGGCCTGCTGCAGTATTGTGAAGATCTTAAGGATAAGGACCTATCCAAGTCGGTCAATATGTTCATGCGAGACATAAAGATAGACGGCATATTTGTTTCTTTGCTTGAACAAAGCCATGAAGCAAGCAAATTAGCGGTATCAGGGCGCTCTTTGAAAAGCATGCTGCAAAATACCGAATTTGGAGTCAATGCGGCCGAAAAACATCCCGAAACCGACATTGTTATGCTGGCGCTCGAGGCTGCAAAAGGAACTGGCCGTATAACAGAAGAGGATTATGGCTCTCTCAGATCAGCTTTTTTAACCGGCCAGAATATTGAAGGAATAAAAATACGTGCGTTAATACTGGCGGTGCGCGGCATGCATAATATGGAACCGCAGGAAATAGCCGGGTACGCAAACAAAGTATCAGAAAAAGCCGGTTATTTTGCCGATGTCCAGGTTCTGGGTGCAGCGATGGTGGCCGGCACTGCGGGATCCGGCGAGCCTGTTTCCGCGGACGGCTCCGGAACTGTGGAACAATTCAATGATGCGGCAGGATTAGCCAGAAAAAACCCGTTTGCGTCTTTGAAAATGCGAGTGAACACTCTTATGCATATGGGGACGGGCGATCCTGTGCAGGAAATGGTCTTGACGGATAACATGTCTCGGCAGGACCTTGTCGACCTTGAGAATTATATACGTCAGGACGCACGGGATCCGGAAGAATATGTCCACTGGCAAATGGATCAGTCCGATCTTGCGGTCTTAAAAGGGATAAAAGAAAGCTCTTCTGCAGTGCCGGAACTCACAGAGCTGTTTGACGCTCTTGCGGCGCAGGGCACAAAAAATCCCGAGGATTCCAAGACGGCGCGGGTAAATATGACGGTAGAGCAAAAGAAAGCTCTTGACGAGATGGCGCAAGACCCTTCCTTGAGCGCGCGCGCAAGATCGTTGCTCCAAAAGATAAGTTTCAGCTATTACAGCGACTCGGCAGGTCTTTCGGAAGATGCCGACAGGATAAAGGAATTGCGCCTGTGGATGGAGGAAAATAACATTGCCGTGCTGGATTCCGCGAAAGACCTTTTCGAAGCGAGAGAACTTGAATTAACGGAAAAAAATAACGCATATTACGAAGGACGAAATGTGCTGTCCAGATATGCTCGTGCTTCACAGGTAATGCCGAATCTTCCCATGCAGATCTCAGGAGTGGAAAGAAGCGGGACAGGATATTTTACCAGCCTTCCTACGGATCTGCTAAAAAGAATGTTTGCCATGTATTACCAGCCGATGGGAGTAGAAGGCGCGGATACGGCAAAGCTTATGAGGCTTAAGATGATCTATCTGGAACAGAACGGAAGCGTTCTGATGGATGAATTCCGGCAGAGCAAGACCCAAATGGAAGAACTAGGCAATGAAATAGAAAACATAATAGACGAAGCATCTTCAGCTGCCGAAGATGACAGTAAAAAACTTGAGGCCAGGCTGAAGAACCGGTTGGATGAGCTTGATATCCTGGAGCGAAAGATCCAGGTGCTTTCAAAGGGCTTGACAAGGATCGACAAGCAGTTCTATGACTGGCTTGTAGACAGATTTGTGGATGACAGCTCTGCATGGGACATCCTCGCCAAATTCTTCAACGAGCAGGTCGGAATGACAAAGCCATTGTTCATTCCCGGAGAAGGTCCTGTGGATTTTAGGCAAGTCTTAAGGGATCCTTCGGAAGAGTTTGTCAGGCTTTTGGAAGGTACGGGAGCGGATCTTAGCCCTGAAAAAGGATGTGCAAAAGAAAAAATAGCGTTGTCATTTTTGCTGGGAGCAATACCTGCCGAGACAACTTCCGAGACTATTAACGCGCCGCATCCGGAATCCGATACGGCCATGATGATCATGAAAAATATGGCGCTCGGCGGTCTTCCAGAAGAGGATTTCGGCATGCTTATGAAAGGCGTGCTAGTAAACAATTTCAGGGGAGAACCCGTCAAGCTGGCGGGCATAATGGAAAGGATACACAGCCTGAAACCTCAGCAAGTGGACAGAGAACTGGTGGCTCTGATGGCCGAGCTTGTAAAAGCTGTTGCGCCGCTAAAAGAGAACGACGAGTATTACAAGAGCTTAAAAAAACTGGCCGACAATATGGAAGGCAGGACTGTGGATTTCAGCACTGGTAATTTCAAAGACCCTGAATGCAGAACTTTGTTCTACGGATTGTTCAACGGCCTGCTCTACAGGGAACTGGGGGAATATTCGCAGCCGGCTCAGCATGTATCTGTAGTAAAGGGCGGACGTGAAAGCACGGGCAAGCTCGAAGGGCAAAGCGCTGCCGACAGGTTTTTATCATTGTTTGACGGCAACCTCAATGATGTGCGGGGCAGGTGGGACCGCATGACCGATGTAGACCTTACGAAGATGATGGCTGACATCGGTCTGGTCGACTGGGAGTCGCAGGATAGCTTTAACAAAGCCTTAAGGGCAGTCGGACTGGTCGGCAACATGGCATATACCATACCCAAGACTTTTTTCTACTTTGGTCCGGTCATGCAGACAAGCATATATTTCGGGCTGCCGATAAGCACCGGAAGAAAGATATTTGATGCCTTTTCCGGTGAATATCAGATGAAGATCGACAGGGATAACCGGCCTATTCTTGATGAGAACGGCCAGATGCAGCTTGAGCCCGTGACATTTACGGACGCGGGGAAAGCCCTGCTCGATACGATCGGGTCCATATATATGTTCAGAAAAATACCCGGACTTGTCTTTTTGAGCCAGCCGCTGCAACAGCTGGAAGAAGGCAACTACACGCAGGCGGTATTTGATTTCTGGGTGGTAAATTTCCTGATGAGCCAAAAAGACAGCGATGGGGAATCAGGGTGGTACAAGACCCTGGCCAACGGCGGGTTGAGAGGGGTTGCACAGACTTATCAGAATGTGTCGAGAAAGTTAGGCCATCACCAGTTTTCCGGGGCTGTGAACGAGATCGCGGAAAAAGGCGCCGGACTGGCCCTGGCGGACTGGGCGGGTGAAAAAACGTTCGGGGTTAAGGTAAGTTCGGGAGAAACCTGGAAGAACTTTTGTGAAAACCATCCTCGGTCTTCATTAGGCATCAGCATGACAGCCAATCCATTCTTCGCTTCGCTTGAACGCTCTTCAGGGCTGATGAACCGCGCCGCCGAAAACGCTATCGATCGAAAAGTACAGGAAGCGGCTATGGGGTATGCGAAGTTCGTGCAGGGGTCGGCGAGGTTGTTCACCGATACTCTTGGCCCCAGGGTACAGGCGGGCAAGGCCGTGACCCGCGCGCAGGCAGCCCTTGTGTCTGCCAAGGACGCTGCGGCTGTCTGGTTCGGCAACGGGAAACACGGATTAAACAGCGAGCAGCGCAGGGCATATACGCAGTACCGCACGGCGCAAAGACAAATGAACGGGAGCTTCGCTCGTCAGCCGCTAGCTGATATCTGGGTGTCAGAAGAAGATAATATGCGCTCCTCAGGCACTCCGGAGGCGCTTAAGATGGTGGAAAACCTACGCATAGCGCCGGCTTATGAGATAGAAATAAACGGGCGGATGCGCACTGTGCCGGTATCAAGCGTTGCGGTCGATGAGACCGCCGACAGGCAGAGGGTTACCGCCGAAATAGTCAAGCCTGCGCCGGGGGCGCCGGATGAACTGATAACGCTGAGGATAGTGGTAAACAGGGATTATATCGAACGCAATATAGAAGGCGGAGCGGTCAAAAATGAAGCGGTGATAGAAATAAACAGAGCCCTGGACAGCATGCAGGATCGGCTTCGTTCCGAGCAGTTCGGAATGCCTTCGGGCATGATCCGCAGGGCCGAGGGGGTCGTTCTAAGCCAAAAAGAAGTGACTGACATGCTCGCAGCCAGAAATATAAAAGCAGATGACAACGCGGCAAGAGTCCTGCACACGATGGACGACCTTGCGCTTGAGCGATTTTTTGAGCATTTGAAGATATATCCTCCCACAGGGAATAACGGCAATGTAACACAATCAGATATAGAAAGATTTTTCTTAAGCGATACGGTGCTCAAAGGCCAGAACGTCAGCGACAATCTTGATTACCGCGCAATGTTCGATGAAGTGGTAAAGCAATTCTATGACTACAAATATCAAGGCGATGATGCAAAAGGAATTAAGACGGATTTTGTGCTGAAAAATGAATATAATGGAGCGTTTACCGACAATAAAGACGGGACCGTGCAAATAAATCCAGTAGGCAAAGAAACAATAGAAAAAATGCTTTTGACCGCCGTGAAAGAGGGGAAAGTGACAATTTCCGGCATGTCAGCAACAGCCGATGACAATGCCATTAAAAGCAATTCTCAATTCATAGGCATGGCAGGAGAAATAGAAGGGCTTTTGCGCAATTACCACGAAAGATATCTGTTTGCAGAAAAAGCGATTGGAATAAAAGAAATAGGTACTAATGGCGAAGTAATTATTTTGGGTAGTGCTACAAAAGAAAAATTAGCTGGCTTGGCGAATGAGATTGGGAATAAATTGAAGAGTGAAACCGATCAGGGAAAAAAATATGATTTAAGCGCTCAACTGATGGCCGTAAACCGCGAGCTGCTTTCCAGAGCAAAAGGATTGGACGGCAAACCCAGGGGATACTATGCCCACAAGGGACAGGTCATGCTATGCTTTAACGACACTGCGCCTTCCAAAGATGTGTATCTGAACATGGGCACAGGTGAGGGCAAAAGCGATGCCACATACCTGGCGGCCGCTATGAGAGCGCTTCAGGGAGAGCCGGTACTGCTTGTGGTGAGCGACCGCGGCAAAAAAGAAAAAGGATACAAAGAAGCACAGGATTATTTCAGGACACTTGGGCTGACATCCAAGGAACTGGGGCAGAATACCGAGCTGACCGGGGCGCTTAAGAAAAACAATATAATTATCTGTTCCCACGAATACCTGTTTGGGCTGGCCAACGCGCTGGAAGACAGGGGGAACGCGGAAGCGACCAAAGCATTTGATCTGATCAAAGACCGCTACGGCGTATTTGACGAATCCGACCTCGTGCGCGTGCAGGGAGGTGCACAGCCGGTAATCCTGATCGCGGGCAGCCTGGAAGAGGCGAAGGACGCAGGGATCTGGAGGAGGGCAAACAGTGCCGTTGAGACGTTTTTGAGTGAAAAAGGCATTACAGCGGATAACGTACAGACAAGCGGTGCGGCAAAAAAGTTCTTCTCGGTGTCCGAAGACAAACAGGTAAATTTTAATCAGGAATTTTCAAAGTGGCTGGAAGGCTCAAACTTCAAAGGGATCGTAGAGGGCCCTAACTCGGCCAACTGGCACAAGCTAAAAAGATGCATGGAGGCGCGCCTTTTCTTTGAGGAAGGCAAAAATTACAGGAACTATTTGGGCGAAGTCGTGCTGACCGGTGAACACACCGGCAGGCTTTTGTACGGGTATCAGCTAGAAGGCGGCATAATGCAGGCCATACAGGCAAAAGAAGGCACTCGTATATCCAGGACTTCGCACAGGATGTCGGCTGTGGTGCCGGAACACATGATCAGGCAGTTCAGGGGCACGCTCAACCTTTCCGGAACCAACGATGAAGAGGCCTCTTTTTTCAGGTACAACCACGGGTTTGTCAACGGGATACAGTCGATACTGCCGGAAACCAGGGTAGTGCCTCCTGCGCTGATGTACCGCACCCAGGAGCAGAGCAGGACAGCTATTGTTGACCTTGTAAATGCGGACTATAAAAATGGACAAGGCAACCCGCAGCTGGTCTGCGTATCCAGCGAAAAAGAAGCGCGTGCGATATATGGCAGCCTGCGGACGAAACTGGGAAGCACGGAAAACCTAATGCTCATACTTGACAAAGAGATACTTCTGAACGGCAAGCCGGTCATTGCAGAAAAAGGCAAGACCGTAGAGGAAACGGCCATAGACATAGCTAAGAGGAAAGGTGTTGTGGCGGTTGCAACAATAGCCGGGCGCGGTACCGATATCAAAGTGAAGATGGAGGGCGGCGTGCAGGGCCTGATAGTGACCATAGGCGATGTGGCGGCGGCAAAGGTGCAGATGCAGGAGATAGGCCGATCCGGCAGGATCAGCGAATCACAGGGGATAAGAACCCCGGGTGTTTCAAGGATAATTGCCTCGCTTGAAAGCGAATACATGCGAACTCACCTTGGAGAAAACGGCGTAAGAACGCTGGAAGCGATGCTTTTGCCGAATGGAAAAGACATGGCGGTGGTTGGCAGATGGACAGTTCCTGATACTGGGGATAACAAAGAATTCTTTAATTATAGGCCAGAGGGAGCAAGTAAATCGATAGGAGAAACAATAAAAGATTTGGAGAAAGAGCAAAATGAGAGATATAAAACAGTATTGCACATAGATGAAGAAGACTTGAAAGTTCAAAATTCTGAAAATGAACGCCTTCTTAAAGATGTGCTGGCAAAGATAGACCGCTTAACGTCATTAAATACCAGAGACCAGCACGAAGGCCTCGGCAGGACTTACTCGCCGGATATCGAGAGGGTTGAATTTATAGGCAGGACAGAATTTACAGGGCAAGACGGGGCGAAAAAATTAGATAGTTATGCAAGAGAGGCGATAAACGGGGCAGTCGATGAGATATTTGCCAGAATAGGGAAAAATGGGCATGAAACTCTGACCGCTGCGAACCTTGCGGCGTTCAAAAAAGAGTTTAGAAGAGCTTTTAAGGAAACAGTGGTAGGGACCGGCGGGATAGGTATTGATGTCTCCAAGCTCGAAGGCTTTAGCGTGTGGCAGGCCAGGGAAGCGATCGCCAAACAATTGACCGACAGCCTGGACCAAACAGCCTTTCAGAATGAAGGCGTACGCAAGGAAATGACCGCCTATATACAGCATCAGGTACTGCCGGAAGAAAGCCGCAACTTCATACGCGACCTGGAAGCGCTCAATCTAGACTTGGAAAGAAAGGGATATCTGGCATCCGAACACCCTGAGGTGTTTGAGCAGGAAAAAGAGCGCCTGATGGAGGCTTACAGGCGCAGGATATATCTGCGGTCCCTTGCCGGACCGGAACTCAGGCCGCTGGCGAAAAAATATACTACCTCTGACGGGGAAACGGAATCCAAGCCGTCGAAATGGGTCAACGCCTCTTCGCCTCTGCGCACGCTTATGGGAATGAGATCTGGCAAGATGGTGGATGTCGATAGCAAAGATCTAACGGCGCCTGTAGGAGATATTTCTGCGAACGGAAATCCGACACAAGCACAAAAAACAGCATTTGTTTCACAGGTAAGAGCAAGTCTCAATTCGATGAAGAAGGATCTTACTACAGTTGTTAAGGTCGGACACAAAGAATATGATCTGTCGAACAGCAATAAAGTATCAGAATTAAATACCGACCTTAGAAAATGTTCGGCCGAAGGATCCGCAGAACATTACCAGATCGCCGTCAGTTCCCGCGGGCCGGTGGGCGGGATAGATTTTATTTTCGGCACAGCGACGATAGAAGATATCACGGGTCAGCGTACGGTGACTTTTACAAAAGAGGAAGTATATACATCGCTCGATGTGCTGGGCTATACAAGGTATCAGCCGTCAAGCGTTTTTGGGGAAACAAAATCCGGCGAGATTGTTCTAAGGCCTTTTGCAATCGTCCACCAGATGAGAAGGATGGCGCAAGCGGCTTTTTCGGACACATCCAACGATGAAGCGCGCGCCCAGCTCAACCAGCTTAAAGAGGTTTTTGAGGAGTGCGGCATTAGGGACGCTGCACAGGCCGGGGTCAAGCCGGGTGAGAGGCTCGATGTGGACCTGCGGCTTCCAGAAGACAAAGGATCTCCGCAGGGAAAATTCATAGGCCTTCTTACGAAGATGGTCCGAGGGCACGAAGAAAGCCATCTCCAAAGCGATATCCCAAAGCCATTCGGGCTTGAGTACTCGGCGTATAACAGGTTTGCGCCACAAAGAGAACTTTCTGAGATGATGGCAAGATATGCCGGAGGCTTGCTGGCGATACAGAATGAGAGTGATGAAGCGGTTAAAGCGCAACTCCGCACGATATATCTTGCGGAGCTCAAGCTCGAGACCAGAGGCCTGCCCTCAACTGAACCGAGAGTGGTCATGCTTAAGGAGATCGAGCGTAGAATAGTGAATGATCTATCTGCAGCAAATGTTAATGGAGTCGTCTCATATGTCCGCGGAGAGATCGCCAAAGCCGCGGATACAATAAACGAGGGATTGGACAGGTATTACGGCCTCACAAATGGAGAAACTGTTTTAAGTCAAGAGATTGCAACAAAAGCAAATGGACAATCAGATGATAAAAAAATTGGCGAAGCGATTGAAGCCCTGAACAAAAAAATTCAAGCGGGCCAAAACAGCGAGACCGAGAGAACAAATGCAGTTTCGCTTGTTGCCGCAAAAATGCAGGATCTTAGATCTCAAATACTTAATGAAAGAAGCTCCCTTAATGGCGATCCAAACGGGGATTACTCAAAGTTGGACAAGCTGCAGTCGGATTATCTGCGCGCTCACGGCGTATACTGCGCACTGACAGGTCGAGAGTCTGTGGACGGCATGTTCGACCTGATGAGCGAAATGTCCCGCCAAGTGATCGGAACAGAAAAAAACCCGGCAGCTACAGCCTTCGGAAAGATCTCTCATGCTCTTGCGGCAAGCGATGAACCAAAAATACAAATCGAAGAAGATGGCAAATTCAATGTGACCGCCAACGGACAAAAGCTTGCCGGCAGGGATGCGGTTATGTTCATGCACATTTCCGGTGGCGAAGAAAAGATGAAATCGCTGACCGCTTCCATAGTTACAAAACTAAGTGAAGCAAGTGACAAGCCCGCATTCCTAAAAAAAGTAGACGCTCAGCTCGACAGGCAGCAAAAAGGCCTGCTGGTGAATGTTGTAATGGATGCCGCAGAGGTGAAAACAGGGAATGAGCGCGTTAATGTGCTTGCCGCCGTGCCGGAGGTATATAGGGCGCAAATACTGCCAATGATCGCAAAGCTAAAAGAAAGCGATAACCAAATAGATGTCAAGCAACTCCATGGCAATGTAGTTAAAGCGATTGCCGGTGGATCCGCGAAAACACAGGATCTCTACCGCATATTCTGCGCGACCGGAGGCGACGGCGACGACCGCGCGGCATGGCTTGAGACCCTTAAAACAGCCGACCCAAATAATGCTCTAGTTAAAAACGGCGGAATACTGGCAGATTATGAGGCGGCCCGTGACGTGACCGCACTATATAGGAGCTGGCAGAAGAACGGAAGCGGTAAAAATTGGGGGGAAGTGTTAAGGACGATAGCACCGGAGATCACGCCCGAACAAGAGCGCGCCGTAACGCTGGCGGCGCAGAAAGCGCACAGAGGCCCTGTGAGCGATTTCCTTCACAGACAGGTGTTCGGAGGCGATAAACAAGCTATTGCGATGTCCGAAGAAGATGCAACAAAATTTGGTCTAAGCCCGATCAAGGCTGAAAAAGGATCCGCGGCGCAGGAACAAACCAAGAGCGAGCAAGCCGGAACCAAGACAACGGACGATGCTGGAGCTGAGAAAAATGCGGCAGGTGATGTGCCAAAAGAAACAGCGGCACCGCCCAAAGTCCAAGAACAGTCATCACCGAAACCGGTGTCTCAGCCTGTAACAAGGCAGGCTGCAATGGATTCGACCGCCGTCATAGGCAAAAAACCCGCGGCCAAGGGTCAGGGCGTGGGCAGCACGGCACGAGGAGCGTTTGGCGGAGGCCTTGGCGCAGGAGCAGGAATGGCATGGTTAAGAAATCCAAACGCTTCGTACAGTGAGCTGGCAAGTGCGGGTGTTTGGGCGGGCGCGCAGGGGGCGCTTGATGAGATAGCGCTCCAGCACATTGCAAACCGCGGAAGATGGCTTAGGCCTTCTACAATGCAGGAGTTCAACCGCGCTTCCGCAGCGAGCCATATCAGAACGACCGGCCTATTCTATCTGAAAGGAATGCCGCTTTTGATGGGTACTGGCTACCTTATCGGCGTGGCCAAGGGATATCAGTCCTACGGAAGCGAGCTGGGCGATGAGAACGAGGCGATAAGGAACTACTATTACAGGAAGATATTTTTCGATACAGCGGTAGGAGAGGGCACGGCTAACATGGCCTACGAGGTCGGTGTAATAGGGCTGTCCTTTATCGCACAAAACAATCCTTGGATCGCCGCGGCAGTTACAGCGGCAAGGCCGGTAGCAAACAGCGCTATCGGTATATGGGCAATAAATACTGCAAATGAATACATCACAAAACCGTTAATAGAAACAATGATCGCGTATGCTGATCTTGACGAAAAATCTGCCGCCAAGGCTATGGCTATAGAATTTGCTAAAGAAGGCATGCCTAAAATAGAAGAATCCGAAGTTGTGAACCGCAGCGGAGCCAATGAAGCCCTGATTGACAACTACATGAAACATAACAATTTCCCTTATCTTACTCTTTTGCTGCGCAGCTATTACAAAGATGCTTTCAGCGAAAAAGGCCTCAAAAATATCAACTTCAAGAATTGTTCTTCGGCTTTCTTCAGCCAGGCGGCGGCCAATTCCATATTGCTTATGGCAGCCGAGCTGACCGAAGAAGAGAAGTCGGCCGGGCTTGTGGCGGAAGTAGAGCTTGTCAAGTTTAATGAGAGGTCGGTGGATTTTGCTATACGCCTTAAGGATCAGGATGGGAATACGCTAAATAGCATGAAACGAGACCTGAATGTGCCGGTGATCCCTTTAAACAACGACGCTTCCAAAGCTCTGAAAGATATGAATGTGAATTTTGAAAGAACGCGCAATTTGCGCACCTCCGTTGCGGATTCAAAAGAGCTTGAGGCGATAAACAAGCCGCTTGACAAAAGAGAACGCCAAACGCTGCTTCTGCATTTGGAGGGCAGGAGCGAAGACGGTTTGACGAAAGGCTTCAGGGAACATCTCAAAAACGGCAGGATCTCGGTGATCAAAGCGGACCAGCATGTCCGTCTCGACCAGAGCCTGTTCATGGACATAATCTCGGCGGTTGAGGATGTTCGCCTGGCAGAGGGAGTTGACGAGAGCGGAAGTTATGTTTTTGATAACACCACGCGGAACGTAGCGGTCGACATAAGCTTTGATGAAATGATAGACGGCCCAATGGGAAGACGGGATGCCAGACTTGTCGTATCCCTGGATGTGTATAAAAACGACGGGAAGATATATAAGGTTAACAGGTATGCCTACCGCCAGGTAAAGGGGGCGCTGCAGCCCGGTGAAATTGATAAGGGAGTGGTTTCCAAGACCGGGGACATAGCGATCACTGCGGCGATCGGCAGGTTTTCGCTGAAAGCGCTTGGCCCTGCAGCAGACAAAGTATTAAGCGGATTGCTTTCTCTATCTGGCGGAAGCAGGCTCAAGTTGCTTCAGCCGCTTGGCCGTTTCGCGCCAGGCTTTTCAAACGGCCTTATTTCCAAAATGGGCATGACGAATCCGCTGTTCCTTGCGGTTATGGCCGGAATAATAGGGAAAAAAGAGATCAACGAGATATACAAACAATTGGAACTGACGGAAGAAATATCAAAGGTAAACGACAAGGTCTTTGCCGATGCCGACCAAAATCGCCGGATCCAGATCGCCAGATCCGGATGGGTAAAGCCCGGCGAAGCGGCGGATAATGCCGGTCGGGAGCTGCCGCCTGATCTGGAATGGCGGTTTATGGTAGAAGCGCATATGCTAAGCGGCGATATTTCAGAACGAGAAAATTCAGAAATACGCAGATATTTAGAAAAAACAGGCCCTAAGCCTAATATTCGGCTTTCCGCCGAAGGCAGGAGAATCTTTGATAAACTGCGGCGAGGTTTTGGAAATGCATACAGCCTGCGCGGCATCGAGCGCCGGCTAGCCGCGATCCGCGAAGACAGCGAACATGCGGCTGAAATGGACAGGGAGATACCGATATGGAAGAAGCAAATGGTGCGGGATGTCCTTTTTTACATGGAAAGCTATGACGTCGAATTTGAAGAAGCCGTTGAAATGATCGAGAAGAGCAAGAAGATAAATGAGAACTGCGCTTATTACCATATCAAAAACGAATATCCGCGATTCTACGCAGCAGCTCTTTCATGGATCAAGGATGCCGGCAAAGAAGGCGCTAAAGAACTGGTTAAAGAGATCAAAATGGAAGAGTTCGAAACGCTTAGAGCTCTGATTGTAAGGCAAATGAAATCCGAATATAGGCTGAAATATCCTGCAGCAAATCAAAACGCAATAGACTATTATATAGGTTCAAAAGAAGTCCAGGATGACATAGCAATAATAGAAGAAGAGTATAAGAAAAGGATCGAATCAGATTCTTTCATCCCTTTGACCGGCGTGTTAGGATCTATTATGGGAAATGCAGATTTCTCTGCAACCGCAGCTTTATCTCCGCAGGATGAGATAGCAAGACTTCATCTGGGGATAAACTAATTCCCCCTTTTGCCTTCCTCTTCCCCTTTATGTTATTACATTAGTCTCAATAAAGAGCCCATCGATACAAGCCTGAAGGGCGAGACAGGTCGAGTCGCGGTTTGGTAGGAGCCGGCCGCTCACAAAGACGGGCTATTGACAAAGCGCATCGAATACGCAACAATATAAGCCAAAGGATACGATAGGCGTAACCTTTGGCTTACAGGTGGAAAGCAGAGAGCATGGAAAAAGCCGATATTTTAAGCATACTGAGGACCGGCAATACGGTGTTCACTTTTAAGGATATATTGCTGGCTTCGGGCGAAACAAAGCCTGCTCTATTAAGGCGCAGGATCAGCTACTACATCAAAAAAGGCCAGATATATCCGATCCGCAGGGGCATCTACAGCAAGGACAAAACCTATGACAAATACGAGCTCGCGACCAAAATATTCACGCCTTCCTACATCAGTTTTGAGACGGTGCTTGCGGAGGCTGGGATAGTCTTTCAATTATACGGCCAGATATTTGTCGCATCCTATCAGACGAAGGACATTGTTTGCGGCGGGCAGAGGTATTCGTTCAAAAAATTAAAAGACAGGGTTTTGACGGACGGCGCGGGGGTGGAGAACAGGAAAAATTACAGCATCGCCTCAAAAGAAAGAGCGATGCTCGACGTTGCATATCTGAACAAAGAGTATCATTTTGATAATCTGGCTCCGATCGATTGGGACAAGGTCTTTGACCTTCTGCCGATATACGGCAACAAAAGGATGAAGACAACAATAGACAAATATTACAGATCGGCAAAGGCATAAAAAGGAGCAAAAGGATATATGTTAGACAAAGCGGCACATAAGAATATCCTTGTTCAGATACTCAAGGATATCTATACAGACATGTCGCTCGGCCCGGTGCTGGGTTTCAAAGGCGGTACAGCCGCGTATTTGTTCCATAATTTGGACAGAATATCTGTGGACCTTGATTTTGACCTGCTTGACAGCGCCAAAGCCGAACATATCCATGCGGAGCTTAGAAAGATCGTTTCAAATTATGGAACGGTAAAAGAAGACCGCAAAAAGCGCAATACGATATTTCTTATGATATCCTATGCCGAAAAAGCCCCGAATATAAAAATAGAGGTCAATATGAGGGATTTTGGGTCGAGATACGAGGTAAGGCCGTTCCTGGGGATATCGATGAAGGTCATGGTGAGCGAGGATATGTTTGCCAACAAGCTGGTGGCAATGTCGGAAAGGATCGGCAAGACCAACAGGGATATATTTGATGTCAGGTTCTTCTTAAAGAACAACTGGCCCATCAACGAAAAGATCATACAGAAAAGAACCGGCAAGCAGCTTAAAAAATTCCTTTTGGATTGTGCCGCTTCACTCGGAAAAATGAGCGACAGGAATATTCTTTCCGGGATGGGCGAGCTGATCGACACAAAACAAAAAGCCTGGGCAAAGGCCAACCTTAGAAAAGACGCGATATTCCTGTTGAAGGCAAGGGCTGAGTATTTGGAATAAATGCATACAATTTGAGCTTTTGCCTTCCTCTACCCCTTTATGTTATTATATTAGTCTCAATATGAAAGACCTTATATCCATAAGCGATTTATCTAAGCCGCAGGTTGAGGAGATCTTTCGACTTAGTTCCGAGCTAAAAAAAGAGCCCCTCGGGGACGGTCTGCGCGGCAAAACAGTCGGAATGATATTCGAAAAACCTTCAACACGCACAAGAGTGTCTTTTGAGACAGGGATTTATCAGATGGGCGGACATGCCATCCTGCTAAGCGACGCCACGGTACAGCTCGGCAAACGTGAAACAATAGCCGATGTCGGCCGGACCCTTTCCAGATATGTGAACGGAATAGTCATCCGCACATTTGAGCATAAAAAAGTTACCGAACTTGCCGAATATTCTTCCGTGCCGGTCATAAACGCTCTGAGCGATTTTGCGCATCCGTGCCAGGCGCTGGCGGACGTGTTCACGCTGATAGAGAAAAAAGGCGATGTAAAGGGCCTAAAGCTGGTATTCATGGGCGACGGCAACAATGTCGCGCGGTCACTCAATGCGCTGTGTAAAATGACGGGTATAAACTTTTTGCTCTGCTGTCCCAAAGGATACGAGATGGAGGATTGCGAAATATCGCATGATCCCGCCGCAGCCGTGAAAGATGCCGACGTTATATACACGGATGTGTGGACGTCGATGGGCCAGGAAAAAGAAACCAAGAAGCGGCTGAAGGATTTTGCGAAGTATCAGGTCAATTCAAGGTTGGTGGGGCATGCTGTAGAGGTCGGTCGCGACCGACCTCTACATATCATGCACTGTCTCCCCGCCCACCGGGGTGAAGAGATAACCGACGATGTGATCGACGGGCCCAATTCCATTGTGTTTGACCAGGCGGAAAACCGCCTTCACGTGCAAAAAGCGGTCATGCTGATGCTGATGGGGTAGAAAGGGGCGCAGATGAAACAGATAAACAAGATAGTTTTGGCGTATTCGGGAGGTCTTGACACCTCCATAATGATCAAGTGGCTCAAGGACAAGTACAATTGCGAGGTCGTGGCGTATGCCGCGGATGTGGGCCAGGCGGAAGAGCTCTCAGGCCTTAAACAAAAGGCTCTTAAGACGGGCGCATCCAAAATATACATCGAAGATCTGCGTGAAGAATTTGCAAAAGAATATATTTTCAGGATGCTGAAGGCCGGAGCCGTGTACGAAGAGCAGTATCTTTTGGGTACATCGATCGCCAGGCCGCTGATAGCAAAACGCCAGGTCGAAATAGCTAAAAAAGAAAAAGCCGATGCAGTGGCCCACGGGGCCACCGGCAAGGGCAATGACCAGGTCCGGTTCGAACTTGCGTTCATGTCGCTGGCTCCGGAGCTTGAGATAATAGCGCCGTGGCGCGAGTGGGACCTTAAGTCCCGTACAGAAGAAATAGAATATGCCAGGCGTCATAAAATACCCATAACTATCACAAAACAGAAGCCTTATTCGATGGACCGCAATCTCTGGCATATCAGCTACGAGGGCGGCGTCCTGGAAAATCCGTACAACGAGGCAAAAGACGACATGTTCATTTTGACGACCTCACCGGAGAAAGCCCCGAACAAGCCTGCTTATGTAGAGATAGGATTCGAGCAGGGCTGCCCCGTAAGCCTGAACGGCAAAAAACTTTCGCCCGTCAAGCTGATCGAACAACTGAATCAAACAGCCGGCCGCAACGGCGTGGGCCGCGTTGATATAGTGGAGAACCGCCTTGTGGGGATAAAATCCCGCGGAGTATATGAGACCCCTGCAGGCACGGTCCTTCTTGCGGCGCACAGGGCGCTTGAGACGATCACCCTTGACAGGGACACTTTCCATTACAAGCAGCTTGTTTCGGTCAAATACGCGGAACTCATATATAACGGACAGTGGTTCTGTCCTTTGAGGGAATCTCTGGATGCTTTTGTGGACAAGACACAGAAAAAGGTGACCGGAACTGTCAGGGTCAAGCTATATAAAGGAAACTGCGCCGTTGTAGGGCGCAAATCCCCGTATTCACTTTACAGCGCGGACCTTGCGACTTTTGAAGAGGACGAAGTCTATGACCAGAAAGACGCCGAAGGTTTTATAAAACTGTTCGGCTTGCAGATGAAAGGAATGGGCAAGGCAAGTAAAAAGTAAGAAGTAAGAAGTCAGAAGCTAGAAGTAAGGAGAAAGGGCATATGGTAAAAAAAGCGTGGGCGGGAAGGTTTACGGCTCCCACTGATCAGTCACTTGAAGAATTTGGTTCATCAATCGGTTTTGACAAGCGGCTTTACAGGCAGGACATAGAAGGGACCCGCGCTTACGCCAAAGCGCTTCTCAAGGCAAAGATACTCAAGCAGACGGAGTATTCCCAGATCTCCTCCGCGCTCACCAAGATCGAAAAGGACATCACCGAAGGAAAGATCAAATTTTCCAAGCATCACGAAGACGTACATATGAACATAGAGATGCTGCTGACCGAAAGGGTGGGCGAGGCCGGCAAAAAGATACACACCGGACGCAGCCGCAACGACCAGGTCGCGACCGATTTCAGGATGTATGTAAGGGATGAAATAACAGCGATAAAAGCGCTTTTGAGGCAGTTCCAGAAGACGCTGATAAAGCTTGCAGAGGAATATATCGATATATCGATGCCGGGATATACTCACATGCAAAAAGCCCAGCCCGTGCTTTTGTCGCATCACCTGATGGCGTACTATCAGATGTTCAAAAGAGATTCCCAAAGATTTTCCGAATGCCTGGAGAGGGTCAATGTGCTGCCGCTGGGATCCGCGGCGCTTGCCGGCACCGGTTACGACATTGACAGGAAGCTTATCGCAAAGCAGCTTGAGTTTTCGTCCATATCCAGGAACAGTCTTGATGCGGTCTCGGACAGGGATTTTGCGATCGAATTCGCTTCGGTCTCAAGCATATGCATGATGCATCTGTCGCGCATGGCCGAAGAGCTGATAATCTGGGCTACGGCTGAGTTCAAATTCATCGAGCTGGCGGACGAGTTCAGCACAGGGTCAAGCATCATGCCGCAAAAAAAGAACCCGGATATCGCCGAGCTGGTGAGGGGCAAGACGGGGCGCGTCTATGGAAATCTTGTTGCGCTGCTCACCATGATGAAAGCGCTGCCTCTTGCCTATAACCGCGATATGCAGGAAGACAAGGAGAGAGTGTTTGACACGGCCGACACGCTGAAGCCTTCCATCGCCATGATGGAGAACCTTTTAAAGACCGCGACCATAAAGGACGTGAACATGTTCCAGGCCGCCGAAAAAGGCTGCCTGACGGCGACCGATCTGGCGGACTATCTGGTCCGGAAGGGAGTCCCTTTCAGGTCTGCCCACGAGATAACTGGAAATATTGTCAGGCACTGTGTGGATACTGGCAGGGACCTTTTCCAGCTTTCAAGCAAAGACTACAAAAAATTCTGCGATAAGATAACCGAAGATATTCACGACCATTTGACCGTCGAGGCCAGCATCGCGCGCCGGGATGTTGTCGGCGGAACCGCCAGGAATCAGGTCGCATCCGCCATAAGGGAAGCCAAAGAGGAGCTCAAGCGTGCCTGAGAAGACCTTTGTAATGATCAAGCCCGACGGGATGCAAAGGGGGCTCGCACCGGCGATATCTCAGATGATAGTCCAAAGCGGGCTCGCAATATCCGAGGAAAAGGATATTTATGTGACGCGCGAGCAGGCGGAGCGGCTTTACAGCATGCACAGGGGGCAGGCTTACTTCGAGCCTCTTGTGGAGTATCTCATGTCCGGACTCGTAAAAGTGATGAGAGTTGAAGGTCCTGACGCAGTATCTGTTATGCGAGGCCTTATGGGCCCGACAAACCCGAAAGATGCCCCTCCGGGGACGATCCGCGGGGACTTTAAGTTTGACGATCCCGGTTCAAAGGTCATAAAAAATACTGTGCACGGCTCCGACTCGGCCGAGAGCGCGGCTCGCGAGCTGATGATATTTTTTGAAGGGGAGCAGATCAAATGAAAAAAATATTGCTGTGTTTTGCCGCTGCTTTTATCTTGTGTTCGGCCGCATTCTCCGCGGAACCTAAGTTCCCTTCCCCAGGAGGAGTTGTCAATGACCATGCCGGAGTGATCGGGCCGGTGAACCGGACCAATATCGAGCAGCTTGCGGCTTCTTTGAAGCAGAAGAACGGTTCCGAGCTGGCGGTGGTCACAATAAAGACCGCAGCCCCGTTAGATGCCAAGACATATGCCGTAGAGCTTTTCAAAAGATGGGGGATCGGAGAAAAGGGAAAGGACAACGGCATACTGATCCTTGCGGCTCTCGAAGACAAAAGGGTAGAGATAGAGGTGGGGTATGGCCTGGAAGGCATAATTACCGACGGCTTTTCGGGAAGAGTCCTGGATGAAAAGGTGATCCCGCAGTTCAAGAGCGGAAATTTCGGCCAGGGGATCTATGATGGTTCGGTCTCAATAGTTGAAAAGATAAACGCCGAGTATGATCCGTCCGCCCCAGTCAGGAAAGGCAATCCTGCTTTGGCTTACATCATACTTTTAGTATCCCTTCTCTTTATAGCGGCATTGTTGATATCCGCAAGATTTGGTGAGAAGGCGGTGCGCGGGGTGGTTTCCGCGTTCATCGGAGCACTCTTGGGTTTTGTTTTCGCCGGAGTTGCCGGTATTTTTATCGGTGCTATAATGGGCGTGTACTTCTCTAAAGGCGGATTTGGGGGGGGGAACTACAGAGGTTTCGGTGGCGGTTTTTACGGCGGAGGTTTCGGCGGCGGCCGCGGTGGGTTTGGCGGAGGGTTTGGAGGATTCAGCGGCGGCGGATCGGGCGGAGGCGGAGCCGGGAGATCGTGGTAGGTTCAGGCACGTATGGTAGGGGCCGCTCGCGAGCGGCCCGTACGTAAAATAATTGTAGGGGCGGCGCATGCGCCGCCCATCCGGGATAAAGATCATTTTTGAAAGGAGAAAATCAATGTCCAAGAAGATGATGTGGATAGCAGGGATAGCCGCAGCGATAGTGATATTGATCGCAGGGATGGTCGGCATATACAACAGCCTGGTTTCCAAAGACGTTGCCGTGACCACCGCATGGGCGCAGGTAGAGAGCCAGTACCAGAGAAGGATGGACCTTCTGCCCAACCTTGTGAACAGTGTCAAGGGTTATGCCAAACATGAAAGGGATATATTCACTCAGGTAGCAAATGCCAGAGCCCGTCTAGCCGGTGCGACGACAGTAAAAGGCAAGATCGATGCGGCCGGGGGGCTAGACGGAGCGCTTTCCCGTCTTTTGGCGATAGCTGAGAATTATCCCAACCTCAAGGCTGACGCTAACTTCAGGCAGCTTATGGACAATCTGGAAGGCACTGAGAACAGGATAGCGGTAGCAAGGATGAGATACAACGAAGCAGTGCAGGATTACAACACTACGGTAAGAAGGTTCCCTACGGTGATATTTGCCGGGATGTTCGGATTCGAGCGCGAAAAACCTATGTTCGCGGCAGCTCAGGGAGCTGAGCAGGCCCCGGAAGTGAAGTTTTAATGAAGATCGACGTATCCGGCCTGGGGGCCGTCAAGGTCCGTTGCGATCTGCTTTCTCTTTCGGTATTTGAGGGCGCGGTAAAACCCGCCGGAGAGCTTGCCGCCGTAGACAAAGCGCTAAAAGGGGTCATATCTTCTCTGATCTCCGGGCATGAGATATCCGGAAAAAAGAACTCAGCTGTCCTAGTACACACACACGGAAAACTGCCGGCCAGATATGTGCTTGTTGCCGGAGCCGGCAAAAGGGATGAATTCGATCTGGAATCGGTAAGGATGTTTGCTGCAGCGACAGTAAGACATGCAAAGAAGATAAAGGCAAAGACCGTTGCCGCGGTTTTTCCGGCGGATTCGGTCACAGGGGCCGGACCTTTAGAGGCTTTCAGGAGTTTTGCGGAAGCGGCTTTTATACAGAACTATCAATTTGCCGGATACAAGACCGGCGGAGATGAAGACGATGGCTCCTCAGTATTATCCATGTTGATATGCGAAAACACGCCTGCTTATATTAAAGTCTGCAAAAAAGCCCTGGATATAGCCGGAGTTTGTGCGGATGCGGTCAACAAAACCCGCGAACTTGTCAATATGCCGTCCAATATGCTAACTCCAAAAATATTCACTCTCGAAGCAAAAAAAGTCTGCGCCAGGAACAGGATCAAGATCAAGGCGATGGATGCCGCCCAGATCAGGAAAATGGGTATGGGAGCCATATGGGGCGTTGCCAAGGGCAGTGAAAATCCTCCCGCAGTTCTTGTGATCAAGTACAACGGAGCGAGCGCTTCTTCAAAGCCGGTTGCGCTCATCGGCAAAGGGGTCACTTTCGATTCAGGCGGCATTTCTATAAAACCGTCAAAAAAGATGGGGGATATGAAAGAGGATATGGCGGGCGCGGCGGCGGTCCTATACTCAATGGAGGCGGCAGCCAGGCTTAAGGCCAAAAAGAACATTATAGCCGTGATCCCCCTGGTAGAGAATATGCCTTCCGGGGGAGCGCTCAAGCCCGGGGACGTAATTAAGACGATGTCCGGAAAAACCGTTGAGATAATATCCACCGATGCAGAAGGAAGGCTGATCCTTGCGGATGCAATAACATATGCAAAAAAACTCGGCGCCTCCAAGATCATTGATTTTGCCACGCTGACCGGCGCCTGTACGACCTGCCTGGGCGATATTGCCGCGGCAGTGCTCGGCAATGACAAGGAGCTTGTTAAGACACTAATAAATGCCGCCGAAAGGTCCGGGGAGCGGTTGTGGGAGTTGCCGCTATATGATGATTACAGGGAATACCTCAAGAGCTCTGTAGCCGACCAGAAGAACTGTTCGGACCTGGGCAAAGCCAGTACGAGCACGGCAGCTGTTTTCCTTAAAGAATTTGTCGGTGAAACGCCTTGGGCCCATGTGGATATTGCCGGCATTGCAAGCCTTGAAAGGGACGTCCGGTTCTGGGGCAAAGGCGCAACGGGTGCGGGCGTGCTTGCCGCGGTGAATTATCTGCTTTACAGCTAGCCCCGTGATATAATCTTTGTGTAATGTTCCTTGGAATAACGATCCTTCTAGTCTTTATATTTTTTGCCGCGCTGATGTACTTAAACAGGCTTCCGGCGTTGATAGCGCTTCCTCTGATGGCCGTGATAATTGCCGTCCTTGCGGGTATACCTCCCGGGGATATCGCCGTTTTTGTCATAGCAGACGGAGCCGTACGCCTTAACGTCGCGATCATCACAGTACTGTTCGGCGCGGTACTCTCGCAGTTCGTAAGCAATGCAGGCATAGCCGAGACTCTGGTAAAAAAAGTTGCCGAGCTCGCCGGCGATGATCCCTTTATAACAGCGGTCGCCATGACCGCGGTGGTAGCGCTGCTTTTTACCGTGCTGGGCGGGCTGGGATCTGTCATAATGGTCGCTTCTATAGCCCTTCCGATAATGCTGTCTATAGGCCTTCCCAGGATAACAGCAGCCTGTCTTTTTCTAATGGGGCTTGGACTGGGCGGGATATTCAATCTGACCAACTGGCAGCTGTTCATAAGCGTCCTCGGGCTTTCGCAGGGGCAGATACTCAGGTTCGCGCTGGTGCTCGGAGCGCTTTCCATCGCGGTAACGCTGTCCTTTTTGATAGTCGAGCTGAAGTTAAGAGGCACTTCCGTGGGCTGGGAGCTCAAAAAGGAAGGCACGGAAAACAACTTTGTTCCCTGGCCTGCCGTGCTCACTCCAATAGTGCCTATAATGCTTGTTCTCGGATTTTCTATTTACAATTTCCTTGCCAGGCCTCCGCAGCCGTTTGAGTTCCCCATAATAACCGCAATGCTTCTGGGTCTTGTTTGGGGATTTATCACGACATTCAAGAAGGGAAGCCTTAACATGCTGTCCAGATCAGTGGTGGACGGCATAGGGTCAGTTGGCCCTGCGGTTGCAATAATCATGGGGATTGGCATGCTGCTCAACTCAGTGACCGACCCTTCCGTCATAGGGACGCTGTCTCCCCTGATGGCCAGGATGATCCCGTCATCTCCTGTGCCATATGTTGTCTTTTTTGCGGTGCTGGCGCCGCTTTCTCTATATAGGGGGCCTCTGAACCTGTGGGGGATGGGGGCCGGCCTGGTCGGATTGATAGTATCTTCCGGCGTGCTTCCTCCTTTTGCTGTAATGGCCGCGCTCATGTCGGTCGGGCAGATACAGGGAGTAAGCGATCCGACGAACACGCACAACGTATGGGTCTCTAACTATCTGGACCTGAACGTCCAGGACATCTTAAAAAGGACGCTCCCGTATATGTGGGCGCTTGCGGCGGCAGGTCTTGCGGCAGCCGCGTTCATGAGCTTTTAACCGTAAATGTTAAAAATAAAGATTGTAATTTTGTTTTCTTTAGTCCTTCCATTTCTTTCCGTGCAGGAAGCCGTCTCTCTGGGCATCCACGGCAAAGAATATTTCAGAGAACGGCACAGGATAGTTATTGAGAACGAGCCTTCAGGACGCATTTTTGCCGTGAAGGATAACGGCACGACCTGGGAAGCGATAGGCCGCGTGCTGTATCCCTGCCAGAAGATAAACCCGAGGGGGTATACAGCAAGCAAATGGGCAAAGCCTTCCGCTGTCGCGGCAACAGCGGTAAATGCCATCCATATCAAGACAGGCGATAATACCTTGGAAGCAAAAGGAATGGTGTTTTCTTTGGTGCCGTTTGAGATGGTAAACCCCCCCGGATATTACAGCTCTTTCCTGAGTCCAGACTCATCAATATATACCGATATTAAGGCGGGGACATCAATTTTTGGAGAGGAATATTCTCCATTTGTAGGCAATCCGGTATATTTCCAGCGTGGGGCTACTGCCGAGACAGTTCTTCTCAATGAAGAATTTGTCCCCATGGCAGGGGACCGCATAATTATCAGGGTGCTCGAGCCTTTTGTCCCTCCAAAAGCGGTTGTTTTTGAGAACAGGGAAGGCGGGAATGTTCTCCTTGTGATGAGCGGAGATCAGGAACAAGTAATAGGCGAGGTGCTAAAACCCGTGCACGGCGTAGGGCGGTTCCAGGGGACAAAATATGCCGGTGTTGGCAGGATAAGAGCCAATCATACGGGCGTGATCGACATATCGACTTCTCCGGTCAACAAGACCGGCGGATTTCAGATCATCCCTTCAAACCATGCTTTGAGCCCGGAGATGGGCAATGCGAGCCGGCTGACACAATGGATGGTGGTGGCGCCCGTGCCGGGACAGGAAGAGTTCTTGGAGGGGATGCCCCCATTGTTCTCAAACTATCTGCGACCGGTCTATTCGGATGTTGCCCTTGAGTCATCAGGCTGGCTGAACGATGTTCTCCGGAGGTATATCGTAGATGTAAAGATCAGGGGCAGCAATAACTGGCAGCCCATGCCCGAGTTTGATATCGATCCTGACCCAAAAAAAACACTTCCCGCCTGGACCGCAGATGCGATATCCGATATAACTCATATTAGGATATTCTTTCCTGTAGAACACAGATAATCAACCCGAAATTTGTCCTCAGATCAACCGATATATATATTGAGGGGATAAATATGGCATCTCCATTATCATATGCAAAACTCGGCTCATCGGTCAGGTCTCCCATCGGCGGCAGGCAGGGACTTCTGCCGCGTCCGGAGGCGTACAGCCAGATAAGGCAATGCATTGCCGAAACCTCATCAAACAAATTTTCGCGGGGTTCGGTATATGATATCTCAGCATCTTCGGCGCCTGCCGTTCTGGTCGGCGATCTCCACGCCAGGACCGACAACCTTGAGCGCATTTTAAATCACGGCAGCAATCTGGACAAGATAGTGGCAGGCAAAAGGCATATGATACTGCTCGGGGATGCTCCGCACAACGAAGCAGACCTTTATGAAATGGACACGTCGGTGCAGATCATGCAGCATATAATGGAACTGATGTCTGCTGCCGCGCCTAACGGCAACTTTTCGTACATCCTCGGCAATCACGATTATTTTTCAGGATTATTCTACAGGTTCGATGCGGAAGGCAACAAGGTATTCCAGGGAGAGCTGATGAGAGAAAGAATGACCGAGCTGTATGGCGATGAATATCCGGGGCTTTATAAGAGGCTCATGCGAAACTGTCATCTGCTTGCGATCGGCGGCAACTTTGTTGGCGCGCATGCCGGTCCTATAGCATCTCATTTTACGCTGTCGGAGCTGGAAAACATTGATGTAATGCAAGAGAGGAACAATCTTGTATATCAGCTTCAGTGGAACAGATTTTCCCACGGAGATTACGACCAAACCACCGTGGAGCGGTTCATGTCAAGGCTTGGGAAAAGCGGGTCTGCGCTTCTAGTCGGCCATACGCATCCAAAGAACGGCTCATGGCATAAGGAGTTATTTCCGGGACACCGCATTATATTTGCAGGGCACAATATTTTTGGCTATGCGCTGGCGTCCCGGTCAGGATTGGATCTTGTAGATGTAGACTGGGTGTAGGATTTTTCGGCACCTTCCGGGCCCCTGTGTTATAATTTTCGTATTGAAATGCGCCAAAAATACTATATAACCACCCCCGTTTATTATGTGAACGATTCGCCTCATATCGGGCATTCTTACACTCAGATTGCAGCTGATTCTCTGGCCAGCTGGAAGAGGCTTCAGGGCCACGACGTGTTCTTTTTGACGGGTACGGACGAACATGGCATGAAAATTGCTGTATCGGCTGCCGAGAAGGGGTTGTCCCCAAAAGACCATGTCGATGCCGTGGTGGGAAGGTTCAAAACGGCCTGGGACAAGCTGGGCATAAAATACGACGGCTTTGTAAGGACAACGGACGAAAAACACATGAAGACCGTTCAGTTCATATTCAACAAATTATTCGAAAAAGGCGACATTTATAAGGGTTCTTACGAGGGCTGGTACTGCGCGCCGTGCGAGTCATATTGGACCAGGTTCCAGCTAGACGGCAAGGATATCTGCCCCGACTGCGGCAGGCCGGTATCTGCGATCAAGGAAGAGGCGTATTTCTTTGCCGTATCAAAATACCAGGACAAGCTCCTGGCATATATTAAAGAAAACCCCGGATTTATTCAGCCTCAGTCCCGCAGGAATGAGATAGCAAACTTTATCGAAAGCGGCCTAAAGGACCAGAATGTCAGCAGAAGCAATTTTACCTGGGGAGTTCCGGTGCCTTTTGACGCCAAGCACGTCATCTATGTGTGGTTTGACGCGTTGATCAATTATATTTCCGCTGTCGGATATCCCGCAGATGAAGGGATGTTCAATAAATGGTGGCCTGCAGACGTGCATCTTATGGGAAAGGAGATAGTGAGGTTCCATGCGGTCATCTGGCCGATCCTGCTGATGGCGCTTGATATCCCTTTGCCAAAAATGGTTTTTGGCCACGGGTGGTGGACCGTGGAAGGCGACAAAATGAGCAAGTCCAAAGGCAACGTGATAGATCCCGTAGCACTTTCGGAGGAGTTCGGGGTGGACGCGGTCCGGTATTTTCTAATGAGAGAAGTCCCGTTCGGCAGCGACGGGGATTTTTCGAGGCAGTCCCTGACAAACAGGTACAATGCCGATCTTGCCAACGACCTGGGCAACCTGCTGAGCAGGACGCTTACCATGATGGATAAATATTTTGCCGGACGCGTGCCTGTTGGCGACGGGGCCGAAGACGATCTTGACAGGCAGTTCAGATCTCTTATAGCACAGGTTCCGTCCGTATTCGCGGAGCACATGGACAAAGTTGCGGTCACTGAAGCGCTTAACCGCGTATGGGAGCTGATCAGCTTCTCTAATTCATATATCGAGAAAAAAGCCCCGTGGGCGCTGGCCAAGAACGGCGAGAAGCAAAAGCTAGGCAAAGCCCTGTCTCTTCTTTTTGAATCTCTTAGGACGGTATCTGTGCTGATACACCCATTTATGCCCGCCACCTCGGCGGAAATGAGATCCCAGCTCGGCATTCCGGGAGAGATATCCCACCGGCAGGGATCCTGCACGGACAATGAAGGCACGCTTGTAAAAAAAGGACAGCCGCTCTTTCCCAAGATACAGAGCAAGTGAACATGCTGATCGATACTCATGCCCACCTTACTATGCCCGAATTCTCGGATCTTACGGAAGTGCTTGAAAGGGCGTCTGCCGCGGGGGTAAGCACAATAATCAACGCTTCTTTTGACGAAGAGTCTTCGCAAAAGTCAGCCGAGCTCGCAAGAAACCACGAAAACATATACGCATCGGCCGGCATGCATCCCCATCATGCCGACAGGCTTGATGATGATGTCATGAGGACAATAGCGCTCATATGCGATGAAAAAAAAGTAGTCGCTGTAGGGGAGACGGGGCTGGATTATTTTGAGAACCCTGTTCCCAAAGAAGTCCAAAAGGCGGCCTTTGCAAGGCACATCGGTATGGCGGCAGAAAAAGGCCTTCCTCTGATTCTTCACGGAAGGGATGCAGATGCCGACATGCTTGAAGTGCTGTCACAGGAAGGCCGCGGCAGGGTAAAAGGCGTCTTCCACTGCTTTTCGGGAGACCCCTCCTATGCAAAGAAAGTGCTCGACGCGGGATTTATGATATCTTTTACCGGAGTGATCACATTCAAGAACGCCCATACCGCCAGGGAGACCGTCAAATACGTCCCGATGGACCGCATGATGATAGAGACTGACTGTCCTTATCTGGCGCCGCAGATGATGCGAGGCAAAAGGAACGAACCGGCGAATATCGTCCATATTGCCGATAAGATCTCCGAGCTGAAGAGGGTCCCTTTTGAAGAGACCGCAAAAATCACATCGTCAAATGCAGTCGCTTTCTTTTCGCTCGGCAAGGGGTGATGACGTGCTCCCGGAAAAAGAACAGATAAACGCACTGAAAAAGTTCTCCTGCCTGCTTAGCGCGGGGATCCCCGCAGCAAAAGCAATGGAGTTTTCTGGATTTCCTGTAGATGCGGTAGAAGCGGTCACAAAAGGCCGCCTTTTATCGGAAGCAATAAGGCCTTTTTTTTCAAGTAAAACTGCGGATTTCATCCGGATAGGAGAGGCCGGAGGCGACCTGGCATCCTCCGCGGACGCAGCGTACCGAAGCATGCACTCTTCCAGGGAACAAAAGAACGCTCTGATCAAAGCCCTTGCTTACCCGGCATTCGTGCTCTTTTTTGGTCTTATCTGCATATTCTTCTTTGCATGGCACATTGTGCCACAACTTAGATCCGTGTTCGAGTCGATGAACATAGAGCCTTCTCCAGCCCTTGCTTTTATGGAGTTTTTTGCTGCGGTCTCGGCCTTCTCGCTGTCGGCTTTGGCGGCTGCAATTTTGCTCATGAGATCTTTGCACCGCCACAGGACGTTCAGGCGGCTGGCGGAAGAGATCCAGTTGCGGATCCCGGTGATCGGCGAGGTCTTTAAAAAAGCGGGAACATGCCGTGCGGTCTCGGATATTTCAGTTCTTATCGGTACGGGCCTTCCAATGACCGAAGCGCTCGCTTCGGTTGCATACTGCACGGACTCGGTACTCTTTGAGGAATCCCTTTTGCGCATCAGGTCATCCGTGGAGAACGGGGCAAAACTATCTCAGGCATTTTCGGACCAGCCGCTTTTCGGGGAGCTGATCAGCCGAATGGCTCTTATTGGCGAAGAAACGGGAGATCTCAGCGCATCGCTGGGCTCTGCTGCGGATATTACATCCGGGGAGCTCGGAGAATCGGTCAAGCTGCTTGCCCAGGCGGCAGAACCGGCGGCCACGGTGGCGGTAGGGGTTTTTGCCGCCATGCTGGTATTTTCTATGTTGTCCCCGATAACCTGTATAATGGATAAACTCCAATAAATAAAGAGGGAGGTGAGATATGTGAAAGGAAAGAAAGGATTTACTCTGATCGAGCTTTTGATCGTGATGTCCGTTATCGGCATACTGGCCGCTTTTTTGATGCCTACATTTGCAAGGGTTCAGGACAGAGCGAGAGAATCGGGCGTGAAGTCGGTGGCGCACAATGTACAGATAGCAGTCGAGTCGTATAATATGGTCAACGGGACATATCCTGTTGCTGCGGGTATAACGCTGAGGAATCTTTTTGACAATTATTTAAAGACCGCTGAAGTCATGAACAGCCTTCCGAAAAACCCCTTTACCGGAAAACAATATGAAGAATCGGATGTAGCCGGAAAGATAATGTATACGTATGATATTGCTGCAGACAGCTATACGGTGACCGCGTACGGAAAGTCAGGAATTAAGAAGGTAGCCGAGCTTACGAATATGGATTGATCAAATGAAGAAGCAAACAATAGTTGTCCTGTTGTCGATGGCGCTTTTCTTCGGCTGCGCAGGGACTGAGCGCGCTTCAAGGAATGGAAGCGCGCTGGTGTTTACGCTTGCCGGAGATGTGTCGGTGCTGAACCCGGTACTGTCATCTGACACGGCATCTTCCGCCGTGGAAGGGGTGATCTTTTCCGGTCTAACCAAGATAAATGAAGACCTGGAGATAATCCCTGACATAGCGGAGCGCTGGACAATATCCAAAGACGGCAGGACATATACTTTTTACCTGAGAGACGATGTCTTCTGGCATGACGGCGCAAAACTGACTGCCTATGATGCAAAATTCACATTTGATTCTATACTGGATCCGGCTGTTAACTCAGTGCGCCGTGGGGATTATATCATCGACGGGATCCCGATCAAGTTCG